>Ga0115002_10001530_pt1 | contig 31623 bp, 32 predicted proteins | sample ArcticOcean_MG_C_8_FD_89576 | JGI IMG/M metagenome (GOLD analysis project Ga0115002, IMG submission 89576) | Marine microbial communities from western Arctic Ocean - ArcticOcean_MG_CB11_86 | ecosystem: Environmental > Aquatic > Marine > Oceanic | place: Arctic Ocean: Canada Basin | collected... | reverse complement strand
GCAGAGCGGGACGTTCACACTTCGGGCGTCGGCGGCAGAACCCCCGTGCGGTGACTTCTGTTGGGTCTGGGAAGGCACGGCAACGTCACTTGCGGCAATGCTGCAGCGGGCCGAAGCGGAGATCGTCGCGGAGGGTCAACGGACGGGCGGTCGCGACGGCGGGAACGCCGTCGGTCAGAGCATCTACGTCCGGGATCCGGACGGAAACCTGCTCGAGTTTATCCGTTACCCGTGAGGCGCCGCGCTACAGCGGCAACGAGACCGCCTGGCCAGTCTGAGAGCTGATGTACACGGCCTCGGTCCACTCCATGTAGTGCACGCCCGATTCGAAGGGAACCATCGTGATTTCCTCCTCGCCCCGAATCGCGTTGATAAACTCCTCTTCTACTCTTGAATAGGCCTGGCCCGACTGGGGATTCGGGACCGGCGAAAGTTCGGAGTCACCGCGGCGTCCGGCAAAGATGTTGGAGCTCCCGTCCACGTGTATCGTACCTTCCGTGCCATATATCCAGGTCTGATTGCCGCTCGACAGCCCGGTGGTTTCGCTGGCCCTCAAATGCAGCTGGGCCCCGTTCGCCAACTCGGAAAGTACGTCCACATGGTCGGGGACGCTGACCGAAGTAGGCTCGCCGCTGTAACTGCGCCGGTAAGGCACGTTGACTCGGGTCATGGCCATGACCCGGTTCGCCCGGCCAAGCCACCGCATCAAGGCTTCGTACGTGGATCCGATGTTGAGAATGTTGTAACCACTGAACTCTCGGTCGTGCCTCCAATCCAACTCACCGCCGAAATCGGGGAAACGCGTCTGAAGACGCTGAAGCTCGACCGATAGGACCTCTCCTAGGTACCCCTCCCCGATCATCCGCTTGAGCACGTTGTCCAGCCTATAGCTCGTCGACGTCGGCACCAACTGGCAGATCAGGTCCGGATGCAGAAGCGACGCATCCAACATCTCTCTGGCCTCTCCGGCGGTATTCGCCATGCGCGCCTGGCACATCACGTGTTTGCCCTTTTCCAGCGCCGCCAACGTCATGGTGCGGTGCATGTAAGGCCACGTACCGATCAACACGGCATCGAGGGTCTCGTCATCCAGGAGTTCACTCCAGTTGGCGTATGCCCCGGGGATGCCGAATTGATCGGCGACCCTCTGACTGGAGGACAAACTCCGGTTAGCGACGGCAGCCACCTCGACTCCAGGGATCTGTCGAAACGCCGGGATCTGCACTCTTTGCACGTTCGCACCGGCGCCGATCAATCCGACCCGAATCGGGTCCTGCGCAGCCCGTTTTCGCCGAACGTCGTCCGGTCCGACGAGATTCATCGGCCCCATGGCAGCCGCCAGTGGCAGGGCGCCGGCCGCGAGAAAGTCGCGGCGGTTCAGTCCCGCGGTTGGGTGGCTCTCGGACCCGTCGTTCATGTCTTTCATCCTCATCATTACCAGGCGGCTAACGGTCATCTAGGTGTCGTCGGATTGGTGGGCATCCGTCCGAGGTCAACATCCTATGTGTGGGTCACCATCCTCGCTAGCCACGGCACGAATGCCGCACGCCTCCGTCATGGGCGCAAGGCGCCGGCGCGGGCGAAGGCCGAGCCCCCTCCTCGGTCGGAGCGCGGGTTACAGCCGCTCGCTCACCGCGCGAGCGGATCGGGTCGCATCTGGAAGTGCACCACCTTACTCGGCGTGCCGGCGCCGGTCTCGAGGTGGAACGGCGCCCGAGTGCTGTAGGTCGCCCACACTCCCTTGCCCTTCCAACCCGCATTCGGGTCGTCGATACGGCCATCCATCCACTTCGTGTAGAACCCGAGTGGGTACGGAACCCGCAGGACCACCCACTCACCGTCCTTTAGAGCAAGCAATCCCTCAGACCCGTTTCCGGTGTTGATCGGTACGTTTTCACCCAAGCCGAGGGTGTTGAACTGGTCGACCCACGTGTAGTAGCTCGATTCGGCGCTGCCGGACTCGTCCAGGTTCTTGAGCTGTGGCGCCGGCTCGGGATAGAGCGTCCAACCCTCCGGGCAGTGTTGGCCGGTCGCGGTGGGGCCGTTCAGCGGGCCCGTGCACTTCCTCCGGTCGAAGCTGGCCATGTGGCCACTGGCGAGCGGCGTCCAAACTACACCGTTGCGATCGATATCCATGCCGCGTGGCGAGTATCCTTGTACGGGTGCAGCCGGATTGTCCAGCGGCAACTCGAAGACTTCCGTCAGCGCGGTCTCCGGCGGGTTCGGTCCGGGATCAAGGCGTAGTATCAAGCCCGGGAAACCCAACGATGATCCCCAAATGGTACCGTCCACGGGGTTCGCGGCGACACCGTAGTAGCCGGTGCGGACCCTCATGTCCTTCGTGGGGTCGACCCGTTCACCGGGTTCAACGTACTCGTCCTGCTGGCCGTTGCCGTTGGTGTCGACGATGAGCGGCGTCCAGCCCTGCGAGGCCGCTTCGTCACCCGTCTCCAGGTACATCTTCGTGTTCAACCAACCGATGACCTGACCACCGCCGCTCGTCCAGAGCGTGTTGTTTTCATCTTCGCCAAAAATCAGGTGATGTGTGCCGAAACAGGTACTGATGTGGCTGACCTCCTCGGTCGCCGGATCGTACATGGCGAGGTGTCGTCCGGCTCGCTCGGTCGGGAAGAGTTTCGCCGACGGATGGTCCGAGCCCTCCTTACAGAAGGCGGGGTTCTGGTCGACCGGCCGAACCCTCGATGTCAGCCAGACCCGTCCCTGGTCGTCTAACATCGGATTGTGCGCGTTGGCCTTGCTGTCCCAGATCGCTTCGTCCCCCCAGTAGACCGACGACTGGAGCGGCGGCCCGGAAGCGATCGGAGTGTTAGGATCACGCACCGTGAGCGGCACCTGGCTGGCGGTGTGGGTCATGGGGTCCAAAACCGGCACGTAGTCTGCGCTGAGCTCGAGCGCCCCGTAGATCGGGCCGTTGGCGTTGACGGTCGGATCGCGCTTGTCCGTCGAGGCCTCGTCGTGGAGATAGGCCGTCGGATCGGCCCAATCCCACTGGGTGATCACGACGTTTCGCTCTTCGCCCTGTGGCCGAGGCGGTGCGGGCGGAACTTCGCCGGCGACGATGCGATCGGTCCAATCCGCGAACAGCTCCAACGCGCGGGGCGCACCGAGATTGCTGAGCGAACCCATCATGTTGCCGCCCGCCTGGCCGGACTGGATGCGTCGCATCCAGGCCTCCTCGGTCGAAGCGAACTCACCGAACCCGTCCGGAATCTCACGCGTGGCCTTGTTCCCCAACTGGTGACACGCCATGCACCCGCCGGACTTCAGATTTCTGACCCACTCGGACTGGCTACCGATGCCGGTGGCGATGCCGTTGCCGTTCGGCCCAGTCCCGGGAAACTCACTCTTCTCGGGCACCTCGATCAGGGAGAACCAGTTCGCGGCGGGGTAGTATTGGGCGGCCGCGTGTGCGTCCGGAGCCACCACCGCCATGTGATCCAGGTTGGAGCCGGGTTCGGCCCGAACCTTTGGGGAATCGACCAGCCCGTAGCCGCGCACCCATACGTCGTAGGTCGCCTCGGGCAGGTCCGGAATCAGGTACTGTCCTAAGTCGTCCGTCACGACCGTTTTGATGAAGTTGGTCGGTAGATCCGTCGTTTCAGCGATGACCCAAACTCCGGCCTCGGGCCCGTCCGGGCCGCTCACCACCCCGCCGATGTCGTCACCGTCGGTCTCGACGGAGTTACCCCCTCCGCATGCGCTCAGTCCGGCAAGTAGTGCCAGCGCGAACATGGCGGCTCCCGTGTGTACGACTCTTCCGAGCCCGGCTTTTCTGGTCATGGTGTCCGTTCCCCACAAAGATGCAGATAGGATGACGCAACTCCGGGCCCCCGGTCAGAGGGAGCTTCCAGCGTTCAGGCAGAATAGTCTCAGCACGCCCGGCCCGATAGGCGTCCTCGAGCAGACCACGAAAAAATCGCCCCCGGCTTACCGGCCGCAAGAAGTCTTCGAACCGCTCCTCGAAGACATCCTTAAACCCGTGGAAGATCCTGCGCACGGCCGCGGCCTCCGCAGCGGTCAACTCGCCGCCATCCGCGTTTCGAACGGTGAGGTTGTCGCCGACGATCGTGACCACCGCAAAGAGCTGACCATCTACGCTGATCTCGACGCTGCCACCCTCGGTCACCCCATCTCCATCACCGAACTCGACGAGAGCGCTAATCGAAACCGAGCGTGCGCCCTGCATGAAGGTACCGTCGATGTCGACCGACCCCTGTTGGGTCTCGGAGTCGAACGTGAAGACCGCAGTGGCGTCCATCTCGAAGTCCCTGGTCGGAACCGCGATCAAGTGATGGACGGTCGCGGTCGAACCGAGGTCGGTCTGATCGAACGTCATCGAGAGGTCGACATCTACGACGTCAGTACCGTTACCGATGAAGCCGGAAACCGTAAAGCTGACGGATTGCGTGCCGATCGTCGCCGAAACCGTGTAGTTGATGTGCTCGACGCCACCCGTTACGACGATGACACGAGCGACGTACGCCGCGTCCGTACTCTCATCGATGATGTCGACGTAGCCCACTTCACTGTCGCCGTGAGCACCGGTGACGGGATCCACTTCATACAGAATGAAGCGTACCCCGTTGTCCGGAGCATCCGTCCGTTCGGCGTCGTGATAATAGTTGTCGCCATCACGGGCGTACGTACGACCGCGGAAGTCCAAGTGTAGCAACGGCCCTGACGAAGGACCCGCTGCGGCGAACGCCAGAGCGGCGGCTTCCGCTTCCCATCGGCTGTTCGCCGTGGCCGCGTTCCAACCGGCTTGAATCAGGGCCGGAGCAGACTGGCCGGCGTCTGGCACCAGGTTAAAATTCGGGCTGGCGGCGTTGAGACTCTCGAACATCGAGGCTGAGAAAGCCTCCTGAACGGCTTCAAGATCTGCGGCGGATTCTACCGGATCGAAGACTTCATCGTTCACTCCGGTACCGTCGCCCTCGGTGCATGCGGCCAATGCAACGGCACAAACCATTGCCATAGTCGAGATCCTGTTGAATTGCAACACGTTCACCTCCGAATTCTATGTCGAACAGGAAAAAAGAGGACGGCGGTCCCGACCGCTCATATCCATGATGTCCACTCATGGAATTCAAGAGACGTGCCGTTACGGGAGGGAATGGAGCCGAAGGGAGGGCATTGTCCGACTTTCGGCGCAAAGGCAGGGTTTTCAAGACGCTCGCGGCCAACAGCCGAAGGCGAAGAACGTGTCGGAGGGGCCCCTACCCCACCGAACTATCTACCCAAAAAGGGCAAAATCTATCTAACAGCGCACGGAGCCGTTTTGGGCGAATCGAGCGCGCGTTCGCGCGTTCGCACCGTTACGTCGAGTGCCGCTATTCGCTAGCGCGTAGCGCTCGCGCGATCCACACGGTCCGGAAGATGGCCGTCCCCACCGTGCCCACCGCCACGAGCCCCACGATCGGGACGAGCAACGTGCCGACTTGTCCACCCCCCCAAACGCCTGACACCGTGGGGTCGAAGAGTCCGCCGAAGCCCAAGAGCAGCAACCGTTCCGCTCGTTGCATGACCCCCAGCTTACAAACCACGCCCTGGCTTTCGCCCCGAGCCCGCGCATAGCTCACTAGGAGTGACCCACCCATTGCGGTGACCACCAGCACCAGAGGGAGTGCGGAGAGGCGAAACAGCACGGCCAACCCGACAAAAGCCCCAACCTCTGCAAAGCGGTCGAGCGTCGAATCAAGGAAGGCGCCGGTGCTGTCGGCGACACCCATCGAACGCGCCACCCGGCCGTCGAGAACGTCCGCAGCACCACCCAGGAGCACACCCCACCCCCCGAGCGTCAGATGACCCAGGGCAAAAGCCACGCCGGCGCCGATACCGAAGGCCACACCAAGGAGGTTGAAGAAGGTCGGCCCCAGGCCAACGGCCACGGAGCTACGGACCACTGGGCTGACCACCCAATAAAACCAATCCCGCACGAACGGACCCAAGACGAACGTACCGTGAGCTCCCGAGGCGAGCGCATCCGGCCTTCGGCTAGCACCGGTCAGAGCATAAAGCGGCATCGAAGCGACGGCCGCTGCCAACACGGTGAGAAATACCTGAAGGCCCGTCGTCATGCGTCGCCTCCGGATCGGGGAAGTGCGACTCGTCCCCCCGTGGCTTCTTCAGAAGGTCTGTTACGCAGCACTCGAAACACGCGAGGCCATAGAAATATGAGAGGCATCCGCTTCTCCGAAGCCGTCAGTTCCACGGTGATACCGGTCCGACGCTCCACCTTGCGTACCACGTACGGAAGCCAATTTTCGAAGGTCAGCACATGTTTGAACCAACGTGCGGTCACCCTGAACTTGCTGAACGTGAAGTAGGCCCACCTTCTTAGACGGACCCAAGCCCCGGGGCGTCTCACCGACCGGTATCCGTGCGCCTCACGCACGACGAGCCCTTCGCCACAAGCGTCGATGAGCAGCTGGTCGTACGTCTCCACAAGGTACGAAGTTTGCGCGTCGAAGGTCGACTCGGCCCGCGAACCCGACTCGGGGCGGATCTCGCTGCGGTAACACATCGCGATCATCTCGCGGGCAAGCACTTCGGCCGTGAAGGGAGCGGTCACGTAAGGCACAGCCCAATCGAGGACGGTTCTGCGGCCAGCCCTCAAAACCTCATCGAGCCACCGTGCAGCGGCGGTGTCCCTCACGTGAAGGACGCCGACTTCCTGGATCATCCGGGAGATCATGAAGTGATCCCGGGATCGGGACGAGAGTTCACGCTCGAAGTGGCCAGCACGGATGATCAGGCACTTCGCCATCGGCCCGTCCACACCCTCCGGCGAGAACGCGATCACGTTGGGCGGCAGCGCCCAAGCGAGCCAAGCCATTAGCCTCGGCGGCCGATGTGTGAAGCCACGACGACGCAACTCCCGGTACGTCCCGAGGTAATCCTCCACTACAACGACCAGATCGTGCGCACTGTACCGATCCGGCGCCGTCCCGAGCAGGTGGGATCCGTAAAGGAGCACCGCTCGAACTCGGCTCCCGGCGACCGCCACGAGAGACTCGGTCAGGACTCGGGCCGCTTCGCCTCCGGCTTGTTTCACCCCACGAGCTCGGTATCGTCGACCCCGGGGAGCTGCTCGGTACCGTTGACCCCGGGCTCCTGCTTAGCCCCGTTGGATACGAAGTCGGCCTCGTATGTGCCCCTTGGAGAAGCGAGCATTCCCGCCGTGGGTCTTTCCCGCCTCGTGCCTGACGGTGGAGCACTCGCGCGTAGCTCGGCCAGACTCTCACGCATCCGACCCTCCATCGAGTGAAGCCAGGAGGCAATTTCATCGGGGTTCGACGGCGTGTCGAAAGGTCCGGTTACGCTGATCCGGCAGTCCACACCAGCGACGCCGTTGAGCATGTCCGCGAGGCGGCCGCACGGTAACGTGCCATCCGCCGTCGCCAGATACACCTTCCATTGGCGATGCCGCAGGAGCGTGTCCACCGCCCCCCTCCGAAAGGGGAGGAGTTCCCCGTCGCGCGAACGTGTGCCCTCCGGGTACACGACGATGGGGACTCGAGGATCACGCGCCGCCGAGCGGAGCATCTTGAGCTGTTGCTTCACACCCCTCGCGGGATCTACGACCGGGTATTCGTAGAGGTGGATCATTTTCGAAACCACGGGTACGCCTCCGCATACCGTTTTCGCGTGACGATACGCGGATAACCGCGTTCGAAACTCCGCACCACGATCGGGATGTCCAGGAGCGACTGGTGATTCATCAACACGAGAACACCTGGAGCCGACGGGATCGACGGAAACGGAGCGAATCTCCCTCCCCCGACCCACCGAATGACACCGATCAAGGTCCCCGCAAGCCAACGCTGCCAACCGGCCAGGACCCGCTCCTTCCGCGCCGGGGCCACCCGAACCAACGGCACGATGATCAACCTTTGGATCAGATCGGCTAGAATCAAAAACACGCCAGCGGTGGCGACGGTCGAAAAGCCTCTTAGTTTCATGACTGCGAACGCTAACGGGATGAGACAGGCGACTTCAAGCGGCATCCTCAGGCCGTCGGGACGTTTCGATCGGCGCCCCCGGGGAAGGATCAAAGAAATGACAGCAGAATCAACGGGAACGAGGAGGAATTTCAGGTTATGGAGTTGACCCAATACGGCTTCAAGAACGCGGTGGGCGCTTTCTTCGAGATGCCCACGAGTGATGCGCGAAAAATTCTTCCGGCGCATCTCCAGCCGCTGGAGGTCCAGCACGAGCGCAGCATCCTAGCGATTACGGCCTTCCAGTTCACTGAGAGCATGGTGGGAGAGTATGACGAGGTCGTTCTGTCGGTCATCGTTCCCCCGCTCATGGAGGCCGGGCGGCCTCTTCCGAAAGCGGCGTTCTATCCGTTCGTGGTCGGGGTGACGACCGATGCCTCCCGCGAACACGCCATCGAGCGCTGGCACCTACCGCACTATATGAAGAATCTCCGAATGGACTTCACGGAGACCGACGACGAACTGTCGCTGAGTATTTTGGACGAAGGGCAACCGGTCATGGACTTGACCGTAACCAACTTCCCCGGAGCCCCGGAGGTTGTCCTCTTCAACGCGTTTACGGTCAACGCCGAGAACCGCTACAAGGTCAACATCTTCATGGACGGTGAGCACACCGAACACGAAGAGGAGGCCGGCTCGCTCACTCTACATGCCCACGAGATGACAGCGGGCCTCACCCTCGACGACATCTCGTCCGTCCCCTTTAGGGAACAGTGGTTCCATGGTGGGCGGCAGACCTTCGAGGAACTGGAGCCGATCTGAGTCGCAGGGACCAGAAAGTCAGTCCTAGAATCGCGAGGACCGAATCCAGACATCGGACCGTGCCCAGGACGTCTCGAATATCTTTGCGGTCTCCTCGGCCTCCCCAATCTTCCCTTGGGCACGCTGCGCCTGCTCGAGCCCAAAAAGGGACCAACCGTTGAGAGGATGATCTTCGATGGCGGCGCGGTAGACCGCTTCCGCCTCGGCGGGACGGTCAACCTCCAGGAGAATCGCCCCGAGAAAGTCCCGCACCGAAAAATTCAGCGGTTCGGGCTCATCGTAACGGAGACCGTCCTCGATCAGGAGGGCGTCCTCGAACGAGGCGATGGCCTCATCGGTGCGCCCTTCTTCCCGAAGAATCTCTCCACCCAGCACACCCCCGACGATTCCGAGTAGATCCGACGCGCTGTGGCCGCGAAACTGCACCGCCTCCGGAGCGGACGAGCGCCCCTCTTCGATCGCCTCGAAAAATCCCCGCGCGACGTCGGGGTGGCCGGCTCGGAGATGGGCGTAGCCCTGTCCAAAGTCCCAGAACCCCCGGAAGATCGGGTTCTCAGTGCCGTCGCTCTCCATGGCTAGCACATCGTCGAAGCGCCCGAATCGAGCCCGGGTGAGCACTTCGTAGTACTGAGCCCCGCCCGTCGCCGTCGTGTAGTCGGCTGCCGCTTGGATCGCAACGGCACCCTGCCCATCGTTGGAGGCGGCGAAGAGAAGCATGTGCAAGTTGTGCGAAGTGTAGATGGCGAACCCCTCGCCGTATTCCGCCGCCTGATCGGAATGCCACGCGCGTTGGTTCGCGCGGACCCCGTCACCCCACCGGCCCACCTCGTTATAGGTGTGCGAGGGCATATGGTTGATGTGGCTGGCGCCAGGGATGGATCCCCCGAGGAAGTCCGCGCACGCCTCCGCTTTGTTCGGCTGGGTCGTGGATTCGGTCGAGTGGATGTAGAGGTGGCAAGCACCCGGATGTCGGATGTCCCTGACCAGGACCTCTTCGAGAATCCCATGGATGCGCTGAATCTCCGGGCGTTCGATGTCCCAATTACCCCTGCGCGGCTCCAACAACATCAGACCCTCTGCGTAGAAGAATCCGACATCGAGGTCCGCTTTATGATTTTGGTAGACCCGCCCCATCGCCTCCGCATAGGCGGTGTCCGCTTGCAACTGCGGAGCCCGATCCGTGCGGCCGACGTAGCGCACAGCCATCGCGTCGATGAGTTCACGCTCCACCCTGTTCCCGTGATTGGGTGCCAGTTCCAACGCTTTTGCAAGCGCCGACTGGGCACGGGGAAGAGCACCCGCCCCCATGGGACCGTTCATGTAAGGCCCCCAGGCCCAAGCCTCTCCGAAGTAACACATCGCACAGTTCGGATCGCGGAGTTGCGCCTCCCGGAAGGAGCGAGCGGCGTCCATCAGGGTGAACGAGTACATGAGCTGAATGCCCTGATCAAAAAATGCCTGCGCCTCGGTGGAGTCCGTTGTGATCGTACGCGAGAAGGGGCCAAGGCCGACGGTGAAGTAGGGCATGGGCTCGTCAAAGCTCTCGGGCATTTCCGGAGACGAACTCTCCTGGCCAACGACACCCACGGCCAACGACGCAGAAAGGATCACAGCGAAAAGTGGCGAGCCCGTGTTTCTCCGGTCCATTAAGATTCCTCCTCGGAAAAGCATCAAAAACGAAGCACCAACATGGCGTCCCGGCACCCGCTGCGTCCAGCAGCCACCTGAGCGCAGAATCGGATCCGCCTAGAAGCCGGCAGAGTGGACGACCGTACATTACCCACCGTTCCAAAGCGCTGCTCAGCGAGGCCTCGGTTCGGCACAAACGGCAAGCATGTGACAGAAACGACTCGGGTCGCTCCCCTCCGCACCGAAGGGATTATACAAAAATTTCGACCACGCTCTCATAAACCCCTTCCCAAGCGTTCTCCGCACCTCCCACCAACGCTTGGAAATAAAGAACGAAAGACGAACGTGGTCGAAGAAGCCCTCGAGTAGCGAAGCCAACTCCTCGGGGCGGTACTCCCGCACGTGATGCTCGGCGTCCCACATAGGGCCGGGACGCCACTTCGGCGTCGTGACCAGCAAACGACCGTTCTTGGCGAGGACACGCGCGCACGAGTTCACGCACGAGGCCGGATCCGGCAGATGCTCGATGACATCTACCAACAGGACACGATCGAACGCACCTGCTGCGAATGGGACACTTTGTGCGTCGGCGCGCAGAACCCGACGTTTCAGAGGCTCCCCCAACATCCGCCTCGCCAAATTCAGCCCAGTCCTGTCGGAGTCGAGACCGGTAGGGCGTGCCCCATGTTTCGCCGCGAGACTCATCAAGTAGCCGTCCCCGCACCCGATGTCCAAGACCCGGTGTTCAGCCCCGAGTCTTTGGGCGACGACCGCGTAGCGCGCCTCCGCCGCCGGCTCGTACGAGCGAGATCGACGATCCGCCCACGCCCAATGGTATGCGCCTTTCTGGTCGTACTTCTGGAAGGTCACGGATCCGCATGTGGCTCGACGTGCACGAGTGCATCGAGGATTCGGAGATCCGACTGCATGAGTCCATCTTTGACCAGATGGGCGATCTCGTGCCCCTCCCGAACGGACATGTCACCCGCCACTTCGACGTGAATGTCGACCCACAACGCCAGGCCGCTCTGCCGAACACGAAGCAAGTCGATCGCGTCGACGCCTGGTATGGATTGAGCGATGTCCCGGACCCGGTCGCGAATTTCTTGCGGAGCGGTGACGTCCAACACCTCGCGGAGCGACGCACGAAAAAGTCGAACACCGTTGAAGGTGATCACGAGGCACGCGACGAGGGCCGCCCAGTCGTCGGCGCTTTCGAAGCCCTCGCCCGCCGTCAACGCCACACTGATCCCGATGAACGCGGCGAGCGAGGTCAGCGCGTCGGACCGATGATGCCACGCGTCGGCGTTCAGACTCTGACTGCCGATTTCCCGCCCTCGGGCCGACAACACCCGGAACATCACTTCCTTGGTGATCAGCACACCCACCAGGACCACGAGCGTAAAGCTCCCCGGAGCTTCCTGCGGGGTCGTGATGCCTCGTGCGGCACCGATGGCGATGCCCCCGGCGGCGAGCAATAGCACGGCGGAGACCACGAGCGATGCGAGCGGCTCTGCTTTTCCGAGCCCGTACGGATATCGCTCCGATTGAGGCAGCGCGCTCACGCGGAGCCCGCCCCAAACGAACAGTCCGCTGAAAATATCGAGCACTGACTCCACACCGTCCGCCACCAGAGCGAATGAGTTTCCGATCACACCGGCGGCAATCTTGATCGCTGCGAGGGCCGCGCTGGCCACAACGCCGATGGCGGCGACCTGCGTTCCCTGTCGAACGGCTTCGTTGAGCTGGTCAACCGTTTTCGAGCCTGCACGCATCTCATTCATGAGTGGAAGGTGTAACACGGGCGAAACGGTGCCAACCGATGTGTGTCGGCGGAGACGCCCTCGAGTAGGCCTCGGGTGGTCCCGGCTACGCCGCGGGTGGTATAGACAACTCGGATCGCCCCTTTTTAGATTGCTGCCGCTCGACCAACGAAAGTGATCGACCGCGTTCGAGCCTCGACAGATGCATGGGCACCCCGGCCATCTTCAGGTATCGACCGCATCTTACGCGCTCGTTCTCGTATTCAGCTCGATTCATCTCTTATTTAGAAGGAGGAGAAGGAATGATCTCCGTTGAGGGTGTGACCAAGCGCTTCGGCGATCTCGTCGCCGTCCGGGACCTCGACTTCGAGGTCAACCGAGGCGAGGTGGTCGGGTTCCTCGGACCCAACGGGGCCGGTAAGACAACAACCATCAGGATGTTGACGGGAACCCTCGAACCCGACGAGGGCCGGGTGCTCTACGACAAGGTGCCCATCAGCGATGATCTCACGGCGGCCAAAGAACGACTCGGATATTTGCCGGAGACCAACGCTCTTTATGAAGAGATGTTAGTCGCTGAATATCTCGAGTACGCCGCACATCTACGGCGCCTCACCACGGCCGAGGCTCGGACCGCGATCTCCGACGCGGTCGATGAGACGGGCATCGGCGAAGTGTTCTTTCGTCCGGTGTCCGAGTTGTCGAAGGGATATCGGCAGCGCGTGGGGCTCGCGGCGGCCATCCTGCATCATCCGGAAATCCTCGTGCTCGATGAGCCCACGGAGGGACTGGACCCCAACCAGCGGGTCGATATTCGGAATCTGGTGAGTGAACTCGGAAAGGAACGTACGGTGTTGCTCAGCACCCACGTGATGCAGGAGGTCGAAGCGACCTGCACCCGGCTGCTCATCATCAACCGCGGTGCTCTCGTAGCCAGCGGGACCGTGCAGGAGCTCCTTTCGGCGGGCAAGGGCATGTCGCAGTACACGGTGGAAGCCGTGGGCGACGGTGTAGCGGAGGCGCTGAGCCGGCTCCCTGGGGTAAGCTCCCATACCGCCGAAGAAGTCGACGGCCGAACCCGGGTGCGCCTCGCCGTTGCGGGTGCCGATGAACTCCGCCCGGAGATCTTCCGCATGGCCAATGAGCTCCAGTGGGTGCTCTGGGAGTTGCATCGCGGTCAGGCCTCGCTGGAGCAGCTCTTCCGGGAGCTGACCGCCGGTGCGGACGATTCGGCGGAAGACCCGGAGGTGGAGTCATGAAACGCATCATGACCGTCGCCCGCCGCGAAGTGGCCGGCTTCTTCGACCAGCCGACCGCGTACATCCTCGTCGTCGCGTTTTTGGCGTTGGGGCTCTTTCTCACGTTCCGAACCATCTACTCGGCGGGAGTCGCCACGCTCCGACCGTTCTTCGACCTGCTTCCCTGGCTTTTTGCGGTCTTCGTTCCAGCGATGACCATGCGTTCGCTCTCCGAGGAGCGTAGAAGCGGCACCCTGGAGTGGCTGCTGGCACATCCAATCCGTGAGACCGACGTAGTCCTGGGCAAATTCCTGGGCAACTGGTTCTTCGTGCTCATCGCGCTCGGCGGCACGCTCCCCACCGCTTTCGGACTGCTCAAACTTTCCGAAGCCGACGGCGGAATCATGATGGCGGAGTACATCGGCGGGGGGCTGCTGGCCGCACAAGGCGTCGCGATCGGTCTGTGGGCTTCGAGTTTGACGCGAAATCAGATTACGGCCTTTATCCTCGCCGCCTCGGTTTCTTTTGCCCTCGTGATCATCGGCACTCCGGTCGTCCTGATCGGACTTTCGCCGGGGCTGGGCGCCGCCGTTTCCAGCCTCTCGGTTTTGGGGCACTTCGACAACGTTGCCCGCGGCGTGGTGGACCTTCGGGATGTGATCTACTTCGCGTCTACCACCGGACTGTTCCTCTTCATGGCCGTAGGGGTGGTAAGCCGCGAGCGGCTGGCCGCGGGACGGAGCGCCTACCGGCGGCTACGAACCGGAACGGTGGCTCTGACCGCCGGGGTGGTCGTGCTTAACTTGCTCGGTAGCAACTTCAGGGGTCGACTGGACCTGACCCAGGAAGGGCTCTACACGCTCTCGGACGGAACTCGCGAAATCCTGGGTGGCCTCGACGACATCGTGACGTTGAAGCTGGTGATCTCGGATGGGCTACCGGCTGAGTTGCAACCCACACTACGAGATGTGGCGGACTTGGTGGCGGACCTCCGTCGCGCCGCCGGGGGGCAACTCCTGGTCGAGGAGCTGAATCCAAACGACGACAACGAGGCGTCCAACGAGGCGCGTAGCCTCGGCATCACCCAGAACGAGTTCAACGTGCTGCGCGACGACGAATTCGAGGTGCGGCGAGGCTGGTTCGGCCTGGCGCTTCTCTACGCCGATCAGCGCGAGATCATCCCGTTCATCAACCGGACGGACGACCTCGAGTTCCGGCTGGTTTCGGCGATCGCCAACATGACTACGGAAGAACGTCCGTCCTTGGCCTTCCTCACGGGCTTTGGATCTCAGGGACTCGAGACGTTTCCGTCCTTCGCGGAGGGTATCTCCGAGCGGTTCGACATCCAGATGATCGACATTTCGGTGGATAGCGTGCCCTCGTTGAGCGCAATGGACGTCGTGGTCGTGGCCGGCCCCCAACAACCCATCCGCCCGCCCGCGCTAGAGGCGATCGAAGCCTACGTGGAAGCCGGCGGAGGCGCGCTCTTCTTGATCGACAAACATCAGGTGTCTCCGGAGACCCCCATGATGTACCCGGTCTTTACGGGCCTCGAGACGTACCTCGATGGAAAGGGCATCGATACCAACGCGGGTGTCGTCTTAGATCATGCGTCGAACGCCAACATTTCAATGGGTCAGCAAGGCATCTTCAACGTCGTGCGCCCATACCCGCTGTGGCCCATCGGTGTGAAGGGGGACGCACACGCCACGACACGTGATTTGGGCAACTTGAGCCTGGGGTGGGCAACGATTCTTACAGTCACGGACAGCTCCGTTCAAAAACTTTGGGTGACCAGCGAAGCCGGAGCCGTCCAGGACGCGGGAGGTATCATCATGCCCGACGCGCTTCTGGAACCTGATCCGGAAACCTTCCAGACCCTGACGTTGGCTGTCGCGGTTGATCCGGCCGCCGCCGGCGACGACGAGAACGACTCCCCGGGACGGGCGTCCGCATCCGGAGGCCGGATCGTCGTTGTAGGAGACGTCGACTTTCTGCAGGAACAGTTCCTCCGTGCCAGCCCCGAGAACCTGGTGTTCACCCTGAACGCCGTCGATTGGCTCGCCCAAGACGAGGCGCTGATCGGCATTCGCTCCAAACTGCGGACACCTCCAGTGTTGTCGTTCGAGTCCGAATTCCAGGGAGGAGCGCTCAAGTGGGGCAACCTGGTGGGTGTGCCCCTACTCTTCGTCGGCGTTGGCGTGAACCGCGTGACGGGACGGCGCCGGCGGATACAAGCCCGCTGGGGGGAGGCGAGGGCGTCATGACCGAGAGCATGCTGAGGAGGATTCTCCAAGGACTCGTCGTTCTCGTGATTTTGTGGCTCGGCTCCGCCTGGCTCACAGGAAGATCGGGTGGAGAAACAGCGGGCGATGGCGGCCTGGCCGAGATCTTCGAGGGTCTGAGTGAGGCGACCGTGAGCGCCGTGCGTATTGCGGGCCCGAACGAAACGATGACCATCGCACAGAGTGCGGGGGTCTGGACCGTAAACGGACATGCTACGGACTCGACGACACTCTCTCGCTTTTGGAGCGCCCTCGAAGAAGCCGAAGTCGGTGGCATTGCGGCCAACAACTCGGCAAACCACCCCCGCATGGGCGTGTCCGCGGATAGCGCCTACAGCGTAGACTTCACACGCTCGGACGGAGGGTCGGCGATTCTTCTCGTAGGAAAGGGCGGGCCGATTTTTCCCAGCGGATATGTCCGACTTCCCGACCAAGACGCGGTGATCGTGGTGTCCGGAGATTTTCAGCCCGTCGTGAGGCTGAGCGCCACCGATTGGCGAGACAAGACGATCCTACGGCTGGATACGGCCGCCGTGGCGCGCATCGTCCTGGAGACGGACGAGGGAACCCTCGTGGTCGAGCGAGGCGACAGCACATGGACGGCTGATGGCGGGCCCGCGAACCCCGCTTTCATGAATCCTGTTCTGCAGGAACTCGCCAACTTGATCGCGTCGGGCTTCGTCGAAGAGGGAGAGGTGTTCGAGGAGAGCCCGAAACGAGTGATCGCCCTCGGCGCGGCAGGAGACACCCTGGGAGTCGTCATGGTCGCCGGTGAGTCGGGTACCCGACACGTCCGTACTCCGGGAAACGACGTCGTGTTCGAGGTCCCGAGCTTCCGAGCGGATCGCGTCGCGCCCGACATCGTGACCGTGCGAGCCGAACCCTCGGGCACCCTCTGACCCGATAACGGCTCCTGGGGCGAGACGTAAGAAGGTCGGTCGAGCGGGGATCGGGACCCGCTCCGGGCCGCGCGTGTATTTCGAACACGATTCGGCGGCCCGGCCGCCGAGCCCGATATCACTGCGTACCCGAGGTCCGTGGGAGACTGCTCGTGCCAGATTCCGTCTCAACCCGAGCGAAAACGATCCTGCTAGCGGCATCGGTTTGGCCCGCCGTTCTCAGCGCCGAAGTCCTGCTCCCGGCACCGGCCGCCATCGCCGCGTCGTACGGCCTTGCGCTGCAGAACGGCGACGGGGCCAATCCGGACTCGGTGTCCCTTCTTGAAGAGGCCAAAGAGGCCCAAGCCCGCTTCGAACGGTTCCGCGAGGAACGTATTCCTCCGGAGTTGGGGACCGGGGGGGGCGGGTGCGACGAACTGGTCGGCCGCTTCTGCCTTCGCTTCGAGGGTGGCGAGGACGAGAGCGAATGGAGCGTGCCCGAAGAACCGATAGAGTTCGGCATGGCACGGGTGCGGGTCCTCCGTGAGCTCCGCGATATTCACGAGCAGATCCCCCGGGACTCGTGGATCTTGGGCCAGCGGGTGTTCTACATGGGAGAAGTGGGCGATTGGCGTGGCGCGGAAAGCCTGATCCGCAGATGCGGTGGGGGGAACTGGTGGTGCACGTCGCTGCTCGCCTTCGTGCGGCACGCTCAAGGAGATTGGGACGTCGCGGCCGAATTGTTCACCCTGGCGAAAAGCCAAATGGCCATGGATCCGGACGCCGACGAAAATTTCCTCTCGCTCTCCCTTCTGCTGGACCCCGGCGCACTCGAGGTCTACGAGCAGGCGTCCGACAAAGTCTCCGCAGAGGAACGGCTCTGGCTGCTGTCCGACCCTCTCTACCTCGTGGACGGGAACGACCGCATGACCGAGCAGTACGCTCGCGCGGTGATCGTTCGCTTGAGACGGGAGGCCGTCAACCCGTACGGGCTCGACTGGGGAGATGACCTCGAGGAGCTCACGCTTCGCTACGGGGCCGAAAAAGCCTGGGAACGCCAGCGGAGTTTGCCGAACGGCACCCTCCAAGATTCTCGTGGTATCGTTGGTCGGCATCATCCGAAGAGCCAGGAGTTCCTCCCGCCGGACGAGGCCCTCGCCGATCCGGCGCAGGTGGCTCCCGGGGATTGGACCCTCGAGCAAGACCGCCCGTGGACTGGGTACGCGCCTCCGTACGCACCGGAGCTCAACGCCTTGGAGACCCAGGTGGGGCGCTTCCGGCGCGGAGATTCGCTCCTCGTTGCCGGGGCGTTCGCGCCCGAGCCGGAGGAGGTCGTGGTGGTGGACAGCCGCCGCCAAAACAGAAATCCGCGCGGCGTAGACGTTCGAGCACAACGAAACCAAGACCGGGGTGACCAGCAGGCGCGCCTCAATCCGTTCGGCCGGCCCGTCGAAGAACCTCTACCGCTCCCTCCCGAAGAGCCGGAGGTGGAGGGTCCGGTGCAATCCGGTCTCTTCTTGATCGACACTGAAAGCGGAGCGACGCACCAAGTCTTGGGGGAGGGTCCCGTTGGCGCCTTCCAACTCCAAGTGCCAAACGGGCGGTATGTGGTCGGTGTCGAAGCTTTCAGCGCCGACGCGAAGGAGGCATGGCGTGACCGACACGGACTCTGGCAGGATCGACTCCTTCCGGGCCTGGCGGCGGTTTCCGATCTGTTGATCCTCCGGGGTGGCGGAGAGCTCCCCACAACGCTCGACGAGGCGCTTCCGACGGCGCTACCGGCGGCTCGTATACGGGTCGGCGACCCGTTCAAGGTGGCGTGGGAGCTGTACGGACTCGCGATTGGTGAGTCCGCCAGCGTGCGTATCGGGGTGGATCAGGGGGGCGGAGGTCTTATCCGGAGTTTAGGCCAGTTCCTTCGGGTGCTCGAGCCGGACGCCCCGGTGGTGATGACGTACGAAGACGCCGGCCCGGACGTGTTGGGAACCGTATTCCGCGCCGTTCAGCTAAACCTTCCCGACCTAGAGCCGGGAGAATACACGCTTACGGTCGAAATCGAACTTCCGGGCCGCGAGGCTATGGCCGTAGCACGGCCGATCGTGATCATACCCTAAGAGCTCGGCACGGGGGCTCAGGTCCGCGAGGTCGCCATGACGATGGCGGTGCCCTCCGCGCAGCCCCCACAAGCTTCGGAGGCCGGTCGTTCCAACTCCGCCACGAAACCCTCGGCTTCGTAAATCGCTCGCGCGCGATCGTTGAAGTCGTATACGTCCAGCCATAGGCGGTGAGCCGCGAGTTTTCCGAAAGCCGCCTCCTTCACCAGGCGAAGGGCCGCCGTTCCGTATCCCCGGCCCTTCTCTGATATGGCGATCCGCCGAAGTTCGAGGATCTCGCTCCCCAAGCCCCTCAGGATGACGAAACCGACGGTAGCGCCACACTCGGTGTCCTCCACGATCCAATGCGCCACGTCCGCAGCGGCCATCGCTTCACGGTGTTCCTCGATCGGCCATCGATGGATGAACGGCGCCGTATCCGGATCTGCTTCGACCTTCAGCACGAACTCGAGGTCGGGCTCACCAGTTGGGCGGAGGCGTACGGGAACCGAAAGACTCAGTGGGCACATGGTTCGTTAGCGCAGCCCAATCGTGGGGCAACCAGACGGGTGACGCCGAACGACTTCTTCGCCGATCCGTACCACTTCTCGCACAAGAAGCTCGAAGTCCTCCCGCCGACTGCGGTGGTTGCAGATACAGACCCGGAGGGCGAAGCGCCCTGTGACTCTGGTAGAAGAGGGCACGGCAATCCCTTGTTCCTGGACGCGCATCAGGACTTCTTGGTTAACTTCATCCAGAACCACCGGGTCCACGCCGGGCACCACAAAGCGGAACGGCACGACGTTGAGCGCCACAGGCGCCATCAATTGGAGGCTGGGCTCCGCCTCGACCAGGCTGCCGAGATAGGCGGCTTGTCGAACGTTTTGGGCCACGAGGCGCCCGAATTTTTCAAAACCGTGTTCCTTCAGCGTCATCCACACTTTGAGCGCCTTGAATCCCCTGGAGAGCTGTGGACTCCTCAGGTTGGTGGAGTCGGGCTGGGCTCCGGTTCCGCGCGAGAGCGGGTCCAAATACGCGGCTTGCACGGAGAGGGAGGCCTGATGGGCGGACGCGTCTCGGACGATCACGCAGCCGGCTTCATAAGGTACATACATCCATTTGTGGAAGTCGAAGGCCAACGAGTCGGCCCGGGCCAATCCTGAAACGAGACCCCGCGTCTCGGGCGAGAGCGCAGCCATCGCACCGAACGCCCCATCGACGTGGAACCAGAGTCCGTCGCGCGCGGCGATATCGGCGATGCCGTCCAGGTCGTCCACCGAACCGGTATTGATGGTCCCCGCCGTCCCGACGACCCCGAACGGCCGTAGGCCGCGCTCCCGGTCCGCCGCGATCATCGCAACAAGAGCATCAAGATCCATTCTTAGCCGATCGTCGACGGAAACCACACGTACCGCGTCCTGGCCCAGACCCAGTAGTTTGGCGGACTTGAAGATTGAGGAGTGCGTCTCGGAAGACGCGTACAGGACCAGCTTCCCCCCCTCCGCACCAACACCCCGACCGGTAACATCGTAGCCTGAGCGAGCATCCCGCCCCACCGCCAACGCGATCAGGTTCGCGACCGAGCCCCCGCTGGTGAACACGCCGCTGGCCTCGACGGGCATGCCCAGGGCCGCCTTCATCCAATCCACCACCTGCCGCTCGACCCGCGCGGCACCGTCGTTGAAGGGGCCCGGCACAGAGTTCATCCCCGCCGCCAGCATTTCCGCCATCATCCCCAGGGGCGATCCCGTACCACCCGACCACCCCCAGAATCGAGGGTGGTCGTTTCCCGTCGGGTAGGGCAGCACCAACTCGAGGAAGTCCGCGTAAGCCGCTTCGGCTCGTAGACACCACCGCCCTTGGTCCGGATGGCCCGCGCCCGGAAGAGTGCCTTGAGCCGAAGCATCACGCGCGTGCCGTCCTCGACGAGGTTGCGATAGGCTCGAGTCAGCTCCTTGAGGTCGGCTCGGCCGCCTGCGCCGTGGTATACCGCTCGAAGGCCGCCGCACCGTAACAGCTCCGACAGCTCGTCGGCGTCGACCTGGTCCCCCTTGTTGCCCGAGCGCTTCTCGCCTCTGCGATCGCACACGATCACCCGGTCGACTCGAGGACTCAGTAGGTCGTAGAGCCACTGCGCCTGTGTGCCCTCCTCGAACACCACGTGCACCGACCCAGCCATCGCGCTGAAATACTCCCTGATCGATTCGTCGCTCGTCTCGACCACGCTGCGCGCGATCACACGCCCTCCTTCGCTCCGTACCGTCGCCACTGTCATTGCCTGATGCACGTCGAGCCCCACATACTTCGTGTTCCGCTTCATGAGAGCCGCCCTCTGCTGTGGTCCATGGTTGTTTCCCAACTCCACGGTACCCACAGGGGGCGTGCTTTCAAGTTGTGTTAGGCGCGGAAATTTTCCAGATTTTTCTCGTGAAAATACGGGTTCCCGTACTTTTCCTGCCAATAGATCAAGTTCGTGACGAACCACGATTCATGCCACCAAAAAAAACTAGCTGAGGGGATGATGGCCGCGGTTGATCCTGCGTCTCTCCTCCTCGCCGTAGCCAGGCTACGACTCGTCGTCGTTCCTTGCCTGAACGCGCACAAGCGCCATGTGCGCGACCCGCTGTACTTCTTCAACAGCCTTCTAGCGCCCTGGGCGCGCTAGTCCACCCCCGTGCAGGTCGTCGTAAAAATTGAACATCTCCCGATCGTAGTCCGACCTCCGGGCTTGCTCGAAGGGCTCGATGATCTCGAATAACATCTCGAGGCGTTGGGGCATCGTAAGGTGCTCCCGCAGATCTTCGGTTTCGAGAAACCCACGGCTACAAAACTGTTGGGTTTTCCGGAAATAGGACTTGATCATTCGCCGGGCGGAGTTTGTGCGCTCCACGATTCCGCGATGATCTTCGGGCAATTCGCCCAATCGATCCAAATCGCGAAAAAGATCACCCGCCCAGTCGCCTTGCGCCTCTCGACTCCACCGCCGGACGAGTTGCGCCGCGCAGTAATATTCCTCCGACCAAAACTGGTCATGGAGATGGGAGATCAGAAGTGCCCGTTCGGTCGGTGCGGAAGCGGTCACTGTCGGTTCCGTACTCCCCTTTCATCGAAGACGTCTGCGGCCCCGCGCCCGTGCGAATCGAGAATGCCTTACACCCGAGGGATACAGAAAGAGCCAAGCCCGATCGACGTAGCGGCCCTGGCTCGAATGACTCAGGGGGAGTGCCGAGTGGGCGCGAAGGCAGTACCCTATTCGATTCTGACCAGGAGGCACCTCTGCGCAAACGACTTCTGACATGCTTGGCACTGGTAACCTCGGGTGTGGGTTCGGCCTCTTGCGGGGCGGAGCCCACGGCTCTGACGGTCGCCGACGTCACGTTCACCGAGGCGGAGCTGCTGGGGTTGAGTGAGTCGCGCCGTATCCAACTGGCCGAGATCACCGCGTTCGGGCTGGCCACCGCGAGGGATGAGCTGCCGGTCAAGTTGGCCCCGATTCTCGAAGAAGCAAACGCCGCCGCCCTCCTCCGCCAGTTTGCGGCGGAACGGGTCCTCGTGGACGCGGGCGTGGACGACGAGCAACTTCGCGCGCACTATCTCACGAACCCGAAGCTCGAACTGACCGTGCGCCACGTCCTCTTCTTTTCGGAGCGTTGGCGCCCTGCCCCGCACCGAGCGGCGGCCCGGAAAAAGGCGGTGAGCGCAATCGCGCGCCTCGAGGCCGGGGAAGAGTTTCCAGAAGTGGCGGCGGAACTTTCGGAAGAGCCGGGGGCTGAAGGTCGCCAGGGGCTGCTCCAGCCGGGGCGCGAGGGCTCGTGGGTGTCCGAATTTTGGACAGCCGCCTTTGCGTTGGAGCCCGGGGAAATAAGTCCGGTCACCGAAACCCAATACGGATTTCACGTCTTGCGACTCGAGGATCGCCAAATCGTTTCGTTCGAAGAAGCTCGACCCACGGTCGCCGCTGAGGTCGCCGAGTTGATCGGATCGCTCGTCGGATCGCTCGAGGATTTCTCTGACGGAGTCTCGATTGAAGCCGCCCGTGCCGCTGGAATCGTCGTCCCTGAGGCGGAGTTGGCCGCCATCATCCGAGACTTCGACGATCGAACTCTCCGGTGGAACACGGCCTTGGGCTTCGCTCCTGGGCTCACGAGCACACAAGTTAAGAACGCCGCTCGCGCCGCGTTGGGTGCCACCGAACAACTTGCAACCATCGCTCGCAGAGAGCTGGGCGAGCTCGCTCCAATACTGCGGGCGGCCTACCCCATTACGTTCGGCGACGGCGGCTGACGGCGGTGGCACTCGTGAGCCAGGTGGCCGAGACCGAAACACTCGGGTCACATCAGTCGTAGAAGAAGGGATGAAAGCTCAAACCAAGCGGAAAATCCTATTCCTAACCGGGTTCGCGGTGTACTTCTCCGCGATTTGGTACCTGTGGGATACTGCGGCGGTATACCCTCTCAAAATTTTCGTGGTGCTTCTCCACGAGATCAGCCACGGGATGGTCGCTGTCGCCAGTGGCGGCACGATCGAAAGAATCGTGCTCGATCCCAATCAAGGTGGAGCCTGCTACTGCCCTGGGGGAAACGCTTTTCTGAGCCTGTCGGCCGGATACCTTGGAAGCGTTGCTTGGGGGGGGCTTCTTGTCTCCGCTGGTCAGATCAAGGGCGTCAACAGCCGATGGGTCACCGGCGCGGTAGGGCTCCTCGTGGTGGGCCTCACCTTAGCCTTTGTGCGCAGCACGTTCGGCTTCTGGTTCGGCTTGGCTTTCGGGTCCGTCCTTCTTCTGGGTGCGATTCGACTCTCTGAGGCGATAAACCGAAGGGCTCTGCTGACGCTGGGTCTCACCAGTTGCCTTTACGCGATCCTCGACATCAAGAGCGATATACTCGATCGACCCGAACTGCGGTCGGACGCCGCGATGCTCAGCGAGCTCACGGGAATCCCCACCTTCTTGTGGGGCGGCCTCTGGATTACGATCGCTGTCCTGGCGAGCGCCTGGCTACTCCAGTGGTCATTCAGGCGAGCCTGACCGCTACCTGCATGGCCTGGCTCCTACCACATATATTAGAAGGCGCCCCCTCGAGGACGACGGACGGCCCCACATCCTCACTTGATCTCACCGACCTCCACCCATATCTTCGCCTTGGCCACAGGAGTGGCCTGGGCCGCTCTCAGCCTCCAGTGAGGGGGAGGGGAAACGGACTGCGGGTCTGAGAGCCCGCCGGCGATAAGCCCAAAGTCGACCCGAGATTGAGGAGGTGATCAATTGTCTAGTCCAAGTAGTCTGCCCAACCTGGCGAGGGCAAGCGATCGCTGCTTCGGTAAGTAAGAGCCGAAACGGCTTCAACTGTCCGCACCGTTAGCGGCCTTCGCGCCGGGTTGCGGCAGACCTAACGAAGCGCGCCGTCGGGGAGTTTTTCCCCGACGGCGCGCTTTTTTTTACGCGTGGGGTCCGATCTTTGAGAAAGGCGCCCTGGGCAACCGCTCAACCGAAGTAGTCGGGCTCGTTGCCCGCCTTCCATTTGATGTTGCAACCGATGCTTGGGCGCTGGTCCGTTGAGACGGGCTCACCCCTCAGAAGAGCCTCGATCGCAGCTCCCAGATCGGCTCCGGTGACGGGGATGTCATTACTCGGACGGCTGCCATCGAATTGCCCCCGGTACACCAACTCTCGTTGACCGTCGAAGAGGAAAAAATCAGGTGTGCAAGCCGCTCTGTACGCTCTGGCGACCGCTTGGTCCTCGTCGAACAGGTAGGGGAACGTATACCCGAACTCCTCGACTTCCCGAACCATCATGTCGGGGCCGTCGTCGGGATAGGCCTCGGCATCGTTGGAGCCGATGGCCACGACGGCCAGGCCCAAACTCTGGTATCGCCGTACGAAACGAGCCAACTCTCCACGAATGTGACGGACAAACGGGCAATGGTTGGAAATAAAAATGACCAGCAGGCCCGGCGCACCGGAATAGTCGCTGAGCCGAACGGTTCGACCATCCGTATCGGGCAGTGCGAAGTCCGGAGCCGCTGTGCCCAACGCGATCATGGTCGACGCGGTGTTTGTCAGGGATCCTCCAACTTAGCCCTTCCCGAGTTCCATCTGCTCCGGCAACGTAACGAGATCGAGCACTTTGAAGCGCCGCTCACCCATTGGAAGCTCGACGATGACCTCTTGGCCTTTTCGTGCCCCGAGGAGGCCTCGCCCGATCGGAGAAGCCATCGAAACCTGTTCACCATCCAGGTTCATGAAGTCGCCCGCCACGATCGTGAAGTTCGATACCTCGTCCATTACCAGGTCGTGGATCTCGACACGAGACCCGAAACCCACGCGGTCACTAGGCATCGCTTCGACATCGATCTTCGCCAGCTCCGAGAGTCGGTGCGTTAGATGCCCGATGCGGACCTGAACGAACTGCTGTCGTTCGATGGCCGACTTGTACTCGGAGTTTTCCTTGAGATCGCCGAGTTCCACGGCTTTCTCAATTCTCTCTGGCAGGAGGATGTTAAGCTCGTTGGCGAGCTGCTCGAGCTCCTCCCCGATTTTTCCCCGAATCTCGTCGAGCATAGGACGCGACCCTGCAAACGTAGGTGATTTGGAAAACCCGGATCGGGCTCATCGGGCGCTTTTTCCTCGGCCACCAAGGAAGAAGCGGTGTCGCGAGCATAAATTAATCCTTTCGCGCCCCGCAACAAGTGGCACCGTGTCTCGCTTGTGCTCCCCACGTGCCGGCAGGAGAGAGGGGCCCTAGCTATCACCGCCTATAACCGGGTTTGGCCCGGGTAGGCGTTGGCCTTTCGGCCAGATAGCATAGAACCCCTCAAACTGTGTCCGTCCAGAAGAAATGTCCTATCCGACCGCGGGGCTTCCCAACTCCCCAGTCCGAATTCGGTAGCATTCGGCCAAGTCGATCACGAAGATCACGCCGTCACCGAAGTTTCCCGTCCGTGCGCCCTGGATGATGGCTTCGCGAGTGCGCTCCACGAAATCGTCGTTCACGGCGATCTCCAGGCGGACTTTCTTTCGGAGCAGGACTTCGAACTCCGCGCCCCGATAGGTCTCCGTGTACCCGCCCTGCTGCCCGGCGCCCTGGGCGTTCATCACCGACATCCTCGAAACACCGACCTCGGTCAATGCCGTCTTCACGTCGTGAAGAGCATGAGGCTGAATGTATGCGATTACGAGTTTCATCAATTTGCTCCGTTCTATTTAAGGCCAGCGGCTTGTCAGCGAGTGATCGTCTGGTAGTCGGGGTAGGCTTCCATATTGTGCTCCGCCAAGTCCAGCCCCATGCGTTCGTCTGGCTCGGACACTCGGAGTCCCATGACCGCCTTGATCCCGGAGAAGATGATGAACGCAGCGGTCACGCAGAACGCACCGTAAGACAACACCCCGATGAGTTGTGTGACAAAGGAGTAGTCGGCGCTGAAGATACCCACGGCCAACGTGCCCCAGATCCCGCACGTCAAGTGCACGGAAATCGCTCCTACGGGATCGTCCATCTTGATTCGGTCGAAAAACATTACCGAGAAGACCACGAGCACACCCGCAACCCCTCCAATCACGATCGAGCTCATTACGCTGACCACGTCGGCCCCCGCCGTGATCCCCACGAGTCCAGCTAGCGCCCCGTTGAGCACCATGGACACGTCGGGATGTTTATGGACCCTCCAAGTCGTCAGCATCGCAGTAAGGATCCCCGCCGCAGCAGCCATACACGTGGTCACCAAGACCAAAGAGACGAGTGCCGGATCAGCGCTGAGGACGGACCCACCGTTAAAGCCGAACCAGCCGAACCAGAGCAGGAACATCCCGATCGCGGCCAAGGGAATGTTGTGTCCCGGGATCGGGTGAATGTGATCCTTTACGTATTTGCCGAGCCGGGGCCCGAGTAGGAACACACCAACAAGAGCGGCCCAGCCCCCGACCGAGTGTACGAGGGTCGAGCCGGCGAAGTCATGGAAGTTTCTATCAGAGAGCCATCCGCCCCCCCACACCCACGAGCCCACGAGCGGGTATACCAATCCTACATACAAAGTCGCAAACACCAGGAACGAGGCCAATTTGATGCGCTCGGCCACCGCCCCTGAGACGATCGTGGCGGCGGTCGCCGCGAACATTCCTTGGAAAAGAAAATCGGTCCAGTAGGTATATCCAGGATTGTATTCCGCTGTCAGACCGGCCGCGTCCGTCCCAACACCAAAGCCCGCGAAGCCGAAAAAGCTCCCAATCGAAAATTCACCGGGGTACATCAAGTTGAAGCCGATAACGGCGTACGTGAGCAATCCGATTGCGATGATGCTCACATTCTTGAAGAGGATGTTGACTGTGTTCTTGGACTGAGTCAGCCCGATCTCCAGGGTAGCAAACCCCAGGTGCATGATAAATACCAACAACGTGGCTACGATCATCCACGTGTTGTTGACGGTGAACATTGCGTCCGCCGCGGTCTGGGCCGCGACAGGTGCCGGTGCTCCCGCTGCGTAGAGCAGCGGAAGAGTGAGTAGCGACTTACGTGAAAGCTGCATGGGTGGTATTTCCTCCATTCGGTCCCGTGAGCAACTGCATGCGTTGAGACACGCCGATAGGAACCGTCATTGGCAAAGCGTGTGCCAGGAACATGGGGGCGGGATAAAATCCTTTATTCATAAGGGTAATTCCCGGTTCCAGAGGCTTTGAGGGGCGAACCCGGAGGGGAGACAAAGCTACCGCCTGGTAGGACCGGAAGGGAAACGTACGAAAATGTAGGCCTAGCCGCGGAGCGGTCAGGGGAGTCCGTATTTCTCCACGCGGAGGCCTATGATCCGCTCGGAAATCCCCAATTGGCGGGCCGCGCCGGCCCGATTGCCCTTGTTGGCTTTGAGGGCGTCGATAATCAGCTCCTTTTCCAGCGCGTCCAACTGCACCCTCAACGGCCCAGAGCGCCCCTCGTCGATTTTAGCGATCTGTAGGCTGGGTGGGAGCAGGCGTGCGTGGATCACCCTTCCATCGGCGAGCAACACCGCCCGCTCGAGGGCGTTCTCCAGCTCACGGACGTTCCCCGGCCAGTGGTAGGCCATCAACAGATCGATCGCGGGGGTGGACAGCCTTATGATCGAGCGCTCATGTCTCCGTGCATACTTCTCGATGAAATGATCCGCCAAAAGAATGATGTCGGTGCGACGGTCCCGCAGGGGCGGCACGTGAATCGGGAACACGTTCAGGCGGTAGTAAAGATCCTCCCGGAACCGACCTACTTCCATGTCCCGCTCCAGCGGACGGTTCGTCGCCGCGACAACCCGGACATCGGCGGTCAGGGTTTTGCTGCTCCCCACCCGCTCGAACTCCCGCTCCTGTAGGACCCGGAGAAGTCGGAGTTGGACGGCCGTGGTCAGCTCTCCGATTTCGTCGAGAAAGATGGTTCCTCCCGAAGCGCGCTCGAACCGCCCCTCCCTCTGCTTCACCGCTCCGCTGAACGCGCCTTTTTCATGTCCGAACAGTTCACTCTCGATGAGACCCTCTGGAAGCGCCGCACAGTTGACCCGCACGAACGGACCCTGTGCTCGTCGACTCTCGTAGTGAACGGCCTGTGCTATGAGTTCCTTTCCGGTGCCACTCTCGCCCCGGATCATCACCGTGGCGTCGCTTTGCGCAACCTGGCCAATCATCTCGTAGACGGGTGCCATTTCGCGGGAGTTTCCCACGATGTTGGCGGGCCGGTGCCGGTCGGCGAGCTCCCTCCGAAGACGCTGGTTCTCTTCCGTCAGCGCCTTTTCTTCCTCGGCGAACTGACCGAGGCGGACCACGTGGGCGATGAGGGAAGCGAGGATGGAGAGGATGCGAATGTCCTCGTCGAACGAGATATCGGGCCCGTACGGCCGCTCGGCACTCAGCGCTCCTATGGTCTCGCTACCGAGCCTGACCGGTACGCACACGAACGCCATCTCCCTCTCCGCTCGTTCCGTCAAGGGACGAGCGCGGCCGAGGAAGTTCGGCTCGGTGGAGATCGACGGTACCACGACGGGTGCGCCCGTCTGAACAACGCGTCCGGTGATCCCCTCTCCAAGTCGGTACCTCCCACGCTCTCTCTGGTCGGCCGAGAGACCGATCGCCTCGTGAACCAAGATCTCGGACGTACGCCGGTTCAGAACCGTGAGCGTTGCGGACTCCACATCCATATGGCGCGAAAGCGCCTCCAAGATGGGCTTCACACACGTGGGTAGGTCCGTGGCCTCGTCGAGGAGCGCGCTGGCTTCGTGAAGAAGCGACAGTGAGCGGGACTGTTCGATGAATTCGGCCAAGGTCGAGCCTGTTCAAAATGTCGAAGGACAGGCCCCACGGCGCGACGTCGAAGCACCGCCACACGAGCCCGATGTCCGAAGAGCCCAAGGGCCCGCGGCCGTTAGCGACGGGAACCCTGGAAGGCCGATCGGAAACGAATCCATCAAGCTACATAAATGTAGGGGAGCGCGCACACCGGGGTGAGAACGTTGCTGACGGGGTCCTAAAACAAAACCGGGGCTGCTCGACCCCAAAACGGATCAGAGCAGCCCCGGCTGAGGACGACCAACAAGCGATCGTTAGTTGAGACCGAACGTATGCCCGACGCCGAAAACGAGCGTGTGGTCGTCGGAGCCGGGACCGCCGCCATTGAGATCCTCGGTGGCGTAGATCCACGAAGCCGTCAGGTCCAGTTCACCAACGGAGAGGCCGTATCCACCTTCGAAATACTCGCCGGAGAAGTCCTTACCGAACGTGCCGAAGGTGGCGTAGAGACCTGCTTCCTCCACGGTGAAGGCCAAAAACCAGTAGTCCTCGTCTCCCCCAGCGGCCTTATACCGGCCGTAGGAGTATTCTGCGGAGAGAGGCCCGTACCCCGCATTGAGATTCGCCTCTAGATACGTGTCGTCGAAGCCGCCGGTGTAGAAGTACCCGGTGCCACCGACGCTCACGCTGAATTCATCCATCTCGGTGCCGACGCCCGCATACACGTCGACCTCATTACCGTCCCCGACGTCTGCCGCCCACGTGCCCAAATAGGCGTTGGGGCCTTCCACGTCCAACCCCGCGCTCGCGGAGGACCCCGCCGGTTTTTGCAGAAGGCCGCGGTAGAAATACTCAGAGACCCAACCCACGTTCGCCGAAACCTCCGCTTGGGCTGCACCCACCAAGGGGGTAACCATCACCGCAGCCACCGCCACCGCACCTATGCTCATTTTCATCCGTCGATCTCCGTTAGACGTATCGAAGAGTACCCAAGCGGCGACCTCCGCCATTCGGGCGACTCCAGAACCATTGGAGGCTCACTAATGCGAGTCTTGTGCCAAGAATCACAAACACCCACAGCACCACCTCTATCATGTTGGTATACAACGACCTGGAGAATCAGGCGGATGGCGAACGGGGGCCTTTCACGACACACGAGCCGGTAGGATCACCCTGCTTTCCTACGACAATGTAGGAGGGTTCAGAGTGCCCATCTCACGACATCGTCTACGACGAGATCCGGCGTGACGCCACCGGGTTCGTCGAGATTCCGGATCGTCAGCTAATTCTGAAAGCGACTTATCTGCTCTCTCATTTCGACCAGCACCGACCGCAACATCTCCAGGACCTGGGAACCCTGGGCCTCGGAAAACGTCAGGGGCGGACGGAGCCGGATCGATCGAGTCCCGCACGCGAGGACCGCGAGGCCCCGGCCCCAGCACTGCTGCGCGAAGCCCGCACGCGCGTCCCCGTCGAGAAGGTCGAACGCGATCAGAAGTCCGCTGCCCCGGACATTTGAGATATTCTCGAAGTCCGCGGCGAGTTTCTCCAGCCCTGCTTTCATCCCGGCACCCACGCGTGCAGCGTTCGCCACGAGGCCGTCCTCCTCGATGATCTCGAGGTATCGGACACACCGGACCATGTCGGTAAGATTCCCACCCCACGTCGAATTGATGCGGCTGGATACGTGAAACACGTTGGACTAGATCTCGTCGATGCGTCGCGTGCTCATCATGCCGCAGACCTGCGTTTTTTTTCCAAACGCGATGAGGTCGGGTACGACACCGGTTTGTTGGAACGCCCACATCGTCCCAGTCGAGCCCAACCCGGTCTGAACCTCGTCGAAAATCAGTAGCGCCTCGAACCGGTCCGCGTAACCGCGAAGTTTGGCGAAGAACTCAGGCCGAAAGTGATGGTCGCCGCCCTCTCCCTGAATCGGCTCGATGAGTATTGCGGCTATACCGTGCGGATCAAGCTCGAAAACGGCTTCAATCTCTACACACGCACCTGCCTCTTTGGCGGCGACGGAAGCGACCGCCGCGTCGTCGAGCGGGAAGTCGATGTACGGGCTGGAAATCCGAGGCCAATCGAATTGTGGGAAATTTTCGGTCTTTGTCGGATCCGTATTGGTGACCGACAGTGTGTAGCCGGTCCGACCGTGGAAGGCGTCCCGAAAGTGGAGAATCTTGTCCGCTCCACCTTCCACACCGCGAGCACGATTCTTCTGAGCTTTCCAATCGAACGCCGCTTTCATGGTGTTCTCGACCGCTAGCCCTCCTCCCGCCACAAAGAACAGATACCGGAATTATTCCGGCACGGCCAAAGCCCGAAACGTCTTGACGAAGGCCGCGAACTCGCGGGAGTAAATATCGCTGTTCGACGGATTGGTGAGCGCCGCCGTCATAAGCGAATCCCGGAACCCCACGTCTCGCATTTTGGGATGATTGTGACCTACGGGAAGCGTTGCGAAGTAACCGTAGCAGTCCAGATACTCTTTTCCGGCCAGCGCGTCGACGATCACGGCGCCGTGAGATTTCTCGAGATCGATCACGACGTGGAACCCGTCCACGAGGATGTTGTCTCTCAGAACCGGGAATACCTGGTCAGCGGGGATTTCGACCTTGGGCATTGCAATGCTCCTCGGGTGAGGATCATGACACGGGTAGGCGGCGAACGAGAACGTAAACCACGCCAGCCCGGAGAACCGGCACAACCAT
>Ga0115002_10001528_pt1 | contig 31643 bp, 27 predicted proteins | sample ArcticOcean_MG_C_8_FD_89576 | JGI IMG/M metagenome (GOLD analysis project Ga0115002, IMG submission 89576) | Marine microbial communities from western Arctic Ocean - ArcticOcean_MG_CB11_86 | ecosystem: Environmental > Aquatic > Marine > Oceanic | place: Arctic Ocean: Canada Basin | collected... | reverse complement strand
TGGAGGTGACAGAGGCGGTCCTGATATGGCTCCTGAACATTGGCAGGGTCGCTCACCCATATATAATTTGGACAAGATAAAAACTCCAACTCTTTTGTTGTGGGGAGATAGAGATGGAGTGCGACCTAGTCATGCTGATGATTATTATCGTGAGGCTAAGGACCAAGGTCTAGATATGGAATACATCTTATACAATTGCGAGCCCCATGGCTGGTACCATTGGCGTCCTGAAGATTTGGGAGATTCTATAAAACGAATAGCGATCCACTTTTTGAAAGCTATAGAAAGTTAAAGGTTGGCCCGATATTTAAAAGGTGAGAATCAAATCTCTCAAATGGTTTGTTTAAGGTCTTTTTGCTCGAAAGCGTTACGAAATCCGTCTCAGTTGCCCCTAAACCATAAAAACAGGGTTTTCGTCGGTTATGATTTGTTGTTCGTTGTCTATGCCATAACGGATGTAAGGAGGCAGGGAAAACATGTGTTGATGGCTAATTTGATCATAAAATCTGAGGTTATTTGATAATCGTTTGGCTATTAGCGGGTTTCTTTGATCAGGAGCGACGATTGGAGATATATCAGTTCCGATGGTAAATCCCCACATGCTCACGAAACAGGGCACAAATATGTTATATGGGAGAACGTTGGTGAAGGTATTTTGGAGGGTTTTAATTATTGGAGTAAAGCATTCATGATAATTCATAAGTCCGGCTGGACCAGACTGTGTAACCATTACACCTGAGCTGCCTAATTTGGATCTTACTATGCTGTAAAACTCTTGGGTATATAGCTTATAAGCTACCCCTGCTTCGAGTGGGTCGACCAAGTCCAATATAATCACGTCGAAAATTTCATCGGTGTCTTCTAAGTATTTGCGTGCGTCTGTATGAAAAAGCTCAATTCTTGGATCCTCAAAAGCACCTTTGCTATGATTTGGCAAGAATTTACGGCTGATTTCCACAACTTTTTCGTCAAGATCGACCATTACTACTCTCTCCACACTCTTGTGATAGAGTACCTCTCGAAGTGTTGCTCCTTCGCCGCCACCGCCTATAAAAACCTTGCGTGGATTTGGGTGAGTTAACATTGGTGGGTGAACGAGAGCCTCGTGGTATATATGTTCATCTGCTTCAGATGATTGTGTCTTTCCGTCGAGAATTAGAGCACGGCCAGAAGTTGTTGTTTCGATAACCTCTACTTTTTGGAACCTAGTTCTTCCGGAATAATGGGACTCTTTGATACGGGTCAGCATAGACATGTCTGGGGTAATGACTTCGGAAAACCACTGGTCAGAGGGATCTTGAACCATGGATTTACACTCGATATATCAAGGGTAAGGATTTTATACCGCGCCTAATAATACGTTGTTCCGGTTCCTTGGAGTCCAGTTTTTGGATAAGTATCTTAGCTGCAATTGTGGGATCTATACCGTCTCCGCAGGTGAACAAATCAGCGGCGGCGTATGAATATTCAGGCCAAGTGTGAATGCTGAGATGGGATTCTGCTATAGCAAGGACTCCGGTTACACCTTGAGGGGAAAACTTGTGAAAGGATTGTCCCACAATTTGGGCTCCTATTGCCTCCGCGGCACTGATCATGGTTCTCTTAATGTATTCTAAATCGTTAAGAAGCTTAGGGTTACAATCTCCTAGTTCTAACAACAGGTGTGTACCTAACCAGTTCAAACACCGTTCCCCCTTTTGAATTGATACGGCATTAGATTCTAAAGGGTCACTATAAGTCATACAAGGCCTATGGGGATATGGAACCGATGGTAGGCCAATAAATTTACTATCATGATAGTAAAAAGTGAAGATTATTCACATTACAATGCTTTTCTATGAGAGTTTTGAAACGAAAGACCTTTTCACGGTGATACGGAGTTGTTTTAGTCAGGAGTTTGCCAATGGATTCTATTGTAGCTGGAGTATTGAGAGGCGAAATCATAAGAGGAATCTCTAGTTGTTCTGCCTCGTGTAGAACATATTCGGTTGGTGGATGCCCACTGGTCAAAATCATTGCCGATAGTGGAGAATTTAGCGCAGAAAGTTGGATATCCGGTCTATCTCCCCGAATAATTACTACCTTGTCCGGATATCGTCCAAAATAGTGATAGCCTCGGTCCATGATATTCCCACCTACCAGGAAGTGGGATGCTAATTTATCTACGATAGCTGTTTTTACAACCCACCTGGCATTTAATTGGTCACAAATCTCTTCTAGACTGAGTGATAACATGGATCTATCATCCGGTATTATTCCTAGTAGTTTAGTTTTCTTTTCAGATAATTGTATAGATAGCTCTCGGCTACGATATTTCGGTGTTGAATTAACGATTATTCCATCAGCAAATTCCGCGGCACTTGGGTCTATTTTGTTGTTATAGTCTAATATCGCCAGTGATTTTGCTCCTATACCGGTCGCAAGGCATGCAGATATTTCTTGAGGAATTGCTGTGTGAGCTGGTCCTTCTATGATTACTGAATCGCTGGAAGATTCGAGGGCACTTAACGATGTTTTCAGGGCGGCGACGTCTGAGTTGAAGTCCAATGTTGGAGGTTTTTTGATTTGTTGGGTGATTGTAGTAATGAAATTCGTATCAGGGTCTGAGTCTGCGACTGTGGGAAAGGCCTTGAGGTAGAAAGGGATTTTACCCAGGTCGTTCATCATTTGGCATATAGCAGCAGCCAAAACAGTTTTACCTGCGCATTCGATGTTAGAGGTTATATAAAGAATTCCCAAATTTATCAGCTTGGATAGACCGGATAAATGGCGGCCCTAATTCTATCATAGGTAGGGCATAGATATCACAGGTAAATCTTGACACTTTATGGAGGCTTATTTACTATACAAGTCTCGGCCGAGGTAGCTCAGTGGTAGAGCAGTGGACTGAAAATCCGCGTGTCGCTGGTTCAATCCCGGCCCTCGGCACCAAACCAACTGGAAATGAGCGGAAGTGGCTCAGTGGTAGAGCATCTCCTTGCCAAGGAGAGGGTCGGGGGTTCGAATCCCCTCTTCCGCTCCATTTCTCAGGCAGGAAATAGCCTGAGAATGGAGCATCTCCCCTAGTTCCCGACTAGGTTTTACCTCAATGTTGTTTCAAAAGTGATTTCCCTGCCCCCAAACATAACCTTCGGTCTCTTGCTTGTGATGTAGATGGTGGTTGGACTCTAGGTTTCGGGGGACTGGGGTGGTGTTGGGTCTGGTGGTGAGTGGTGGCGTAGTATTAGTTGCTTGGTTGTTGTGGTTTGTGTGGAGTAGTTAGCTGCAGGTATTGATTAGGGGTAGGGCTTCTGGTTTCTTTTTGAGGGTATGTCGGTAACCGTGACAGACTTTTAAAAATAAAAAAGGGTAATCTGCAGCGGTTAATCTAACTCTAGCAGCACTACAACACCTATGTTTACTACTACCACGAAACCCAATATTGCTTTAAAGGCTAACCACTCAGCTTTTGTATCTGGCAGATTAACCGGGATTCCATGCCGCTTAAATGTTTTCATCGCCTCGCTAGGAGTCAGTCTTTATCTTTAAAAATGGAGCGCAAATTAAACAATATGAGTATCCCTAGAACAACGACGAAGGGGAGGAGAGATAATATTATCGATGGTGTTGTCATAAGGCGATTCTAGCATATAAAGTTAAACCTGCATCGTCATGAACTACGATTACTGCAGCTGACCAGTTCAGTAGACGCTTAGGGTAATATAGAGGGATGAAACTCAAGGTCATAGGGCTACTTCTATTGACCACAGCACTGATGCTGTCGGTGGGTTGTGGTGGGGGCCAGGTGGAGATTGTTGATGTTCGTATGGATGCAGTATCTACAAGAACACCAATCCATAGCAGCGGTAAGGTTCGGCCACCAACTTCAATCCCTACACCAACTCCTGCCACACCTGAAGTAGTAGTCAGGAAAGCCATTGTAGAACAGCTCGTTGAGGCGAAGGAGTACGTTGCTAGTTTTAAGGAAGTACCTTCAGGCGATACTCAGCCCTTACCAGATATAGAAACCACCATTAGCCCAATGCCAAGAGTAACGCCTACACCCACTCCTGTACCTCCAACATCTACTCCTGTACCTGGGCCTACAGCTACACCGAAGATAGTTATTAAAGAAGTAGAGTTAGATAGCGGGGTTTCATGTACAGAATTTATACGTGTGAATAAGGCAATTTCAACTGATGCTTATGAGGGGGATCTCGTATCAGGTTGGGAGTTTGGGTTAAAGCACTCAAATGGATTCATGTCTCATGGATGTCAGATTGTATCTTCAGATGATGGCTATCCTACTAGAGATGGAAAATACTCGTTACGGTTTGAGGTCAGGGATGGTGATTGTAATAGTAACGAAGGGAGGAATGATTGCGAGACAGACCGCTCCAGGCATGAATTGACTCAAGTTGATAACCACAAAAAGGGACAAGACTTTCAATACGAAGGTGATGAGTATTGGTATAAATGGTCTATGTTGATGCCCGACAAGCCCATTAAACAAGGTGAAGCGATTTCCTTCATTGGCCAATTCAATTCGGACAATGCTGCACGATTTTATATGGAAGATTTTTCAAAAGGCGTTGGATATAGATTCAATGATGTCGATTACAACATACTCGAACAAAATGTCTTGATAAAGAATGAGCATGTTAGGTCCGTCTGGACAGATATAGAAATACACGCTTTATGGTCGTCAACAGACTACGGGTTTATCAAAATCTACGTAAACGAAGAATTGACTGGAACCGTTAAAGGACCAAATATGGAGGGGGCTAATCGTATCTGGTTCGACTTTGGAATTTATAATGCTTTTTTATCAAGGTGTGATTGTAAAAAAATGCCGACTCAGGTTGTGTATTTTGATGGGATTAGGCGAGGTGCGAGTCGAATGGATGTGGACTAAAGCATGAAATATCTAACATATGTATTCATAACAGGATTAATGCTCGTAGTAGCAGGTTGTGGCGTTAGTACAGCAGATGTTGATGCTACAGTTGAAGTAAGTCTCGAAGAACAGGTAGTTGAACCAGAGGAAATAATTTATGAAGGCAAACTGCTATATCTGGCAAATTGTGTAACTTGCCATGGTGTTAACCTGCAAGGCAATCCCAATTGGCGCTCTGGAACTGATAAAGATGGTCAACGTTTACCGCCTCCGCTCAACGGCACTGGACATACTTGGCACCACTCACCGGGAGTTCTTTCTCAAATAATAAAGTATGGCTTAAAAATTTATGATGAAAATTACGAAGGTAAAATGGCAGGCAATGAAAATTTAACTGATAAAGAGATTTATTCTTTATTAGAATACATCACGAGTGTTTGGTCTGAAGAACTTAGAACTAGTTATACAGAAACCTATAAATAAACAATAAATCACGGTAAAACCTAGGTGTTTCGACAAACTGTCAGATGGTAATGAATTTACTGAAAACGCAAAATCAACTGGTCATTGGCGATGCCTTGCCTGAGGGAACGGGACTATTGCCTGAGTGGGTAGACATAGAAGCAGAGATGAGTTGCACCGTTGCATCTGATGCAGAGGGGTACAGTACCCCCCCTCCCCCCTAACGATATAACGATAGATGAAAATGGATTTAAAACTTGGACAGCTTATAACGAGAAAGGGGAGCTTATCCACTACGGGGAAATTTAGTGTTTCGGTTCGGTGGTCGGGGGGTTGGGGTTGCGGTGTACGGTAGCACCCCCCCCTAATCACTAAGACACCGGCATAGCTTTACCTCAATGTTTACCACAGCTGACAGATTTGTCGGAATCAGCTTGGATTAGCCATCAGTTGTTAATAGAGGTTTGTAGGTACTTGCAACCTAGCTTCTCATTGCCAAGGAGAGGGTCGGGGGTTCGAATCCCCTCTTCCGCTCCAGTTGTTGTGTTTTAATTAGGCACGAGATAGCCCCCTGATATTCCATCAGGGGGCTATTATTTTGGGGCTTACAGCAATATTTGCAGCACTTTCTTTGGAAATTGTACTTTCGGTTTCCAAGAAAATGCCTTGCGGACCCATACTTTCTGATGGAACAAACAATGGGCTACGTACAGCAGAATAACCGCGCCAACGGCAATGCGGATGAAATCTAGTGTAGTCAGGTCCATGGATATTACTAGTAATACCAAGGAAGGAAGCCGTTAATCAGAGTGTGAGCAGTTTGAGTATATTGGTACTAAAACGGGACTGGCTTAGTATTAATAATTGGCCTGAATAGGCCCACATGCATAATTACAGAATTACTGCAAAGAATTATTTGAAGAAAAATGGGGCAGACGTACGCATAGATCTATTCTGTGGTGTGGTTCGAGTGCTGAGAGTAACAATATAAGGAGGAAGTTATATGCAGGAAAAGTTACGTGATAAGGCAAGGGATAGAATGGCTGCTATTCTAGAAACTGCTGGTATACAGGCCGAGATGGTTGACCGGGATTTGGGAAGACCCGAGGAGAAGATAAGGACGATGCAACTGTTAGGGAAAGCTTCTCTTGGGCTTATCGACATACTTACAGACAGTCCAATCAGTTGGATTAACGTAGTCAGAACAAAGAGACAAGACAAACACGGTCCAGCACGATATCGGGTAGTCTTTGGAATACCTGATCAAAGCATCCCCATAAATCACAAACAATTGAAACTCAAGACGTTCAGAAAAAAAACCTTCCCACTCTTTGGGAAGGTCACCGATGTTTCCTGGAGAGGCGAAGCAAATACCTCACTGTTGGCAAAGACACTTTCCGAGGATGAGGAAATAGACGGAGTCGTGGCAGACTTAGGGGATATGTGGATTTTCACGCATCCCAACGAATTCCAAGGATGGACGATAGAAACCAATAAACTTTTCTCTCCGCATCCACCTGTTGTCACGATTAACCGATGGGAAGCCCTCAAAAAAATTGCTGATTATCTTCTTTCGTCACCAATCGGAAACCCTTAATAATGTTCGAATCCATTATCGCCCACCACCCTTTTTAATCGACTAGTATTAAGGAAATGGTGGTGCAGAATTTTACAACAACATGATCAAGACTGTGATATGTCTGATGGATATCATATGCTTGCGTTTATGGAGCATGTTAAAAAGAACAATCACGATAAAACATAATTTCAATCTTTCAGTTAAGGATTATATCAAATGTGCATAAGTTAGTGTTCGGAGGTTTGTACATTGAGTAGCCTACCCACGAACAACCCAGCGATAGCGACACTGATAAAAGTAGGCTTATAACAAGATTAATACCACGGCTAGATTGTTAAATGTGTCCTGTAGGAACCCTGTCAGTAATGGGCCAGTGGCCAAATCGTCACACATTAAAAAAAGAGAATTGATAAATAGCAGTCCATAACTTACCCCCGCCCTTAGTGTCACAGATAAATCAACTGTGCCGGCAAACTAGCTTGACATATGGCAAAGGTGTTATATAACATCGGAACACCGACAAGTCGGAATTTTATACAACGGGCTGAGTGCCAGCCTTCAGGAGGTGATGAATGGATCATGATTTAACACGTAGGGCGATGGCAGGTACCTGTCTGAACTCGAAATCTCGATAAAGACCGGACAACATACTACGCAAGCTTCGGGTTCGGGCAAGTGCCTGTCATCGCCCTGGATCAGTCTCTGGTTGAACCATAACAACAGCAAAAGCCAGCGACTCACCCGATAAGTGTTGCCAACAGAGAAGCCCTATGGGCTTCTTTTTTGTTAAGCATAGCTTTTACATTCGGAAATAATGGGCATAAGTTATACATCGCTCTATCATAGATTAGCAGTATACAAATCCCCCTTTCTCTCGAGTTCCAATATTTCGCTAGAATTCATTCCAAGTAATCGTGTTAGAACTTCTTCCGTATGCTGTCCAGGAACAGCGGCGGAGCCGATTCGTGGTGCGCTTCGACTCAGTTTAATATTATGGCCTGAAACATACATGGTTCCAGCAATGGGATCTGGTACTTCAACCAAAAGCTCTCGGTCGAGAAGGTGGGGATCTTCAGTGGCTCTAGGAATATCATTTACGGCATTTACAGGAATGCCAACTGAAGAGATTAGATCTTCCGCTTCCTTAGTGTCCCGTTCTCTAAACCAGGCTGTTAATTTTTCTTCAATTACCGATTCGTTGGCCTCTCTTCCTGATCTAGTAGTGAACCTCTGATCTTGGCTCCAAGAAGGTTCACCAATAATTTCACAAAACCGCGGCCAAATATTATTTGATTGAGCAGATAGAAGTATCCAACCGTCCTTTGTCTGATATACGCTGGAGACTCCCCTTCCATTGCCTTGTCTTTTCGTATCTATGCCTTCGCCTAAAAAAGCCGAACACTGTATCTCAGTCATAGTATATCCAGTGTCAGCAAGACACACATCAATGCATTGTCCTTCACCCGACATTTGTCGTTCGTACAACGCAGCTAGAGTCCCAATAGCAGCATGAAGAGACGTAATTCTATCAATAACTGGGTTGAACGTACGAATCGGAGGCATCCCTTCAAACCCATTCAACAGCATCATGCCACTGATGGCCTGGCCAATAGGATCGAAGCCAATGCGATCGCTATGCGGTCCATATTGTCCATAGGCGGATACATTAACCATGATTATCTTTTTGTTTAATGATCTAAGTGTGTTATAGGACAACCCCATTTTATCCATAGTCCCGGGCCGAAAGTTTTGAATTAATACATCGCTAACTTTGATTAATCTCCGTAAAACTTCCTTGCCACCGTCAGACCTCAAATTCAATCCAAGACTTTTTTTCCCAGCATTATATTGGACCCAATAGGCACTTTGGCCTCGAACGAATGGGCCATGATCTCTGCTTTCGTCACCACCTGGTTTTTCAATTTTAATGACTTCTGCGCCAAGCCGTGCCATTACCAAACTAGCTCTAGGGCCTGCCTGGTAACGACCTAGATCTAAAACCCTAACTCCGTCAAGTGCTGATTTAGGCATGGGTATGCCTCCAATTGTTAATTGTGGGTAATGCTACCACAGGGTGTATGAGCTGTCATGAACCCTGTAAGCACCTGGTGACCTATACGATATGACTTGATATAATTTATTGGAGGGCGCTAAAAAGGGGGACCAAAAGCAAATGATCTCTATTTTCGTTACAATAAAAATTAAATCCGGGTTCTTTGATCGTTTTATGGATGCACTATATGGCGACGCAAAGGGATCAGTTCGGGATGAAGAGGGATGTTTCCGCTTCGACGTTTTAAAAAGTTCTTCAGCACCGAACACACTACACCTATACGAAGTATATCGAGACAACACAGCTTTAGAAGCACATCGGAATTCGCCTCACTACATCAAATGGAGGACAACGGTTGAACCGTGGTTCGATGGTCCGCCTGAAAGGGTGGAAATGGAAACTCATTTCCCGTCAGATGAAGGATGGGAGCGCCAAAAGCCAAACCTAATCAATTGGTAGGTAATAATTCACCAGTAAAGTATCTTTCAAAATAACAAACAATTAAAGGATAGATAATGGTAAATCGCATAGAAACCCACAAGCATATCTCGTCCCATTTTGAAGAACACCTAGGAAGAATTCGGGAGTTTATGGCACAACCAAGTGTAAGTGCAGAGAATCTTGGGATGGATGAGGCTGCTAAGCTTCAGTTAAAGTATTTTCAACAATTAGGCTGCAAAGAAGCTGAAATTATAGAAACAGGACATATACCGTCTGTATGGGGATATTATGACGCTGGTGCCCCCAAAACACTAGCAGTATACAGTTACTTCGACACTAATATAGTAGGAACTGGATGGAACGTAGACCCGTTCGAAGCGGCGGTATCAAGTCATGAGCCGTTCAAGAAAGTAGTGTATGGCAGAGGTGCTAACGCAAAAGGTGGTTTCATGTCCTTTCTAAACGCTTTAGAATCTATAAAAGCTGTGGACGGGAATCTCCCTGTTAACCTCATGTTTGTGGCCGAAGGTGAGGAATTCGTTGGAAGTGAACACATTCCAATGATCATAGACAAGTACCGTCATCACTTAAGCAAGGCGCAAGCCTGTATCGTGCCGGGCGCATGCCAGAACGTGAATGGAGACGTAACCTTATTTCTAGGAAATAAAGGCAATCTTCATATAGAACTAGAGTGCTCAGGGGATTCATGGGGTAAAGGCCCAAGCGGAGGTCCAGTGCATTCATCCGCACAATGCGTTGTCGATAATCCAGTATGGAGAATGGCTAAGGTGTTGGAAAGTCTCTTTGACTCGGACACTAATCGCGTAAAAGTCGAAGGTTTTTACGATGGACTTCTTACCGCGGATACAGAGGATTTAGCTCTCATAAATACGCTTGCTGAGAAATATAAAGGACGTGAAGATAAAGCTATACCAAGTTTAGCACCAGGTCACGTTAAGCATTTCATTAACGAAGAACGGGGGAGCGATGTATTTCATCGCTACTGTTTCCAACCAACTATGAACATCAACGGCTTAAGGGCAGGTTATACCGGTCCCGGAACGCTCCTCTGGACACTACCCAACGCTGCGTACTGTACGATAGATCACCGTCTGCCTCCAAACCTTGAACCAAATGACATAGCCAGCAAAATCCGAAAACATCTAGATAAACACGGATTCAATGACGTAAAAATTAAAATACTCATGGCAGTGCCTCCGCAAAAATTAAGCGTCAAGGACGACATAGCTCAGGCTGGTCTGAGAGTATTCGAAAAATGGAATATTGAACCAACGGTTTGGCCAAGGAAAGGAGCTAGCGGCCCCATGGGATTTTTCAGTCAGATGTTAGGCCTAAAAGTTCTAGGGGCTACTGGTATGGGCTACGCAAGCGGGCATTCAGCAGCTAACGAGTTTCTGGTCGTCGAGGGTGACGGAAAGGTCGGGGGATTAGTAGAACTAGAACAGTCTATGGCGGACTTAATTTACAGTTATGCTGCCTACCCTAATGACTTCTAGAGAGTGGGCATTCCTAAGCCTACAGAAAAAGCCAACCGACAAACACCTGCGGCTGACGTAAGTAGACTAAAAAGCACAGACAAAAAAGTTGCGCGTTCACGTCTTTTTGTGAATTGCAATAGCCGGCTATTAAAACCCTTTGATGAGAAAATTATCTTGTTATTAGCCGTCAAATAATCAATTATACCAAGCCTTGGTTCATTGGTTTCAGTTTGAAAAAGAAATTTGCATGACGAAGGAATGTAATTCCATGTAACAACGTCCTACCTAACCTTGAGTTAGGCTTTTAACATCTTAACTTGATATACTCAGTATGGAATAATCCCCACATCCTTACATCAAAAGGAGATACCATTGAAAAGCGCCACAAACATTTACACAGTTAGACTTGATCTAACTCCAGAAGTGATATCTGAGGCAACAAAATGGAATAACACGGCGCATATCCAGGATCTCCTTGATGCTGGGGTTTCTAGCGCAGTACGCTACAGATCAGTGCAAGGAAATCCAGAATACCTCCATCTATATGAAATTCCAAGCCTGGACACCTTATACACAGATATCTATGCTAATGTGAAAAAGAATGACAGCTGGGGACCGAATATTAGTCATGGTTTCAAGAATCATACTGCGTCTATTTACGACCAAGTCGTGATGTTAGATACTACCCCTACTCCAGATAGAAAGATAAAATTGGCTGCTGATTCCTGGGGCTCTATAAGAAGCAACTACTTAGTCACAATTAGAATGGACGTGGCCGATTCTCACTATCAAGACTTCGTTAATTGGAACCGAGAGGACCATTTACCTTCCATATTAGGTATGTCCACAGCCAAGAGTGCACGCCTATGCTACAAGACTAAGAAACAACACCCTACTAATCCATCTAGTGACCCGCAGTGGCTATCAATTTATGAAATTACGAGCCTGGAATTCATGAATGACCCTATCCTATCTAAGCTTAATTCCACGGCTTCCGCTAAGCATTACCATTCTATAACCACCAATCTCCAGATCAATGTCTTAGAAAGGATTCACCCGCAATAGATGTTAGACTACGATCTGGCTGTAATAGGAAGTGGGCCTGGCGGACATGGAGCGGCAATACAAGCAGCCAAACTAGGGAAAAGGGTAGCAGTAATTGAAAAACAATCATCACTGGGAGGGGTTTCGGTAAATACCGGGACCATACCTAGCAAAGCGTTTAGACAAGCTGTACTTTATCTAACGGGACATCTTCAGAGAGGCATTTACGGGGATCATTACCAGTTAAAGCAAGAAGTAACAATCTCAGATATTTATATACGTACCCAAAATATCGTAAAAGACAGAGTTATAGCGCTCGAGAATCAATACAGGCGCAATAACGTTGATGTTCATTTTGGTGAAGCTTCGTTCTTGGGGAGGCATCTATTAAAAATAGATCATGGTTCTTCATGTCAAAACATAAATGCAAACAAAATTGTTATTGCAACTGGAAGCAAACCTGCTAGGTCAACGACTGTCCCAATAAACCAAGTAAACATATTGGATTCGGACGGCATACTACAATTACAAAGTATTCCTGACTCTTTGGCGATAGTTGGTGGAGGAATCATCGGGATGGAATATGCTTCTTTTTTCTCGACTCTGGGCACAAAAGTTACTGTAATTGATAGACGAGAAAATATATTACCGTTTTTGGATACTGAGATATCCATTGCTCTTCAGACACACCTAGAACTACAAGGAGTGGTATTTAATCTAGGAGAAATGGTGACTCGAGTAACTCAAACATCTGGTAGAATCGAGACCCTGAGCGATAAAGATACCGTGGTATATAGTAACGCGTTACTATACGCTATAGGACGAATCGGGATGATAGGCTGCCTCGACCTAACTTTATTGGGAATAGAGTCAGATACCCGAGGAAAAATCCGTGTCAACAAAAACTTTCAAACCGATATCAGCAATGTTTACGCAGTGGGAGATGTAATAGGATCACCCGCTCTAGCAGCCACATCGCACGAACAGGGCAGATCTGCCGCTCGTCATGCTTTTGGACTTGAAAACTCTAGGCCAGCCGAACTATTACCCATCGGCATTTATACCATACCAGAAATCTCTATGGTTGGGTCAACAGAAACGGAGTTAAAGGAACGCTCTATACCATATGAAGTTGGTATAGGAATGTATGGAGACACTGCCCGAGGAAAAATTCTCGGGGATTCATCTGGGAAACTTAAACTAATCTTTAATTCCATAAATCGCAATCTGTTGGGCGTTCACATAATCGGTGAAGGGGCGTCAGAGTTAGTCCATATCGGCCAACTAGGGTTGGCCATGGGAACAAAGTTAGACTATTTCGTTGATAATGTTTTTAATTACCCGACGCTTGCCGAATGCTACAGGATTGCCGCATTAGACGCCCTTAATAAGCTGTCTTAAGGGTGAGACATCAGACCTCCATCAATATAGATCGGACTCCCGCTTATAAAAGCATTTGAGTCAGACGCAAGAAAGAGAGCTAAAGAACAAACCTCTTCAACGTTTATTCCTCTTTTCAAGGGAATATAGTTATTCATCAATTCATCTTTTTCACTGGTTGCCCATCCAATTCCAATGGCATTAACTTGTATGTTAAACCTAGCCCATTCCAGTGCCAAAGATCGCGTAAGCTGCATGATAGCTCCCTGACTTGCACTAAAAGCAGTGGAATTCCAAAGCCCTCTTTCAGCTAGACCGGAAATAATATGTATGATCTTTCCTCGCCTGTTTTGAAGCATTTCAGTTCCAATAAGACGACTAAGAAGGCGTGCGGATCCGAGATTAATGTCAATAAGCTGATTCCAGCTCTCATCCGTAGTATTAATAAATTCTTTGTTAAGTCCAAACCGAGTGTTATTAATAAGAACGTCAATTCGTCCCCAAATTGGCAACAGTGCTTCTTTAGCTTTAAGTATCGAGTGCGGATCCGATGGATCTCCTATCAATCCAAGTGAATCTCCGTTGAATTCAGAGATGGCAATCATGCTATTCTCAACCGTGTCTTGATTGGGTGCCATTATAAAAATCTTTGCCCCAGCTTCCGCGAACGCTCGCGCTAAATCCACAGTATGGCCTTCCCCATTTCCGGCTAAAAATACTACCTTATCGTTAAGAAAGAACTCTTCAAGAATTGGCATAACCTAAGTTAACTCTTCATCATACGAAGGACTAAATCCATTAGGAGCAAATCCTCCCGCCATACTAGCCCCATCAACGTTAATGTTACCTCCGTTTAAATATCCTGATGCCTGTGATGCCAAAAAGACAACCAAGGGGCCCAAATCAGACGGGGCAGGAAATTTGCCCATTGGAGTAAACATTGGGTTGGGTGCAGGAGACGATCGTTTGCTGTCATCAACTTCTGTGGGAATAAATGCAGGGGACACTGTATTAGAAGTCACGCCGTTTGGGCCCAAGCTCAGGGCTAGACTACGCGTTAGCTGGACAATACCTCCTTTACCAGAGGTATAGGTAAACATATTCCTACCACCTCTAAATGCATATTGGGATGCAATATTAATTATCCTACCCCAACCTCTGTCGACCATTTGTTTCGACAATGCCCTGGCACAATAAAAAGCTCCGGTAAGATTAGCGCTTATTCCATAATTCCATTCTTGATCTGTCATGTCCCAAATGGGGGTTAAAGGAGCTCTTAGTAAAGCTGCATTATTAATCAAGACATCTACTCTTCCAAATTCCTCGATCGCTCTGTCGGCCATCTCTTGGACCTGCTCCGAATTTGTTACATCAACCACATAATGAATAGATTTCCTGCCCATATCCCTAACCTCTTCTGCGGCTTCCATTATAGGAAGTTCTCTTCTAGATCCGATGATTATATCGGAACCAGCCCTAGCTAAAGCTCTTACCATTGCTCTTCCCAATCCAGTGCCACCGCCGGTAATCAGAGTTACAGTTCCATCTAAACTTAGTTTATCTAATATCATGTAGCTTTTTTCTAACTCCCGAAGTTAGTTATCTTTAAGCTCACTTCACCGGAAACTAATTTTAGAAGCGTCCCATCTTTTTTTCTTATTAATATCCGTCCACTGTTGTCAATTCCTTCTGCTAAACCAGAAACTGGTCCATTTTGTCCAGTCGCAATAACATTTTTCCCTAGCGTCATAACGGAATTCTTCCATTCGTTCAGCGGGAAAACATTGGACTTCAAATCTGAATACAGTATATCTATTTCGTAGAAAAGACTTCGGATCAGATCTGATTGATTCACATTCTTCTTATACTCTATTAGCAGACTAGTGGCTGTCTCAGCAATCTCGGGTTCAGTTGATGGATCCATGTTAACATTTAATCCTAAGCCCAGTATGCAGTGGTTAACGTTGTTGTTTTGCGATGAACTTTCCACCAGTATTCCACAAATCTTTTTATTGTTTATTAGGATGTCGTTAGGCCATTTTATTTGCGCAGATATGCCAGTTCTATCTCTAATTACCCTAACGACTGCTAAAGAACCCAAAATACTCATGAGACCCACGATATCCTGCCTGGGATAAAAAATCACCGACATCAATATATCACCAATCTGCGATTTCCAGGATCGATTAAATCGCCCTCGACCATCGGTTTGTTCACTAGCAAGCACAACAGTGCCTTCCGGCACTCCTGTCGCAATTAATCGTGCTGCTTCCCTCATTGTTGAGTCCACTTTGGGGAAATGGTAAATGCGCTGACCCACTATCTTGGTATATATTCCTTTTTGAACAATGTCTGAGATTGGATCAAAAAACAAAGTCTATCCTTTTTCAATCGGAACAGCGATCGAGAGTCTGACCACATCACTTATGACTTTCGTAACATGGCCCCCGCCGGTAAGGTCATCGGCCAACAATACATCACCTGGGCCAAATGTTCTCTTTTCACCACTCCCAGCTTCCAGCTCAGCTTCTCCCGTCAAGGTTATAACATATTGGCGCCTAGGAGCCGTATGCCAATCCTGTATAAATCCCGGGGGTTGCTGCCGAAATTCCACCCAATTCGTCTTACCTTTAAATGTTCCTACAAGTAAGCCCTCTTCAAATACGAAAGGAATGCTAAATTCTTCAAACTTTGTCTTCCCATCAATATCAGTAAAAATTCGGACAAATGACATTGTATTACACCAAAACTAATAAGTTTCCTTGATCAGATTTGATAGTAACAGGTTTGGAATTAGGGCAAAAGATAGAAAACCATCAAATCAAGGAATTAATCAGTAAAGAAGCAATGCCTAACAGCAATATAAATCCCAAGATGTCTGTAACCGTTGTGACGAAAACGGCCGAAGAGACTGCTGGGTCCATTTTTAGCCGTTTTAAAATAAGAGGAATAGCTGCTCCTGTTAGGCCTGCGACAAAAATATTAACGGTCATAGCCAAACCAACTACTAGGCCTAGAATAGGATTACCCTTCCAAATCCACGACAAGACTCCAACAATGATACCCAAAGCGATTCCGTGAATAACGCCTAAAGCTATTTCCCTAGTCAGTATCTTAAATCCACGACCCGGTGGGATTTCATCTAAGGCAATACTTCTAACCACAAGGGTTAGTGTTTGAGTTCCAGCAATACCACCTTGTCCTGCCACTACAGGTAAAAACACGGCTAATGTGACCAATTTCGAAAGTGTCCCTTCAAATAAGCTTATAACAAGCGCGGCCAGTAACGTGGTGCCTAGATTTATGTAAAGCCAAGGGAGTCGTTTAACCACAGAATTAGCTAGACTTCCAGATAACTTCTCGCCCCCCATACCGGATATCTTATACATATCTTCAGTAGCCTCTTCCTCCAGTACATCAACCACATCTTCCACAAGAATGATACCCAATAATTTATTCATGTCACCGACAACTGCCAGAAATTTTAAATTGTATTTTTCTATTATGCGAGCTGCTTCTTCTCGGTCCTTGCTAACATATATCGAGGGGACTTCCTTGACCATGATGTCACTGACCAAAGCGGTAGGGCGAGCCAATGCCAATTGAGTAATTCCAAGAATACCAACAAGACTTCCGCCTTCATTTGCGACTAACATTGCTCCAATATCTTCAACTAGTTCCGGACGTATCCGTAGCAGATCAAGCGCGTTACCCGCAGTAATCGTTTCCCTAACAACAGGCAAATCTGTCGTCATAAGACCGCCCGCAGTCTCGTCTGGATGGATCAATAATCTAAGTACATCGTCAGAATCCTTCATCCCTTGAAGGACTTGAGCTACCTCTTTTTCGGGAAGTTGTTTCAGAATATCTGCTGCCACATCAGGAGTAGCCTGATCCAATATATGAGACACCATAGTTTTTTCGAATTCTTCGATAACACTAGCTATTTGAGCAGGTTCTAAATATTCAAAAACACGGGCCGCTTCATCGGGTGCCAATTGTTTGATCAGGGTCTCTTGTTTATCACTAGTCAATTCCGTAAACACTTCGGCTTGATCAGCTGGATGAAGCTCTTTAAATTCAGGGAGGAATTCTTGAACCGGATGGTCTATTGGAAACTTCCGAACGTCCTTCATTCCCATATGGGCAATGCTGTCATCGGGAATAGGGTTTGGAACCACCTTTCCGTCAGGTGAAATCTTCCTAGAAGATTGTTCGTTTTTCATTCAAAACTGTCTCATTGGTTTAATTACTAGGATTTAGGTGCAAACAAGTCAATATAGTGTATGTGCTAACCTTAAATATTCTTAATCAACAAACGAAAATTCCTTGCGCCATTCTATGAATTTCTTCACCCCGGAATAGATGTCAGAAGGCGGTGTGTATCCAGCCTCTCGCAACAAGCTAATATCCATAAGTCCGCGTTGTGGGGCAGCATTGATATCTGTATGGACCCCTGAAAATTTTGTATCTGGTAAAACCTTAAGAATCGCGTCCTCTAGCTCAGGGTTTGATACTCTTACTCCCGTACCAATATTGTAAACTTGGTGGCATAAGTTAGGGGAATCTAGAAGGTGAGTGACAGCATCCCCGACGTCTCGTCCGTAAACAAAGTCTTGATCCTTCGAGGTCTCACTTCTATCAATGACATCTCCTCTCAAAGCCTTACCTGTCCATCTACACACCAAAGACATCACTGAGCGATGCCCAGTTTGCCTTTCCATAGGCCCGTAAACCGATGCCAATCTTACACTAACAGTCTCAAAGCCATGTAATTGACCATATCGAGTGGAGATCATCTCGCAAGCATATTTCCCTATGCCATATAGACTATTGGGGTATAAATGTATATCTTCCTTCATTGTTTGTGTAGGAGGGTTACCAGCGTACACGCCCCCGGAACTAACGTACAGGAATTTCCTTATTCTCTTTTTTTGCGCAAACCCGAGCAGATTAAAAACCCCATTGATATTAATGTCTAGCATAGTTTGACTGCTATCTCGTTCCATAAATTCCAGGCTGGGAGTCATAGCTGCAGCATGAACTATTTTACTTACTGGAAATGACCCCAGAACAGCATCCAATTTGGTCATATTAGTTATATCTCCGTCTAACCATGTAACTTGATGTGACCATTTATTTAAATACTGCCTCAGTAGCTCTGTCGGCGGAGTGATATCCAGGGCTACTATATCGTGCCCTTTGAGTGCCAATGATCTCACTATATTTGAACCTACAAAGCCTGTAGCTCCAGTGACTAGAGTAATCATGCTATGCCCTCACATATAAAGTGGTTCAAGTATACCAGTCCAGTAAGGACTTGTGCCTTTGATTTTCATTAAGATGTGAAGTCTATGGCCAGAAGGTTTATAATGCATTAATGTGCGGAATAGTAGGATACGTGGGAAGACGACAGGCTTGGCCAATCATAATTCAGGGTCTTGAGACCTTAGAATATCGTGGGTACGATAGTTCCGGTATTGTCGTACTCGACCCCCCAAACAATACAGAATTCCATAGAGCAGTAGGTAAGGTAAAGGAACTTAAAGCATCCATAAACGGCCGGGTCCCTGCTGGGACAGTAGGGTTAGGTCATACAAGATGGGCCACCCATGGAAAACCCACCCTATCAAACGCCCATCCCCACACAGGCCCCTTAGGCAAGGTCGCAGTTGTGCACAACGGAATAGTGGAAAACTTCCTGGAACTAAAAAGAACTCTCACTGCAGAGGGACATGTTTTCACATCCGAAACAGATACGGAAGTAATAGCGCACATTATAGAAGGTGTTCTTTCTGCAGACAAAACATTGGAACAGGCTTTCGCCAGTGTGGTTTCAAGAATCCAAGGAGCCAACGCTGTAGTAGCCTTATGCCTAGACCACCCTGACCGTATCATGGCCTTTAGAAGTGGACATGCTGGAGGATTAGCTATTTCACACCAAGATTCAGAAAGCATAGTAGCTAGTGATGTGCATGCCATTTTGCCACACTCGTCAACTGTTACGTTTTTAGAGGATGGGGAAATAGCTACTATCTCAGAGAATCGCATGGATATATTTAATTCCCAATTAATCCCAGTAACCGGAAAGTTTCATTCAATACCATTGGAATGGACCGTCGTAGGTAAAGACGGATATAGACATTTCATGTTGAAAGAGATAATGGAACAATCTCAGGTAATTTCACAGATCTTAAGCGGAAGAATAGATTTTGAGAAACAGAGCTTCCAGCTTGACGAGTTGCCTTTCAGTCTAGCTGAAATTAACGACCTTCAGACGATTCGTTTGATCGGGAGTGGTACTAGTTATAACGCTGCTCTTCTGGGACGTTATATCATGGAAACCTTATCAGGTTTGCCGTCTGAAGCCGAAAGCAGTTCGGAGTTCCGATACAGAGAACCCATCATAAATGAAAAAACTCTTGTTATTTCAATTGGTCAATCAGGTGAAACCGCTGACACCCTTGGGGCCATGGCTGAAGCTCGATCCAAAGGTGCAAGAATCTTAACTATTTGTAATGTTGATGGTAGTCAGGCAACTAGAATGGCAGAGGGAAAACTCCTAATGCGATGTGGCCTTGAAATTGGGGTAGCCAGCACAAAAACATTTATGGCATCACTAATAATACTGACCATTCTAGGAGCGTATTTAGGACAAAAGCGAGGCTTCATTGACAAGGAAACTCTGTCAGAGTTAGTAGCAGATATTTCTCATTTACCAAGGCTAATCGGGGACATGTTGGGAAATCACGACCCCTACAAGAAGCTAAGTCGAGAACTCTTTCGTTATGAACACCTGATATATCTCGGAAGAGGCCCTATGTACCCAATTGCTCTCGAAGGAGCTTTGAAGATTAAAGAGATAAGCTATATCCATGCCGAAGCTCACCCCGCCGGAGAAATGAAACACGGCCCGATCGCGCTAATTGACGATCGAGTGGCCACTATTGCTCTCGCTCCCCAAACGGCACTTTACGAAAAGATGATGAACAACATAAAGGAAATAAAAGCAAGAGATGGTATGGTACTAGCAGTGGTGAGTGAAGGAGACAATGAATTGCCACAACAAGTAGATCACATCCTTCAGATACCAAAAGCATCCGATTTGGTCAACACAATTGTTGCAACCATCCCTATGCAACTACTCGCATACTATATAGCAATACAGCGAGGCTGCGATGTAGACCAGCCTAGAAATCTGGCCAAATCCGTCACAGTCGAATAGTTAGTAACAGTGATTAATTCCCTGACAATTACTGACTAATATCTGGTTTTATCGAATGCCAACCAACAACTCTGTTTCTGTCATAATTCCAACCTATAATGAAATCGATAACATAGAAAGTTTGTTAAATCTCTTGGGCCAGTCTCTGGATTCATGGGATTACCAATTGATAGTCGTAGACGACAACAGCTCCGATGGCACCTCAGAGATAGTTCAATCTCTTGCACAAGGCGATTCTAGAATAGCGTTTCTTTCGCGGCCAGCTAAATTGGGTCTAGGTAGCGCAATCATAGACGGACTTAAAGTATGCACGGGGCATCTAGTTGCAATGATGGATGCGGACATGTCCCACAATCCAAGGGAGTTACCCAAATTGTTGGAGGCAGCTCATGGTATGGATTTGGTTATAGGCTCACGATATGTAAGGAACGCTTCCGTCACAGGTAGATCATTATTACGACGTACATCAACAAAGTTGTCAATCTGGATTAGCAAAATATGCTTGGGATTAAAACCTAGTGATACAACGTCTGGGTTTGTGGTTTATGACCGGAATTTCATAGCGGAAATAAGCCCAAGATTACAGAATGCAGGTTTCAAGTTGTTGATCGAAATTTTGGCCCTTGCTCCCGAAGCCAGGATCAAAGAAATACCCATAGCATTCGTTGAACGAATTATGGGTAAGTCAAAATATAGCATAAAAGAAATCTTGGCATTTATTCGTCTCTGTCTCCGACTTAGATTTCAAACAATGCATCTATTTTCCCGCGGTTAAATAGGTATGGGGACTGAACTGGGTTAAATTACCTACTCGGATCTACAAAAATCCATTTCTATCCAAGTAATGCAGAACTGCTCTGGCGGAATGCTTAGATAGAATCAAGCCTATTATTATTAGTCCCACTCCACCGGCAACAACAGTGCCTACTCCGCTATTCGACCCAAATATAGTTAATGCGATGCCCAAACCTAAGAATAATAGAGATAAGACGAATAGACGTCTATTTCTTGGCGTCTTAATATGGATGCGCACAACACTCCCTGTTCGTGACATATTATATCCCCTTGCCAAAACTAAGCAGTTTCTAACACAAGCCTGATAATTTTAGAAGTAAAAGGTATTATTTCGGAAAGCCTTCAGTGTTAAACTATATAAGCTAAGCAATAAAATTATTTATACAAATCTCGTGTGAAGCTGTCTATTGGAACTTTTTGAAATCATTTGGGTGATATTTGCTGCTGCGCTGCCTGTCGGAGAACTACGAGTAGCAATACCAGTGGCAATGATAACCTACGATTTTACCTGGTTTCAAGCGGCCATATTCGGTCTTATAGGGAACTTAATCCCAGTGCTCTTTATACCGTGGATCCTCCACAAAATGGGATGGGTTTTGCTCAAATTACCAAGACCGATACCTTTCATTTTAGAATTGAAAGTTCGATCCATAAAAACTGGTGGAAAGAATATGATATCAAAGTACGGAAGATTTGGCCTCATACCATTTGTTGCGATCCCATTACCCTTTACCGGGGCATGGAGCGGAATACTAGCGGCCTGGATCTTTGATATCCACCCAAAGAAAGCGATACCTATGTTAACAATTGGTGTAATAATCTCGGGAACAATAGTAACTACGCTAATGTATCTCGGAATTTCCATAAAACTATTTTCGGGAGAATTCAATTAAAGACAGGAGTTATTGGAATTATGTTTGATGAAAAGATGGTGAAACGGCACAGGCTATCTGGTTTAGCAAACGGGGCATTAATAGGCATGGGAGTGTCTCTAATTTGGGCTAATGGGTTTGGACTCATTTTTATAGCCGTTGGGGCTGGCATCGAGATATGGCAACGAAAAAGGTTGCTTAGCTAAAGTTTAATAAGCTAACGACCTACTGCTTAGGGATCACAGTGTCGACTATTTTTTCGACCTCTCTCATTTTTATCCCAAGTTCTTCCAACGAAAGAATTAAGGACTCCAATTCGTCTGCAGTTACGACGACACCGTCGCTTGGCACAATCCACTCTTCTGGATTTATGGTTTGTTCGGTTTCCGGCGAAGCCTGAACTTCTTTCAGCTTACTGTCTGAGACGTTAGTCGAGCCGGCGGTGGCTACCGCTGGGATCTCTCCTTTTAAAGCACGTACCGCGTCTTCAAGGGTAGGTTGCATCACAATCTTTTGCCCGTCTGCAAGAATAATCCTTCTTAGTTCTGGGAAGTCTAGGTTTTGAGGTTTAAGAAAGACGGGTTCAGCATAGAGAACGGCATCTCCTACCGGTATCACCAACATATTACCTCTCTGAACTTCAGACCCGACCTGACCCCAAAGCGTGAATTGCTGAGATATAGCAGCGTCGTTATCTATCCTAGCTTCTACTTGATTAGGACCCAAGATACTTTTGCCGCCTGGAAACCTAAAGAGCACCATCTCCCCATAATTGGGGGGGTCATTCCTAACGGCTATCCATGCCTTTAAGGGATCCCTTTTATCCGGTGTAAATGGCTGAATCAGTAGGAATTCTTCACTTTCTTCTCCTGGCAATCTAGCCAATATGTAGTACGGATCCAGATTGCCTTCGCTACCAAAGGAATTTTGCACGGGAATGGACCATTGATCCCCTTTTTGGTAAAAGTTTTCCGGGTCCTCTATATGATATTGCCGAAGCATTCTAGTCTGTACTGTGAAGATGTCGCGAGGATATCTGATATGTTCTTGCAGGTAATCAGGCATCTCATCTCTTCCCTTAAAAAGATCGGGGAACATTTTTGAATATGTCTGAATCATCGGGTCATCGTCATCAAAGATATAGTAATCTATGTCACCTGTATAAGCATCTACAACGGCCTTTACACTATTTCTTATATAATTAAAACCGCCGGATTTCGGTCCTTGATCAAATGCACTCCCAACTGGCGTAGAGTAAGGAAATGTATCCGTAATGGAATATCCGTCTTGGATAAAAAAGACGCGGCCATCAGCCACGACTTGATATGGATCACTATCGGGTAGTAGGAAGGGAGCGATGGTCGAAAATCTCTCCGGGACAGTTCTCCTATATTGGATCCTGCTCTTAGAATTATCAATTTCACTCGAGACCAGTATGTTTACATCACCAAATTCCCATGAAAATGCCATCCTTCGAATGGTTGAATTTAAAGCTACCCCTCCATGTCCTTCATATGCTCTATGAACCGCTTTAGATCCTTCTCCTTGATAATCCAATTCTTTAACATCGGTATTTACAATCGCAAAATCCTGACTAATGAGACCATAATAAAGAGCAGGCTCATCCAATTTCAAATGCTCAAGACCAGGCGCTGCCTCTACCGGGACATTGCTAAGCCACATTTCGGGCTGGCCATTGTCCTGTATGCTGTTAATCGGACTCATAGCAACTCCATGACCATGAGTAAACACCAGATGCCTATTTTGCCAAGTTTGGGCGCTTTCTGCCAATTTTTCCACGTTGATTTCCCTGCTAGATAACATAACCTGAGTAGTTTTCCCATCAGGTGTCTTGTATCGGTCGACTCCTACTCCAGCAAAGTCATAATAAAACTGTATAAACTCTACCTGATTGTAAATTTCTCCTAGGGGACGCTCATCCCAAAGACGAATATTGTCTATGGTCCCTCTGTTTTCTTCAATAATCTCAGGAGTTACGTGTTCTAAGCCTTTATGATTCTTGGTATGTTCAGAATCGATATCTATACCATACGCCACACGCGTCATCTCTATATTATTCGAGAGATACTGTGTCTCTTTCGACAATTCGTTAGGTTGTACTTGAAACCTCTGTACTAAACCTGGAAATACTCCCCCTCCAAGAACCGAGACCCCAATCCAAAGCCCTATAGCACCTATCATCAGTCGATACCCGTTGAGATACGCCCCAACCAGCATCAAAATTGCGCTGCCAGCTGCGACAAAGGTAAGTATAGTACGGACCGGAATTCTCGCGTTTTCGTCCGTGAATCCTACCCCATACAACACACCCTGACCCGAGTACAGGAGGTCATATCGACTAAGCCAATGACCAATCGATATACTAAGAAATATCAGCGATCCAATAATAGCCAGATGCATTTTGGGATTTTGGAGATTGAAATCTCCCTGTTCCTTGAGTCCTCTGTGTATAAGATAGGTAGCTGCAACCATTAGCAATGTGACTACCAGGACCCCCAGAACCCAACCACGCATAAAACCGAGTAATGGCAGTGTAAAAACGTAAAAGTCAACGCCTTTATTGAATATAGGTTCTAACATGTCGACCCGAACTCCACTTTCGGGGTTTACAGTTGTGAATGGGGTAGAATAGATGTACTTAAGAACCATTTCCCATCTAGATGCAGCGGCGCTACCGAAGGAAATGGCTGCAACTCCAAGTACTAAGGCAGAAACCAACCCCATCATTTTTCTCGCTACGGCAAAGGTATGTGGCGTCAGAGTTGAGGGAATCTCATTTCGAGTGAATCGAAAGCCCAACCAAACGTTGGGAACAATAAACAATAAGAACACTCCTGCGCCAAGAAAGAAAAGCCAGATTCTAGTTACGAGAATCGTTTTGAAGACACTAGCATAACCCGCGTTATCAAACCATAAATAATCCGTATAGACGCCTCGTAGCCAATTAATAGTAACGAGCACAACAATGGCTAGAACCGCCAGAATAATCCATTTGATCCAACTTCCACTCAAAGATGGAAGATTAAGCTCACTGACATCGAATTTTCTTGATCCACCGTTCAATTAATTATCCCTGTAAATATATTTTTACAACACAACTCGCGTAGGGCGCAGCAGTTCGTACAAAGGAGCCACAAACCTATTTGCTCGCAAACACAAGATAACGACACGGCAGTCTAACACGCCGTTCAGACTTTAGTCTATCAATCGTAGCTTCCATTAAACATGACCGGTACCCTCAACAGTTTAGGAAAACTACCTCCGTGAAGTTTTGGAAATAAACGATCAATTTCTAGGGAATTAAAATGCGACACGGCCTGCAAATAAAATATGAATGCATGGTAAGCTTAGAATATCCTACTTATTTCAAGGGCAGCATTGGGCGTGCCCATGATGGGCAGTTGATGACCGAGATCAACTATGTTTTCCATCAACGTTATATGTATATCTATTTAGGTGACCCGGCCTAAAACGGTCGCCTAGACATCCTCTTCATGAAGTACTTCATGGCTTTTTGGCAAAGCTAGCTAGGGGGGGCATTTTCCTGTCGACATCAAATGCCATCCACGCCACGCATGGTGTATTTCCTCGCAAGATGCCCACCATAGTTTAAACGATTGAAGTTAATCTATAGTTTCCAATGATTGTTTAATAAATGCAGTGGCTTGGGTTAGCGATACAGGATTTGAGTCGGATCCACTGCGAAACTTTATCTCGCATGTGCCATTCGCGATGCTGCGTTTGCTCACAATAACTCGTATGGGGATGCCCATTAGATCAGCATCGTTAAATTTTACGCCTGCAGTTTCCGCAATTCTATCGTCGAAAAGACACTCTGTACCATCTTCCCACAGAGATCTGTAGAGATAATCAGCGGAATTCATAACATCCTCGTCATCAAGATTCAATCCCACCAAATGGACACTATACGGCGCAATAGTCACTGGAAATACGATCCCTTTTTCGTCATGATTTTGTTCGATAGCGGCCGCTAACAAACGACCAATCCCAATACCATAACACCCCATTATTACCGGCTGACTCTGACCAGCTTGATCCAGAAAATTCACCCCTAGTTTTTCCGAAAAGAATGTTCCCAGCTTAAATATGTGACCTATTTCTATTCCCTTGAGAGATTGGAGGGGAGAATTACATATAACACACAACCCTTCTTCATTTACTTCGGCTATATCTACAAGCTGTTCAATAGTGAAGTCCCTGGGAAAATTAATATTCCTGAAATGCAGATCGGCTTTATTCCCCCCTGCTACATAATTTCGTCCATGCTCTATGGAATTATCTCCAACCCATCGAATGTCGGCAGCACCCACTGGAGAAATGAACCCTGGAATCAAGCCAGCTGATCTGATTTCATCCGAGTTGGCAAACCTAAGGTGCTTTGCCATAAGAATATTTCCCAATTTGGCTTCATTTACTTTCAGATCTCCTCTGATAACCACGGCCACTATCTCTCCGTCAGCCACATATACTATAGATTTCAGTATCTGCTTATGATCAACTTTCAAGAATCGTTGCAGTGCAGATATATTGCTAACTCCAGGTGTATAAATTTCTTCCCGTAAGAACGATTCAGACTCCGGAAGCTTGGGGTAATTGGATAAGGCTTTTTCTAAGTTTGCAGCATATTCACAGTTACTACAAATAATTATAGTATCTTCCCCCGTGGCGGCCGGAAGTATGAACTCGTGGGATTCTTTTCCTCCAATCGCTCCGCTATCAGCTTCTACCATAATCGCGGGCAATCCGCATCGTTTGTAAATATTCCTGTAGGCCAAAGCCATCCTCTGGTAGTTGTCATCCAGAGCCTTTTCGTCGACATCCAAACTATAGGCGTCTTTCATGTCGAATTCCCTTACACGTATCAATCCAGCTCTCGGTCTAAGTTCATCTCTGAACTTGGTTTGGATCTGATAAATAATTATGGGCATGTCACGATAACTCTGAACATAGGCTTTGCCGATCTGGCTAAGAACTTCTTCATGAGTTGGGGCCAATATCATGCCTCGTCCACGTCGATCTTTTAGGCTAAATAAGGTATCACCAAAAGCAAGGTTCCGTCCGGTTTCTTCCCAGAGTTCAACAGGTTGCAATACTGGCATCCTAACTTCTTGGCCACCAGCCATTTCAATCTCTTCACGAATAATGGCCTCTATTTTTTTTAAAGCTCGCCAGCCTAACGGAAGGTAAGTGTATATACCTGATGCTATCTGCATTACCATCCCTGATCTCAGCATATATCTATGACTCGGGGTATCCGCTTCTGAGGGATTTCCCCTAGTTGTATGGGTCAGTAATAAACTGAATTTCATGTCTAAATCCTTGATGGGTGAACTGAGTTGGGAAGGAAGGCGTGATACCCAATCCTATCACCGCTTCTGTGTTCGTTTCGGCTGGCATTTCGAAAAAACAGTATCTCATATCAGAGATATCTGAAACTAATTATACATATAGATGCTAGTAGATACTAAACCATAGATATCGCATATATATGGTTTTATCAAAAATATCATCTTTCGTAGATATACAGACTTTGGCTTACCTCAATTGAGTGCAGCTATCGTAGCCCAGAGTTCTCGAATTTGGCGTGTGATTATTTTTTCATCCAACGGTGTTGGTATGAGTTTTAAATAGGATTCTAGTTCGAAAATTGCCCTTGAATACTTACCAATCTTCAGGAAAAGTTGAGATCTATCTTTAAAGTTCTGTCCATCCGATGGTATTACCAGCTCAATCCTATCTATGGCGGCGAGAGCTCGAACGTGATCATTGCTCTTCATGTGAATGTTTCTAAGATTTACTAGTTGACGTACTAGGAACTCTCGCTTAGTGAGTACTTTGAAGTGCTCTTCTGTCAAGACTATCCTGAGGCCAAACATTTTATCGAAGAGTTTATAACACCCGTCCTTGGTCAGCGTGCTCCCTTGGTTAAAGGGATCTAAATAGATTTGGTCCGACTGATGTGACGCTCTAATCAGCATATGTCCGGGTAATCCAATGGGTTCAAAAAATAGTCCTAGACGCTTGCCGACTTCCATGTAAATCAGTGATAAAGAAATGGGTATTCCTTTTTTACTTTCTAGAACTTTATGAAGATAAATGTTATCCGACAAATAATATTTGTCGGAGTTTCCGGAAAATCCCTGGACATCAGACAAGAACTTGCTCAGAGTCTTTATATTTGTCATGAATCCAGCTGATGGATGCATATAATCGCTAGCTGCGGTGGCGAGAACAGTTAATTGACGATAGATTTGTTTGACATTTATTCCACCACAATCCTCATCTGCTATATACAATGAAGCTTTTAACAGATCTAAGTCTTCTCCCAAGCGTCCTACGCTATCAGCAAACTTACTGCGACTGTCATAAAAATCCATTACCTATTGCAACGCCACTCTAATGTAATTCGGGTCATTAATTCCTTTCTCTCCTGAGTTTTCCGATTGGAGGGATGGGGAAGTTATCAATAATTTTATTAATGGCATCAGTAAAGACTGCAGAGACCAAAGTAGCAAGTATCGTGCCTTTAACAATAAGGGGTATCTTAAAGACTGACATTCCTCTAAGACACACCATGATACAGAAAGTTTCTAACAGTAAAACGAATTTTAGATTAAACGGAATTTATTGACCCTCCATATCTCCTAGGTCCGTTCAAAAACTTGCCGAATATCCTCGAACTGAGACATCAACCAATTTACAATGTCCTTTTTGCGAATCTTATTGGTGAGTTGTTCTGATCTTCGAAGTCGCTCATCATCTTTCATCGTTAGAGCTTTGTACATAGCATACATAGTACCTTCTATGTCTGCCGGCGATACGCTTAGTGCTCCTTCTTTCAATTCATGATGGGAGCCGGTAGTATCTGAAAGGATCAAGACTCCATTTTTTGTGTTAACTAAAGGTCCTTCTTTTGCTACCAAATTCATCCCATCAATTACCGAGTTGACCAATAAAACATCGTATAACTTCATAGCGGCAATTGCCTGAGTATAATTATTCTCGATATAACATTTGATTGGCTTCCAATTCTCGTCTCCAAAACTACTGTTTATATTGCTCACCACAGTCTGTATTTCTTCTAGATACCGTCTGTATTGCCGAATATGTGTTCTCGAAGGAACCAAAAAAGCCATGAATGTGACTTGCTTTCGAAGTTCAGGATATCTCGTTAATAGAAGCGCAAAGGAGTTAAACCCTCTCACTATGTTCTTGCTAGGTTCAGCACGATCAACTCTCACAATCGCTTTTCCTATTATTTCTTTCCGTAAATTACCCTCATAGTCCATCGCCCGTACAGAATTCGAAATGCTGACGATTTCGTCGACGTTTACGGATATGGGATAGTCTCGTATCTTGCTTAATCTCCCATTGATTTGAACGCATCGTTGGTTGTGATCTATTCTGGCCTTTGGAAGAAATTCTTCACATGAATCTAAAAAATTCCTAACATCCTCTTTAGACTGGAACCCAACATAGTCTGAGGCAGTTAGACTCTCGCATATTTGGACCCTCATATAATCCGGGATCAATTTCCAATATCTAGGGTTAGGCCATGGTATATGGATAAAGTGTTGAATAACTGCATTCGGTAAGCGTTCTCTAACAAAGCCAGGGGTAAGATACAGATGGTAATCATGTATCATTACTATAGGTACTCCAGTATTCTTCCGGCCTTCCTCTGCTATTACCCTTCCGAATTCTTCGTTTACCGGAATATAACCCGTCTTCCACGCATCGTGTATCTTAGAGTCAACATTAGGATTGTAAGGGGAATTCCACATGTAATGTTGGAGAAACCAAAGAAGGGGGTTGCAAAAAACATTGTAATGCTTGTGGTAGACACCACGAGGTGAACTTACGTATCGGACCCCCATTTTTTGTCCTCGAACTCGACTAGGGATCTTTCTTCCTACGTTGTCAGAAGCTATCTTTCGATCCCCATCTGACATCGCACTGGCAACCCAGGTGAAATCGAGCATTGAACTAAGCGAATTTAATGCTGTAACCACACCTCCGCTCCCTCGGCGAACATCGTAAGTACTATCTGCATTAACGTGATGTTCGATCGGTCCCCGGTTGCTAGCAAGAATTAAAGGATGCTCTGAAAGAAGGGTTGAACAAAGTTCGTTCAGATCGAGTCGATGATCGTTATTGGTTGTATCCACCAAACCGTCCTAGTCCAAGTCACACCCGGTTTTTAATAACTCACCCTGGCCGCCCGCTAGAAGAACCAGGCTACGCCTCATGAGAAACCTCCAGGTGAAGTCAACATAGCATCGGGCTCTGTCCAAGTCAAGCTGTAAAACTAATACGCTTTTTGACAGAATCTTCTTAATTTACAGCTTGACACTATGCCTATGCATTCCTATACTCTCCTGTGCGCGTTCCTAGATGGAATGCGTAGTTTGTCCGGCACTTTAACAATTGGATAGTAGAAGCAAGTTAAGTAAGGTAAATTGTCAGAGAGTTTGATCCTGGCTCAGGATTAACGCTGGCGGCGCGTCTAATGCATGCAAGTCGAGCGAGAATCTCCGGTTCGCCGGGGAGGAAAGCGGCAAACGGCTGAGTAACGCGTGAGTAACCTGTCCTAGAGTGGGGTATAACTTTGAGAGATCATTGCTAATCCCGCATAATCTCCAAGAACCTTGGTCCTTGGAGGAAACCCGCAAGGGGCTCATGGAGGGGCTCGCGTCCTATCAGGTAGTTGGTGAGGTAACGGCCCACCAAGCCGAAGACGGGTAACTGGTCTGAGAAGATGATCAGTCAGAGGGAAACTGAGACACGGTTCCCACTCCTACGGGAGGCAGCAGCAAAGAATCATGGGCAATGGGCGAAAGCCTGACCCTGCGACGCCGCGTGGAGGATGAAGGCCCTTGGGTCGTAAACTCCTTTTCTAGGGGAAGAGAAAGGACGGTACCTTAGGAATAAGCCCCGGCCAACTACGTGCCAGCAGCCGCGGTAATACGTAGGGGGCGAGCGTTATCCGGATTTACTGGGCGTAAAGAGCGCGTAGGCGGTCTAATAAGTCTCTTGTGAAATCTCCCGGCTCAACTGGGAGGGGTCAGGAGATACTGTTAGACTTGAGGACAGCAGAGGAAGACGGAATTCCCGGTGTAGCGGTGAAATGCGTAGATATCGGGAGGAACACCAGTGGCGAAGGCGGTCTTCTGGGCTGTGCCTGACGCTGAGGCGCGAAAGCGTGGGTAGCAAACCGGATTAGATACCCGGGTAGTCCACGCCCTAAACGATGGATGCTAGGCATGGGGGGTATCGACCCCCTCCGTACCGAAGCTAACGCGATAAGCATCCCGCCTGGGGAGTACGGCCGCAAGGCTAAAACTCAAAGGAATTGACGGGGGCCCGCACAAGCGG
>Ga0115002_10001525_pt1 | contig 31673 bp, 29 predicted proteins | sample ArcticOcean_MG_C_8_FD_89576 | JGI IMG/M metagenome (GOLD analysis project Ga0115002, IMG submission 89576) | Marine microbial communities from western Arctic Ocean - ArcticOcean_MG_CB11_86 | ecosystem: Environmental > Aquatic > Marine > Oceanic | place: Arctic Ocean: Canada Basin | collected... | reverse complement strand
GTCTCCACTATCCGTGCCTTCTTCTATGTCAAGATCATCCTGGCCAACGACATCGCCGCCTTCTGCGGGAAGCTCGTGGGATCCACTTTCTTCCTCGTTATCGGCTTTGGATTCACCTTCTTCCTCGTTATCGGCTTTGGATTCACCTTCCTGCTCCATCGAAAGCTCATCGAGCACGGCATCATCATCACCGCTTCCCTCTAGCGCCTCATCCCAGAGACTTTCAAGGTCGGAATCGTCAAGCTCCGCCAGTTCACCTTCGTCGGAGACGGATTCAGGCTCATCCTGAACATCCGGCATTTCAGATGACACGTCTCCCAACCCTTGTTCAACATCCGCTTTCTCGGCCGCATCCTGCTCGGCTAATGCCTCATCCCACATATTGGATATATCATCATCGCCAGCGGGGGCTCCGGCCTGGGCGGCCTCGAGAGGCACATCCGCCGTTTCAAGGCCCGCGAATGGATCATCTGGAGCCGATTCTTCCGAGTCTTGATCCGAAGCGGTTTCCTCGTCGACTAACTCGTCAAACCCTTCTAGCTCCGCCTCGGGTGTTTCGACCCCGGCATCGCCAGTAGCCTCAGCCAGGAGGGAATCGAAATCATCAAGTTCGGACTCATTAGCCGAAATGGATTCGGCGGAAGCGATTTCAGCGTCCGCTTCAAGAGCGGCGAGGGGATCTTCGAGAGCGGCCTCGGGATTATCGGCGAGCGCGGCGGCATCATCGATTTCTTCATCGATAAAAATATCTTCATCGCTCTCGCCGACATCAAGAGCCTCTTGACTCGAGCCAGTGGAGTCATCCTCGAGCCGGGATTCGTCTTCGAGTCCGGAATCGACTGAATGGCTTTCCTCGGCAACGAGAGAGAGCGGCTCATCGCCGAGAGTGGCGGCGGCGTGGGAGGAAAAGGTCGATGCGGGGAGAGCATCTCCGAGAAGGGGGGTCACCTCGGAATTTTCCTGGTTGCTGTAAAAACGGGGAATCTCGCCCATCAATAGGGGGGACAAGTGGGCGGCCCCGCGTCCGCTTTTTCGGCGGCGGGGCGGGGTGATGGTCCTCACCGCGCTCGGGGCCGATTTACCGCACTTCGGGCAACCCGTGTGTACGCTAAAAGTTACATACCCACACTTGGTGCAACGCACAACTACTCCCACTTCACGACTGAGCGGCGAACCAACAATGAATTTAATGGTTTTCGCACACAAACTTCAACCATCATTTCACTTTTTTACCCGGACTTTTTGCAACACCACCACTGGCGAGCCCAATTTTGCGCACAAATTCCGGGTGAAGATTCATTCCATACTTACGAGCGATACGTGCATGACGGCGGGCTCCACTCAAATCTCCTGATAAATAAAGAGTTAAAGCCATATTATGATGGATATCCCCCCGTTTAGGCGCGGATATGAGCGCTACGTTGTACTGAAGTCTGGCACGCTTGTTGTCTCGCTTCTTCATGTACAAATTCCCCAGCCGAAACCGCGCCTCAACAAATCGGGGGTAAAGCGACACTGCTTTCTCCAAATGAATCCGCGCCTGATCGAGATATCCTCCTGTGGTGAACAGTGCGGCTATGGCCAGGAGGGTCTCGGGTGCATTCGGATTGAGCCGGAGAGCTTCCTTGAGAGCGGCTTCCGCCTCTTTTTTCTTCCCGCTCTGCATCATGGCGATGCCGAGCTCCGTCCATGCGGGATCGTAATTCGGGAAAATACGTGTCGCCTCCTTTAGAGGTACAACCGCCTCTGCGAACTTCCCCGCGCGGGTGAGCGATTGCCCGTATAAACGCAACGCTCGGGCGCTGTTTGGCGAAACCCGGGCCGCACTCTCCCAGAATTTGAGATAGCCGGACCACTCCGCAGCGCGCTCCCAACTCATCGCACCAAAAACAAGGGCCGCCGTCGTGACCACGCCGAAAAACGCCTTCCCGCCTCGTTTCGTCACAACCCCCTCGAGCCAGGGGATAGCGGCGAGCAGAAAACCCGCCGAGGGCAGGTACATCAGCCGCTCGGCCATCACAGTCCCAACAGGCACGACCAGATTGCTCGCCGGAAAATACGCCGCCGCGAAGAGCGCGAGCCCTACGGCAACATGCCGCTCATAGCGCCATCGCCAGGCGCCCCAGGCCCAGAGACAAAGCGCCCCCGTCCCCAGAGCCGCCCAGGCCAGGCTCTCCCCGCTCCAGGGCAGGATCTGCGCGTACGAGTAATCGATAGAGAGCGGCCTTGGCCAGACGAGCAGCCCGAAGAAGCGCCCCAACACCCCAAAAGCCCCGACCAGCCTGCCCGCCAGCCCCTCGTGCGCTAGCGGGTTATCGAGCAGCGAGGGCAGCCCCGGCCGCATCCACATTCCCAGCGCCCAGTAACGCATCGCCAGATAGATACCGAGTGGAGTGAGAAGCGCTAACATCTCGATCCGCCCCAGCCCGAATTTCCCGTTTGACACGCCCACCTGCTCATACATCTTATTGTTTTTTAATTCTTTATAAATATTGTCGCCACCCAGCTCACCCCCGCCGCCCACCTTCTCTTTTTCCTGTTCTCCTGGCGCCCCCACGCCGCCAAGCGCCCACCTCTGCCAGCCCCAATAGAGCGCCGCCAGCCCGAAAAGCGCCGCCCCCGTCTCCTTAGAGAACAACGCCAGTGCAAACGCCCCGCCCAGCGCCAGCCCCCGGGGCCAACCCAATTCAATCCAGCCGAACAACTTCTCCTCGTCCATCTTTTTGTTTTTAATGTTCTTGTGCCATTTACCGCCCCGTTTTCCGCCCTTCCCGGTGTGGGCCGCATCCGCTTGGCTCATCCCTGCGCGGGACGCACTGCGGGACGCCCCCCCGGTTGGGGGCATCCCGAACAACACCAGCGCCCCGGCAAAAACCCCGACAGCCGCCAGCAAGTCCGCCCGGCCCACCACTGCCAGCACCGCCTCCGTGTGCAGCGGATGCACCGCGAACAAAAGCCCCACCGCCCCCGCCGCCCGGAGGACCAGCCCCAGCGATAGCCCCAGCCGAAAAAGAAGCAGCGCCGCCAGCGCGTTCAGCCCGACGTTCACCACCCGGAAGCCCTCGGGGGCACCACCCTTGGGTGCCCCATCCGCCAGCCAGCGGTTCGCGATCAGCGAAAACGTGGTCAGCGGGCGGTACAGCCGGTCGCGCCGTGCTTCCCCCTCGCGCATCGCCCAATAATCCCGGGTAAACGCCTCCCCCACCCGGCCCTCCTGAACCACCGGATTCTCCACAATCACCGAAAGATCATCATGCAAAAACGGATACGAAAGCGTCCCCCAGTAGCCCAGCGCCGACGCGACCACAATCGCCGCCGCCCAGAGCCACACCGTTCGGGAACGTTCCGCCCTGTGGGCGTTTGAATTTTCCTGGGACATAGCTTGCCGGTCAATCAAGGGCGGGCTGTGTTGGTGAATGCTAAGGCGAGTATACGCGGTTTGGGGAGGTAGCGGCAAAGATAGGGGGGAACTTCAAATTCAAAATGATTAGCAACTCTCCGGCTTTCTGCCCAAACATAAAATCTCCTTTGCTCCCAAAATCATCCCCAGAATTTTTCGGGTGAATCGATAACTACCCTTCCGATAAAATCCGAAAGGTCATCTGCTGTATCCGGCTCTGTTACCTGGCAGTCGCAGGGAAGAAATACGGGAACGGGGACCCCGTGCTCTTTCCTTGTTCCGGATTCGATTTGTCCGGTGCCGCCACATTTCTCACAAGTCGTCTTTTTCTCGGTATTCATGTCCCCTCGTTTCCTATTTTTAATCTGGCCGCTGGCATCCCCCAGCAAGGACACCGCTTTTTTATGGGGTTCAAATGCCCTCCCCCTCAATAGCCTACTTCTGCGACTATTTACACCCCCCATTCCACACCCATATACTTTTTTTTCTAAACCCCATCCCTTTCACGCCGCCAAAAATGCCTCCCCCCCGGGAAAGTGGCGTCAATTGCCTTGCAAACGGATGGTTTTATCTCGAATATGTTTGGTGGCGGTGAAATTGAGCCGCGAGCGGCGTGAAGCGATTAAGTCTATGGCCATGGGGCGGCCGCTGGTTTATGGGTTTGTACCAGGGATAAAGGATGTGCGTCCCGCCGGCCATAACGGGCGGCGAGAGAGGGAGATCAAACCATTTCTATCGAGTTGGCCTGGTACTTGTCATGCGACGGCGACACGACCTACCTCGGTCAGAGGAGCGCCCATTCCCCGCCGAGCCACGAGACGTTTACCCGTATTGCACAGAACGCTGAGCGAAGTGGATTTTCCACCATTCTGATTCCCACCCATCAGTCCAGCGCGCATTTTCTTCGAGAGGCGCCCACCTGGGATAGCCTGGTGAACGCGGCGATCATCGCCCCGGCCACGAGCACGATCAAGCTGCTTCTTGCCGTTCGGGTGGGGATCATTGAGCCTGCCGCTCTCGCACGAATTCTGGCCTCCCTCGATGAGCTCAGCGGCGGGCGGATTCTCTACAACGTGGTGACGGGGGGGAAATTCCAGACCGCCTTCAGCGGCGAAATTGAGCATGATGACCGCTATGCGCGGACCGAGGAATATATCCAAATTCTCGAGGGCCTTTGGACGCAAGATCGGTTTTCGTTCGACGGAAAATATTACAAGATCGAGGATGCGATGGTGTATCCCAAGCCGCGCCAGAGGCCGAGAATTCCTTTTTTTCTGGCGGGGTCATCAGAATTGGCGTGCCAAATCGCTGTGCGCCGGGCGGAATTTTCGGTTTTCTGGGGGCAAAACCCTGAGCAGGTCGCCGAGCGGGTCCGTGACATGGAAAAACGGCTTGTGGGCACCGGCCGGAAGCTAAAATATGTAACGCGGTTTCAGATCATCGCCCGGGAGACTGACGACGAGGCCTATGAAGCCGCCCAGGAATTACTCAGCCGGGTGGACCCGGAAGTTCTCGCCCAGCGAGGTATTGCTCCTCTCGCGGCCGCCGGAAACAAGGATTTGCCGCCAAAGGAGCGCACCCGCGCGGAAATGGTAGGCCCCGGTTTATGGGGCGGAATGAGCCGGATTCGTTCGGGCTCCACGGTGGCCATAGTGGGTTCCTACGATAAATGTGCCCAAAAAATTATCGAGCTCGAAAGGGCGGGCATAGATCTGTTGATCCTCTCAGGATTTCCGCTCCACTCCGAGTGCGAGCGTATCGGCAAGCACGTGATTCCTCTTGTCCGGGAAATGGAGAAAGAACTCGGGCTCGATATAGAGGGAGATTAGTAAGCGGCGACCTGCCCCGGCGAATGGGGCCGGGATTACTTTGTGGTCAATGCGTACTGGATTACGTGCAGCCGGTAGCCGGAATCGAATCCGGCGAATGGATTTTTGACTAGAGACAAGATATTGGCGAGAAGCTTTATCGATTTAAATCTAAAGGATGCCTCCATCCAGGCGGCGGGATGGGATTTGAAATATTCCGCCCCGGGAAAAACCCCTTCGATCAGGCTCTTAAATTCATCCTCGAACCACTCGCCGACGTGGGTCGGATCGATTGGTTTCTCGGTTAGCCGGATGCGGGTGGTGATGACGGCGCGCCCCCCTTTTTTGAGGATGCGGCGGATCTCTGTGAGCAGCCGAACGGGTTCGGCAAGATGCTCGATGACCTGAGTGGAAATGACGCTATCGAAAGTATCGTCTCGGTACGGCAGTTCATAGACGCTTCCACTCTGAAAATGGACATTACTTCCTGTTATACGCGTTTGCGCGTAGCGCAAGGCGACCTCAGAGTTGTCCACGCCGAACACATGGGCATTTTTCCGGGCGAGCATGTTGGCGAGTACACCGTCGCCGCAGCCGTGGTCCAGGACCAATTTTCCGGTTAATTGTCCGCCGACTGATTTTTCGGCCAGCTCGAGGACATTGGCGAACCGGGCCCGGACGAAGGCATTCCCCCGAAGCGGATGGCTTGAATTCAAGGTCCAGTGATAGCCCCCTTTTTCCTCATAGCGAAGAAATTCCTTCTCCCACTTGAGAGCTCCGATTTCAGGTAATTTAGGTGGGTGTGTCATTTCAGACCCGCGCAGGGATGGACTTGAACCGGATTGATGGGGCAACCGGGGGGCCTTTCACAATTGTCCATCAGATCACTCGATTTCCCATTAATTTAGTCAAGCCCTGATCACGTTTCCCGTATGGAACGCCTCAAGTCTAGCAGGTAACATCATACGCGGCGCCTCTTTAGGTGGCAGGATATCCTGACATGCCAGCTATAAGGGGATACCACTCCTTATGCAGCGCCTGAAACCACTGTACTTGCCCCCCCAATTCGGACCGAAATCCCCTTTAAAATCCCTTTGATTTCTTGCGCGGGCGCTGGTAGTGTCTATATTCATTAATAGCTAGGGGTGCCAAGCGGCTGAGAACACACCCTTCGAACCTGACCCGGCTAATACCGGTGTAGGGAAGCGCGTTTGTAGCAATGTCAGACACACTTCCTCCGCAGGTATTCGAAATTTCGTTCCTGGCCCGAGGCGATCCCGGCTTGCGACCGCCGAATGAGTCAACCCCCATTCCCGAGGAGGGATGTTAGCGATGGGAACCAACGGAAAAACCAACGGCAACGGCAAGGTCCATCTGCCCCAGGCCGGAGAATTGAGCGGCAGCGAGAGTGTGCATTTCCCCAAGTCGCACAAGGTCTATGTGGACGGCCCTCAAGGCGTCCGTGTTCCGATGCGGGAGATCGCCCTTTCGGGCGGGGAGCCCGCCCTTCGCGTCTACGACACCTCGGGCCCGCAGGGCCACGACATCAGACACGGCCTGCCCGCCCTTCGCACGGAGTGGATAAAGGCGCGGGGGGAGTACGTCGTAACGGACCCGTCTTATAAACCGGTGGCCGGCCACTCGGAGCCGGGGGTTGAAATGCCGCCGCCCAGAAAAGTTCTACGGGGCAAGGGCAACGTCACCCAGATGCACTACGCGCGCAAGGGGGAGATCACCCCGGAGATGGAGTTCGTCGCGCTACGTGAGAAAATGGCCCCCGAGTTTGTGCGCGATGAGATTGCGCGCGGGCGAACCATTATCCCGGCGAATATCAACCACCCAGAGAGCGAGCCGATGACCATCGGGCGCGGCTTCCTGGTGAAGATCAACGCGAACATCGGCAACTCGGCCATCACCTCGACGATTGAAGAGGAGGTCGAGAAGATGACCTGGGCGACGCTCTGGGGCGCCGACACGGTGATGGACCTCTCGACCGGCATGAACATCCACGAGACGCGTGAGTGGATTATCCGCAACTCCTCGGTGCCCATCGGGACGGTGCCCATCTATCAGGCGCTTGAAAAAGTGGACGGGGTGGCCGAAGACCTCACCTGGGAGGTCTACCGCGACACGCTTATCGAGCAGGCCGAGCAGGGTGTTGACTACTTCACGGTGCACGCGGGGGTTCTCCTTCGCTACGTGCCCATGACCGCCAAGCGCATGACGGGCATCGTCTCGCGCGGGGGCTCGATCATGGCCAAGTGGTGCCTCGCGCACCACACCGAGAGCTTCCTCTACACGAAGTTTGATGAGATTTGCGAGATCATGAAGGCCTACGACGTTTCGTTCTCGCTCGGCGACGGCCTCAGGCCCGGCGCACTGGCCGATGCGAATGACGAGGCGCAGTTTGCGGAACTCGAGACCCTCGGCGAGCTGACGACAAAGGCCTGGGAGCACGACGTACAGGTCATGATCGAGGGCCCCGGCCACGTTCCCATGCACAAGATCAAAGAGAACATGGACAAGCAGCTGGAGATTTGCCACGAGGCACCATTTTATACCCTCGGGCCCCTGACGACCGACATCGCGCCCGGCTACGACCACATCACGAGCGGCATCGGCGCGGCCATGATCGGCTGGTACGGCACGGCGATGCTCTGCTACGTGACGCCCAAGGAGCATCTGGGCCTTCCTAACAAGGACGATGTGAAAGAGGGGGTAATCACCTACAAGATCTCGGCACACGCGGCGGACCTCGCCAAGGGGCATCCGGGCGCGCAGGAGTGGGACGATGCGCTCTCAAAGGCGCGCTTTGATTTCCGCTGGGAAGATCAGTTCAACCTCGCGCTCGACCCCGAGACAGCGCTTAAGTACCACGACGAAACACTTCCCGCCGACGGCGCCAAGGTGGCGCACTTCTGCTCGATGTGCGGCCCCAAGTTCTGCTCGATGAAAATCTCGCAAGATGTGCGCGACTACGCGGCCAAGCTCGAAATGACGGATGGGGATGCGCTCAAGGCGGGCATGGACGAGAAATCCGCCGAGTTTAAAAAGGGCGGCTCCGAGATTTATGTGAAGGATGATGCATAAAAGCACTCCTTCTCCCCCCGGGAGAAGGTTGGGATGAGGGAACAACCGGAATTAATAAAGACCCCTGCCAGACAACCCTGGCGGGGGTTTTTATTTGTGCGTTTATTTCTTGATTTTTTTTACGAGCCGTCACTCGTATTTCAACTGTCCTCGGGGCTATGCCGAAAGATTGAAGACAATTCCTATCCCTATCCCATAGATCATGTGCTCAATAGTAGGTGCAATTAAGGGCCTGGAATCGAGAGGCGCTCTGACCCCGAAGAATCCATAGCCAAATCCGGGATAGAGAACGAACCATGGCAATAGTACCGTGGCCAAACTGAATACAAGACCGGCAATTAAGTGATCTTCTGGAAGCGGCAAATTGAAAACATGTATGCCGAAAACATCACGATCAATAATAACGTTTACAATTTATCCACAGACGATTCAATTAGAGATGCATTGGAAAGAATGACAGACCCTTTACAAAGTAAAGGAATGGACCGCATAGAGTTCGAAGGCAACAACAAAACTCCAGAATCGATCAGCAGCGACGAGGCCTCTTATTTCCAAAAAAACATTAAATTGTCTAATTCTCTCGAAGAAGGCCCCAACGAAGGAAGCCTCCAAGGAATTTTCAAAATCATTAGACCAACCTTAGAGGGGAATCTTGTATGGACCCTCTCCCACGGAAGGAAAAACTACCCAGTCAGAGTTGAGGATAAGAAATTTCTTGACTTAGTTGAGAGCGGACGCCCTTTCAAGAAAGGAGATTCGCTGAGAGGAAAAATAAAAATAATAGAGACCCTAAAGAACAATAACAAAACAAGCACACAATACATCCTTGAACGTGTAGACGAAGTAATTTTTCACCAATACAACCCAACCTCCCTAACGCTTAAATTTCACAAAACATTTCTATACGACTCAAAAAGTATACGACTCAAAAAGCCCCACCTTTGCCCTCGCCCCAACCTCTTTTCTTTGAGACCAGGGACCGCTACCCCATGAAATATCCGGCAATCGCTGCGAGAAGAACGACGAGCCATGGCGGGCATTTCCAGAGGGAGAGCAGCCCGAAGGCCGCAAGCGCGAGTGCGAAATCGCCGGGCCCGCCAATGGCGCTCGTCCAGACTGGCCGGTAGAGGGCGGCAAGAAGAAGGCCCACCACCGCCGCATTGAGGCCCCCGAGCGCGGTCTGCACGCCGGGCCGGGTGCGAATCTCGTCCCAAAAGGGAAGCGCCCCAATCACGAGCAGCCAGGAGGGAAGAAACACACCAACCAGACAAATGGCCGCGCCGAGCCAACCAGCGGGCGGTGCGATGGCACCCAGATAGGCCGAAAAAGCGAACAGGGGACCGGGGACGGCCTGGGCCATACCATAGCCTGCGAGAAACTGCTCGCCACTCACCCAGCCGGGCGGGACAACTTCTGCCTGAAGGAGGGGCAGGACGACATGCCCCCCGCCGAAGACGAGCGAGCCCGCGCGGTAGAAGCTGTCAAAAAGGGCCAGCGCCGGGCTATTCATTACCTGCGCCGCAAGCGGCAGCCCGATAAGGAGGAGGAAGAACACCACCAGCGAGGCGATGGCGGTGCCACGGGAGATGGAAAGCTCAAGAGAGGCGCCGGACTTGTCCTCACTGGCAGGCAAAAAGATCCACCCGGCGAGCGCGCCCGCGACGATGACAAATATTTGCGCCGCTGCGACCTGCGACCAGAGAAGGAGCATCGCCGCGAGCAGGGCAATCGTCGCGCGGGTCCGATCCGAGCAAAGGTTCCCGGCCATGCCCCAGACCGCCCGGGCCACGACGGCGACGGCGGCTACTTTGAGCCCGTGGAGCCAGTTCGCGCCAAAGGCGGCCTGTAGCGCCGGGAGGCCCAGCGCGAAGATGACGAGAAAAAGCGCCGAGGGCAGCGTGAACCCGAGCCAGGCGGCTAATCCGCCGCGGATTCCGCCGCGGGCTACGCCTAAGGCAAAACCGACCTGGCTGCTGGCCGGGCCCGGCAGCGATTGGCAGAGCCCGATAATGTCCGCATAGGCCCGTTCATCCACCCACCCTCGCCGCTCGACGATCTCTTCCCTGAAAAAAGCCAAGTGCGCCGTGGGCCCGCCAAAGGAGGTGAGCCCCAGCCTGAAGAATACGCGCAAGATTTCAATGAAACTTCCCGGCATGAAAGTTTTCCTCTCAAAATTCGGCTTATTAAAAGTGAGCGCCAGCTAACGGGTTAGCCGATATTTTCCAAATGGACATTTCCCAAATGGACAATTTCCAATTCATTCCTTGAATGGAGGCATTCTAACCTCAAATGGCATCGCTAGGACAAGATCTTCTTAGCGCCATTATAAAGCCCCCTACTCCAGCCGCACCTTTGCGCCAGCCCCAAAACCGTTTCGCTTGAACCAGCCCCGGTTCACCTCCAGCGCATAGCGAGCCGTATTTTTCGAGTAGTAGCTGGGCGGATTGTCGTTATCGGCGGGAGGATGCATGTCGAGGATTTCGAGGATCGTGAAATCTTGGGAGATAAAAGCGATGGAAAGCGGAACAAGCGTGTTCTTCATCCAGAACTCGCGGGGGCCGCTCTTGGGGTAGACAAAAATCATCCCGGTATTTTCGGGAAGCGCCTTGCGGCCCATGAGCCCCTGCACGCGGGCCGCCGGGGTGTCTGCAATCTCGACGGCGAGCCGGGCGCTTCGCCCGCCCTGGGTAATGGTTACTGTCCCATTGTTAAATAAGGGATCTGCGTACAGCGGCGCCGCCGGGAGCGTTACCACCGCAAGCGGCCCGGCAAAAAATATCGCGGGCAGAAGAGAAATTAAAAACCTGCGCATGCGCTCTCCTTTGGAATCAAATACCCTTGAAACCATATTTCAGATGTCGCCCGCTCTTTTCATTTCGCCCCGAGCCGGGGCAAGATGGAAATTCATATTCCCATCATAACCGCAAAAGGAGATACCACCGATGGCTGATGAACCCATTCCCTTTAGAAGCTCAAGCACAAAGCCGGGCGAGCGCCTTATCGACAAGCCCGAGCTGCCCAAGCAGGGCTTTGCCATGCACCTTGTGGCCGACACCGAGACCATTCCGGGCGAGCTTCAGCTCCGCCTCGGGAAGTTCATGGACCATCAAATCTACTCGGATGAGCCCAAACACATTGGCGGCGATGACCGCTATCCCCCGCCGATGAGCTATATCGCGATGGGGGTGGGCTTCTGACTGCTCACCCAGATGGCGCGGTACGCGCACATGATGAAGTTGAAGGTGGAAAGAGCGAGCTGCCAGGTGGTGTTCGACTATGTGCTCCGGGGCTCTGTCCTAAGGGGCACGGTGAACACAACATGGGAGGGGGTCGAGACGAATCTGGAGGTTATCTCGGATGAGCCGCCCGAGAAAATTGCCCAGCTAATCAAAAACGCCAAGGGGGGCTGTTTTGCCGAGAACATGATCACCCAGGCGGTGCCTCTCACCAGCAACGTCAAGCTCAACGGCGAGGTGCTTACCATCGAGGGCGTCAACAGCTAGCGGCTGTTGCATGGGCGACTAAGCAGGCATGCGCTCGGCCTCGATGAGGGTCTCGATGCGGGGAATCAGATCCCGCGCCACCCTCTGGCACTCTTCAAGATGCGGGTAGCCCGAGAGGATGAACTCGTCGATCCCCAATCGCCAGTATCCCAGAAGCTCGTCCGCAATCTGATCGGGCGAGCCAACAAGGGCGGTCCCGCAGTTTACGCGGACGGTTGAGATGCCGTTCCAGAGGTGGCGACCGACGCGATGCTCCTCGAAGCGCTTGATCTGGTCGCGCTGACCGACCATCTGCGTGCCCGCAAAGAGGGCTTGGCGCTGGGCCTCGACATTTTTCTCGGCACGCGACAATAGCTCATCGGTGGCCTCCCAGGCCTCATTTTCGGTATCTCTTAATACTAGATGCGTGCGAAGGCCAAAGACCGGGGTGCGCCCGGCGGCATCATATTGCTCGGTGGCCGAGGCGATGAATTTGGCGATGGCCTCGGTCGGGCAGATCCAGGCGAGGTAGGTGTCTGCATGGCGACCGGCGAGGCGGAGCGCGGCCGGCGAGGCGCCGCCGAGATAGAACTTGGGACCCGCTCCCACCGGGCCCGGCGAGCAATGGACGCCATTGAGGCGGACATGATCGCCCTCGTACACCACCGGCTCGGGCGAGGCCCAGAGCTTTCTGATTGCCTCGATGAATTCATCGGCCCGCTCGTAGCGCGTGTCATGGTCGATGTTCTCGCCCATCTTCTCGAATTCGCCCTGAATGCCGCCGGGCACGATGTTGATGTCGATGCGCCCGCCGCTGATCTGGCTAAGGGCCGCCGCCATCTGCGCGAACAGGCCGGGCGAGATAAAACCCGGGCGCACGGCGATAAGAAACCTAATTTTCTTTGTGACGGCGGCAAGCGCGGTGGCCGTCGTCCAGGTCTCGGCCAGGGGCTCTCCGCTGTCGAACAGCCCGTTGGCAAATCGGGTGGGTATGAGCATCGAGTAAAAACCCGCCTCCTCGGCAGCATCGGCAATGGCGCGCAGGTTCTCGAAGGTGGGCGGGCGCTCGGCCTTGAGCGTGCCAATGTGCTCGCCGTCTCCGTCGATGGGAACAAACCAGCTAAAACGGGGCTCGGGCCTCTCGGTTGAAGGTGTCATCTCGTGCCTCTCCATTTAGCGAAAAAAACAAACCACACTTGTGGATTAAGATCTGATTGATGACGATATTTTAAGGGAAGAGGGGTCAGGATAAAAGCGGTATTTTCGTGCCAAGAGCCCTTCGGGACAGGGCCGCTTGCCGGGAGCCCTGGTTAAATCTACGAGGATATCCGGACGATCTTCATGTTGAAGTCGAGCGCGGGCGCCGAGCGCACAAGGGCGCTGGTCGAGATGTAGTCCACCCCGGTGCGGGCGATATCCCCAAGATTTCCGCCCTTGATGCCCGAGGCCTCAAGCTCATAGCGCTTTTCAGTCTGGCGGGCCGCGCCGCGCTCCCGGGCCTGGGCCACGGCAATGCCAAGCGTTTCGGTGTCCATGTTGTCGAGCAGGATCATGTGCACCCGCCCGTCGTCCATCACCTCGCCCAGCTCGCCGAGCGACTGAACCTCGATCTGGGCATCCACCATGTAGCGCCGCCCCCAAACGGCATCAACGGCCGCCGTGATGGAGCCTGCCACCTTAATGTCGTTGTCCTTGATCATGTCGCCATCGAACATGCCCAGGCGATGGTTTTTCCCGCCACCGGTACGCACCCCGTATTTCTCAAAATACATGAGACCGGGCGCGCCCTTGCGGGTGTCGAGAAGACCCTTGAAGGTCTCGGGGAACTCACCCGCCTCGGCGAGGCGGCGCGAGGTGTTCGTGGCAATCTCCGAGATATAGGAAAGAAGGTTCAGCGCCGTGCGCTCGCATTTAAGCAGAATCTGCACATGGCCGCGAACCACGGCCAGCAAATCGCCTGGCGATATTTCATCGCCGTCGGATTTTTCCCAGCGAATTTCCACCGTCGCGGGAATGTCGAGCGCAATGAGGCGGGCACACTCCTCGAACATCACGCCAATGAACGGGACACCAGCAAGGGTTCCCGATGATTTCGCTCTAATCTCGGCCTCGCATACGGGATCGCCAGTCGTCTCAATCTGAAACGGGGCGCTGCCGAAATCCTCAAGCAGCCATTCGCGCACTTTTGCCCTGATATCCAACGTTGAATTCCTTCTTTGGATTCCCTACAAAAAAAGCGGCGCTCCATGGTTCCGCCGCTTGAGCACAGAGGCCAAAGTCCCGGAGATCATGAGCATCCCGAAGGCTGCGTACACCCTTTCAGGCCTCACAAATCTCTATGGCTACATGGATCCTTATGGCCGCGTGTTGCTTCAATTACAAGGCCTTGGTCTAGCCGATGGAGATCATCCGCTCGATGGGAACCTTCGCCCGCTCGGCAAGCTCGGGGTCAACGGTCACCTCGTGCTTCATGTCGCGAAGGGCTGTGTAGAGGTTCTGCAAGGTGTTCTGCTTCATGAAACTGCACTTCGCCTCGGCGCTCGCCGGAATGAGTATCTTGTCCGGGGCCGCCTTCGACATCGGATAAAGATTGCCCACCTCGGTGGCCATGATGATTTCCTTCTGGGGAACCTCCTGGACCAGCTTGACCATCCCCTGGGTAGAGCGGAATTGAAGAAGATCACCAGAAACCTGGCCCAGATCCACCTGGGTCATGCAGGCGCTTGTGCAACCACACTCAGGGTGAACGACCACCGCAGCCTCGGGATGGAGGCGCATCTGCTCGTTGACGTGATGAGGGCGGATGGCCTCATGCACATGGCAGGCGCCCAGCATGAGCCAGAGCCTGTCGAGCGAGTGGCCTTGTTTTTCGATGTACTTGGCAGCGAAGAACCCGAGAAAAACATCGGGTAGGAAAAGAATGGGTTGCTCGGGCTCTGAGTTCTCAAGTACATGCTGGAGCACCTTGGCCGCGTTTGCCGAGGCGCAACAATAATCACTCTCTGCCTTCACGTCGAGATAGGTATTCACGTAGCTGACGACAAGGCCACCGGGATGCTCTTGCTTCCATTCGCGGATGCGGTCCGCATCGGCATGCGCCGCGAGCGAGCAGACAGCGCCCAGGTCAGGGGCGATTACAGTCTGGTGCGGCTTTTTCATCGCCGCCAGAATCTGATTCATGAACAAAACCGAGGGCTCACACAAAACATCGGCATCGGATTTTGCGCCCTCTCTCGCAAGAAAGAGTGAATCGCCCACGGCGTCCGACACGTCTTGAATGTCGCTCTGGACGTAGTTGTGTGAAAGAATGATTGCGTTGCGCTCTGTCTTGAGGCGAAGAATTTCCTTTTTTAGGCGCTCACGCTCAGGGGCCGGTGTGAATTCTGGGTCGGCCTCAGGCGGAATTTCGGGAATGTCTATCGTAGGACCTAGATCAACCTGGTCCAACATGGCAATAGCTTCCTTGGCGGGAAGAATATCACCAGCCACAACTTCGTCGGTACTCGCCATGATCTATAAATCTCCCGCCCTCTTTCGAAGACTTCAAATTAGCGATTTCCTATAAAAAATCAACCTGATTGGCGACCAAGAAATTTAGAAAGAGCGTCTCTTTTCCATTTCAAGGTAAAACTTATTACATAATACATCGGGGAAAATCTAAAGACAACACAGCGGCAGGGTATTACAGACAAAACATCGGAAAAAACTGGCCTCTATTGGTCGGAAATTCACATTTCACGTGTGCCCTGTTGGGCAAAAGTGCCTTAAGTGGTAAACAGACGTCATAAAAAAATTCCACCCAAGAAACTCGTCAACGAGGAGAAATTTCCTGTGAAAGAGTCCGAAAAGTTCATGCCCATCAACACCGATGAAATCGAATGGCAAGACGGAGAGGAACTTCTGGGGCTCCCGCCGGGCATCAAAGCGAAGATAATCGCCGAGGCTTCAGACGAGATTTCAGAGCGACTCGATAAATTCGTCCAATTCCCCCCCGGCTACACAGAGCCGAGACACGAGCACGACTACTACCACAGCACCCTTGTTCTTGAGGGCGAGATGCACGTTGCCGGTAAAATACTCAAGCGCGGCGACTACGTTTACGGCGGCGGCACAAATAACTGGCATGGACCCTACCACTACCCCGTTGGCTGCATGGTTTATTCCGCCGGCCGGGCGAAAAAAATGAGTCAAATCCATCGCCAGGAAGGCGAGAAGTAAACCGAAATCGAAAACCTGGAATTTTCTCGAAAACCAAAAAATAGGACCAACTAATGAAAAAATGGATTCTCATCGGCATCGCCGTGTTGATCATCGTTGTCGGTGGCGCCGTATTTTTTCTCGTCTCCTCTCTTGATTCTCTCATAGTCGCCGGGGTGGAGAAATACGGCTCGGAGATCACAAAGGCCCAGGTACGTCTAAAGGAAGCGAAAATTTCCATCACCTCCGGCGAGGGCGCCCTTCGAGGCCTTAGTGTTGGCAATACGAGTGGATTCAAGACCGAATTCGCTCTGCGCATCGGCGAGGTCAGCGTAAGCCTCGACACTGCCACGATCACCCAAAGCCCTGTCGTCATCAAGAAAATTGTTGTCGCCTCGCCCGAAGTCATTTACGAACTGGGCAAAGGGGGAAAGCAACATCGACGCTATCCAGCGAAACGTGAACGCCTACATGGCGAAATGGAAGAGCGCCCCGGCTGCCGAGGAAAAATCTGCTTCGGGTGATGAAACAAAACTTGTCATTGAAAATCTCTACATTCGCGGCGGCAAGGTGAACGTCAGCGCAGGCTTTCTACAAGGAAAAACGCTTGGCGCGAGCCTCCCCGACATCCATTTAAAAAATATCGGCAAAAAACAGGGCGGCGCCTCCCCTGGCGAAATCGTAGAGAAGGTGATCAACGCCATACGTCAACAAACGACCAAGGCCATCATCCCGCTCGGGCTCGACAAGCTGGCCAGGGCCGCCGAGGCAGGAGTTAAAGGCGCAGCCGAATTGATAGAAAAAGGTGCAAGGAGCGCTCGGCTCTGTTGAGGGGGGCGTAAAGAGCGCCGGGGATGCGCTCAAGGGCCTCCTCGGCGGCAAGTAAGCACAGGGCGGAGCCGGGAATCGCTTGAGCCATTTAATCTAAGAGGGAGCTGTTTTTGCGGAACACCGCGCCTCAAAGACGGAAGAATTGCTTTGCGTTATCCAGGAGAATTTTCTCCTGATCGTTTTCATCCAATCGCGATAGGCCGGGTATCTCTCTCGCCGCTCCAAGGTTTCCCATATCGAAAGGATAATCAGTTCCGTAAAGGATATTTTTTGATCCAATTTTTTTAGCCACAAACTCTAGGCAATCGGCATCGTGAACGATGGTGTCGTAAAAAAATCGGCCCATATACGAATGAGGCGGCTTGACCTGGTTCACGTTCGCCCCAGCTCTTTCGTGGTAGCCATGCTCCATCCGGCCCGCCACCCAAGGGAATATCCCTCCCATGTGGGAAAGCATAATTCGAACACCAGGAAAGCGATCCAACACCCCTCCGAAAATCAGGTTTGCCGCCGCAATGCCGCACTCAATGGGAACCCCGAGCAGATTGCCCAACTGGTAATTCTGGAGCCGGTCGCCTCCTCCCAGCTGATTGATTGGATGAATGAAAACGGGGATGTCCAAAGATTCGGCCTTTTCCCATAAAATAGATAGGGCCGGGTCGTCCAGATTTTTTCCCGCCACATTGGATCCAATTTGTACGCCGATATGCCCCGTTTTGACCGCGCGCTCCAGTTCCTCCACCGCCACAGCGGGATCCTGAAGCGGGATGGTCGCTAGGCAGGAAAACTGTTCGGGATTTTCCGAGACCAGCTTGGCGATATGGTTGTTGAAGGCGGACGCAATTTTCATGTTGATGCCGATGTCGAGCCCGTAGCCCATCAGTGGCGGAACGATCGACAGTATCTGTTTATTCACCCCCATTTCAGCCATATGCTCCAGGCGCAGAGCGATGTCGTAGGTTTCCTGCGGAAGAGCATTCTTGAAGATGCGATTCTGACCAGAAGCGGTGCTATTGATAACGATAGATTCCCACTTTTCGCCAGGCTCAATGGAAAGGGCCGGAGCGAACTTCTCCCGCCGAACATCCTCAACAAATTCTGCGGGTACGATATGAGCGTGACTGTCGATAATCATTAGTTGTGGACTCCTGGATATATTTTAATGGGAGTGTACAAATTTCAAGGATGACGCACGGCAAACTATTATAGAGGAACGAGGGCGGCGGCTCTAATCCAGGCTCGGCGGCCGACAAAAATCAGGGCCGGAGTTTTTCCTGGAGCCAATCGAAGATATAGGTCGTTCCGATAGAAAGATTGTCGCGCTGGCAATGCTGCGAGCCACCCTCGGCGACCGTGAACACTTTCATCGTCTTGTCCCTCGAGCCAACCGCCCGAAAAAGGCGGCGGGCATCCGCGAGGGAAATCTGCTTATCGTCCGCGCCATGCGTGACCAGGAAGGGGCAACGCATCCTCTGCACCACCCCGTCGAGCTTGAATCCCTCAAGTTTGGCGAGAGCCTCGTCGAGCGTCTTTGCGTTCAGAACCCACTTAATATGGTGGCCCGGAACGGAAAGCTCGGACCGGAACGAGGCCTCGATTCGCTTTTTCCAGGTCGCGTGGTAGTCCCATATCGCTCCCCAAGCGACGCAAGCCTTAAATCTTTTATCCATGCTGGCAATCCGCGAGGCATAGTAGCCGCCGAGGCTGACGGCCATGACGGCCACCTTCTTTGCATTCACATCGCTGCGGGTCTCAAGGTAATCGAGCGCCGCCGAACCGGCCACCTCGTAGTCGTGGCGAAGGGGGATGCCACGGAAGCGGATGGCCTCGCCCGTTCCCGGGCCGTCCGAAATGAGCACGCTAATCCCGCGGCGCACGAGATCAAAAATCCCCCACATGTAGTGGAGCTCCTTGGTGCCGTCGAGACCGTCAAAAAAAATAACAACCGGGGGCTTGGCCCGCCCCGTGTTTTCGGCATGAATAAGATAGGCGGGCAGCTTTTTTCGCCCCTCGAAGGGATATTCAACGCGCTCGATTCTAGGCCGGTCAGTGAGACGGGCGAAGCGTGCAAAACAATCAATCCCCTTGCGGTAGGCGGCAAGCGCTTTTGAGTCCTTGGGCGTTCGGAACCGCTCGCCCATCTGGTAGTAACAACAAGCCCGCTGGTAGTGGGAGGCCGCCGAAAGACCGTGCCCCGCCCGCTCCTCGGCTTGGCCAAGCGCCCGCAGACGGTCCCCCATCCGGGACCATTCGCGGAACCAGAGGCGGTCATCACCAACCTTTTTCGCCAGGCGGCGGCCCACCTGATCGATTTCTCCGATATCAGAGGCCTGCCACTTCGCCCACGCAATCATCCCGCATATCGCGGCCGACCAGCGATAGTCCTCCGGGAAATAGGTGTACCAATTAGCGTTAGCTGGGGCCCCCGGCATCGAACGCCTCCCTCAAATCCGTAAAGAGAGAATTTTCAACATCTCTCTCGCATCGGCCACCATGGCCACCTCGCGGTTCAACACCTTATCTTACCGAGTATATATTTACTTATAGAGGCCTCGGAGCGAGAAATCAGGACTCCGGACCTTGAGCCAACAAGCTATTGCGGCACATAGGCCACGGCACGGATCCAGGCGCCACTCGCTTTTTCGATCTTGACCGGGAACAAGGAGATTTTGAAACCTGACGCCGGAAGTTGATCAAGATTCGCCAGCTTTTCCGCGTGCAGATACTCGCGCTCCCGGGCAACGAAGTGCGAGGGCCAGAGCGAATTGGGCCGGCCGACGTCGTAGTTGGCCTTCATCTGCTTGTAGGGAACATCCCACCCCCACGCGTCGGTCGCGGTCACCTTGATCCCCTGATCGATAAGCCAGAGAGTCGCCTCGCGCGAGACGCCCGGGAAGCACTCGAAAAAATCGGGCTTCAGGTAGCGCTTGTCAGCGTCGGTGCGGATACAGACAATATCTCGCGGCTTAAGCGTGTAGGCGATCTTCTCCAGAGCGTCCTGCATGTCCTTTGTGCTGATCTCGTATCCGGCGGGTTTATCGTGAAAATCGAGCACGACGCCGTCCCCGAAACACCAGTCCAGCGGCACCTCGTCGATCCGCTTGGCGGGCGCACCCTCCGACAGCGGTCCGTAGTGGTAGGGCGCGTCAAGGTGCGTTCCCGCATAGAGCCCACCTCCAGATTTTCGCTCGAAGTCCCCATCCCGTCAGGAAGATCGGCTGGGTCCACCCCCAGGCTCTTGCAGCACTGGCGGCCGAATAGTTCATGATCCCAGTAGACGATCTTCGTCTCCTGCGGCTCATACGAGGAGTTCATCAGCGGAATGCTGAGATCGACGAGGCGGCAATTCGGCCAGCTATCCATTGGTGCGACCTCCGTTGTCTTCGTAAATCATCGATAAAACCGCCTCACCCGCCCATGACGATGCCACCGTTCACATCGAGGCAGATGCCTGTGATGTAGGCGGCTTCATCCGAGACGAGAAAAAGCGCTGCATTCGCGATGTCCTCGGGCTGGCCGACACGGCCCAGCGGTATCTGGGCAACGATGCTCTCCTGCCGGTCAGGCAGCCATTCGTCCGTCAGGGGCGTTGCCGTCGGACCCGGAGCCATCGCATTTACGGTGATTCCGTAGGGCCCCAGCGTCTTGGCCAGCGAGCGCGTCATGCCGATGACCCCGGCCTTGGCCGCGGCGTAGGGGATTCCTCCCGCGAATCCGCCCGAGCGCCACGCCGAGGAAGACATGTTCAGGATGCGCCCATACTTTCGTTCCATCATGTGTTCCGACACGGCGCGGGTGCAGAGGAACTCCCCTTTCAAGTTCACACTCTGGACAGCGTCCCAGTCCTGCTCGGTGTAATCCAAATAGGCTTTCTTGGGCGAAATTCCCGCGTTATTGACGAGAATATCGATCTGGCCAAAGGCCCCAAGCGCGGCTTTAGCCATTTGCGCGACCTCGCCGGACTTCGAAACATCCACCTCCTGTGCGCGAACGTCGTGACCTTCCCCTGACAGTTCGTCGGCCAGCCTCTGGGCGGCGTCCATGTTCCGGTCACTGGCAAGAACCCTGGCGCCCTCTTTCGCGAAACGCCGCGTCATCGCCGCGCCAAGCCCGCTCGCCGCTCCCGTGATGATTGCCACCCGATCCTTTAGGCGCATAATGATCCCCTTCCCTTGATTCGAATCGAACTAGAACTGAACGAAACCACCATCTATGTTGATCGCCTGCGCCGTCATTCCGGCCGAATCGTCCGAGGCAAGTAACAGGGCCAGCGGGGCGCATTCTTCCGGATCGATAAAACGCTTCATGGGCACCTTGTTGCGAAGCTCCTCTTCTTGCTCCTTGAAGCTCTTTCCAGTCTCATCGGCCCATTTCTGGATGCTCTCCTCGAACATGCCCGTCGAGACGAAGGTGGGGCAGATACAATTTGCCGTGATGCCAAAGGGTGCCACTTCAGCGGCGAGGGCGCGATTCAGCCCCAACACGGCATGTTTCGATGCGGCATAGGCGCTCCGGTAGGCGAGGCCGATCTTTCCCGAAACAGATGCCACGTTGATGATTTTCCCGTATTTGCGCTCGAGCATCGAGGGGAGCACCTCACGGATAGCCACGAAGGGCGCCTTGGCGTTGATCTGCATCGTGCGGTCCCACACCTCGTCGGGCAGCTCGTGCACGGCCTCGAAGCTCACGATTCCGGCGTTGTTCATCAAGATATCGATGGGTCCGAGTTCGCTCACCGTTTTGCGAAGCGAGTCAATGATATTCTGATCCTTCATCACATCACAGGGGCAGACAACCGCCTTGCGACCCATCCCTTCGATCTCTTTCGCGAGGGCCTCGAGCTTATCCACCGAACGGGCGGCAAGAGCCACGTTTGCGCCCTCCTTAGCAAAGAGACGTGCGGTAGCACCGCCGATTCCGCCCGAGGCACCTGTAATGAATGCGACTTTTCCTTCGAGTTTCATGATTTCTCCAATTTTGTTTAAGGGTTTTTAATTTATTCAATCATCTCCGGCCAGGACATCCCTCGCATATCGACCGAGCCTCTCCGGCGGCACTTTCGTCGAGCGCATGCCGGGCGGAGGAGTCTCAAGCTCCAACTGGAGGGTATCGTTCAGCCGGTTCATTAGATTGAAGTGACAGATGACCACAGTAAGTTCGATTAACTCCTGCGGGTTATAATAAGCTCTTAGTTCCTCCCAACATTTCTCATCGTGTTTCGCCTCGTTTTTCGTCACCAATTCCGCCCACCGGAGCACGCATTTCTCCTGTTCGGTGAGAGCGGGTGAATTTTCAAAATCTCCCTCGGCCGCCTCGATTTGCTCCTCCGTCAATCCGCTGACTTGACCAAGCCGCCGGTTGTGCCCCAGTCAGAAATCACAGTTGTTCACCACCGATGTTCGGATGATGGCAAGCTCCTTCGTCCTCGCGTCGAGCAGGCCCCCGCTTTCGCGCTGGATCGCCGTGGTGAATGGGATGAGCCACTTCACCACCCAGGGGCTGTGCGCTACGGTTCGCGTCGAATTTGAAACGAAGCCCAGAAGCTCCTTCGCGCCATCGAATACACGCTTCACATCCTCTAAGGCTTCATCATCCAAAATTTTGGGCAATCTAGGCATATGAGGATACCTTTAAAAGTTTCCCGATAAATTGGTTAGCTGACACCTTCCACAATTTCTTGAAACTCCTCGTTACTTAACTGGCGTTTGCGGAAGCGGATATGAGACCGAACCCCCGCAACAACATCGGGCTCTTTTCCTTCGGGAATCGTAATTCCCAGCTCACGCGCCTTGGCGCGGACAGCCCAGGGACCGGAGTAATGGCCAAGAAGGTTGTGGGAGGTATTTCCGAACGTCTCCGGCTTCATGCACAGATATGCCCAGAACCCCTCCTCTGTATCGGGTACGGTGTAATGCACTTCAACCAGATGCGAAAAAGACGTCTTGCCGACAAAGGGCATCGTGTCCGTCATCGGCCATTTCGTGATGTCCGAGACGAGCTTAGAGAGATCATACATTTTGTCGAGTTGAATTCCGCAATCGATGCCGTAGTAAATTTGGATAACCGATGCCACCTCGGCCAGCGGAGCGATGTGAGCGCGTTCGCCAAGACCGTTGACGCAGACATCAATCAGGTCGGCTCCGCCCTCTAGTCCCGCGTAAAGCGCCGCAGTCGCCATGCCGATATCGTTGTGGGTGTGAAGACCAATTTCGGTGCCCGGAAGGAGCCGCTTCATCTCCCGGACGACGTGTGTGTACACATGGTAAATCGCCATGCCATTGATGTCGTCCAGCTTGATCATGTCCGCGCCCGCGTCCACGAGCTTTTTGCAGACCTCGGCCAGCCGGTCGATGGGAATACGGGTGCAGTCCTGAATGAGGCAACCGACTTTCTTATCCGGCCCTGCTTTTTTTCGGGCATAGACCACAGACCCCATGGCCCGCTCGACAGCTTCGTCGATGGTTATACGCGCGCCCGCCATGGACTCGAACAGGCACATTTGCTCCGGGGAGAAGGAAAAGCACAGCGTCGTATAGTCGGCGCCGTGGTCGAAGTTCATATCCACTTCGACTTTAGCCTTTTCCGGATTCAGGACAGCCGTCGGGTGAACCAGCGCCTCGATAATCACGTTAGGATGACGCTTCTTGACCTCTTCCATCTCCTGCGGATCGTCGTGATGCATCTGGAGCATGCTGACGCCCGACTCGACCAACTTATCCGCGATGAGAAGGACATCCTCAAGCCGCAGAGAGACGCCGGGCAACTGGCGCCCTTCACGAAGAGTGATGTCGCAAAGCTGGAGCTTATCGGGCAACGTCATCTTCGAGCGAATCTCTTCCGAAAAACAATGTTGCGAAATTCGCCATGAATCCGTACGAGGCTCCAGCTTATTGTTTACTGGATATCCTGCCATTCTGTGCTCTCCTTTCGATTGTCAGTGCACCGCCGCAGCTATCTGCGGCGGAATGAGAATGAAAAAAACATTTCTAGAAATCAGGTTCGGCCAGAGGCCGGCCTCAGTTTCGAATGATCGGTGCCCCCGCCTCCTCGGGCGCCTTCGCAAAACCCAAGACAGCCCTTCCCCCTTGCTTCAAAAAGACGACGGCAAAGAGCACCAATCCCGCCAGCAAATAATAAAACTGCGTCGTCACGACAAAGCCGAACGAGGCTGCCGCGGCTAACCCCATTAGCCCTCTGCCCAGCCAGGTCGTACGGCGGAGCAAATACCCCTGCAGGAACGCCGCTATCGCAATGCATCCCAGAAGCGTCCCCAAGACAGCCATCAGAACAGCTCCGAGTGACCCAATGGCCATCAGGGCCGGGTTGTACACAAAGAGGAACGGGATGATAAATGCCACCAATCCATACTGCAGAGACGCCCATGAGGTCTTCATGTAGTTGGCTTCGGCCACCTTGGCCCCGGCCAGGGCCGCAAGGGCCACCGGAGGCGTCAGGCCCGAAAGAATGCTGAAGTAGAGCACGAAGAAGTGCGCCTGAATCATGTTGGCGCCCATCTGGGTCAGTGCGGGCACGGCGAGAACGGCCACCACGATGTAGGCCGCCACGGTGGGAAGACCCATGCCCAGGACCGCCGAGGCAAGCGCCGTATACACGTATCCCATCAGGAGATTCCCGGCCGCGTACTCCTCGATGAGAATGGGAAGCTTGAGCCCGATGCCCGTGCCCATGATCACTTTCACGAAAATAGAGATACAGGCCATCGCCGCAGCGAACTCCGCCGCCCGGCGGCCACCGGAGGTAAAGCACTTCCCGATGAGGGTGAAGAACTTCATGTTTGGGTTCCGGACCAGGATCAAGACCATGAGGCTTGCCACCGCCCAGAAAGCCGCCAAAGCCGCTGTGTACCCCGCTACCAGAACACCCACCAGCACGGCGATCGGAAGAAAATTCGACACGCCCCTGAGCATGACTTTTAATTCGGGCAGGTCGTCTACCGGAACCGCCTTCAAATTCAAGTGCGCCGAACGAAAATACACGCCAAATCCCACTGTCAGGAAAAAGAGAAACGCCGGTATCGTCGCGTAGCCAATAATCTTTACATAGGTCACACCCGTGAACTCGGCCATGACGAAGGCCACGGCACCCATGACGGGCGGCATGAGCTGACCGCCTGTCGAGGCCGCCGCCTCGATTCCTCCGGCGACGTGCGCCTGAAAACCCGCCTTCTTCATCAAGGGAATGGTGAAGGTTCCAGTCGTCACCACATTGGCGACAGGGCTTCCCGAGCCCATCCCCATGAGTGCGCTGGCAACCACCGCCGCATAACCGCCGCCCGCCTTCACCCCCCGAAAGAGCGCCAGCGGAAAATCGATGAAAAACTGCGCCACGCCCGAGTTTTCGATGAAGCTGCCCAGCGTGAGGAATATCGCCATATATGTCGCCGAGATGAACAAGAGGGTCCCATAAATCCCGCCGATATCCGTGGTCAGCATCGCGACCAGCCGTCCGAAACCGATGCCGGCGTGGAACAGCTCACCCGGAAAATAAGGCCCCAGAAGTGCATACACGATTCCGAGCAGAGCGAGCACCGGCAAAATAAACCCGAAGGCTAAATAAGCGGCCCAAATCACCAGGACGAGAATCGCGAGGCCAACCAGGAAATCCACATCCGTGGGCATCTGCTCTCGATCCAGGAGATCGTCCGCCTCAATATGGATGTAAACCACCACAACCAAAGAGACGGCGGCAGCCACGAAATATAGGGCCCGTGCCCGGGAACTACGCTCGGCCGCCTGCAAGAAAACGATCAACAGTCCAAAAGCCAGGTGGAGATTCAGATGGGGCCAGTGGGAGAGAAGCAAGACCTGGGTGGTGAACAAATGGTAGCTGGTCATCAACAACGCAAGGGTCGAGACCAACAACCACATCTTTGGCTGTTCCCGTAACCAAGAAGCCATACCTGCCTCCCGAACCGGCAGGGGAGTCACAACTCGTGCCCCCCTGCCGGCGGCAAACTTCCTCAAATCATACTGAGGGCTGATGCCCTCGCCGAACCACTATTTCAAAAGACCCTTTTCCTTGAAAAATCTGGCCGACCCCGGATGGAAACTCACGTTTCCCGGAAGCCCCCTTGCCAACCCGGTGGGCTTGGAGCCTTTCTTGATCGTTGGCGTGAAGGTGGGGAGGCGCTTATAGTTTTCATACACCGCCTTGACGATATTGTAGGCGTCCGAATTGGAAAGCTTCGGCGAGGCACCCATGACCAGATACTCGCCCACCGTCGAGAAGGCACCCATTCCCTTGATGAGGCCCGCCGGGATATCTCCCCGGAAAATACCTGGCTTGGAATTAGAGAGCTTGGTGATCGTGGCCTCGTTCGTCCCATATACGTTCACCGGAACCGTGGCCAGCACTTGCTTGACAAAGGGCACTACCGAAACGCCCGTGATGAGCCCGTAGCCCGCGTCTGCCGTCCCGTTCCGGAGGGCTCCGATCATCGCGCCGGGGCGTAGGAATTTCAGATCCGCTTTTTTGTCCATCCCCATCGCCTTGGCGACGAGGGTTCCCACCACGCGAGTGGAGCCACCGGCGGAGCCGACAATGATTTTCTTCCCGGCCACATCGGCCCAAGACTTGATGCCCGAGGCCTTCCGCGCGAACCACACATAACGCTGCTGGTACATGCTCAAAAGAACACTCACCTTGCGCTTTTTCTTGAAGGGCTTCTTGCCCTCCACCGCTGACGCCGCGACTGCCGCCGAAAAACCACTCAGCTCGATTTTCCCCTCATCCAGGAGACGAATATTAGCAACCGAACCGCCCGTTTCCTGCGGAGAAAGCGCAAGCTCGGGTACCGCTTTATTTACGATAGTCGCCACGCCAATCATAAAGGGAAACGCCGCCGACCTTGCGGGCGCGGTCCCGACCACCATCATTCTTCTTGCCGCTTGTGCGGATTCAACAAATCCAAAAACACTAAAACTGAGCATCACCAATACTGCCAGAACCCACTTTTGTCTCATTACCATGTTAGCTCCCCCATTTTTGAAGCGGAACTCGGTGTGGTTTCCCGACCCGAATTCCGAGTGTGAAAGACCTGGTAACATTAGCAGCGATGAAAAAACTCTCCCTTCGGTTCAAATAAATCGAATGTGATATCCCCTTGCCCTACCTCACGCCTTTTCGGGCGATGCCATATCCGGCTCGGGGAGAATGACGGGATCGAGATCCTTTAACAGCGGCATCACCTCGCGCCCAAAAATTTCGGCCTCCTCTAAATATGGCCACCCGTGCATGATAAAATGAGTCACTCCGGCATCCACGTATTCTCGAAACTGGGCCGCCACCATCTCGGGCGTGCCAACAAACATCGTCGCTCCGCCGGCGCGGACACGGTTAACTCCCATATAAAGGGTGTCGGTGAGCCAAGGGGATTCGCCTGAGGCCATCTCGTTGATACGCCTCTGGCTGGTGGACTCGGCAGAACGGACCGAATCTGCCCAGGTGGAGGTGTTAGCCAGATCCGCCGCGTCTCCCGCCAAACTCTCAGCTGCGCGGCGAGCTTCCTCTTTTGTCTCCCGTACGCAGACGCAATGGCGAACTCCGAATTCGAGCGGCTTATCTCGCGGATAGGCCTCGGCCATCTCACGAACCTCCCGTATGTCGGCCGCCACGACTTCCGGCTGATATGCAAAGAAAACATGAACATCACCGAAGCGGGCAGCAACTCGCTTGCCGGGGTCCGAGCTACCGGCAACAAATATATCGGGGTGAGGGCGTGTCACTCGGGGGGGCCATACGTGGGCATCCTCGATCTGGAAAAACCTCCCGTTGAAGGTCACCGGATCGCCTTCTTCCCAGAGGAGATTTACGATCTCCAGAAACTCCTCAGTCAGATCGTAGCGCTCGTCATAGGGGGTGTGGTAGCCGTACCGCTTCAAATCCGCCTGGTTGGCTCCCGAAACCACATTCAAGGAGATCCGGCCACCGGTAAGGTAGTCCAGGCTGTTCGCCTGCTGGGTGGCAAAAACGGGCCCGACCAGACCCGGCCGGAAAGCAACAAGAAACTTGATCTTCCGGGTCTTCATGGATATCGCGGCGGCCGTCTCCCAACCGTCCACGCAGTGCGTTCCAGTAGGAACAAGAATGTTGATGAAGCCCGCGTCCTCTGCCGCCTGCACAACCTGGGTGAGGTATTCCAGGGTTGCCGGACGCTCGGGCACCTTGGGATTGATCTGATGTCCGTCCCCGGCATTAAACGAGCAAAGCGCCCAATGAAATTGCGTAGGAATTGGTCTTCCTCCTTCTAACTACATAGCTACCACCTGCCAGGATAATTATCCGGCAGAGGGCCATCGGGCGCACCGACAGTTCCATTATGTGGAACTCAAATCCATTTAGTGATACAATAAAATTACCTTGGCCTGATGGATATGTCAAACCAAAAAAAACACGGCAAAAGCCCCCCGGGCCATATCCGGTCGGGGGCTTTTGGGTTCCCGTGGGGATACTTACCATGCGGAATCACCCGATAATGCTGAATCACCCGGTGAAATTCCTGCCAGATTGCCCTGCCCGCCGGTTTACTTTTGGGGTATGACGGGCAAAAGCAGATATGATTGCTGGCCAGCCCCGAAGTGAAGCGTTACCTCGCCTCCGAACACATCGGCGGGCCGGTTCACAGGCTCGACATGGCGGTAGGGGCCCACGCCGGTGAAACGGAGGGGCAAGTTCTTGAGGCCGGACGCGCTTCCCCCCGGAAACTTGTAGTCCTTCCCTCGGACGGAAAGCCCAATCCGATAGCCCGCCGGTATGACGATGCAGGTTGGCCAAATCTCGATATCGAGTTCCACCGCCTCCCCCGGAGTGAGCGGCTGGATCTCGTCGTGTGTGTGATACGGCCGGAAGGGGAGGCTTCTTTTTTCGTCGAGTTTCCTCTGGGAGGCCCGGAGCCATCCCAGCCCAACCGGTTTGTTGGGATCGACCGCCCCGTGGAAGGTCACTTCTTTCATGTCCGGCTTAAATACGCGGACGACCAGAAAAAGATCGGTGTCCTCGGTTTCGGATGAAACGAAAAGTTTCGAGGCCATAGGGCCTGTGATTTCGGTTTCATTTTGGAGGGGAGGCGTCATGAACGTCACCCCGTCGCTGAACCCCCGGTAGGAAATCGAGCCGTTTTTTTCGGGCGGCTTACTATCGAGCGTAAAGCTCTCGGGGTTCAAATAAAATTTGGTCCACTGGGTCCGGGCGAGTGGCCATTCGTCCTCTGTGCGCTGGATATATTTTTCGTCCGGGTGGCGGATCTGAAGCTGGACCCGGGGCTGCTCTTTCCAGCCGTTGTCCTCTCCCTTGAGAAAATGACCGAAGAATTTTTTCTGCAGGCTGGCCCCGTAGTCCGTATAGAAGTGCGTCCAGTGTTCGAGGCCGTGAATTTCCAGCCATTTTTCGGATGAGGCGGCGCCGTAATATCCTTCAACGTTTCCTCTCAGGTGGAGGCCGTGGCCGCCCCAATTTCCGGCAGAAAGAAGGGGGACGGTGATTTTGGAGAGATCCGGGCGCCTCGTATCCCAGTATTTGTCCTGGAGCGGGTGGCCTTGATGATCGCCAATGAAGTCGCACCGGTTGGCTCCGAGTTCCTCTTCCGCGAGGGTTTCGGGTCCCGAAATCCAGTCTCCGTTGAGTCGGCTCCTGAAACCGCGCGTGCCGAGCCCATGTTGTCTGGGAATCACGCTGTTGTTGTACCAGGTAATAGGCATTTCCGAGAAAATGCCTCCGTGATACCCCATGTCACGGTATTGATCGCAGGCCCCCTCCCAGACGCAGATGGCGGCCAGATGGGGTGGCTGAAGGGCGGCTACCTGCCATTGGTTCATGGCGTAATAAGAGATGCCGTTGAGCCCCACTTTCCCGTTGCACCAGGATTGGGCGGCCGTCCATTCAATGCAGTCGTAGAAATCTTTCGCCTCCCTGGCGGAGAACGGGTTCATGTAGCCTGGCGATCGGCCCGAGCCCCGCGAGTCCACCCGGACGCAGGCGTAGCCGTCGGGCACCCATTGTTCAGGGTCTACAACCTCCCAACTCTGGTATTTGTTGCTCGACCCTTCTGGAACCTCGGGGTGGCGCGCGATCATGTTCTCCCACTGATCAGGGTAGGCGTCTCCGAACCAGAGCCACTTGGCATAGGGCCCGTAGGTCACAATCGCGGGACAGTTGCCGGAATCAACAGGCCGGAAAATATCGGCCCTGACGAGGAGGCCGTCGTCCATCTCGATGGGCACGTCCCATTCAATCCGCATTCCGTCCCTGACTTCGCTTTTGAAATCGCTCATGTAAAACTCTCCGCCTTTCTAAAATATCGGTGAATAAATGCATTCCGTAATATGCATCCGACAGACCCGCAACGTGTCCTCTGAGATCAAAGAGGCTGGTGACCCCTGAATCCGGCAAGCCATGTCGCTATTTCGTGTCCCACTATGTGGAACTTATATCCATTTAGTGATAAAATAAAAATACTTTGGCCCTATGGATATGTCAATTGAAATATTCTCAGAAAAATAGCGGCCCTGTCACGATTGCTCTGGAGATTTAGAGCGCAGTAACTGTTGTATTGGAACAGGGAGGGAAAGAGCGATAATGAATCTATCGTTGCAGAAAACCTCTAAGATTTTCGATATCTTGATGCAGTGCAAAAAACCTGTGGGCGTGAACGAGTTTTCCGAAACACTCCAGATGCCCAAGAGCACGATTTCTCGTTTTCTCTCCACCCTCGAATCCCTCGGATTCGTGCGCCGCGACTCTGAAACCGGCAAATTCTTTCTGGGGCTCAAACTTTTTGAGTTGGGCTGCAAGGCGATGGAGGATCTGGGATTGCGGGAAGTTGCGATCCCCAAAATGGAATCCTTGCGGGATCTCCTCAACGAAAATGTCCTCCTGACAATTCTTGAGGGCACACACATTACCTACTTAGACAAGATCGAGAGCCAGCAGGTTGTAGTCATCCAGACGAATCTGGGTGGCACCGCCCCGGCCTATTGCGTCTCGGGTGGGAAGGCCATGGTGGCTCATTTTTCCGAACGCATCGAGATTATTATTTCTGAGGGGCTAGAGAAATTTACCGCAAACACGATCACGGATCCGAAAAATTTTCGCCAGGAGTGCCAGAACATTCGAGAACAGGGCTATGCCATCAACAATGGGGAATTTCAGATAGACGTGCATGGCGTGGGGACACCCATTTTCAATGCGAGGGGAGAGGTTGTCGGCGCCATCAGTACAGCGGTTCCCGCCTCAAGAATGAGTAAAGAGCTCCTGGAGGATCATATCAAGGCGGTGACAAAAACCGGAAATGACGTATCTAGCCTGCTCGGCTTTTCGGGATTGGCGCAAACTATTTGAGGCAAAAAATAGTAATTGTGAATCGACTTCGATTTCCAAATAAGACCCATCGTAAAACTTTATTGGTACGCTAACTTTTTGTGCAATGACGGGGTATCCTGGCCCATCAAATTTTTCCGGTAAATTGAAGAAAATGAACGCTTCCTATGAAAGAATCGACAAAAAATCCCTTGTGGGGGGGGTCGCTATCCTGTTTATAACCCACTTCGTTGTGGACTCTCACGGGACGTTTTTCGCCCCGCTGATCCCCCTGCTCCGTGAAAAATTCCAGTTCTCGCTTGCGACGGCGGGAATACTCATCTCGATCCAGTCGATGACCAGCGCCGTCAGCCAGCCGCTCACCGCGCTGCTGGTGGACCGCTGGCCCCGCCTGCCCTGGCTGCCGGTGGGCATCGTGGGCTGCTCGATCGCTTTCACCTCCATCGGCTGGATCCCCTCTTTCTGGGGGGTAGCACTGGCGATTCCGGTGGGCGGTCTTTTCTTCGGCCTCTGCCACCCGGACATGGCCTC
>Ga0115002_10001512_pt1 | contig 31964 bp, 41 predicted proteins | sample ArcticOcean_MG_C_8_FD_89576 | JGI IMG/M metagenome (GOLD analysis project Ga0115002, IMG submission 89576) | Marine microbial communities from western Arctic Ocean - ArcticOcean_MG_CB11_86 | ecosystem: Environmental > Aquatic > Marine > Oceanic | place: Arctic Ocean: Canada Basin | collected... | reverse complement strand
TGGAATCACGAAAAAATTATCAGGCCCAGCAGTTAGCTTGGTGTCACTAACATGGCAGACTGATGAACCTCCATTAATCGCAAAACTTGACGAGCCAAATCTTGCGCCAGTGACTCCCGTAAAACTTGTTCCTCGGCGCTCTTGCCTAGAACTTGCGTTGCATCATATGTGTAGCTTCGGGTGACAATAAGAGTTTCATTCTCAATTAGACTCGCACCCTCTGACTCGAGAGAAAATGTTATTACATAGAAAATTTCATACTCACGCGGCGTATTTCTTGCGGAAACTGATAATATCCGTTGACCACTGGTATCCTCAAGAATTCGCAGCACAGCGCCTGCCTCCTGCCGTGATTGAACTACTTCAGCACCACGCATCCTAAGGATATCTCTTAAACTATCGTAAAACTCAGTGTAGGGTTTAGACGTATCGAGATAAGTCCTAGCAACTGAAATAGGTAAAGCACGGGAACCTTCCAACTGAAATCCACAACCACCTACTACCAAAATTGCAATAACAAGCATCAGCAAAGGAAGCCATATGACCCGGTTAGCATGCTGACGAAGTTGACTTAAAGTTTCCATCCAGCTTGATTCTAACTGAGTTTGCAAAGATCATCCGACAGCATCAATAAAGATCCAACTACACCGGCGGTGAGTCGGGCAGTTTAATTTGTTTGGAGATAGCTTTTAGCATGGCAGTGTATCCGTTCAAAAAAATCGAAAATAAGTGGCAAAATTACTGGGAAGATAACAAAACCTTCTATGTCTCAGATGATTTTGATCGCACACGTCCCAAATTCTATGTGCTCGACATGTTTCCGTATCCGAGTGGCGATGGCCTTCATGTGGGTCACCCTGAAGGCTATACGGCTTCTGACATCGTAGCGCGTTACAAGCGCATGTGTGGGTACAATGTTCTGCACCCTATCGGCTGGGACGCATTTGGCTTACCTGCTGAAGAATATGCGCGCAGGACGGGTACACATCCGCGCATCACGACGCAACGCAATATCAATCGATTTCGAGAACAATTAAAAAGTTTAGGCTTCTCTTATGATTGGAGCCGAGAAATCAACACTACCGACCCCGCCTATTACAAGTGGACTCAGTGGATATTTAAAAAGCTTTTTGAGCAGGGCCTAGCTTATCAAGAAGAAAAGCCTGTTTGGTGGTGCCCAGAACTCGGCACGACACTTGCGAATGAGGAAGTTATTGAAGGAAAATCTGAGGTGGGTGGGCACCCCTGCGAACGGCGTCCCCTGAAACAGTGGGTACTGCGAATTACTGCGTATGCTGATGAACTGCTTCGTGGCCTCAACAACCTTGACTGGCCACACAGCACCAAGGAAATGCAACGCAACTGGATTGGTCGTAGCGAAGGCGCAGAAATTAATTTTCTGCTCGCCGCCACAAACGACAAGATTCAAGTTTTCACTACTAGGCCTGACACACTGTTCGGTACCACTTACGTGGTGCTTGCACCCGAACATCCTCTTGTAGAATCAATCACCACGACAAATCAGAAACGACTGGTGGACTCTTATCGGCTTAAAGCTGCCCGCAAAAGCGAATTAGAGCGTACAGATCTTCAAAAAGAAAAAACGGGTATTTTCACTGGCACCTTCGCGATCAATCCTGCTAATGACGAAGAAATTCCAATCTGGGTAGCTGACTACGTTCTCGCTAGCTATGGTACTGGCGCCATAATGGCTGTGCCTGGGGAAGATCAGAGAGATTGGGAGTTTGCTGAAGCCCACTCCCTGCCAATCATTCGCACAGTAGAGCCTCCAACCAGCTTTGATGGAAAAGCCTACACGGGCGAAGGTCCTGCTATTAACAGCGGTTTTCTCGATGGCCTCAAAATTGAAGCGGCAAAAGCCAAAATGATGGATTGGTTGGAAAAACATGGGCACGGTACTCGAAAAATCAATTACAAGCTCCGAGATTGGCTATTCTCCCGCCAGCGCTACTGGGGCGAACCTTTTCCCATCCTTTTCACTAATGGTAAAGCAAAGACGATAGCCGACGAAAATTTACCAGTCATACTCCCCGAACTCGAAGACTTTGCACCAAGCGGAAAAGCTGAAGGGCCACTCGCAACAGCTTTTGATTGGCTAGAGATAACCGATCCAGACACAGGTGAAATAGCAGTCAGAGAAACCAATACTATGCCGCAATGGGCTGGTTCATGCTGGTACTACCTGAGATTCCTCGATCCAACAAACGACGAGGAACTTGTATCTAAGGAAGCAGAAAGTTACTGGATGCCCGTAGACCTCTATGTTGGTGGGGCCGAGCACGCAGTTCTTCACCTTCTATATGCTCGTTTTTGGCATAAAGTGCTATTCGATGCAGGCATCATCGCCACACCAGAGCCTTTTCAAAAGCTTGTCCATCAAGGCATGATCCTAGGTGAACTGGAGTACGCAAAATTCGAAGATGAGAACAATCTTGCTGTCTCTGCTGAGTTTGTAAACTCTAACCAAGACAGCCGCACCGGAGATGATGTCAAACGTGTAGCAATCAGCGTAGATGATGTCAAAAAAAGCGGGGATAAGTTTGTGCTAGTGGACGACGAAAGCATTCGAGTTGATGCCCGTGCCCACAAAATGAGTAAAAGTCGAGGTAATGTAGTAAACCCTGATGAAGTGGTTGAAGCCTATGGGGCAGATGCTTTTCGATTATACGAGATGTTTATGGGTCCTCTGGAGCAGGTAAAACCCTGGAACACACGCGGTGTCGAAGGCACCTATCGGTTTTTAAACCGAGTATGGAGACTATTGGCAAATGATGATCAACTAAGTGAAGCGATTTGCAACACCGCGCCAACCGCAGAACAACTGAGCGTGCTACACCAGACTATCGAAAAAGTAACAAGTGATATCCAAGAATTAAAATTTAATACCGCAATTGCTGCACTGATGGAGTTCACTAACACTGCTAATAAATGGGATTTTTTACCACGGGAAATTGTAAATAACTTTGTGTTGATGCTCGCGCCTCTTGCGCCACATATCGCGGAGGAGCTTTGGGAGCGACTTGGCAATGTTGGATCAGTTGCCTACATGAAGTGGCCTGAAACTAACAAGGAATATTTAAAAAGCGACACTACTGAAGTGAGCGTACAGGTCAATGGAAAAATGCGCAGTCGTATATCAGTTCCTAGTGGCTCAACTGATGAAGAAGCATTAACTATCGCTAAAAATGACGAGAATGTAGCAAAATATCTCGTTGATAAAAAACTAGAACGGTCAATTTATGTGCCAGGTCGGATCGTAAACTTTGTGACTAAAAATTGAGCGAATAGCAGCGCCAGCGCACTGATAACAACAAGATAATTACCCCATAGCACGTAGGGTGTTTGGCCCGTATACCCCTGGACCGCGGTTTTTAATACGTGTGGTTCAAACTGAGGTGAACGCGCCACAACCCGTCCGCGGGGATCAATAACGCCGGATATACCTGTATTCGCCGCCCGCAACGTATAACGGGATACCTCGGCAGATCTCATCCGCGCCACCTGTAAGTGTTGATGAGGCGCTATCGTATCTCCAAACCATGCATCATTACTTACGTTGACTATCAACGAGGCTTCAGGAAAATAATGAAGCTGCTCAGCCCCGAATAAATCTTCATAACATATAGTAATAGCAACTGTTTCCCCCGCAATCTCAAGAGCGGGTTGTTTTGGATCACCTGCTACTACATCGGTATAAGGCAAATTCATTAGACGTAGCCATCGCCTTATGAAGCTGGGGACCGGAAAGACTTCGCCATAGGGAACAAGGTGACGTTTGATGTAAAAACGAGGGTCCTCTCCGAGGACCACTAAAGCATTTTGAAGCGTTCCGCCTCCCGGGTCATCTCTCAGAATGCCAAGCGCTACTGTGCTACCAAGTTCTGCGGCCCTATCATGCACATCTTTAAGAAAGCCTTCGACTGTATGGTAAAGCGCTGGAATTGCGGCCTCTGGCCAAAGTATCAAACGACTGCCTGCGCTGTCCTCTGTCAACCTCTGGTAAAGTTCTAAAGTAGGAGCGAATTGCTGCGGCTGCCACTTTAAATCCTGCGGCACTGCACCCTGCACAAGAGATACCGTAAGAAGTCTGCCCGTAGGTTCACCCCACGAAAGCTTGCTTAAAACAAGTCCAGAAGTCCAAAGCATAGCCAAACAGAATGCAATCACTATTCGCATTCTAGAGGCACAAGTGGCCATACATAAAATAGATCCGGCAGTAAACAATACCGTCCATGATATGAGATAGACCCCACCAACCGGAGCAAACCCCATAAGCCAAGAATCCGTCTGACTATAACCGACGGAAAGCCATCCAAATCCACTCAGAAACCAACCGCGAAACCATTCGACTAGCACCCAAACAGCGGGGAAAACAACTAACCATGCACGAGGCCCATCATTGGGAAACCAACGAGCCGCAGCCCATCCTGCTAGAGCTACGTAGCAAGCAAGAACCATCACTAACGCTAAAGTAAGTCCAGCGGCAGCAAAAAAGTGTAGCTGACCAAAGTCATGAATGCTTACATATACCCAGTGAATACCTGAGAAAAAACTAGCACAGCCAAAAGAGAATCCACACCAAAAAGTCCGTGATGGTGAAAGTCCGCTCCAGCTATAAAATAGGACGGCATAACACAGCGGCGCGAGCCAGAATAAATCAAACGGTGAATAAGCTAGCGGCAGGAGAAGTCCAGCCAAAAATGATGCTAGAAGCTTATATCTGTATCTAAGGCACACGCCGAATAAGAGTTCAGTATCTAGCCAACATCAACACTAGAAATCCTGCTGATCTCAAGCGAATGAATCCGACGGCGATCCGCTTTCAACACGCGAAACCGGAAATCAGAAAAATCTAAGACCTCTCCTCGTCTAGGCAATCGACCTAGCTCATGCATGATAAGCCCTCCCAAAGTGTCATACTCATCATCTGAAAAATTGACTTCAAAATACTCGTTAAATTCTTCAACTCTTGTGAGAGCAAGCACCAAAAATCGGCCTCCTCCTTGATCATTGATGGATTCAGCTTCTTCTGCATCATGTTCGTCATCAATATCCCCGACTATCTGCTCAAGTACATCCTCAATAGTGGCAAGACCTGATACTCCCGCATACTCATCCACCACAATCGCCATATGATTATGGCTTTCTCGAAACTGTGTGAGTAATGCATTAAGTCGCTTACTCTCCGGTATAAATACCGCAGGCCGAAGTAACTCTTTTACATCAAATGCCTCGCCTGCATGACTTTCAACCATATGTCGTAGTAGATCTTTAGCCAAAAGAATCCCCACTACTTCGTCACGGTCGTCTCCGATTACGGGGAATCTTGAATGACCTGACTCAATAATGGTGTCCCGTAACTTTGCAGGAGAATCATCTAACTCCAATACCACCATGTGTGAACGTGGAACCATAATGTCACGAACCTGAGTCTCAGATACATTCAAAACACCTTGGAGCATGGCATGCTCCTCTGCCGCCAATAGATTTTTGCGGCGAGACTCTGCCAGGAAAGTAAAAACATCGCCTCGTACTGGGACGTCTTTACTACATCCGCGAAATAGACGCGACCACCAACCGGTCTTTTCGGAATTGTTGCTACTGGGAGGTAAATCTTCGGACATTGATACCCTCTATCTTGCAATCCTGTTACGCACCTTGCAAGGCATTATTCTCTAAACTCGTAGGGATCATCAAACCCTAATAAACCTAGCAACTCTTTTTCTCTTTCTTCCATAACCTGTGCATCCTCAACATTTTCATGATCATACCCAACAAGGTGCAATGTTCCATGAATCAAAATATGGGCCCAGTGAGCCAATAAAGTCTTACCCTGAGCAGCAGCCTCGCGTTCAAGAACTGGTGCACAAATGACCAGATCACCGATTAACTCTAGATCTATAGCCCCTTCACAAGGAGTGTTATCGTAGGGAAATGCTAGAACGTTTGTAGCCCCAATCACGTTACGAAATCGTTCGTTAAGAGTCGCACTCTCAGTCTCTCCAACAATGCGTACAGTGAGCTCACCAGCTCGTTCCTTGTCCAAGGCACACTTAACCCAGCATTGAATGAATTCGCTTAACGGGATCTTTGTGGATTGATCAACGTTTTGAATGATAATTTCCAGATAGACTCCCTCATTCTCAAACCTTAGTTATCGTATTTAAGCTATTCCTGAGCTGATCTCTACTGTAAGCCTCAACAATCCTCTGCACCAACCGATGTCGAACTACATCCTTAGGATCAAAATGCACAAATTTCACGCCAACAACATCCTGCAAAATACGATTAACATGCTTCAAACCAGATTCAAGGCCCGTCGGCAAATCAGTCTGAGTCATATCTCCAGTCACAACGGCTCTCGAACCAAATCCAATTCTAGTGAGAAACATTTTCATCTGCTGAACCGTCGTATTCTGTGCTTCATCTAAAATGATGAAAGATTCATTAAGGCTCCGACCACGCATAAACGCGAGTGGTGCTATCTCTATAATATTACGCTCGATGAGGCGCCCGACGCGCTCGAATCCCATCATCTCGTAAAGTGCGTCATACATTGGTCTAAGGTAAGGATCAACCTTCTGAGACATGTCTCCAGGCAAAAAACCAAGCCGCTCTCCTGCTTCGACAGCGGGTCGAACTAAAACAATCCTGCGTACCGAATCTGTATCCAAAGCTTCTATACTGGCCGCTACAGCCAGGTATGTTTTTCCAGTACCTGCTGGACCAATACCAAACGTAAGATCTTCAGATCTCATAGCCACCGCATAGGCACTCTGGTTGGGACCTCTCGCACGCACATCTCGTTTGCCCGTGCGAAAAACCACATTCTCTCGGCGAGTTCCACGGTCTACTCTAGAATTTTCCTGCAAACAGAGGTGGACACGCTCAGGATTAAGCTCCTCAACCTCGGTTATAGCAAAGAGCTCTTCCAATACATCTCGTCCCGCTTCAGCATAAGAGGGCTGTCCATCAAGCTGGAAATGATTTCCTCTATTTTTTATACGTATGTTTAGGCCTTGTTCAATCTGCCGCAGGTGTTCATCAAATTGCCCACATAAATTAGCCATACGATGATGGTCCTCTGGTGCAAGGACAACGTCTAGATAATTATGTTCCTGGGGTATTTCAGGCAACGGACCGCTCATTTCCACGGCTTACAAGACGTCCCCGCAATGAGTTAGTCAGCGCCTCTGAAATTTGCACATCTACAAACTCTCCAATCAGGGAGGGACTACCGGCAAAATTAACCCAACGGTTATTTTCCGTTCGCCCTGCAAGCTCGCGCGAAGATTTCTTCGACAGCCTCTCAACAAGAACGCGCTCCACTTTGCCAATCATATTCCTACTGATGGTTCCTGCCTGTTCGCTCACTAACGCCTGTAGCTGCTGCAAGCGTTGCAGTTTTACATCGCGAGAGACCTTGTCTTCCACGGTAGCCGCGGGTGTACCTGGACGCGGGCTGTAGATGAAACTAAAGGACTGATCAAAGCCAATTCTTCTTATTAGATCGAGCGTAGCGTCAAAGTCTTCTACAGTTTCACCCGGAAATCCAACGATAAAATCAGATGAGATAGAGATTCCCGAACGACATTCTTTAAGGGCCTCTATTTTTGCAATGTAATCAGACGCGGTATACCCGCGTTTCATAAGTTGCAGGATGCGATCTGATCCACTCTGTACTGGCAAATGCAGATAGCTTGCTAATTCTTTAACCTCGGCATAAGCACGGATTAATGGTTCAGTGAATTCACTAGGATGAGATGTCGTGAAGCGTATCCGTTCAATCCCATCTATTGCTGCTACATAGTAAATTAACGTAGCAAGATCAGCTGTGCCACCTGCGTGCACAGGGCCACAGTAGGCATTTACATTCTGACCTAAAAGATTTATTTCCTTCACGCCCAATTCAGCTAAAGCCACAATCTCGGCAATAACATCATCTATGGGACGACTGATTTCTTCCCCACGAGTGTAGGGAACGACACAGAACGTACAGTATTTACTACAACCCTCCATTACAGAGACAAAAGCTGTCGCCGTAGAAGATTTGGGGGTCGGGAGCACATCAAACTTTTCGATCTCTGGGAAACTAATATCCACTACGCCGTGTTGTCCCGCACGGACTTGGTTGATCATTGCAGGCAGTCGGTGAAGCGTCTGTGGGCCGAAAATCAAATCTACATAAGGAGCTCTAGCTAGGATTGCCTTCCCCTCCTGACTAGCCACACAACCACCTACTCCAATGATTTTATGTGGCTGTTTCTCTTTGTATTCTCGCCATCTTCCAAGTAGAGAAAAAACCTTCTCCTGAGCCTTTTCCCGTACTGAACAAGTATTCAATAAGAGTATGTCAGCTTCCTCGACGCGATTCGTTTCTTCTATATTCAGGCTGTCCGCCAGAACATCCTTCATCTTGGATGAGTCGTACTCGTTCATCTGGCAACCGAAAGTCTTAATGAAAAGTCTATCTGGCATAAGTTATTAAGCTGTTTTTATAGAATAGGAACAAATTATAGTCTTGAGACTAGGGCGCTCAGAATTGCTTTCCGGTCTCGGTCAATAAAATTCGTTATAGGTTTTTTAAAAAGGGATGTCGTCGTCAAACGGTGGTGAGGAGTCCTGCGGGGTGGTCTCACTAGAGTCCTGCGAGGTGGGCGTTGGCGCTGGCCCTTGTGCTGCTGGCGCACCTGACCCGGGTCGCCCACCCAACATCTGCATCTCATTTGCCACAACCTCTGTGGTCCAACGATCATTTCCTTCTCGATCTTGCCACTTTTGCGTGCGAAGCTTCCCTTCAACGTATACCTGAGATCCTTTGTTTAAATATTCTCCTGCAATCTCCGCCAGTCGCCCAAAAAAAACGACTTTATGCCACTCAGTCCGTTCTTGCTGATCACCAGTATTCTTGTCTTTCCACGATTCCTGGGTCGCAATACTGATATTAGTCACAGAACCACCACTTGGCATAGCCCTGGTTTCAGGATCCGCTCCAAGATTACCAACCAAGATCACTTTGTTAATTCCTCTTGCCATGGAAACTCCTAGTTTTCACATACTGTCCGCACTTGTAATTTAATACATTGTACGCTCGAGGTTAGTTAATTCCACTACGTTACCGTCTACATTACAATCAAATAGCATTCTCAACGACGCTGATGCACCATTACGGTCCTACCCCCTACTTCACCACCAAAAATCACACCCTGGGAATTTGCTGAAACACCGTGAGCGCCCGTTGCACTAGAATTACCTGGATCGAATGAGTCATCAGGAATAAACACAGAGACAGATCCATCAAGTGCGTTACCTACACGGACACCCCTCACCCAACCGGGGTTACGCTGTGCATTAGATGTGTTATCTGAAACATAGATCGTGTCATCTGAGGCTATAAATAACCCAGAAGGTCGGCCGAAATTTGTCCATTCATCAAGAAAATTACCATTTTGATCAAAAATCTGAATTCGATTATTGTTACGATCACCAACAAACAACCTGCCTTTAGAGTCCAAGGCCAAAGCGTGGGGAATGAGAAACTCACCAGGGTCAGATCCAGTCACTCCCCAACTATTGATGAATCTGCCTTCTGCCGAAAATCTAATAATACGATTATTGCCACCTGGCGAATGTCCATCAGACACAAAGACATCGCCATTTTTTGAAACAACGACATCCGTCGGCTCACTAAAATATCCCGGGCCAAGTCCTGGAACGCCTGGTTGACCTAGCGTCATCAAAACTTCCCCTTCAGAGTTAAATTTGAACACCTGGTTTCCCCGTTCGCCTTCCCCACCAGCATCGGTAACCCAAATATACCCATCAAAATCAACATAGATACCATGTGGAAAAACAAACAGCCCCTCACCAAAGCTCTTCACCCAACGCCCGTTTGCATCATACATATGGATAGGGGATAAATTCTCAGAACCTAAGCAGCTATTCTGACCGCATCGCTCCGCAAGCCAGATATTTCCCTTAGCATCCGGGTGAGTCCAACTAACAGAACCCATCTCTCTACCAGGAGGATCTGCCCAGCTAAGATCCTTAATATAAAGATCATCTTGAGCTCTCACTAACGTCGCAGTCAAAACAAAAAGAACAAGAACCTTTGCGCTGTTCAAGATAAAAAAACGAAGCATAACTACTCCTGTTCGGGTGACGGTAAATTTATCTAGATTAGGATACCATTTGACCAGTATTAGCCGGCAGTATTGCAGTAATAGAGATACCCCCTTATGAAATATGCGAATACCATTACCATGATGCTCGTTTTAACTACGGCAGCCTCTGCTCATCATAGCGACGCCGGTCTAGATGTTGATTCGATTCTTGCATTTGAAGGAACAGTTATTGAATTTGGATTCAGAAATCCTCATGTTTACGTTGATATGGAAACAACGCAAAGTGGCGAGCCTATAATCTGGTCTTTACAGATGGGAACAGCTAACGGATTAAGGCGACGCGGCTGGACAAACGAGACGTTAACTCCAGGCGATACAGTTTTTGTGCGGGTTCATCCAGCATTAGACGGTAGGCCCTATGCAGTGGTTGAATCTATCCAAAAACAGGGCGGATTAAAACTAGATGGAGTTGTCACACTACAGAATGCCTCGAACGAGCCAGAAATCGTTCCTCAAACTGAAAACATAGCTGGCATATGGCGTGTAGATGCAACAAAGCTTGTTGCGTACCCAGGCGGGTTTGACGGTTTTTTCCATGCCAACCTCAAACTGACGGAACAGGGCGCAGCAGCCCAAGTTGGTTATGACCCTCTTTCCGATGAAAACCCTGAATCAACATGCCTTGGTCGCCCTACTCCCGGTGCAATTGTCTCAACCACGTTTTATCTGCTCAACATTCAAATAGAGGAAGATGACCCAATTATTATACGAAGTGAATACTTCGACGAAGAGCGAGTAATTCATATGGATGGCCGGACACACCCACCTGCTACTGAACGATTCCCCACTGGGCATTCAGTCGGGCGCTGGGAAGAAGACACTCTTATCATAGACACAACCAATTTTACGAATCACCGCTCCCCTTACCAGATTGGGGTACCTTCAGGCATACACAAACATGTGATAGAACGCTATCAACTCATATCTAATGGCACTCGAATGCTTGTTGAATTTACTCTTGATGATCCTGATTACATCGCAGAACCACTGACTCATCAAAGAGAATTGATCTATTCACCACAAGAACAATTCTTTCCATTCAATTGTGATCCGGACGCGTCAAGACGATTTGTCCGCCCGTAAATATCAACCTAGAATCGTCAACATAACCTGTCCGTTGTAATGCAATTTAGTTAAGTCAAGTAAGTATCTTTGCATGGCGGTTTTGCCGCATCGTATAGTAGGGGATTACCTTAATTAAGAGTCCCCTTGGGCATGTCTACCACTCATATCCAAATACGCGGCGCTCGAACGCATAATTTAAAAAGTATAGACCTTGACCTACCGCGCAATAAGCTGATTGTAATTACAGGTCTATCCGGATCAGGAAAATCGTCACTAGCATTCGATACAATCTACGCTGAAGGGCAACGCCGCTACGTTGAATCCTTATCAACATACGCAAGGCAATTCCTCTCTGTCATGCAAAAACCCGAAATTGACCATATCGATGGCCTTTCCCCTGCTATCTCGATAGAACAAAAGTTAGCCTCACACAACCCTCGTTCTACCGTAGGCACTGTTACCGAAATCTATGACTACCTACGACTACTCTTTGCGCGCGCTGGGATACCCCACTGCCCAAAACATAAAACAGAATTAAACGCACAAAGCATTTCGCAAATGGTTGACCAGGTGATGGTCCTTGAGGAGGGCACCCGAATAATGCTGCTTGCCCCAGTTGTTAATTCTAAAAAAGGGCAGCACACGGAAGTCATTAAAGATTTGAGAGCCCGCGGCTTTATCAGAGTGCGTATTGATGGAACTGTCTATGAGTTGGAGGACATACCAAATATTGATCGTAGAGAAAAACATACCATCGAAGCGGTAATAGACCGACTCAAGGTACGCCCAGAACTGAGACTTCGCCTAGCAGAATCATTTGAAACAGGTCTCGCGCTTTCAGGCGGCGTAGCGCGATTAGTCTTAATGGATAATCCTATAGAGGAAAAGGTCTTCTCTGATAAATTTGCTTGCTCTACTTGTGGCTACGGGATACCAGAGCTCGAGCCTAGGCTTTTTTCATTCAATAACCCAGCAGGCGCCTGCCTAGACTGCGATGGGCTAGGCGTACGCCAGTTTTTTGATCCGCAACGGGTTGTGCGGTATCCACATCTATCGTTAGCAGGTGGTGCTGTTCGCGATTGGGATCGTCACAATACACACTATTTCCAACTTATTAAGTCTCTTGCAACCCACTACTCCTTTGATATTGAAACTCCATTTGAAACACTTAAAAATACCATTCGTGAGGTTGTACTTTATGGCAGTGGAGAAGAGCAAATTAAGTTTGATTATCTAAGTGCTCAAGGGAATGAAAGCGAATGGTGTCATGCTTTTGAGGGAATCATTCCAAACATGCAGCGTCGATACAAAGAAACCGAATCGAACGCAGTTCGTGAAGAACTTAGTAAATATCAAAGCATCCAAACATGCGCAAGATGCCAAGGTTCCAGACTGAATGATGCGTCGCGCAATGTACTGCTCCATAGCCACGCCATACACGACATTACAGCAAGAACCGTAGGCGAATCATTTCATTTTTTTGCTGAACTAAAGCTTTCTGGTTGGCGGGGTGAAATCGCAGATACGATCGTACAAGAAGTACAAAGTCGCCTAGGGTTCCTTGTGGATGTCGGACTTGACTACCTTACTCTTGATCGCAGTGCAGACACACTTTCTGGAGGTGAATCACAACGTATCCGTCTAGCAAGTCAGATAGGGTCAGGGCTCATGGGAGTTATATACATACTGGATGAACCCTCTATTGGCCTGCACCAAAGAGATCACCAAAGATTATTAGAGACACTCCGGAAATTACGCGACTTAGGAAATACAGTAGTAGTTGTAGAACATGATGCGGAAACCATACTTGCAGCAGATCACGTAGTAGATCTAGGCCCGGGCGCCGGCATCCATGGAGGTAGTATTATCGCCGAAGGCACCCCAGAAGACATTAAGGCAACCACTTCTTCACTAACTGGTCAGTACCTCACACGTAAACTAGAAATTCCTTTGCCAACTGAACGTCGAGAATATGATTCCCGCGCAGTACTAAGTATTCGCGGTGCCCGCGGAAATAATCTAAAAAATATTGATGTTGATATCCCTCTTGGTCTCATTACCTGTGTTACTGGCGTTTCAGGATCTGGTAAAAGCACACTTATAAATGACACCCTTTATCGGCTCACTGCGGAAAATCTCAATAGGAGAAGCTATGATTCCGCACCCTTCGAGAGCGCCCATGGCCTAGAGCTAATTGATCGCGTAATAGATATCAATCAAAGCCCTATCGGACGCACACCTCGTTCCAATCCCGCGACTTATACCGGTCTTTTTGCTCCTCTTCGAGAGCTGTTTTCTGCAACTCAGGAAGCACGGTCTCGAGGCTACAAGCCTGGTCGTTTCAGTTTTAACGTAAAAGGGGGCCGTTGCGAAACATGTAAGGGGGATGGTGTTATTAAGGTAGAGATGCATTTTTTACCGGACATATATGTTTCATGTGACCTTTGTAATGGTAGGCGTTATAACAGAGAAACTCTCGATATCCGTTATAAAGGTAAAAATATTCACGAAGCATTGCAAATGACAGTTGAAACGGCTCTCGAGTTCTTTCGAAACGTACCGAAAATAAAAATAAAACTAAAAACATTGATGGCCGTCGGTCTTTCTTACGTTCAACTTGGACAGAATGCAACAACACTTTCTGGAGGAGAAGCACAAAGAATAAAGCTTGCTAAAGAACTTTCAAAACACAGCACTGGTTCAACTCTTTATATCCTTGACGAACCAACCACTGGACTTCATTTTCATGACATTGCCCAATTGCTTGAGGTGCTATATGCACTTAGGGATCAAGGCAATACTATTGTGATAATTGAGCATAATCTGGAAGTCATAAAGACCGCTGACTGGATTATTGATCTAGGCCCAGAAGGCGGTCTGGGGGGCGGGGATGTTATCGCTACAGGCACGCCCGAAAAAGTTTCTCAAAACCAGCAATCCCATACCGGAAAATGCTTAGCGGAAAGTCTTTAGTATAGAAAAAAAGAATACTGATCTGCCAAATCAGCACTAAGCAACCATACAGCACAGTAAGTCACCACAACGATGAAAAATGACAATAATCTCAGTCTAAAGCAAGGGAGCGAAGCCCCACGGCTGCACGGATCTCGCTCATGAAAGGTTGGCTGACCTCTCTAGCCCTAATAGCACCCTTCTGAAGAAGGTTTTCAACGTAGTCAGGTTCGGCCATTAACCTCTTATATTCCTTTCTCGGCTCTTTCAGCTGCTCGTTTAGACACTCAAAAAGCATCTGCTTCATTTCTCCCCAACCTATGCCTTCCAGGTATTTCTGACGGATTAGAAACGACTCTTTATCTGACGAAAAAGCACGATAAATAGAGAATAGCGCGCTTGTATCTGGATCCTTTGGTTCGCCTGGTTCTTGCGAGTTAGTTTTAATTTTCATTATCATTTTCCGCAGTGATTTCTCCTCAGAGAAAAGCGGTATCGTGTTGTCGTAGCTTTTTGACATCTTGCGCCCGTCAAGACCTGGAAGCACAGCTGTGTTCTGGTTAACTACTGCCTCAGGAAGAACAAATGTCTCACCGTAGTGATGATTAAATCGCCCCGCAATATCCCGAGCCATTTCCACATGCTGTATCTGATCCTTACCCACAGGCACCTTATTAGCTTTAAACATTAGAATGTCTGCGGCCATAAGCACGGGATAACAGAAGAGGCCCATGTTAATCCCCTTATCGCGATCCTTATTGCCGTGAGACTCGTTATCAGCTACAGCTGCTTTGTAAGCATGTGCCCTATTCATCAATCCTTTGGCGGTCATACATGTGAGTATCCAAGCCAACTCCATTATCTCAGGCACATCAGACTGTCTGTAGAGAGTGGCTTCGGAGCTTAGTCCAGAAGCGAGCCAACTAGCTGCAATCTCAAGTGTTGAGCTTGCTACTTGCGCTGCATCTCCACTTTTAACTAATGAGTGATAGTCAGCCAAAAAATAGAAAGAAGTAGCGTTCGTATCAAGGCTCGCTATAACAGCCGGACGAATTGCTCCAACATAATTCCCAATATGGGGTGTGCCGGTTGTCGTAATACCGGTAAGTACTGTATCCACGTTAGTAACCCGCTGCATACCCATCTTTTCTGGACTCAGAGGCTCCTAGATAAACTCCATTTTTGCTATCACGCTGGATTGCCTGATAGCCTCCATACCCTCCTATATCTCTTGCTACGCTATGGCCAAGCGAACCAAGTTTTTCTAAGATTGTATCTCCATAACCTGTTTCCAAATAAACCGTTCCACCATTATTCATTCTTTCTCCCATGGGGTCACTGGAACCATCATGGCGAACACGCGGAGCATCACCCGCTGCTTGTATATCCATTCCAAAGTCGATGACGTTATTGAGTATCTGAACCTGCCCTTGTGGCTGCATAGCTGCGCCCATAACTCCAAAGCTCATGAAAGGTTTTCCATCCTTAGTTACAAAGGCAGGAATAATAGTATGAAACGGACGTTTTCCCGGAGCATAAACATTCGCGTGATTTTTAGTGAGACTGAACATTTCTCCCCTATTCTGCAGCACAAAACCCAGATTCCCTGGAGTCATACCAGACCCCATTCCTCGATAATTGCTCTGAATCAGGGAAAGCATGTTCCCCTCCCTATCGGCCACGGTCAAATAAACCGTATCTCCCTGATTCAGGGCCTCTGGCTCCCCATATGGGAGCTCCTTGGAAGCTTTATAAGCATTAATTAACGCTGTTCGGTTCTCGGCATAAGACTTGGAAATAAGCTGGGACACTGGTGCAACTGAAAAGTCAGGATCTGCATAAAAATGTGCTCTGTCCTCAAAAGCAAGCTTCTTAGCCTCAATTAGCAGATGAAGATATTCAGTACTCCCCCACCCAAGCGAACTTAGGTCAAAGTTTTCCAAAATATTTAGCATCTGTAGGACAGCAATTCCCTGACCATTAGGAGGCAACTCCCAAACATCGTAGCCCCTATAGCTAGTCGTCACAGGGTCTACCCATTCAGATTTATGCTCTGCAAGATCTGTAGCGCTTAAAAAGCCTCCATTGGATGCCATGTAATCAGCTATCGTACGAGCAACATCACCGCAATAAAAACCATCACGTCCATACTTGGAAATATGACGATATGTTTTTGCTAGTCTAGGATTGGTGAAAATCTCGCCTGGGAGTGGAGCTTTACCTGCAGGCATAAACACATCAGAAAACCCGGGATATTGATTCAGTTTGTCTGCATCACTAGCCCAAGTGTCTGCAATTATTTCGGTGATGGGAAACCCTGTTTCTGCATAGGAAATGGAAGGAGCTAGCAACTGACTCATTGGTATTTTGCCGTACCTGCCATGCAGCTTAAACCAACCATCTACTGCGCCTGGCGTGCTAACACTCAGCGGTCCATAAGCTGGAATCTTCCCATCCGGACACGCACGTTTCATATCCTCATAGTTTAATGTCTTAGGAGACCGACCACTGGCATTAAGTCCAATTAACGTTTTTTCTTTTTCCTGCCAATAAATTGCAAATAAATCCCCTCCTATTCCACTGCCAGTGGGCTCCATTAATCCCAACGCAGCATTGGCTGCTATCGCTCCATCAACAGCCGTACCACCCTTTTTAAGAATATCAATCGCAATTTGCGTCGCAAGAGGATGGCTTGTTGCAGCCATACCATTTGTAGTCATTACAACTGAGCGTGTCGAGAAAATGTTTCCAGCGGGTCTATCCATTGTAATTATTAGCTCTTAAACTTCTAGATATTGATACTTATGGGTTAATTTTTTAACTACTCCTATTATTCACGAATTTCTCTCAACTGAACACATGCATGATGCCGACAATGGAAATAACCAGTGACTGAACAACAACCTCCAGATATATTAAATAAGCTCTACTCAGAACATCTGACGGAATGGTCTCAACGGTTTACTGAGGCCTGTAAGGATCAAAAACTCGATGGAATCATTGTTTTTTCAGGAGTCGAAAAATCGCGATTTCGAGATGACAATAAATATCCTTTCTACGTTGAACCCTATTTTAGAATTTGGGTTCCTCAGATCTTTTCTAACTCAGCAATAAAAATAGTGCCTGGACATACTCCTGTATTGGTACAGGTACAACAAACGGATTTCTGGCATGAGAATCCCAGGAACCCTGATGGCTTCTGGACGAACCACTTCGACATCCTATCTGTTCCAAATACAACTAAAATGCTCGACGAGTTGAAAATATCTTCATCTAAGTTAGCCGTTATTGGCGAAAATGCCGATTCATCAATGGGGTTTTCGAGCATTAACAATCAAGCATTACTGAACCATTTAGACTTCTACCGCGCATTCAAAACAGACTATGAGGTCGCTTGTATCACCGAAGCTAACCGGATTGCCGCTATTGGCCATGCAGCAACACAAAGGGAGCTAACCAAAAAATCAAAAAAGAAATCTGAGTTTCAATTAAATCAAATCTATTGCACTGCCACTGGCCAACGCGAATTTGAACTCCCTTATCAAAATATCGTTGCTCTAAACGAACATGCTAGCACTCTCCACTATCAGAATTTAGACCGCAATCCTCCAGATAACTTTCTTTCTTTACTTTTGGATGCAGGAGCAACGTTTAATGGTTATGCCTCAGATATTACAAGAACCATTTCGGGAGAAAATGACCAGTTTGATGCATTAATCAAGTCAATGGATGAACTACAGAAAAAATTATGTGCTCGAACAATAAGCGATGTTAGTTTTATTTTTCTCAACGAACTAGCTCACCAACTACTAGCAAATGTATTAGAAGAGCATGAACTCATCACCACCAAAGCAGAAGAAAGTTACGATAGTGGAGTAACCAGATTTTTTCTACCGCATGGACTTGGACACCTACTCGGACTTCAAGTGCATGATAAGGGGGGCTACCTCAACTCTCCGAGGGGACCGAGCGAGAAACCACCGATAGATCATCCATTTCTGCGTCTGACGAGAACTCTTGAACCTGGATTTGTTGTCACTATAGAACCTGGGCTCTATTTTATTCCCTCATTACTAGATCGCCTTAAGAGCTGCTCTCTTTCCAACCTGGTTAACTGGGCTAAAGTAGAAACACTAATACCCTATGGAGGCATACGAATAGAAGATAATATTCTTGTAACCTGCTCGGGAAGCCGGAACCTATCACGCCCAGCACTTAAAAAGTCAGGGGTATCCTAAAGAAACCATGTTACTAGTTGTAACCAATTATTCTTTAACCAAAATACTTAAGAGACCAATGGTCTGTTAAATACTATAAATAACAAAATGTTACAACACTCTACAGCAATAGGACCAAGTAGTTAGAGAAAATAGTTTGCAGTAACTTTATCCACCGATCCCCCCATGAATTTCTCTGATTCACTGAAAAACCTGACGTTCAAAACAGACCTGTGACCACCTCACACGTGAAATATTCATTTACAGCACTGACTACAGTCCGGTTCGACTTTGGACGTTACTTTAGCTACTAACTCAAAGTTAAGTATCCGATTCTGGTCCGCCCGTACCCTTTCGAATAGATGGGTCATCGGTGAATTTATTAAACTCAATCATCGTAAGAATAATGCCGATAGACATCAGAACAAATACGACGATTGCGAACATCAGTATGAATCCTGTGCTCATGATCCTGCTGCTTTAATTGACATAAGTTTGAAATAAATGCCAAAACATAAAATGGATGGCACCCATAGGGCGGTAAAGACGCCTTCATCACGTTGCCCTGTAAACCAAAGGTATCCTGATAACGCAAATGAAATTGCGACAGCAAGTAAGATAAAAATGTCAGATTTTTGAAACATAGAATTGTCCTCTTGGGTGATAAAAAAGTGGCTTACTCCATCGAGCCGAGCGCCGCGAGCAGACAGCCAACGATCGCGAAACGTGCTATTGAATGTGCTGTAGACTCAGCTGCAATTAAATTTTCTGGAAACTGAATGAACCCTCCAACTACTGCAATTGCGATGATCGATGTGCCAATCAGCAAGACTATACCCAGAATAAAAAGTATGCGTTTGATACGTTGAATTAGCGTTCGGTGCATTTCGCTGATCATTATAATCTCGTGGACAAGAAGTGTTTGGGCGTCGTCTGCATGAGTGTTACTTATAGGTCGAATTGGTGGACCGTATAGGAGTCGAACCTATGACCTTGGGATTAAGAGTCTTTACAAGACGTCACTACGAAGGTGATAAATTAATTACCAATAGATCTCAAACAAAAATATCTATTAAATTAAACGAAGATTCTTGCAGTTAATCTTTTTCTGGCTGATCCATAAGTTGGACTAAAGCCATTGGTGCTGAGTCTCCTGGACGCAAACCCATTTTGAGAATTCTTAGATAACCACCTGGTCTATCCTTAAATCTCGGACCCAATTCGTTAAATAATTTTCCTACCGCCACATCATCTCTTAAACGAGAAAATGCCAGCCTCCGGCGTGCAACAATATCTTGTTTTGCAAGAGTGATGAGCGGCTCTGCCACTCGCCGTAATTCCTTGGCCTTTGGAAGTGTTGTCCGAATAGTTTCATGGCAAAACAAAGACACAGCCATATTACGAAACATCGCTTTTCGGTGAGAAGAATTTCTCCCCAATTTTCTACCAGATTTACGGTGACGCATTGCAGAGTTCCTTAGATATCAAATTACTGCAGGCGCAGGTTCTTCCGTGGGCACCAATGACGGCGGTGGCCAATTTTCCAAACGCGCTCCTAACGTAAGACCATGCGCTTCCAACACATCCTTGATCTCAGTCAAGGATTTCTTACCAAGATTCGGTGTTCGCAATAATTCCACTTCCGTTCTTATAACTAAGTCACCAATATAATTTATATTCTCTGCTTTCAAGCAGTTTGCCGACCGTACGGTAAGTTCAAGTTCATCTACAGGTCGCAAAAGAACAGGGTCAAGATCTGTATCTTGCGCCCCGCGAGCTAGATCATCCTCGCCTCGCAAGTCAATAAACACTTCAAGCTGGTTCTGTAAAATTTGGCCTGCTCGACGAATTGCTTCTTCTGGATCAATCGTACCGTTAGTCTCGATCTCAACGATTAATTTATCGAGATCCGTCCGCTGTTCTACTCGTGCGCTTTCTACCGTATAGGTTACGCGACGTATGGGACTAAACGAAGCATCAAGCTGAAGTCTACCAATTGGACGTGTTTGCTCTTCGAATGGATCTTGTTTTGGCGCGGCTTTATACCCTCGCCCACGAACCACTTTCAAAAAGGCCTTAAGCTCTCCTGCCTTGGTCAAGTTGGCGATAACAAAATCCGGGTTAATAATTTCAATGTCATGATCACATTGAATATCACCTGCTGTAACAGGACCAGGCCCTTTCTTCTCCAAAATGAGTTCGGCCTCATCACGAGAATGCATTCGTATAGCCACTTCCTTTAGGTTAAGAAGAATATCAACAACATCCTCCTGAACGCCTTCAATACTCGTGTACTCATGAAGCACACCCTCTATCTCTGCCTCAACAACCGCCGCCCCTGGCATTGAGGACAATAGTACGCGACGTAGCGCATTACCAAGCGTATGTCCAAAGCCTCGTTCAAAAGGCTCGACAGTGACTTTTGCCTGATTTTCCTGGAGTGGCTGGACCTTGACGACTCGTGGCCTCAAGAATTCAGTTACTGATTCCTGCATCTGGGATTCCTTTATTACTTGGAGTACAACTCGACTACCAGGTTTTCATTAATATCCGGAAGGATTTCTTCTCTCTCTGGCAATGCCTTTAGCACTCCCTCCATTTTTTTATCATCAACATCAACCCAGTCAGGCATGCCAACTTGAGTCGCAATATCCAAAGCGGACTTAATACGATTTTGCTCTTTAGCACGCTCTCTCACTGCTACCTTATCTCCCGCTTTCATCTGGAAAGATGGGATATTCACAATCTGCTCGTTAACAACAATGCCTTTATGACTAACAAGCTGCCTAGCTTCCGCCCGTGTTGAAGCAAATCCCATCCTATATACGATGTTATCCAAACGAGCTTCAAGCATTCGCAGTAAATTTTCGCCGGTAGATCCCTTACCTCGGGCGGCTCTTTTATAGTAGTTTCGGAATTGACGTTCAAGAACGCCATACATCCGTCGCAACTTTTGTTTCTCGCGAAGCTGCGTGCCATAGTCAGATAGACGTGGCCGACGTTGGCCAGGTCCACCGGGTGGCACCTCTAGCTTACACTTAGACTCGAGAGGTCTAACTCCGCTCTTCAAGAACAGATCCGTCCCTTCTCGACGGGCTAACTTACAGGTTGGTCCAGTATATCTCGCCATTATTACTTCCGGTTACACTCGACGCCGTTTCGGGGGTCGACAGCCATTATGAGGAATAGGTGTGACATCCTCGATTAGTGTGATCTTATAGCCAACTGCATTCAGCGCCCGGATTGCTGACTCACGACCTGGGCCGGGGCCTTTCACCCGAACTTCTAAATTCTTAAGTCCGTAATCCTTCGCCGCTGTACCTGCCTTCTCCGCTGCTACCTGAGCGGCGAATGGGGTGCTCTTTCTGGATCCTCTAAAACCACAACCGCCAGAGGTTGCCCAAGATAGTGCGTTGCCCTGCCGATCTGTGATCGTAATGATCGTGTTATTAAAAGACGCATGAATGTGTGCCACACCATCTAGTACAGTACGTCTATCTTTTTTCTTTTTCTGCGTAGGTTGAGCCATTAAATTTTATCCAAACTAGATCACAAATTATCTATTTCCTGATGGGTCTACGAGGCCCTTTCCTCGTTCGTGCGTTCGTCTTTGTTCGCTGTCCTCTTGTCGGCAAGCCTCGACGATGCCTTATTCCACGATAGGAACCTAAGTCCATCAATCGTTTAATATTCATTGCGACTTCTCTGCGCAAATCTCCCTCAACAACAAACTTTGCAACTACATCCCTAAGCTTTGCTATTTCTGGTTCGGTAAGATCTTTCACAAGGGTTGCAGGATCTATCTCCGCAGTTTTACATGCCATATTGGCACTACTACGTCCAACGCCATATATATGCGTCAACGCAATATTAACGTGTTTAGTTACCGGAATATTAATGCCAGCAATACGAGCCATAATGTCTTCCTTAGCCTTGCCGCTGCTTGTGTCTTGGGTCAGAACAGATCACTCGAACCACCCGTTTACGACGAACAATTTTGCAATTTCGACAGATTTTTTTTACCGACGCTCTAACTTTCATTTTCCACTCCCGACATATCTAGTTTCTGCCGGCTCCACGTAAATTAGCCTTTTTTAGTAATCCCTGATATTGATGACTCATCATGTGCGCCTGCATTTGCGACATGAAATCCATAGTCACTACTACAATAATAAGGAGAGAAGTGCCACCAAAGTAAAAAGGCACATTGAACCTCAAGATCATAAATTCTGGCATAAGACAGACCGCTGTAATATACATTGCGCCCCAGAATGTTAGTCTGGTCAGTACTCTATCAATGTACTCTGATGTCTGTTGACCAGGACGAATACCAGGAATAAAGGCCCCCGAGCGTTTAAGATTATCGGCAGTCTCTTTAGAGTTAAAAACGAGCGCAGTATAAAAAAAGCAAAAGAAAATTATCAGCGCTGCATATATAAGTATATATAACGGCTGGCCTGGCGAAAGACTTGCTGCAACTCGCTGAAGCCAAGAGACAGATTGACTTGTACCAAACCAACTAGCCACTGTAGCTGGAAACAGGATTAAGCTTGAAGCAAATATAGGCGGTATAACACCTGCCATATTAATTTTGAAAGGTAGGTGAGATGTCTGTCCCGCATACATCTTCCTACCCTGTTGTCTTTTAGCATAATTAACAGTGATTCGGCGTTGAGCCCGCTCCATAAACACAACAAACCCTGTCACACCCAGTATCAAAATTCCCATAATAAATGGCATAGCTGGATGCAGCCCGCCAGTATTCACCAGCTCTAGTGTGCCGCCTATAGCGGACGGCAGACCTGAAACAATGCTAGCTAAAATAATCATTGAAATGCCATTGCCCATTCCACGCTCTGTAATTTGCTCTCCCAACCACATCAAAAACATGGTCCCACAAACAAGCGTGACAGAAGCAGTAAATACAAAAGATGGCCCTGGATTTATAACTACACCCTGATTTTGTAACGCTGTTGTAGCCGCCGTTGCTTGAAAAGTGCATAAAAGCACCGTGCCGTAACGCGTATACTGTGTAATTTTACGTCTGCCTGCTTCTCCTTCTTTTCGAAGCTGCCCAAGTTGTGGTACGACGTGCGTTGACATCTGCATGATAATAGAAGCAGAAATATAAGGCATGATCCCGAGGGCAAAAATTGAGAGTCTCTCAAGCGCCCCACCGGAGAACATATTAAACATACTTAAAATCGTTCCCGACTGTGCCTCGAAAAACTGCTCAAGCGCAAACGGATCAATCCCTGGCACAGGAATAAACGTGCCAATTCGATAGACAACTAGTGCCCCTATCAGAAAAAACAGGCGTTGGCGTACTTCAGAGAAACGAGTGGCTTCTCCAAGCATTGATGCCGACACTGTTGATCCTTCGTTTGCCATTATTCCACGCTTCCGCCTGCTGCCTCAATCGCTACACGAGCCCCTGGGGTCACAGCAAGCCCAACTACCTTGACAGCCTTCTCGATTTTTCCAGATGCAATTACTTTTGCGTGTTGCGTTATTTTAGGAATCAGATGGCATTTTTTTAAGGCATCCAAATCAACAAAATCGCCCTTCACAAGCGCTAGCTCATGCAGTCGAACCTCGGCACGAAGCTTGCTTCGCGCCGAATAGAAACCAATTTTTGGCAATCGTCTTTGCAAAGGCATCTGACCACCTTCGAATCCCACTTTATGGTATCCACCAGAACGAGACTTTTGGCCTTTAACACCCCTACCGCCAGTCTTTCCCTGTCCAGCAGATATACCACGGCCAACACGCTTGCCAGGTTTATGAGAACCAGGCGCAGGCTTTAAAGAATTTAAACGCACTTAAGTTTCCTCAACTTTTAACAGGTACGATACTTTATTAATCATTCCGCGATTTTCTGGCGTATCGATCACTTCGACTGTATGGCCAATACGGCGCAAACCAAGCCCCATAACACACTCAGCATGATTTGGCTTTCTTCCTAAAGCCCTTTTCAGCAGTGTCACCTTCAATTTTGCCTTAGTTTTTACCATCTATATTTCAACCAAGAATTTCTTTGACAGTTTTACCACGCTTCGTAGCAATATCCTGTGGAGAAGACATATTCAACAACGCATCCATGGTGGCGCGTACCACATTAATCGGATTTCGGGATCCATAACTTTTAGCCAATACATTTCGCACTCCAGCACATTCAAATACTGCACGCATGGCTCCACCAGCTATTATTCCCGTGCCCTCTGAAGCGGGTTTCATAAAAACACGTGTCGCCCCATGATGACCATTTAGCACATATTGCAAAGTCTGATCTTTAAGATTAATAGGGCTTAAGTTTTTCCGCGCTGATTGCATTGCTTTCTGTATAGCTAGCGGTAGCTCCCTCGCCTTTCCATATCCATATCCAACACGCCCCCCACCATCACCAACAACAGTAAGGGCTGTAAAACCAAATTGCCGGCCGCCTTTTACAACCTTGGATACCCGGTTAACAGCGACAAGTTTTTCCTGGAGTTCTTCTGTATTTGCCATTCATCTATTCCAAGTTATAAGCTCAAGCCCGCTTCTCGAGCTGCATCAGCGAGAGCTTTGATTCGTCCATGATAATTAAAACCAGACCGATCGAAAGCTACTCTTTCAATTCCTTCAGCTTTGGCGCGCTCAGCAATGAGTTTGCCAATAACTGCTGCTGCATCTTTATTTCCAGTGCTCTTTAATTCTTTCTGCACATCCTTTAATAAAGTCGATGCACTAACAATGACTCGGCTTCCCTCAGGGGCAATGATCTGAGCATAGATATGCCGAGGCGTACGATGCACACAAAGTCTATTTACCCCGAGCTCCCGTATTTTCGCTCGGGTACGCCGTGCACGCCGCTGCCGTCTTTGTTTTTTCTCCATACGTCGTTTACTTCTTTGGTGTACTACTTTTTCTTCGCTTCTTTCAGAATAATGCGTTCATCAGCATACCGAACACCCTTACCCTTATAAGGCTCTGGCGGACGAAATCTCCTAAGCTCTGCAGCAACTTGGCCAACCCTCTGAAGATCAACGCCCTTAACTAAAATTTCGGTTTGGCTAGGAGTCTCCACCGTAATACCATCCGGAATTTCATAATTAACCGGATGCGAGAAACCAAGCGTCAGGTTAATTGTCTTACCCTGGGCCTTGGCCCTATAGCCAACGCCTACCAATTTCAGCTTTCGCTCAAACCCTGCGCTTACTCCCGTTATCATGTTATTAATAAGGGATCTGGTGGTGCCGGCCATTGCTCTTGCCAATCGACTTCCGGACCGTGGTTCCACCGTAATAAGCGCGGAATCCTCATTTTTTACCACCACCTCTGAATGACACTCAAGAGATAAGCTTCCCTTGGGCCCTTTAACGGTCAAAGAGCTCCCTTTGAGGTTAATTTCAACACCATCAATGAGCGGTACCGGACGTTTTGCGACTCTAGACATACTTTACTTTTCCCGTATCTCTTAAGACACAAAACAAAGGATTTCGCCGCCATGATGCTGGGCACGAGCCTGGCGATCTGTCATAACGCCACTTGAAGTAGAGACAATTGCCACGCCAAGGCCTCCTCGGACCTTAGGAATATCAGCGCTGCCAGCATAAAGACGTAAGCCAGGTCTGCTTCCCCTGTCTATCCGTTCTATTACTGGAATACCTTGGTGATACTTCAGGGCAAGTGTCATAGTTCGCTTAGTCTCAGTTTCATCAGTAGCAGAAACATCCATCAGGTACCCTTCGTCTGCTAGCACTCTAGCAATAGACAGCTTCATCCTAGAAGCCGGCATGGAAACAGAAGCTTTCTTGGCCTTCTGACCATTTCTGATTCGCGTTAACATATCTGATATGGGGTCTGTCATGCTCATAAAAAAATCCTTAAAGCCTCTACCAGCTTGCCTTTCTGAGACCTGGCATCTCACCGCGCATCGTTGCTTCTCTGAGCATAGTTCTTGCCAAACCAAATTTTCGGTAAACCCCTTTAGGTCGTCCGGTAATAACGCACCGATTTCTAACCCTTACAGGACTAGAATCGCGCGGGAGAGCTTGAAATTTCAACTGCGCATTATCACGGTCATCGTCTGAACTTTTAGGATCGCGCATCACTCTTTTATATTCAGCACGCTTTACTGCAAAGCGTTTGACAGTAGCAATACGTTTATTTTCCCGAGCAACCATAGACTTTTTAGCCATAAACCTTTTCTCCTGCCTCTTATGCTCGCAAAGGAAATCGAAATGCTTCAAGCAGCACCCGACACTCTTCATTATTTTTTGCGGTAGTGGTAAACGTAATATCCAGACCACGAATCATGTCGATCTGATCATAATCAATCTCAGGGAAAATAATTTGCTCTTTGACGCCCATGCTGTAATTACCAGAACCATCAAAAGAACGCGCGTTTAAACCACGGAAATCTCGGATTCTTGGAATTGCAATGTTTATCAGTCGATCTAAAAATTCATACATTCGTTGACGCCGCAAAGTAACCTTACAGCCTATAGGAACCCCTTCTCTGAGCTTAAATGTCGCAACGGAAACTTTAGCGTTACAAACGATTGGCTGTTGCCCGGAAATTTTCTTGAGATCGGACATAGCGTGCTCTAAAACCTTGCGATCAGTCAACGCTGCTCCCACGCCCATGTTCATTGTGACCTTACTAATCCGCGGTATAGCCATCGGATTGCTAATCTTTAGCCGTTCCATCATCTGCGGAACAGCCTCATTCATGTAATATTCTTGAAGTCTACTCATTTTAGCTATCCAAAACTTCGTTATTTGATTTGAAGAATCGAACTTTCTTCCCATCCTCCAAACGCCGATACCCTACCCGATCGCCTTTTTGTGTCGTTGGATTTAATAACATTACGTTAGAAATATGTAACGGCATCTCTTTCTCAATTATTCCACCTGGAACACCAGCATTTGGATTAGGTTTTTGATGCTTACGAGCTATATTGATATTTTCTACCAATACCTTGTCATTCGTTAATACACGAATTACTGCCCCTCGCCGACCCTTATCTTTACCAGTGACAACAACAACTTCATCACCCTGTTTTATTTTAGCCATATGAATACGCCGGTCTATAAAACTTCAGGAGCAAGAGAAATAATCTTCATAAACTTGCTAGTACGTAACTCGCGTGTAACAGGGCCAAAAATCCGAGTCCCAATAGGCTCATATTTAGCATTGAGAAGCACTGCTGCATTTCCATCAAATCGAATTTTAGAACCATCTGACCTGCGAACACCGTGTCTCGTCCTTACAACTACCGCGTTATAGATCTCTCCCTTCTTAACTCGACCCCTTGGAATTGCGTCCTTAACCGTCACCTTAATCAGGTCGCCAATGCCCGCGTAACGCCTCTTAGAACCACCAAGGACTTTAATGCACAAAACTCGACGTGCACCGCTATTATCAGCTGCTGTCAAAACCGTTTCTGATTGGATCATTTCAATATTCTCACTTGGCTCACCCAGACTTGCCACTTTGAAGAATCTGCACAACCCGCCAAGATTTACGCTTAGAAACAGGGCGGCATTCCTCCAGCTCAACCTCATCTCCCAGCTTGCATTGATTAGTCTCGTCATGAGCAAAAAGTTTGGTCGTGCGTCGAATATATTTACCGTACATGCCATGCTTAACGACACGCTCTATTGATACCACTGCGCTTTTATCTGCCTTATCGCTGGTAACTCGACCTACCACTTTCCGAGCCCGTTTTTCTGTGCCTACAGTTTTCACGATAGATTCTTTGTTATCTGTGTTTGTCATTCAGTCTGCTCCAACACGCCAGCATCTTTTAACTCATTCAAAATAGTCTCAATTCGCGCGATATCCTTTCTAACCTTGCCTTTCTGATCAGGCTTTGAGCCCTGCCCAGTTGCTTTTTGCATCCGCAGATTAAACTGCTCTCGCCTGAGCTTGCTCAACTCCTCCATCAAATCTTTTGAAGACATGGCTCTCAGCTCTTTTGCTTTCATCAGACCCCATGCCTCATAACAAATGTAGTACGTACCGGCAACTTAGCAGACGCTCTATTAAACGCTTCTCGAGCCACGTCTTCTGTAACGCCAGACATCTCATAAAGGACCGTCCCTGGCTGCACCAGTGCAACCCAATATTCAACGTTACCCTTACCCTTACCTTGCCGAACTTCGAGAGGTTTTTTCGTAATTGGTTTGTCTGGAAACACACGAATCCAGATTTTTCCACCGCGCTTAACATGCCGAGTCATCGCTCTACGGGCCGCCTCTATTTGCCGCGAGGTCAATCTACCCCTATCGGTTGCCTTTAGCCCATATTCACCAAAACTAACGCTGTTGCCACGTTGCGCTAGCCCGCGGTTTCGGCCTTTATGCATTTTTCGAAATTTTGTGCGTTTAGGTTGAAGCATGGTAAGTCTCTATTGCTTCTTCTGAGAAGTAGCTTGGGATTCCTGAATCGCATCGGGTTTATCAAACACCTCACCACGAAATATCCAAACCTTAACCCCTATTAGTCCGTATGTTGTATGCGCTTCCGCAAGAGCATAATCAATGTCCGCACGAAAAGTATGAAGAGGAACTCGTCCCTCAAGGTACCATTCAGACCTTGCAATCTCTGCACCATTCAAGCGACCCGCCACCCTTACCTTAATCCCCTCTGCTCCTACACGCATCGTATTTGTAACTGCCCTACGCATAGCACGGCGAAACTGAACACGACGTACCAATTGCTGAGCAATCCCCTCAGCAACAAGCAGCGCATCTAACTCGGGTTTGCGTATCTCGGATATATTCAAACGAACATCAGACAGCGTCATACCTAATAGCTTGACTATTCCTACACGCAGCCTTTCAATATCCTCGCCTTTTTTCCCAATCACGATGCCAGGACGGGCCGTATGAATGGTAATGCTTGCACGTTTTGCAGGACGATCAATCTGAATGCGGCTTATCGAGGCATCTTTAAGCTTTCCTCTTAGGAAAGTACGAATCAAATGATCTTGGTAAACATAATCTGCATAGGTCCGAGAATCGGCATACCACGTTGAACACCAATCTTTGGTGATTCCAAGACGTATTCCAATCGGATGTACTTTTTGACCCATTTTCGTTAATACCCCGTCCGACTATTCGTCGGAAACCTGAATGCTAATGTGACTATTTCGCTTAAGTATCTTATTACCGCGTCCCTTTGCCCGTGCGCGATGACGGTCAAAAGTGGGCGCCGTTTTAACCTCAATAGCTTGAACTTTAAGTTCATCGACATCCGCTCCATGATTGTTCTCAGCATTAGCTATTGCTGAATCAAGCAGCTTACTTAGCATAGCTCCAGCCTTCTTAGGGCTGTATTTGAGAACCTTCAACGCGTCCTCAACCGTCTTGCCTCGAATTTGATCAGCCACCAACCGACATTTTTGCGGTGAAATACGAGCGTAACGAAGTTTTGCTGCAGTCTGCATATATCAATTCCTCAGGATTTCGACTTTCGATCTCCTGAATGCCCCCTAAAAGTTCGAGTACTAGCAAATTCTCCAAGCTTATGACCAACCATGTTCTCTGATATCGATACAGGCACATGCTGGCGGCCATTGTGTACCGCTATGGTTAAGCCAACCATATCTGGTATTACCATCGATCGACGTGACCACGTCTTTATAGGCCGCCGATCATTTGCTTTGGCTGCCGTTTCCACCTTTTTTAAAAGGTGTGTATCGATAAATGGTCCTTTTCGTATTGACCGGGGCATGAATTATCCTCTGTAAACCTTTTAAACTATTTCTTCTTTCGGCGGCGCAAGATCATGTCATCCGTACGCTTATTGTTACGGGTCTTATATCCTTTTGTCGGCACTCCCCAAGGAGTCACAGGATGACGCCCTCCAGAGCTACGACCTTCACCACCTCCATGCGGATGGTCAACTGGATTCATAGCAACACCCCGTACGGTGGGGCGAATTCCACGCCAACGATTAGCTCCGGCCTTACCGAGCTTGCGAAGATTATGCTCATGATTGCCTACTTCACCAACTGTTGCACGGCAGTCAATATGAATCTTTCGCATTTCACCCGACCTCAATCTCAGGGTCGCGTATTGCCCTTCACGAGCCATGATCTGAACGGATCCGCCTGCACTACGTGCTATCTGCCCACCCTTACCGGGCTTCATTTCAACACAATGCACAAGCGTACCCACTGGAATGCTTTTCAGAGACAATGCATTTCCAGGCTTGATAGCCGCATCACTTCCAGACTGTATTGGATCGCTCACTTTGCAGTTTTTTGGCGCTAAGATATATCGGCGCTCCCCATCCTTATAAAGGATCAATGCTATGTGGGCACTCCTATTAGGGTCATATTCGATATGCTCAATACGACCAACTATTCCATCTTTATCACGCTTAAAATCAATGATGCGGTAATGTTTTTTATGGCCGCCACCTCGATGCCTTGTAGTAATTCGTCCCTTATTATTACGCCCACCAGTACTAGATTTTGTTTCCAACAAAGGCTCATGCGGCTTACCCTTATGCAAATCATTGCTGACCGCCCGGACGACAAATCGTCGTCCTGGTGAAGTAGGTTTTGATTTTTGAACAGCCACCAGATTACGTCCTCTATGCTACCTAAACCTACTCAACGCCCATAAAATCAATACTTTGGCCAGGGGCTAGCCTGACATAAGCTTTTTTCCAGTCTGATCGCCGACCGCGATTCGCTCCTCGTACACGAACTTTCCCAGGCACATTAACCACAGTCACGTTACCTACCGTAACTTCAAATAAAAGCTCCACCGCTTTGCGCACCTCTGCCTTAGTTGCATCTGGCCTGACCTTAAAAACAACCTGGTTATTTTTGTCGGCAACGGCAGTCGACTTCTCGGATACATGCGGTCCAAGAAGAACAGTCATTAACCGCTTCTCATGGGCGGCGCGAGTCATCCTAACCTCTCTTCTAAAAGCTTGATGGCAGCAACTGTCATCAAAACCTTGTCATATCTAATTAAATTCACTGGATCAACAGATTGAGCGTCTTGAACTTCAACAACCGGTAAATTTCGTGCGGCAAGCAATAAATCTCGATCAAATCCCTCAACGACGATAAGAGTGCTATCTAGTTTCAACTCATCAAGTTTTGCAATTAATTCTTTTGTCTTAGGAGCACTAACAGAAAATTTCTCTGTCAAAAGCAACCTATCCTGCCGAATAAGCTCAGAAAGCATTGAGCGCATCGCGCCACGATACATTTTACGATTCACTTTCTGAGTGAAGTCGCGTGGCTTTGCAGCAAAAGTTTGGCCGCCTCCCCGCCATAACGGGCTTCGGCTAGTGCCGGCTCTGGCTCGGCCAGTCCCTTTTTGTCGCCAGGGCTTCGCGCCGCCGCCTCTAACTTCGGAGCGAGTTTTTTGGGCCTTATTACCCTGACGCTGTCCAGCGAGGTGGGCTGTCACTATCTGATGTACTAATGGCTCATTGAAGCTGGCCGCGAAAGTTATATCCGAAAGCTCTAAGCTAGATTTCTTCCCCTGGACCTTGATCTTCACTCGGACT
>Ga0115002_10001511_pt1 | contig 31989 bp, 32 predicted proteins | sample ArcticOcean_MG_C_8_FD_89576 | JGI IMG/M metagenome (GOLD analysis project Ga0115002, IMG submission 89576) | Marine microbial communities from western Arctic Ocean - ArcticOcean_MG_CB11_86 | ecosystem: Environmental > Aquatic > Marine > Oceanic | place: Arctic Ocean: Canada Basin | collected... | reverse complement strand
GGGAACGCAGGTCGATGGTGTCTACGATGCCGATCCCCACAAAGTTCCCGATGCCAAACGCTATGACAGATTGACCTACCTTGAGGTGCTATCACACGATCTCAAGGTGATGGACGCGTCCGCTATTAGTTTGGCTAAGGACAACGACATTCCTATTATCGTTTTTTCACTGCACGAGCCCGACGCGTTGAAAGACATTATCTCCGGGCAGGGTGTTTGCACGGTCATTGATTCAGGAGAGTGAGCCGTGGCCGATCCAGACTTATCAGACGTCGAGCGCCGCATGGACGGTGCAGTCGAAGCGCTAAAACGGGAATTTACTGGGCTGAGAACCGGGCGCGCTTCGATTAGTCTCCTCGAACCGCTATCGGTTTCAGCGTATGGTGGAGAGATGCGGCTTAACGAAGTTGCCACAATCAATGCACCGGAGTCGCGCCTACTAACGGTGCAAGTGTGGGATAAGGGCAACGTCGCCGGGGTCGAAAGAGCGATACAGTCGGCTAATCTTGGCCTTAATCCGGCAGTCGATGGCCAATTGATACGGGTCCCAATCCCCGAACTCAACGAAGAACGGCGCCAGGAATTAGCTCGCGTGGCCGCCAGGTATTCCGAGCAGGCACGTGTTGCGGTACGAAACGTTCGCCGCGACGGCATGGACCGGCTCAAGAAGATGGAAAAAGATGGAGAACTCTCGAAGGATGACCATCAATTGTGGTCCGACGAAGTTCAGGCATTGACCGACGGACGGATCAAGCAGATTGATGACTTATTCGAGGTCAAAGGGGCGGAGATCGTTCAGGTCTAAGAATGGAAGCAGCGCCTTCAACTACTGGTGGCACCAGACCACCGACCCATGTCGCCGTCATAATGGATGGCAACGGTCGCTGGGCAACTGCACGCGGCCTTCCTCGCATCGCTGGTCATCAACGCGGTGCCGACGCCGTGCGTGTCGCGGTGGAAGGCTGTCGCGATCTCGGGATCTCCTACCTGACGCTTTATGCATTCTCGTCTGAGAATTGGAAGCGTCCGCCGGCCGAGGTCGACGACCTGATGGGACTCCTACGCCTTTACCTGCGCCGGGAGCTCGCTAAACTTGATTCCAACGGAGTTCGCGTCCGTTTTATTGGCGAGCGAGAGCAATTGGCGCCGGACATCGTCAGCTTGATTGAGCATGCGGAGTCTACCACGCTAGACAACACCGCATTGACCCTCGTTATTGCGCTTAATTATGGCAGCCAGGACGAAATCGTCCGGGCCTGCAGACTAATTGCCACCCAGGTGAAGGCGGACGAACTTTCAGTCGATGCCGTCGACAAGACCCTGTTCGCAAGATACCTAGAAACCGACGGTATTCCTGATCCTGATCTCATCATCCGAACCAGCGGTGAGCAGCGGTTGAGTAATTTTCTGCTTTGGCAAGCGGCCTATGCCGAGCTCGTATTTGTGGACACGAACTGGCCGGATTTCACGCAGCAAACGCTGGAAGACGCTATCAACGAGTTCCATCGACGCGAACGCCGGTATGGCGCTGTCGGCGGTTAACGCCAAGGGTGGGGCCAAAGGTGGCATTGTCGCGCGAATCGTTTCCGCGTTGATTCTGGCTCCAGTTGCCATTGGTGTAACAATTGTCGGCGGATGGGCGTTTGCGGCCTTCGTCGTCCTCTTTGCATGGCTAATGACCTACGAGTGGGACCGTCTCACAGGTGGGTCGGGGATTTCGGTGGTTGCTGCGATCCAAGTGGCCGCGGTAACGAGCGCAATCATCGCAAACCAGCTGGCCACGGCGGATATTGCGGCGATCATTATCGCTGCCGGCGCCGGCTTGGTGTGGTCCTGGGCATTGGTTAAGAAACAACGGCCTTTCTGGTCGGTGCTTGGGGTTGTTTACGTCGGCGTCCCATCAGCGGCACTGGTACTGCTCAGAGGTGATGCCGAGATCGGTCTCAGCGTCGTTATCTGGATATTTGCAGTCGTCTGGGGGACAGACATTGCGGCCTATGCAGCGGGCAGAGGTATTGGCGGGCCAAAGCTATCGCGGTTTAGTCCAAAAAAGACATGGGCCGGACTCATGGGTGGTGTTTTGATGGCAGCAGTCATAGGCGCGGCAGTCGCCAATGCGTTGGGGCTCGGCTCAGTCTTCGCATTTGCGACTTTTGGTGCTGCTTGCGCGCTAATCTCTCAAGCTGGTGACTTGTTCGAATCGTGGGTAAAGCGTCGCTTTGACGTCAAGGACAGCGGCCGGTTGATTCCAGGACATGGGGGCGTTCTTGATCGGGTTGACGGCCTGCTCCCTGTCGTCGTGGCTGTTGCACTGGCGGCCGGCCTTCCCTTGGGAAGCAATTTCGTATGGCGGTAGCCGCGCTCGATCCTTCTGGCAATCCGCGTTCGGTTACTATTTTGGGTTCGACCGGCTCGGTCGGCTGCAACACGATCGATCTTATCGAGCGCAATCGCGATGCGTTCGTTGTAGAAGCGCTTACCGCACGGCGCAACGTCGCCCTATTGGCGGACCAAGCGCGTCGCCTACGACCACGCGTCGCCGTCATTGCCGATCCGTCTCTCTACGATGAACTGAAAAGCGCACTTGAGGGGACCGACGTTACACCGGCTGCGGGTGGCGACGCGGTAATAGAGGCGGCGAGCGCCCCGACAGATTGGGTGATGGCCGCAATTGTTGGGGCTGCCGGGCTCGAGCCGACAATGGCGGCCGTTCGCCGTGGAGCGATTGTCGCGCTGGCCAATAAGGAATGTCTTGTCTGCGCCGGCGCCTTGATGATCGATCAGATAAAGGCCTGTGGGGCGACGGTCGTACCTGTCGATTCAGAGCACAACGCGATTTTTCAGGTCTTTGATTTCGATCGGCCCGATAGCGTCGAGAAAATAACGCTTACGGCATCCGGAGGTCCGTTTCGGACCCTGGATATCGAAGCAATGGCGCATGTGACACCGAGTCAGGCAATAGCGCATCCCAACTGGGACATGGGAGCAAAAATTTCGGTCGATTCTGCGACGATGATGAACAAAGGCCTTGAGTTGATCGAGGCCTACCACTTGTTTCCAGTTAAAGAGGATCAGATCGATATCGTGATCCACCCGCAGTCGGTTGTTCATAGCATGGTCGCTTATATTGACGGGTCAACATTGGCCCAGTTAGGCTCGCCGGATATGCGCACGCCGATCGCATATTCCCTGGGATGGCCGGTACGGATGGCGGCACCGGCGCCTCGACTCGATCTTGCACAACTCGGACAGTTGACCTTTGAAGCCCCTGATAATAAACGTTTTCCAGCGTTGAAGCTGGCGCGCGAAGCCTTGCAAACCGGTGGAGCCGCACCTACTATCCTGAACGCTGCCAATGAAATAGCGGTCGGTGGATTCCTAGCGAATAAAATAGCTTTTCTCGACATCGCTCGCATCGTCGAACGCACGTTGGAGACGATCATACCGAGCAAGATGCAATCGCTTGGTGATGTGCGTGATGTCGATACACGAGCTCGGACGGTGGCGGAATCGCTGGTGAAGACTACATAGTAGTTGGCGAGGGACAGCCCGGTAATACCGGTCGTTTCGGTATTTATTGGCGTTAGATGAGGTAGTTTTTTTGATCGACACGATCTGGACATATGTCGTTCCGTTTCTCGTGATCCTCACGATTGTGGTGTTCGTTCACGAACTCGGCCATTACTTGATTGCTCGCCTCAGCGGCGTGAAAATTGAAGTTTTCTCGATTGGCTTCGGGCGCGAACTGGTGGGTTGGAATGATCGCCTCGGCACCCGCTGGAAGATAAGCTGGATCCCACTTGGCGGTTATGTGAAATTCTTTGGCGACGAATCCGCGGCTAGTACGCCGCAAAAGGGGCTCGACTCACTGAACGCGAGCGAGCGCGAAGTCTCTTTTCACCACAAAAAGCTGAGGCAGCGAGCCGCCATAGTTGCCGCGGGGCCAATTTCGAACTTTATTTTTGCGGTCGCCGTCTACGCTGTTCTGTTCATGACGTTTGGGCAGGTATTCGCGCCGCCGGTGATTGACGAGGTCATGCCCGAAAGCGCCGCAGCCATCGCGAAGTTCAAGCCTGGTGACCGGATCATCGAGATAAACGGATCGACAATATCGAGATTCGCTGAAATCCAGCAGTTCGTTCGCATGAATCCGGGCCGTGAATTGAGTGTCGTGGTTCAGCGAGAGCAGGCGGAGGTCGAACTTGCTGTAACGCCCAAACTAACCACCATCACGGATAATTTCGGACGTGAGCGCGAGATTGGCCTACTCGGCGTCACCCGGTCGGGTGGCGTTGAACTGGTTCGTCATGATCCGTTCACCGCGGTTGTTCTCGCGTTTTCGGAGACGGGGAGGGTGATCACGCTCACCCTTGATTATATTGGACAGGTTGTCATCGGTGCACGCTCGGGTGGAGATATTGGTGGGCCGATAGGCATAGCCCGGATGTCGGGAGAGGTTTTTCAGCTTAGTTTCGCAGCTGTCTTATCCTTTATCGCTGTGCTCTCGATCAGCCTTGGATTGATTAACCTGTTTCCGATACCGCTCCTCGACGGTGGTCACTTGTTGTTCTATGCAATTGAAGCGGTTCGCGGAAAGCCGCTCGGCGAGAAGTCTCAAGAGTATGGCTTTCGAATCGGGCTCGCACTTGTCCTCAGCCTAATGGTCTACGCAACCTGGAACGATCTCAGCAGTATTCCGCAAGTAGTCGATCTAGTGAGCCGCCTGTTTTCGTAACGCGAGTCATGCGTATCCGCCGCGTCCTGCCGCTAGCAGGCATTGCCGTTGCCTGTCTGTTGAGCGTCGTTCTCGGCGCCCATGGCGCCTATGCACAGGATCGTATTGCGGCCGTTCAGATCGAAGGCAATCAGCGAATCGAGCCCGATACGGTCCGATCGTATCTACGCATAGGGGTTGGCGATCCGTTTGATTCCGCACTGATCAACAATTCGCTGAAAGCGCTGTTTGCCACCGGCTTGTTTGCCGACGTGTCGATCCGTCGAGCGGCTGCGAATCTGGTCGTGAACGTCATCGAAAACCCGATCGTCAACCAGCTCGCGTTCGAAGGGAACCGGCGGATCGAGAACGAAACACTTGAGGCGGAGGTTCAGCTTCGGCCACGCGTCGTCTATACGCGCACGCGGGTCCGCAACGATGTTCAGCGTTTACTTCAAGTGTACCGGCGAGGCGGACGTTTTGCTGCGACGATCGAGCCCAAGATTATCCAACTACCGCAGAACCGTGTGGACGTTGTGTTCGAGGTTACCGAGGGCCCGGTTACCAAAGTCGAGAAGATAAATATTATAGGCAATAAATGGTTCAACGACGGTCGGCTTCGAACAGTGTTGGCAACCAAGGAGGACCGTTGGTATCGATTGTTCTCCGGTAATGATACCTACGACCCCGACCGGCTAAGCTTCGACCGCGAGCTATTGCGCCGTTTCTACCTGTCTAAGGGCTATGCCGATTTCCGCGTCGTATCGGGTGTCGCCGAACTCGCCCCGGAGCGGAGCGGGTTTTTCATAACGTTCACCGTCGATGAAGGCGAGCTTTATCAGTTTGGCGCGATCGATGTGCGCTCCGAACTTCGCGATCTGCCACGCGAGCAACTCTTCCAATTTGTCAAAACCAACACCGATGAAACCTACAATGCCGATCAGGTAGAAGACACAATCCAAGAACTCACGTTTGAGGTTGGTAAACTCGGTTATGCATTTATTGATATCAAACCGAAGATCAATCGCGATCGCGACAAGCGGCTGATTGATGTCACTTATGTCATTGACGAGGGGCCGCGCGTTTATGTTGAGCGGATAGAAATCGCCGGCAATGTTCGTACGCTTGATCGCGTGATTCGCCGTGAGTTTGAGCTAAATGAAGGTGACGCCTACAACACCGCAAAGCTCCGAAAATCGAGGCGAAACATTCGTGGCCTTGGTTTTTTTGACAAAGTCGAGATAAAGCAGGAGCCTGGCTCGACTCCCGACCGTACCGATATTCTTGTCGATATAGAGGAACGCTCCACTGGCGAACTCACCATCGGCTTTGGCTTCTCGACGTCGGATGCCGTCCTCGGTGACGTATCTATTCGAGAGCGCAATTTCCTTGGCCGCGGCCAGGATTTCAGGCTCGGCCTCAGTGTCTCGACGGTTCGTCAGCAGGTGGATCTGTCTTTTTCCGAGCCGTACTTCCTCGGAAGAAACTTGGCCGCCGGATTTGACATATTCAAAGTTCAAAACGATCGACAAAATGAAAGCTCATTTGACGAGGACAATATAGGTTTCTCTTTGCGCGCTGGCTTTCAGATAGCCGAAAACTTACGGCAAAAACTTCGCTATACGTTGCGGCAAGAATCGATTGAGAACGTCGGTAGCGACGCCTCTCGCTTCATTCGCGACCAAGTGGGGACGCGGACGGTTTCATCAGTCGGCTATACACTTACCTACGACCTACGTGATGATCGACTAAGACCGACGAAAGGATATGTTCTCGAATTGGGGCAAGACCTGGCGGGGCTTTTGGGGAGTGTGCGATTCCTTCGGACCTCGATCGACTACAACTATTACTATCCGGTTGCGGACCAGTGGGTTGCGTCGCTTGGTGTACGGCAGGGCTATATCGTCGGAATTGGGCAGGATGTTGACATCGGCGACCGGTTTTTCGTGGGTGGTTCTAGCTTTCGCGGCTTTCAAGCAGCTGGAATTGGTCCGCGCGATCTAACCACCGATGATGCGCTCGGTGGAAACTTGTACTACGTGGGTACTGCGGAATTGACCTTTCCTCTGGGATTGCCGAATGAGCTTGGTATCCTGGGGCGGGTTTTTTCCGAGGTCGGGAGCCTGGCACAGATCGATGTAGCGGGCCCGGGTCTCGTGGACAAAGGCTCAGTTCGGTTATCATCCGGCCTCGGAGTTTCCTGGCGATCTCCGTTTGGTCCCATCCGGATTGACCTTGCGATTCCAATCGTGAAAGAGAATTTCGATCAAGAAGAGTTCTTCCGCTTCAGTTTCGGCTCTCGTTTCTAGGAACAAAATGAAAATTTCGCATATCCTCCGACTAGCCCCTCTCGCAGCTATTTTTCTCAGCATAACGCTAGTGCTGCCGACCCAACTATCGGCGCAACAGCTTCCGGCTGCCGTTATCGCGGTGGTCGATGTTCAGTTCATTTTGCAAAAAGCGACTGCGGCAACAAGTGTGCGTGATCAGGTCGATAAGATGCGCACCGAATATCAAGGAATCGTCAACGGACAGGACCTGGAATTGCGGAAGCAAGAGCAGGAACTCAAACGCCAGCAATCAATTTTGGCGCCGCAGGCGTTCAACGAGAAACGTCGAGAATTCCAAAGCCGAGTCGCGGCAGTACAGCGACAAGTGCAGGAGAGGCTAAAAAAACTCGACCAGATGCGGGCCCAAGGACTTAAGGGCATAGAGCGTGCCTTGCGGCCAATCATTGTCGACCTTGCCAAGGAGCGTGGCTTCAACGTTGTTTTGGCAAGCACGCAGCTCGTGTTCGCTTCGAAAGCGCTCGACGTCACACAAACTGTCCTTGAGCGACTTAATCAGACTCTTCCAACGGTCAACCTGACCCCGCCCTCTGAGTAATGGCCGACCCGCGATTTTTCTCGCGCCGTGGTCCCATATCGGTAGCTGATCTTGCATCGCTCAGCGGCGCCACTTGCGCCGCAAATGCCGATCCCGCGAAATTGATACACGATGTCAGCCCCCTGGAGCGGGCGGCTGCCGACAATCTCAGTTTTTTCGATAATCCAAAATACCTGGAAGCATTCGTACGTAGCAAAGCGGGCGCCTGTATCGTTCATCCGAAATACGCGGATCGAGCACCGCCCGGGATGTCACTTCTGCTGTGCGACAAACCCTACCGATCATATGCGTTGGCCGCTGGCGCTTTTTATCCCCGACCCTCGCGGAATCATGGCGTCGCCACAACTGCGCGTGTCGATGAGACGGCGCTCGTCGGTGAGGGCTGCGAAATAACAGATGGCGTAGTGATCGAGGCCGATGTTAGCGTCGGTGCTCGTTGTTTTGTCGGCCCCAATTCCGTGATAAGTCGCGGCGTGGATATTGGCGACGATGTCTCGATAGGAGCGCTTGTGACCCTTAGTCACTGCGTAATTGGGGATCGCGTAAACATCTACACCGGTGCGCGGATTGGTCAGGATGGCTTTGGAGTAGCCCCCGATCCTACGGGTTATGTCAAAGTTCCGCAGCTTGGCCGAGTGATAATCGGCAACGATGTCGAGATAGGCGCTAACACTACAATCGACCGTGGTTCCGGACCAGACACTATTGTCGGCGACGGGTGTTGGATCGATAACCTTGTGCAGATCGCGCACAATGTTGAATTGGGACGAGGCTGTATCCTTGCGTCGCTTGTCGGGATCTCGGGAAGCACCAAACTGGGAGACTACGTTGTTGTCGGGGGACAGGTTGGCATTGCCGGTCACTTGCGAATTGGTGACGGCGTACAACTCGCGGCGCAATCTGGGATCGCCAAGGACGTAGCAGCGGGTGCGGTTCTCGGCGGGACTCCTGCGATTCCGATCCGCGCATACCATCGCCAAATGCATACTTTGGCTAAGTTGGCGCGGCAACGGGGGCAAAACGAATGAATGATGTTTCTGTATCGGGAGAGGTTGGAACGGTCGATATCGTCAGGATCATGGAGATGATCCCGCACCGCTTCCCGATGCTGCTCGTTGATAAAGTGGTTGATTTGATTGCCGACGTGTCAGCGACGGGTATCAAGAATGTCACGATTAACGAGCAATTCTTCCAGGGTCACTTCCCCGCTCGTCCAGTGGTTCCGGGCGTGATGATAATCGAATCGATGGCGCAAACGGCTGCGGTACTTGTCGTTCATACGCTCGGTGCCGACGCCGAGGGCAAGTTGGTTTATTTCATGTCCGTCGATAATGCCCGTTTTCGTCATCCCATCGTGCCGGGTGATCAGATGCGGGTGCACGTTGAGAAAATCAAGAGCCGAGGTCCCGTGTGGAAGTTTTCGGGAAAGGTCATGGTCGATGGACGACTTGCGGCTGAAGCGTCCTACGCTGCGATGATTCAGGATACCTAACGCAATGAGCGCTCTTATTCACCCCACGGCGATCGTCGAAGACGGCGCGCAGATTGGGAGTGGTGTCTCGATCGGCGCCTATTGCACCGTCGGATCAGAGGCCAAGTTGGGCGATGGGACGACGCTGGAAGCGCATGTAGTCGTTGCTGGCCGGACAACGCTCGACGCCAACACCCACATCTATCCTTTTGCCTCGGTCGGGCATCGTCCCCAGGACCTGAAATATGCGGGCGAACCCTCGGAACTCATTATTGGCTCCGGTACGATCATCAGGGAGCATGCGACACTCAATCCCGGCACTGCCGGCGGCAATATGCAAACGCGTGTCGGTGACAACTGCATGATTATGGTAGGTAGCCATGTTGCACATGATTGTCAGATTGGTGACAACGTTATCCTCGTAAATAACGCGACGCTCGGCGGTCACGTCGTGATTGACGACCACGTTATCGTTGGTGGGATGTCGGCGATCCATCAATTCGTTCGCATCGGCGCTCATGCGATGGTTGGCGGGATGACGGGTGTTGAGAATGATGTCATCCCTTATGGTTCAGTAGTGGGAAATCGAGCGCACCTCTCCGGGCTTAATATCGTCGGGTTGAAGCGACGTGGGTTCAACCGTGACGCCATACATCAGTTGCGCAACGCCTACCGCCTGTTGTTCGCCGTCGAAGGAACCATGCAAGAGCGTTTGGCGGACGTATCAGAACTTTTTCAGGACAGCGACCTGGTGATGGAAATCGTCAACTTTATCAATGCAGACTCGACCCGTGCGATCTGCCAGCCAAAGAGTGGCTCCAGCGCCTAAACTTGGCATTATTGCTGGCGGCGGGGAGCTTCCTGGACGTTTGGAAGATGCCTGCCGCGCGGGCGGCCGTGATAGATTTGTATTGGCCTTTAACGGCGTCGGCAGCGTCGAAAGCGTTACGCCCGATGCCTGGGTTGATATCGGCAGAGTGAGCGATACCTTCGCCCTCTTGCATGAAGCCAAATGCGAAGAAATCGTGCTGGCGGGACCAATAAGACGACCGAAACTGTCTGCGTTACGGCTCGATAAACGGGGCCGGTCTATGCTCGCAAAATTCACGCGGGTCTGGGGGCGCGACGACGCCCTTTTGTCTCTGATCGTCCATGAACTTGAGGACGAGGGATTTCGGGTCGTTGGCGCTGACGATGTATTGGGTGAGCTTTTGGCGTCGGAAGGACCACTCGGCAGGCTTGTACCGGGCGAACAAGCAGCCGCCGATATGAAACTTGGCGTGAGGGTCATCGCTGCCCTTGGAACACTCGACATTGCGCAGGCCGTTGTTGTTCAGCAAGGCCGTGTGCTCGGTATCGAGGCGGCGGAGGGAACCGACGCGTTGATAGAGCGGTGCTCGCACCTCCAAGTCGAAGATGGCCCGCGCGCGGTTCTCGTCAAGCTTCAGAAGCCTGGGCAAGAGCGTCGGGTTGATCTGCCCGCTATCGGCGCCGCTACGGTAGAGCGCGCGGCTGAGGCGGGCTTCGCTGGGATCGCGATCGAATCTGGCGGGACCCTAGTAATGGATCAGAGGGGCGTTATTGAAAGCGCGGACAAAGCCGGTCTTTTCGTGGTCGCGATCACGCCAAACTGGCAAAGTATGGACACTTAGGGAGAGCAAGATGCCCGATACATCCAATTTCCGACTCCTACACACGATGATTCGGGTTCGCGACCTGGAGAAATCGATCGATTTCTACACCAAGAATCTGGGTATGACTTTGCTGCGCAGGACAGATTTCCCAACTGGGAAGTTCACGCTAGCGTTCGTCGGTTACGGCGATGAAACAGAAAACGCGGTTGTTGAACTCACCCACAATTGGGACCAGGACGACCCCTACGTGCTTGGGGATGGATTCGGACATTTGGCGATCGGTGTTAACGATATTGATGGGACCTGTGAGCGTCTCGCCGCCGCTGGTGTGCCTATCCCAAGGCCCGCCGGTCCGATGAAACATGGCGGTTCCTCGATTGCCTTTATCGAAGATCCCGATGGATATCGGATCGAGTTAATCGAACGTGGCTAAAGCCATGCACGTCTCGTCTATTGGCCGATGAGATACCACGCGGCGGTCGCAATCAAAGCGCCGCAAAGGAGCCATGGCGCCAGGATGACCATTCGCCGGTCGAGCGGAATCGCATTGTCATTGGCTGGCCGATTCGGGACGCGAATCGAAAACACAGGCCGCGAGGTCGCTTGCGACTCGGGCTGCCGGTAGGCGCGTAATTCAGCAGGTCTATCCACGCTGCTCCAGCGCCACATAAGGACGCTCAGTGGGTCCGGTGTAGATCTGCCGCGGACGGCCGATCTTCTGTGATGGATCTTCCATCATTTCGTTCCACTGAGCAACCCACCCAACGGTACGGGCGACCGCGAATAGAACCGTGAACATGCTGGTCGGAATGCCCATCGCTTTGAGGATGATCCCTGAGTAGAAATCAACATTGGGGAACAGTTTTCTTTGGACGAAATACTCGTCCTCAAGCGCGATCCGCTCAAGTTCCATCGCAAGGGCCAGAAGGGGTTCGTCCATCACCCCGAGATTTTCCAGGACCTCGTGGCATGTGCCACGTAAAACATTCGCACGCGGATCGTAGCTTTTGTACACTCGGTGGCCGAAACCCATTAGCCGGAACGGATCGTCCTTATCCTTCGCTTTTTTCAGATACTCAGGAATTCGGCTCTTATCGCCGACCTCATTGAGCATGTTGAGAACCGCTTCGTTGGCGCCGCCGTGTGCCGGGCCCCAGAGTGACGCGATACCGGCCGCAATACAGGCAAATGGATTTGCGCCAGAGGATCCGGCAAGGCGAACCGTAGAAGTCGAGGCATTTTGCTCATGGTCCGCGTGCAGGATGAGGATTTTCGACATCGCCTTAGCGAGCACCGGATTGATAGGATACTCCTCGCACGGATTTGCGAACAGCATGTGAAGGAAATTTTCCGAATATTTGATATCGTTGCGCGGGTAGATGAACGGTTGTCCGAGCGAATATTTAAATGCCCAGGCCGCGATTGTTGGGATTTTTGACATCAGCCGAACCGAAGCGATCATGCGCTGCTCAGGGTCATTGACGTCGAGACTATCGTGGTAAAACGCCGATAACGCCCCGACAACACCGCACATGATTGCCATCGGATGCGCGTCGCGCCGAAATCCGTCATAAAACCGTCGGATTTGTTCGTGCAGCATCGTGTGCGTGGTGATGCGTTTGCGAAATTCCTCTTTTTCTACCGGCGTAGGTAATTCGCCGTTTAGCAGCAGGTAGGAAACTTCGGTGAAATCGCTTTTCTCAGTTAGGTCTTCGATGCGATACCCGCGATAGAGCAGAATGCCCTCATCACCATCGATATAGGTAATCTGCGACTCACAGCTTCCGGTCGAGGTGTAGCCGGGGTCGTAAGTAAAATACCCCGTTTGACCGTAGAGTTTTCGGATGTCAATGACTTTAGGTCCGATCGCACCTTCCAATACGGGAAAATCGAACGATTCTCCCGACGCGGGATCGGTAAGGGTGACTTGACCATTCTGTTTCGCTGAATCCGACATTTTGAGCTCGCCCCTGCTTTTTACTCGTTCGGCCTACGCTTTGAAGCTTAGATCCGTGAGATTATTGCGTTGATTCTGGCCGCGCCATTATACGCATCACCGATTGCGGCGAATAGATATTCTTCCGAAACTCCAATATTGAACAGCTAAGCTTTTGTAGTTGCTTGTAAATCTGTATTTTTCTCGATCCTACTGACGCATTCGTGCGCACCCAGGACGACCATCACGTCGAATATTGGGGGAGAGGCAATCCGCCCGGTTAATGCTGCACGCAGAGGTTGGGCGATTTCTTTTAGTTTTACCTGCTCTGCATCGGCGAATCGGCGGATAAGGTCTTCTAAATTGGCGGAGTCCCATGGGCTTACGTGAGTCAATTCCGCGTTGAGACGGCGGAGGCTTTCTCTCGCATCATCAGTGAGAAGCTTCTTCGCCTTCGGGTCCAGATCCGGCGGTCCGTCACTAAGAAAAGGTATAGAATTATCAATAAGTTCCAAAAGTGTTTTGGATCGTTCTCTTAACAACGGAAAAAGCGCTTTCATCCGGCTGAGTTGGTCTGCGCTGGCGGGTTGGCCCAGGTGCGTTTCGATAAGGGGAGCTAGCGCTTCCAATAGGGCTGTCTCGTTAGCGGTTTTTATGTAGTGCCCATTCAAAGATTCGAGTCTGGCGAGGTCAAAACGCGCGGCAGATTTGCCAATCCCATCAATATCGAACCAAGCGATAGCTTGGGCGGTCGATATTATTTCGTCATCGCCATGCGACCATCCCAGTCGTAGAAGATAGTTTCTCACCGCCTCAGGGAGAAACCCCGCGTCGCGATAGGCTTCAATGCCGAGTGACCCGTGTCGTTTCGACAGTTTTGCGCCATCTGGTCCATGAATCAGGGGAATATGCGCAAAAAACGGCGCTTTCCAATCAAGCGCCGTGAATAGATTCACCTGGCGCGCGGCGTTGTTAAGGTGGTCATCGCCACGAATGATATGCGTTACTTCCATGTCGTGATCGTCAACCACGACTGAGAGCATATAGGTCGGCGTCCCGTCCGCACGCACGAGAATCATGTCGTCGAGTTGTTCGTTAGCGACTGTCACATCGCCCTGAACCAGGTCGGGGACGGTCGTATGGCCCGACTGCGGGGCTTTGAAACGGATGACCGGATCGACGCCGGCTGGTGCTTCACCGGGATCGCGATCACGCCAGCGGCCATCGTAGAAACGGCTGCGACCCTCCGCGCGCGCTTTCTCGCGCATTGCGGTGAGCTCATCGGGTGTCGTGTAGCAAAAATAGGCGCGACCGGTTTCGAGGAGCTGGCGGGCGATCTCGACGTGGCGATCAGCTCCTGAGAACTGAAGCACGGCATCACCGTCCCAATCGAGGCCCAACCATGTGAGCCCGTCGAAGATGGCGTCGACCGCTGCCACGGTTGAACGCTTGCGGTCAGTATCTTCGATGCGGAGGAAAAACTTGCCCTCGCTGTGGCGGGCAAATAGCCAATTGAAGAGCGCAGTGCGCGCGCCGCCGATGTGCAGAAAACCAGTAGGAGAGGGGGCGAAACGCGTAACGACGGTCATGGCGTGTCCGTTTAGCGGCTGCAAGGATGATTTTTGGATGCGGTCCGTTTGTACGCTTGCGGTGATCGGCTGTCTAATGGCGGCTTGGGTGTCCACGAGAGCCGACGCAGTGGGGCGTTGCGTTGACGGGTGTGTGGGGCCGGGTCTCTGTGGCATTCTTGGAGGTGTTGGAATCCGAAAAGGACCGCTGGCGATTATGGCTGCCGGTCGGGCTTGGTATCGGCATCGAGATTTATTTCGGATTGATGCTCGAGCCATCTCCTTGGATCGCAGCCATTAGCACCTTCCTCGCCATACTCGCCATCATCATAGGACGCCGGTGGCCGTGGCTGCGGGTGGTCGGAACCGCCGCCTTGTTACTGGCTTGTGGCCTCGGCATCGCACAGTGGCACACCCACAATGTCGCTGCGCCGAAGCTAGCCAAACAGATTTATGCGAGAACCATTGAAGGACGAGTGGCTCAAGTATGGGCGATGCCGCGAGGCCCACGCTTGCTCCTCGGGGAATTATCGATCGTCAACGTGCATCCATCTCAAACGCCAAAACTCGTGCGGGTAACGACACGACAATCTCGTGGCGTATTGGTCGGCGATCGCGTACGCCTGCGTGCGTCCGTGCGTCCGTGCGTCCGTGCGTCCGTGCGTCCGTGCCTCCGCCGTCCTGGCCGGCCCTCCCGGGTTCGTTTGATTTCGAACGCAAAGCATTTTTTGAGAAAATTGGTGGCTACGGTTTCGCGTTGGGGCCAGTTGAGGTCGTCGCGTCGAAGGGTAAAGGGCCTTTTGCAGACTTGGGTCTGGGCTTAAATCGATTGCGGCAAGTGACCGGTTCGCGCATTCAAGCGGCGTCCTCACCTGGCAGCGCCGCGGTCGCTCAGGCCCTAATGACCGGTGATCGTAGCTCGATCGTTGCGGCAGATCTCGAGGTCATGCGCGATTCCGGGCTGGCCCATCTACTGGCAATATCCGGACTTCACATGGGCTTAATGGCCGCAATCTTTTTTTTGTCATCCGAGCGTTGCTTGCCCTGGTGCCAGCTCTCGCGTTGCGCTACCCGATCAAGAAATACGCGGCTTTCGGATCAATGGTCGGAGCGCTTGCTTATCTCGCGCTGACCGGCGCCACCGTGCCCACGCAACGGGCGTTTGTATTGACCTGCCTGGTCTTGCTGGCTGTCATCCTCCATCGCCGGGTCATTTCAATGGCGTTGGTAGCCTGGGCGGCACTGGCCGTCCTCGTTATTAGCCCACAGAGTCTTTTGGGTCCAAGCTTACAGCTGTCGTTCGCTGCTGTGATTGCGTTGATCGCCGTCTACGAGGCTTTGCAAGAGCGTTTCCGCCAATGGCGGACGCATGCCAATTTCATCAGACGTGTGCTGATCTACGTCACAAGCGTTGGCCTAACGACTGTCGTTGACGGGCTCGCGACCGCGCCGTTTGCTATCTATCACTTCAACCGCTTTGCCATCTTCGGATTGATGGCCAACCTAATCGCGGTCCCTGTCATGGCGATGTGGGTGATGCCATGGGCCATGTTCGTCTACTTACTAATGATGGTGGGGCTCGAGAGCGTCGCGCTCGTACCCATGGGCTGGGGCATCGAGCTGATTTTGAGTGTTGCGCGCGCTGTTGCGTCGCTGCCCGGTTCGGTCGCTTTAGTCCCAAGCTTCACAATTTGGGGGCTGACATTGATTGCGATCGGCGGGTTGTGGCTCTGCCTATGGAGGCGCCGATGGCGGCTTCTCGGCGTCCCATTGATCGCGGTCGGGCTTTCCTCGGCGTTGCTTCAACAGAGGCCGGACACCCTTATTGATGACAGTGGGCGCTTGTTTGCGATCCGCGATGCCCAAGGCAGTTTACGTTTATCGAGCCAACGGGTCGCGCGATTTACGGCGGGCCAATGGCTGCGGCGGACGGCGCAGAGAGAAAGCGGTGACTGGCCAATCGCGGAGGGCTCCGGCGATCGAACGCTGCGCTGCGATGTCCTCGGTTGCATCTATCGAGCAAACGGCCACACCGCCGCGCTCGTCAAATATCCTCGGGCTCTAAAGGATGATTGCGGGGCTGCCACGCTGATTGTGAGCACGGTTCCGGTTCGCCCATATTGTCGATCAGCGCGAATCCTGATCGACCGTTTCGACTTGTGGCGGAGTGGTGGCCACGCAATATGGCTCAATCCGGATGACAAGATCGAGTTCAGAAGCGTCGCGTCTTTACGCGGTGAACGGCCTTGGACAACAAATCGCGGGCGGTGATCCCGATTGGGCCGATGAGCAGCCGCCGACAATAGGCCGTCGACGTGCCTAATTGTAGTGTCGAATAAGTGCCGCGAGACGACCCTGGACCTTAACTCGATCGGGGCCAAAAATTCGCGTTTCGTAGAGCGAATTGGCGGCTTCGAGAGCGATCGAATCTCCTTTGCGGCGCAATCGCTTTAGGGTCACTTCCTCATTATCGATCAACGCGACGACAATTTGTCCGGTATCGGCGCGTTCGCAGCGTTCGACAACAGCGGTATCTCCATCGTGTATTCCCGCATCGACCATCGAATCACCGGCGACTTCGAGTGCATAATACTCACCCTTACCGAGGAATCCGCTGGGCACCGCTACTGTGGTCGTATGATCGCGTAGCGCTTCGATCGGGGTGCCAGCAGCGATGCGGCCGTACAGCGGCAATTCCATGGTTGGTGCATCGCTGGCGGCCTCGCGACCGGGAAGCGCGTTGCTGAAATCCCCTTCGATGACGTTGGGGGCAAATTGGCCGGGGCCGGTTTTGGGCGCCATTGTTTCGGGTAATTTGAGAATCTCCAGAGCGCGGGCGCGATGCGGTAAGCGGCGAATAAAGCCGCGTTCCTCAAGCGCCGTGATAAGCCGATGGATCCCTGATTTTGACTTTAGATTGAGGGCATTCTTCATCTCGTCAAATGAGGGGGAAACACCGCTCTGGGTTAGACGTTGATGAACAAAAATTAGAAGTTGGTGTTGCTTTTTTGTCAACATCCCCGAAATGACCCCCTAGATATAGAACAAAACCAAAACGTTGCCACATGTTCTAGTTTAGTTCTTTTTTTAGGTCAAGCGTGATTTGACTACGTATCCCTCGTATCCCGCCGATTCGTTAGAGAGTCCACGACGAAGCGTCGAGTTCGATAATTTCGATTGCCTCGCCCGCTTTCGCCGCCGGGGCGTAGGGAGGACGAATAGCCAGGCAGTCAGCTTGTGACAACAGCGTGAGCATACTGCTGTCCTGCTTTTGAAATGGCGTCACGATACGGCTTCCTGCGCCGTCAATCGTGATTACCGCACGGAGGTAATCCTCGCGTTCATCATTCGCCGGCAAATCGATCCCCAGCACGGCGCGGCGTTGTATGCGTTGTGGATCATCCGGCAATCCCAACAAGGCCTGCAGGGCCGGTAGGACGAAAATCAGGGCACAGACGAGCGAGGATACCGGATTGCCCGGTACACCGATCATCGGCACGCCCTGAAGATTGCCAAACATCAGAGGTTTGCCCGGCCGCATGGCGATACGCCAAAAATCGACCTCCAGGCCCCGTTCACCGAGAACGGCTTGCACCAAATCATGATCGCCGACCGATGCACCGCCCATCGTGACGAGCAGATCAGCCCCACGAACCCCCTCAGCCATCGTCGCAAGGGATTGGCTATTATCCAGTGCAATGCCGAGATCTATCGGTTCAGCACCGTGTGCACGTATGAACGCGGCCATAGCCAATGCGTTCGAGCTGACAATCTGATTAGGACCGATTGGGTCGCCGGGCCGCACAATTTCGTCGCCGGTCGCCAGGAGTGCGACTCGTGGACGTCGCCGAACCTCGAGCCACGGTACATTCATCGCGGCAGCGAGCCCCACATTGCGCGGCGACATGATCGTTCCGGCCGGCACGCCGACGTCGCCGGCGCGAAAATCAAGGCCCGCCGGTCGAACGTAAGTGCCGCGCGCCGCTGGTTCGCGGATTGTGATCCACGCGCCTTCCACGTCGACATTTTCCTGGATGATGATCGTATCTGTACCGCGCGGCAGCGGCCCACCGGTAAAGATGCGCACCGCTTCTCCGGCGCCGACCTCGCCATCAAAAGCGGCGCCGGCGGGTGCCGCACCCACTTGCTTTAGGCGGGTCGGTATCTCGATGGTGTCTTCCCCGCGAACCGCGTAGCCGTCCATCGCGGAGACGTTGGCGGGCGGCTGCGTCACGCGTGCGACGACGTCACGAGCCAGTACGCGCCCGCCGGCTCGCGCCAGGCTCACGGTTTCCGGCGGCGTCGGAAGCACTGCGGCGACGATGCGGGCGCGGGCATCTGCCACGGGCAGCAACGGCAAACGTTGTTGTCCCACGGCCAGAACGTCCTAGTCGGCGTGGTAGGTGCCGGATTTCCCCCCGGCCTTATGGGTGAGGCGGATATCGGTAATTGTCATTCCGCGGTCGACCGCCTTGCACATGTCGTAAATCGTCAATGCCGCAACGCTCACAGCAGTGAGTGCTTCCATTTCAACGCCGGTTTTTGCACTGATGCGGCAAGTCGCCGTTATGTCGACAGCGCTACGTTGAGGATCGCAACGCAAGTCGATTTCAATCGATGATAGTGACAGAGGATGGCAAAGCGGAATCAAGTCAGGCGTTCGTTTGGCGCCCATGATTCCGGCAAGCCGTGCGACCGATAGCACGTCTCCCTTTTTGATTTCCCCCTCGGTAATCAATTGCAGCGTTTCCGGCTTCATGATCACGGCGGCTGCGGCGGTTGCGATCCGATCGCTCGCTTTCTTATCGCTGACATCAACCATGCGGGCGTTGCCGTTGTCGTCGAAGTGGGTGAAATCGGCCACCGGCAAATTCCCTAGGCCGACATCACAACAGAATCGCCGGTGTCCAATAGGGCACGGGTCGCAGCGCATACGTCCGCTTGGCGCATGAGAGATTCGCCGACCAGAAAGCAGCGCACCCCGACCGCCGCCATACGTGCGAGATCGGCCGGCGTTGAAATGCCGCTTTCGCTGACGATCAGCGCGCCATCCGGCATCGCTTCCGCGAGCGTCTCTGTCGTCGCCAAATCGACCGACAGCGTGGTTAGGTCGCGATTGTTGACGCCAATCAGACGGCTTTGCAGCCGGCTCGCACGGTCAAGTTCATCTCGATTGTGGACCTCGACCAGCACATCCATGCCGAGCTCGTTGGCGGTCGTCTCAAGTGCGACCGCAGTTGCATCATCGAGCGCCGCCATGATCAGCAGGATGCAGTCCGCTCCCAATTCACGAGCCTCGAACACCTGATAGATGTCAAGCATGAAATCCTTGCGCAGAACTGGTACATCAACCGCCGCCCGGGCGGCGATCAGATCATCATCACAGCCCTGGAAATAGGGTCCCTGGGTTAGTACCGACAGGCACGTCGCGCCGCCCCTCGCGTAGTCGGCGGCTAGGCTAGGGGGATCGAAATCAGCTCGGATAATGCCTTTGCTCGGTGAAGCTTTCTTTATCTCAGCCACCAGGCCGTAGCCGAGAGCAGCTTGCCGTGCGAGCGCGTTACGGAAGCCTCGGGGCGCCGACGCGTCGCCGCATGCGGCGGCTTCAACGTCCGCCAGCGGACGCCGCTCGCGACGCTCGGCCGTCTCCACGCGCTTCTCAGCACAGATCTTGTCGAGCACGTTTGCCATCAATCAACGACATCGCTGTTGGTAATTGCAACCAATTGTTGCAGCGTTTTCTTAGCGTTTCCCGTATCGATCGCCTCGGTTGCCAGCGCGGCACCACCAGTCAGGTCGTTGGCCTTGCCGGCGATGACCAAGGCTGCTGCCGCATTGAGTATCGCGATATCCCGATACGGCCCTGCCTTGCCGTCGAGCAACGCGGTGAGAGCTGCCGCGTTCTCCTCAGCGGAGCCGCCCTTGAGGTCATCGGGCTTCGCTGTTGGCAGGCCGATCTCTTCGGGGGAAACCTCGAATGTAGATACCTCGCCGTTCTTCAACTCAGCGACAAAGGTCGGCCCGGTGGTGGTGATCTCGTCAATTCCGTCGGACCCATGAACTACCCAGACATGCTCCGAGCCGAGATTTCCCAACACCTGCGCCATCGGCTCAATCCACTCGCGCGCAAATACCCCGATCAGTTGGCGTTTGGCCCCGGCCGGGTTTGAGAGTGGGCCGAGCAGATTAAAAATAGTGCGCGTGCCGAGTTCGACGCGGGTACCGGCGACATGGCGCATCGCCCCATGATGACGCGGCGCCATCAAGAAGCAGATATGAGCTTGCCAAAGCGCTTTGTGCACGAGGTTCATATCTGCGTCGATGTTGACGCCGAGAGCAGCGAGAACATCAGCCGCGCCGGATTTCGACGACAATGCGCGATTCCCGTGCTTGGCGACCGGGATATCACAGGCCGCGGCGATCAGGCTTGTCGCCGTCGAGATGTTTAGCGTCCCCGATGCATCCCCACCGGTGCCGCAGGTGTCGATGGCGCCGGGCGGTGCTTCGATTATCACTGCTTTTCCCCGCATCGCCCTGGCCCCGCCGGTGATCTCGTCGACGGTTTCGCCGCGTACGCGAAGGCCCATCAGAAATGCGCCCATTTGCGACGGTGTAGCATTGCCGGACATCATGATATCGAAGGCTAGGTAGGCCTCATCGGCGTCTAGCCTGTCACCACTGGCTACCAAGCCGATCAAGCGTTTGAACTCATTCATGTCGTCGGCCAATCCTGCCTCCGATGCAATCTGACGAAATCGAATAATAATCGGCGGATGTAAACTAGTCGTCCACCCACCACAAGGTAACACGAGAGGTTATCGATGGTGGGGAAGACCAGTCAATTGGCATTGCGAACAACAAGCTCTGGCCGCTGCGTTGGTGTTGCGACCCGGCTTGGACGCCTTATATTGTCCTCAACCAATCGACACTCGACAAGGAACTAGTCGCTGCCACGAAAAATCAATCGGCGAAAGCCTAAGGCGCGTCAGCGGCCCGCTCCAAGAGCACCGTCCTCAACGAGTGCTTCGCTCGCGTCGAGCGCGGCTTCATCGAATTCCTCAAACAATGACATAGACGCGGTAGTGGCTGATGCGACATCGCTGCCGGGCAACGAGCACCTACCCGCGCAGAAGACCCGTGCGTTTAAATCTGTCGTGACGAGTCTAGTCGTGATGGCGCTCGGGCTAGGCTTCGGTGTGGCGATCGGATTATGGACAGAAGCCGATGATGACGATGCCGACACCGTCCCAGTCGAAGCTACAAGCTCATCACGCGCTGAGGGAACGGTTCGGCCCTCAATATTGGGAGAACTACGTGCGCAACAACCCAAATTGCCGCGCACAGGCAAAGCTGACCCGGGTGATCCGGAACCAAAGCGTGAAACCGCGGCCTTGGGTACCGTTCGGCAGGAAGCCGTCGCCCCACCGATGCCGGCATGGCTGCGAAACGCTGTTGCAATTGCTGATACCGGTGACCGTCCGCTAATTGCGGTCGTAATCGATGATGCCGGTCTCAATCGGGCCGGCACAGCGCGGCTCAATTCGTTGCCGTCTCCGCTCACGATCTCCTTCATTTCTTACGCGGGCGATCTCGATCGTCAAACCGCAAAGGCGCGCGCGGCCGGCCATGAGATATTTCTTCATGTTCCGATGGCGCCCCAGTCCAGCACCTCGGATCCCGGGCCGCGGGCATTATTGCCCGAATTGCCGGAATCTGAGATTCGTGACCGATTGGATTGGGCGCTCTCGCGGTTCAGTGGGTTCGTTGGCGTCAATAACCACATGGGCAGCCGATTTACGCGCGACGAAAGCGCAATGGCTACCGTCCTTCAGGAACTAAAGGATAGGGGATTGGCATTCCTCGATTCGCGTACCACGGACGAAAGCGTCGGCGGCCGCGTCGCTAAGCGGATCGGGATGCCCTTTGCAATTCGCGACGTTTTTCTCGATCACGAGATCGATGCCGACGAAATTCGCAAACAGCTACGCCGGCTTGAGGAAAGAGCGCGCCGCCGCGGGTCGGCGATAGCTATCGGCCATCCGCATAGGATCACGCTCGACGTTTTAGAAGTGTGGCTACCATCGCTCGCTGAGCGTGGCTTCGTGTTGGTGCCGGTTAGCGCGATAATAAAGCGCGACACCGCCGGCTAGCGTTATTTGTTTATGGTCGTGTCGGTTCTAGAACATCGCGTCAATCGCACCTTGATTGACTTTGACGCCATACTCGTTAGCCAGCGCCGCGCGGTAGGCTTCGACAATGTCACCGAGTATCGATTGCCGGACGGTCCGATCTAACGCGACACGTAAATCGCCTCCAACCGTGGCGTCCGCCGGCTTGATCTCTTTAAGCTTGGCGATCGCAAAGCCATCCCGTGCTGGCGTGGGCGCGACGGTGACTTCGCCCGGTAAAATCGCAAACAGGTTCGCCATGAGTTCGGCGGAAACGTCGTAGTCGGTGCCCAATCGATCGCGCGTCAAGGGTTCGGTGATCTTAAAACTGATACCGTTGGCTCCTGCGAAACTTCCGATATCACCGCCAAGGCGCACCTTTTCGGCCATCTCATCGGCCATTGCCTTGATCGCATCATTGCGGGCGCTTTTTTCCCAACCCGCGCGGACTTTCCCGCGAATCTTTTCGAGCGGTTTGAGGGCGGGTGGAATCACGTCGCTAACGCTGAGCGCGAAGTAACTCCCAGTATCATTTTCCTGCATCGCCGGCTCGTCGCCGACCTGAGCGGAAAAGACGGCCGGTAGAAAGTTGCGTATGCTTGGCAGTCCTTTTATCTCGTTGCCGTCGGTATCGCGGCCCGAGGCGTCTACCGCGGCGAGGCGGTGGATGGTGATATTAAGTCGATTGGCTGCCTCGGTGATAGATGCCCCACCGGCAAACTCGTCCTCGATGTTGTTGGCGATGTCGAATAGCGCATCTCCCGCCCGTTGCAGTGCGATGTCCTTTCTTAGTTGCTCGGTCACCTCGCCGAGTGTCTTGGTTGAACCCGGCTCGATGCTCGTAACGTGAAAGACGTGCCAGCCGAATCCGGTCTGAATCGGCTGACTGCTCTGGCCCGCCGCGAGCGCGAATACCGGATCACGCGCTTCGCTCGGCAAGCCTGCCTTAGTTGTGAGGCCGAGCGAGGTTTCGCCGACGGTCAGGCTCTTGGTATCCTGACCAACCACGGCGAGGTCTTCGCCTTTGTTGAGCCGTTCATAGGCGATCTGTGCGGTTTTCTTGTTTTCGTAAAGCAGTTGCGCCACATCGCGGCGTTCCAACGTCACGAATTCGTCCAGGCGGATGTCGTACTCCTTCGCCAAGTCTTCATCGGAAACCGCGACTTCGGATACTAGGTCCTGGGGTTGCAGCGTGAAGTAGGTAATCGAGCGAAGTTCCGGCGTGGTGAAATCCGCTTCATGACTCCGGTAATAGTCCTGTAGCGCGGCTTCGTCGGGTTCGTTGATTTGCAAAGCGGCGCTCTGGGGAACAATGAGGAGTTCGGCAATCCGCTGCTCCCCCCTGTAACCAAACAGGCGGTCAACCAGCGCGCTTGGGGCTTTTGCGTTCGCGGTAACCGCGCCGAGCAGCTGGTCCCGGGCGATGTCGCGGCGCGTTGCCGCCACATACGACTCCTCGTTGAATCCGTTGTTGGCCAGAGCTTGCTGAAAAATGGCCGGATCGAATTGACCCACTGCATTACGGAAGGCGGCGTTCGCGCGGATATTGGCCGCGATAACGGTGTCGCTCGCGGTCAACCCAAGATCCGCGGCCGCCTGTTGGAACAACGCCTGACCGACCACCTGCTGAAGCGTCGCATCGATCAAGCCGAGATTGCGCGCATCCTCGGTGCTGAGGCGACCGCCGAACCGGCTTGCGATTCGCTGATATTCCCGCTGGTAGGAGTTGCTGAAATGACTGGCCGATATCTCCGTATTGCCGACGACTGCAACGGTAGTGTCGCTGGGGCCTTGCAATATGTCGCCGATGCCCCACACCGCGAAGCTCAGCATAATGATTCCAAGAAATATCTTTACTATCCACGACCCGGTGGTTTGGCGAAGCGAACGAAGCATTGGACAGTCCTGATTTCTGTGAGACCGCGCATCATAAGCCGCAGATGAGCCGCGGCAAGAACAACCCGCGCCGATCGAGACCTAGCTTTGATAATGGCCTTTTGCTAAACCCGGTCAAACACAACCGTTTGTGGAAATTTGGCGATGGCAATGACGCGGCGTGTGCTTGTTGCGGGCAATTGGAAAATGAACGGTCTTCGTGCCGACGGGTTGGCGCTAGCCCGGGACGTGGCGGCGGCGACGCGGCAGCTCTCCGGCGACGTTGACTTACTGATTTTCCCGCCCGCGACATTGCTGGCTGAAGTAGGTACCGCGATTGCTGGAAGTACTGTCGCGTTGGGCGCACAGGACTGCGCTGCGGATGCACGCGGCGCATTCACCGGTGATCTCAGTGCCGCAATGCTTGCCGATGCCGGTTGCGAGTTCGTTATTCTCGGCCACTCGGAACGGCGCCAAATTCATGACGAGACGAGTGAGCTGGTGGCGCGCAAGGTGATGGCGGCGCAAGACTGCAACTTGAGCACGATCGTGTGTGTTGGTGAGACGGTCGCCGAGCGGGATGGTGGGAGAGCCTTGGCGGTGGTCGGAGAACAGATTGATCTCTCGATACCACAATTGTGCAATGCGTCGACGCTGGTCGTCGCCTACGAGCCGGTTTGGGCAATCGGCACCGGCCGCACGCCAACCATCGGCGAGATAGAAGAAGTTCACGCATTTTTGCGCGACCGTCTGAGAGATCGCTTCGCCGATGCGGGTGGCAAAATCCAATTGCTTTATGGCGGCTCAGTCAAACCGGAAAATGCTCATGAGATTCTGGCAGCAGGAAATGTCGATGGCGCTCTGGTCGGGGGAGCCAGCCTCAATGCCGACGATTTTCTCGCGATTGCCGGCGCCTGCGATTGACTTAATTCTCGGGCACCGTGACCCAGATATCCTTTACCGGCGTGGATAGTCGATCGAGATCGGTCAACAGAGCGATAACCCGCGGCGCAAGGTCCGCGCCGGCTTTCATGAATAACTGACCACCCGGCGTGAAGATATCGCGGGTCAAGATAGCGTTCCAAGGTATCGTTTCGATGGATACCAAACGTTCATCCGGGTAACTGCCGGTTGGCTCCCCGTGAGGACTGCCGGCGCCCGCGGGCCGCGCGCTGGCCGCGGGTTTACCGGCTGCACCTTCGGTCACTCGCTCAAGCACCGATGCCACGTTTAGGGCCTCGTAGTCTTCCACCGGTTTAAGTCAGCGATCGCGATCGGATTGCTCGAGCACCTGGGTAATGCGTGCCGAGAACGCGCCTTTTGACACCGGTTTGACGAGAAACGCATTGACGTCGAGCGCTAAAGTGACATCGACCAGGCTCTTGTCTGAATACCCCGTGAGCAGCGTAACCGGGGTCGCTCGCGTAATGCCGTACTGGCTGGTTCGGACCGCCTTAAGCAATTGGAGGCCATGAAGTTCCGGCATGTTGAAATCGGAAATGACGAAGTCGACACCCTCCGCGATCAGACGTAGTGCTTCGCGGCCGTCCCCGGCCTCGAAGACATCTGGGTTGCCGAGGTCCTTGAGTGGCCAGCGAACCGCCGAGCGGCTTGTTGCCACAGGAGGACCGTCAAGCCGGCTAGGTTTTTTTCCGCCATTGGATTTAGTTTCTGGGTCGACGGCTTAGGCAAAAGTCATGAACCCGCGCATATTCCAGTTTCAGCCGTTCGCTTTGCTGAGCGAATCCCCTCCAATCTTCGGAACGGGCCCCCGATTCAAGATTCTCAAGAATAACCACCAGCGATTTCGCGGCCGCATTCATTGCCGCACTTTTTGCAGCATGCGCACAATCATGGACGGTTTGTGCGTCGTTAGCAGCGATCGCCCCGTCCAGTTTTTCGAGTAAGCCGGGAAATTCGCTTGTGAATAGGTCGAGCAAAGCGAACAGGACGGTTTCGTCGGTGTCGCCGATGATTTCACTAAGGAACTGCAAGTCCACGGGAGCGTTGACTTGCTCTTCACCGTCTGGTGGTGGGGGCGGGTTATGGTTAGTGCTGATTGGCAGGGCTCGCCATTTTCCTAGGACGGTCGATAATCGTTCGATCGAAACAGGCTTGCCCAGAACGTCGTCCATTCCGGCGGCGATGTAGCGGTTGCGATCCTCAGGATCAGCGTGTCCGGTCATCGCGATCACCGGCGTGCGACGATCTTGAGATTGCTCCCACCGGCACAGTTCCTGGGCAAACTCCATTCCACCCATTGCCGGCATTAGAATATCAATCAGGATGGCCGCATAGTCTCCGTGCTTTGCCAACGCGAGCGCTTGGTCTCCATTTTCCGCCGTGTCGCATTGCGGGCCAAGTTTCGAGAGTTGCTTGGTCGCAACCGCGCGGTTGATCTCAACATCATCGACGACGAGAACCGGCCGGGTGGATCGGTTTTCGTCAAGTCGCAAGACCGAACCCGCCATGATGCGATGCAGCGTCGCTAGTAATTCGCGGCTATCAACCGGCTTGGTGAGGCACACGTCCATTCCCGCCCGCAGGCAGGCATCCAGTTCGCTCTGAATCGCGCTTGCAGTGATCCCGATAATTGGCACCGACCCTCGCGCTCCGGCATCGCGCGAATATGCTGCGTCGTCTCCAGACCGTTCATTTCGGGCATGTGCCAGTCCATCAATATCAGATCAAACGAATCGGACTCCAGTGCTTGTAGTGCTTCGAGACCGTTGGTCGTGTTGACCACCACGTGGCCTGCGCCAGTAAGGATTTTTTCCACGACGCTGCGGTTGATCTGATTGTCTTCGACCTGGAGAACGCGCAGCGGTGGTAGCAGATTTGGGTCAGGCTCGAGAATTACCGCTTCGTTCGCCGCGCGAAGTGCTCTGATATCGGTGTCATGATCGATCGGATAGTCAACCGTAAACCGGAACGTACTACCCGTGCCGACAGCACTCTTGAGTGTTATCTCTCGGCCCATCAGATGAACCAGCCGTCGGCAGATCGCGAGACCCAGGCCCGTGCCCCCGTATTTGCGAGCCACTTCAACCGACGCTTGGGTGTGGTCGGATAATAGTTTCTCCTGGTTTTCGGGTTTGATCCCCTGTCCGGTGTCAGTCACCGCAAACGTGACCGCCGCCCGGCTCGAGTCGTGATTGGCAAGATCGATCACGACGTCGACCGACCCTTGTTTAGTGAATTTGATTGCATTGCTGATCAGATTTAGCAGGATTTGTTGCAATCGATAGGGGTCGCCGATAACAACTTTCGGCACCTCACGCGCCGTCGTGCTGTGCAGCTGTAGGCCTTTTTCATCAGCCTGGGACGCCAACATAGAAACCGAGCGATCGACGATGTCTTCGACTGCGAAGGGGATGGCTTCGAGTTCGAGTTTCCCCGCCTCCAGCTTAGAAACAACGAGCAGGTCATCAACGATCCGAAGAATCGACTCCCCCGATAAGACCACCGTGTTTACATACTCGCGTTGCTCTGCGTCTAAGTCGGTGTCGCGAAGCAGGCGCGCCATGCCGAGCACGCCGTTCATGGGCGTTCGCACTTCGTGGCTGACGACGGCAACGAATTCGGATTTCATCTGTGCGGCGGCTTCGGCATCCTCTTTGGCTTGTCGCAACAGCGCTTCGGCTTCCTTGCGTTCGTTAATGACGAAGCCGGTCCCGAGAATCACTTCTTCGCCTTCATAGGTGATGATCCGGCAGGAGAGGAGCAACCAATCATACTCGCCGTCTGACCGTCGGAACTGGGTTTCGAAATCGTCGACCCGCCCATTCTCGCGCAGCAATCCAAGTGGCCGTCCACGATCACTGGGATCCTTGTAGTAATTTTCAACCGCCGGTGCACCGACTTGGGCTGCATAAGTCTTGCGTGCGACCTCGTTGGTAAGCAGCACCTTGCCGATTTCGATGTTACTGAGGACGACCGGATTGGGTATGGCTTCCATCAACTCGCGCTGCAGTTCGGCAAACTCCGATCGTGCCTGGGCGAGTTCTTCGGCATCCTCGTTGGCCTGTTCAAGAAGGGCTTCGGTTCGTTTTCTTGCGTCGATATTGTGAGTGGCGACGAACATTGCCGGCCGCCCCTCATAGATCGTCTCGCGCGCCGACATGAGGAACCACTCATAGCCAGAGCGCGTCATGAAGCGGGTCTCAAAACCATCGACACCACCTGCGTCGCGGAGCAGCTGATCAACCAAATTCTTGCGATCGCCAAAGTCGTACCAAAAGTTCATCGGCGGGGGCCCGCCAATTTCGAGCCCGCGAACGGCGTTCGCGTTTTCATTGAGATACAAGACTTCCCTGGTTTCCAGGTCCGTCAGGATCAGTGGGATGGGAATTCCGCTTAGGATTCCGCGTTGCAGCTCAGCAAAATCGGACTGCGCTTCCGCCAGCGCTTCGGCGTCCTCTTTGGCTTTGCGTAGCATTTCCTCGGCGCGCTTGCGCTCAGTGATGTTTTGAGAGGCGACGAGAACCGCCTGTTGACCGTCAAAATCGATCATTCGGGCGGACATCAGGCTCCAGTCAAAACCGACTTCCGGCCGTCTCACTTCGGCTTCGAAGTCATCTACCCGTCCGCGTTCGCGTAGTTGCTCGACGAGACGCCGACGATCTTCCGGGTTGCGATAGACATCTGCGATCGTCCCTTTGCCGGTTTCTACCTGCTGGACCGTCCAGCGAGTATTCATTCGCGTATAACGCCTCGTCTGTATCGGCGTCGCTTACTGCCAATGGCCCCGGGAATGCATCGAGGAGCTCGCGTTGCATGTAGGCAAACTCGGACTTCGCGACGGCGAGGGTCTCAGCGTCGTCTTTGGCTTGTTGAAGCGCTCGTTTGGCACGTTGGCGTTCGGTGGTGTCGTGGGCAAATCCGAGGTACCGGTTCTCACCCAGCGAGCGAACGCTTATGTCAAACGGGACGAGAGATCCATCCTTGCAGCGCCAGATTACCTCGGCTTTCAAATCACCTTGATCGGCGAGTCGGATCCCCTCTTGCGCGGCGTTTCTGCTTTTGTCGCCAGGCGGAAGGAGATCTACAACGCTCAATTTAGTCAACGCGTCGCGGCTGTAGCCGAGCGGGGCGCACAAGGTGGGATTCGCGTCGACGAACTTGCTTTCGCCATCGACGACAAAAACACCCTCGATGGCCTGGTCGACATAGGAGCGGAATTTGCGCTCGCTTTCCTCAATCTGCTTTTGCGCCGCCCGCTGCTCGGTGACGTCACGCGTAACGACAAGGAATTGTCCGTTTCCTTGCGGTGCCGCGTTTCCTTCGAGCCTTATGACGGAGCCGTCTTTTCGAACCGCGAGCGTTTCTCGCTGCACGCGTCCCTCTTGGTTAAGCATGCGCATCGTCTCGCCGGCGGCGAGACGATGTTCAGGGAGCATCGTATCTTCCAGCGTCATTTGGCAGAGCTCGTCGAGCGAGTAGCCGAGCATCTCGCAACCTGCTGGATTAACATCCAAGATTCGCCCGTCCGCGTTGAGTACGCAGACTCCTTCCGTCGCCGCCTCGACGTAGGAACGAAACCTCCGCTCGCTGTCGACGAGCGCTTCGCGCGCTTCGCGCGAAGCCGTATGTCGACCTGGACTCCCACCATCCCGCCGAGTGAGGTCGGGCGCCAGTGGAGATCTAGCCAGCGCCCATCAGATAATTTGTGCTCGAAGTCGTGCCAGTTCTTCTTCTCGGTGGTGCGGGAGAGACTACCCTCCCATGCGATTGTCTGGCGCCGATCGTCGACAACGAATAAATCACGCCAGGTGACTCCCGCTTTGAGGTCGTCATCCGAATAGCCGTAGAACTCCTGATACTTGCTGTTGTAGGCGGCCAGGCGGTCATCGGCGTCGAATAAGACAAAGCCATCCGAACTGTGTTCGATAGCATCGGCCAGAAGCGCTCGCGCGTTGGCCGCATCGTCCTTGGCGGCCAATAGGGCCAGCTCAGCCTGCTTGAGCTCGGTAATGTCGTAGATCCAGGCGACCAGCGCTTCCCGGCCGGCGAGGTTGAGGACAACGGCGGTCAACAGCGCCCATATCGCACCGCCATCCGCACTACGAAACTCCACCTCACGATCAACCACGCGTTCGCCATTCTGCGAATGTGGGACGATTGCAACACCGTCATCGGGATTTGCGAAATAAGCGCGCGGGTCCTCGCCCACCAAGTCGTCTCCAGGCCAGCCCAGGAGTTCGTTAAAGCGCGTATTCGTAAAAAAGATTTCGGAACCATCGAGATTTGTCCCGGCGATTCCAACCGGGCTGGTCTCGATGATGTGTTTGAGTTGGGCTTCGCTGCCGCGGACCGCAGCTTCGGCTTGTTTACGCTCTGTGGCATCGCGTGCGAACGCTAGAAAGCGACCGTCGTCCAGCGTGCGCGCCGAGATGTCGAACGTAATCGTGGTTCCGTCTTTTCGCCGGCAGGCCAATTCGACGTTGGCACTGTTTCGAAGGTTTAGCTCGATCGCTTCGCGCTTCTTTTGCCAGCTGTCCTCACCGGCGCTGAGCACGTCGTCAACCTTCATGCCCAATAATTCGGCGCGCGAATAGCCGAGCTGTGAGCAGAGTGCCGGGTTGAGATCAACGAAGTTCGAATCCCGGTCAACAACGAGGACGGCGTCGGCGGCTAGATCAATGTAGCGGTAGGGGAGTCCGTTGCTAAGAATTGGTTGAATCGTGGACACTTCCTCCCATTGGTCGACGCGACCTTGGAGCGCGACGATTCGTTCGACTAAGTCGGCTTTCTTGTACCGCATAAGATCGGCGGCGGTGTCTGGAGATGCGTTCATGATCAACCTCCCCCATTGGGGATGTTCAGAAGGTAAAAGCGTCGCCTTCCGCAGGTGCGATGCAACGGGTTGTCGACCCGGCGCCCTCTAACAGTGCTCGCGAAACATCTAGCTTGTGCGCGATATCGTCGTCGGTTTGATCGGGCTCGTGGTGGTAGAGGAATAGGTTTTTTACTTGCGCCTCGTGCGCGACTTCGACGACTTCCTCTACCGCGGAGTGTCCCCAGCCTTCTTTCGTTTTATATTCGTCAGCGGTGTAGCAACAGTCCGTGATGAGGGCGTCGCAATTTGTGACAAATTTGATCAGCTGACTTCGAAATTCGGGATTATGCCGTTGTGAATTTTTGGGAAATAGCTCGTTGTCCGTGACGTAGCAGATTGCTCGATCGCCAAATTCGACTCGAAACCCCAAGCAATTCCCGGGGTGGCTCAGAAACATCGATCTAACGGTGACATCGTTTATTTCATTCGTGCCCTCACCAATCCCATGAAAAACGACGTTGGCCCCGAACTCGCGCACGGTTACCGGAAAATAGACGTTGTCCATTTGCGCTGATACCAGATCGCGCAGGCTGATATCGGCATGATCGGCGCCATAAATATCGAAATGATTACCTTGTTGATAAAGCGGCGCGAAATAGGGCAGTGCGTTGATGTGGTCCCAGTGCGGGTGAGAAATGAAAATCGACGCTTCGACGCGTTCGGCCTCTCCCGCTACCAAGCTATCGGAGAGTGCTTTGATGCCGCTGCCGGCGTCAAAGATGAAAAATCGATCTTTTGGTAGTGACAGTGAAACACACGAGGTGTTGCTGCCATAGCGTAGCGAGCTGGGCGCGGGTAGGGGGAGAGTGCCGCGCACGCCCCAAAATTTAAGCGTCACGTCATCGGAAATAATCCGATAGATCTCGCTCATAAATGTCTCGGGATCGATTGGCTTGGTG
>Ga0115002_10001510_pt1 | contig 31997 bp, 23 predicted proteins | sample ArcticOcean_MG_C_8_FD_89576 | JGI IMG/M metagenome (GOLD analysis project Ga0115002, IMG submission 89576) | Marine microbial communities from western Arctic Ocean - ArcticOcean_MG_CB11_86 | ecosystem: Environmental > Aquatic > Marine > Oceanic | place: Arctic Ocean: Canada Basin | collected... | reverse complement strand
GCAAAGTCGAACCGAATGTCATTTCCAGCCCCACTAGTAGAGTCCAAGTCTCCCTGCCCAAGGAAGGTCATCTGGTCCGGCTCTAGGCTTTCCGAGTACTCTCTCACATGCCAGGCGACATCGACATCAGGCCCCTCCGCACTCTGGTAGCGCACATTGAGCACGAACAGGTCGTGGACCCCGCTGGAGTGGAACTCCCACTCCTCAATGTCGCTAGCAACCCCACTCAGGTTGTAGGTCTGGTTCTCCCAGCTCTCACCACCATCCCAACTCAGTTGGTGGACGATTGACAGTCCATCCTTCTTGACACAGTGCAACCCACCAGAAGAGTCGAATGAACAGTATTGGGAGGGCAGGGTCGAGCCATTCGTAGTCTCTGCAGTCCACCAGTTGAGGTTGACATCGAGGAATGCGTCAACCCCCCCATCGAAGTAGGAGGGAAAGTAGAGTCCACCCGAGGGCACCGGGAAGGAGCGCATCTCCTTGTGCGGCTTGGTGAAGTCCCACTCTTCCCCAAGGTCAGCGCCCGCAAACAGCATGTCCACAGTCTCCACGGGAAGGTTGCCATCCCTGTCAGGGAAGTCGAAGTTCTGGTAGTTCAGCCCGTCAGTGCTGATCTGTCCACCCCGGTTTACCACCTGATGCCAAAAGTTCGAGATGACAAGGCTAGCCCAAGGTCCAGAACCGTAGATTCCTCCACTAATCGGACCTACCACCTCGACCTGCCACGACCGGTCGTAGAAAGCCTCGGGAGGTCTGTTGTAGCACCATTTCCACTGCTCATCATCCGCATCATAGAGGAAGGCGTAGAACTGGTCTGCACCACTGGTGCTCGGATAGGGGAACCAACCCATCGAGATTAGGTCGCCGTTGGTCGCCTGCACGATGCTCCCTTCGCCTAGCCCCTCCTGCCCCGGAGCTGTAGGTTTGTAGAGAAGACAGCCAATCTGTGCAAGGACGGTTGGTTGCCACTCTTGCCATGTGTGACCCCGGTCCTCGGACCAGGTCGGATACTCGCCACCGAAGTTGAGGATCCACCCCTCCTTGGTCGCTGCTAGATAGTGCTCGCAGCAGTTGCCACCCTCTTCGTTTCCGAAGACTGCCCATGAGGCGTTACCCCAAGTCTCGTTGGCCCATAGGTCGCCTACAACGAAGTCTCGGGCGTCGGCATGGCCGAGCGGGTCGTCGACATAGGTGAAGGACTCGTCCCATGGTATTGTGTTGGGTTCTTGCTTCTCATCGCCGCCAAGGCAGCCGGCGAACAGTTGTGTGAATATGATGAGCGAGATGAGGGTGCCGCGGATGATTCTCGCCCGTTCCATGAGACTAGACAGACGGGGTGCTCTATTTGGCGATGACGGGGCATGTGCCCCGCTCGCGAGGGGGGGCTCGCGGTGTGGGAGCGGTTATCAGCCGGTGTGGCCGGTGAGTCGGTAGATGACGGGTCGTTGGCTCCCCCTGGCGCTGTCCGCGCTGATGCTGTTCGTGTTGGTTCCGCTATCTCCTCCGGGCGCTGCACACATCGCTGATGAGTCAAGCCACGACCACATCATCATCACGGAGATTCTGGTCAGTCCGAGCGGCGAGGACTACAACGGAACCGACTGGAACGGTGACGGTTGGTTCGGTTCTGGCTCAGACCAATTCATTGAACTCTACAATCCAACAAGCGATACAGTCAACCTCGGCGATTGGTGGCTCGATGATGACCCGAACGCTGGCTCGCCGCCCTGTGCAATCGGCTGGAACACGAATTTGACTCCCGGTGAGCGTATCGTATTCTATCGCTCCGTCACCGGCCTCGATTTGTCCTATTTCGACGGCGACACAGTTCAACTCAGCAATGAGATGGGAGCGGTAATCGACACCTACTCTTTCAGCGCCCTAGACTCAGATTACGATGTATCATACGGCCGATTCGGTGATGGCTCATGGGGTAAAGTGGGCAGCCCAACTCCGGGTTTGGCGAATGATCAGTCATGGCCTCAAGGAAGCCACCGGCAAGGGAGTTGTTACACTCCGAACGACCAACTTCACGATGGCGCGTATGTGCTTGCGGGGCGTGTGGTCACCATGGCGAGCGAGGATTTGGTGCTCAACAACGGTAGGATTTTGGTAAATGATGGATTAATTTCCGAGATTTGGGAGGGCAACCCACCTGGAAATATCGACCTTACTAATGTCCCTGTTTACGAGACAGGCGGTACGATTTACCCCGGCCTCATCGACATGCACAATCACTACCACTACAACTACCTCCCAGTTTGGGATTACACGAAGGATCCATTCTACACCAACCGCTACCAATGGAAGGACAATCCAACATACAAACCAGGAGTTTCATGGCCAAAGGTGTTCATGCTTCAAGGCGACCGTTGGGGTCTTGCTGAAGAGGCTGTGAAATACGCAGAGGTGAAGTCAGTAGTCGGTGGAACAACCGCGATTCAGGGCGGCCCCTCGAGCGAGAAGGACGCTTGGGCAGACATTCTCGCCCGTAACATCGAGCACTACAATTTCGGTTCTGACGACATCAAGACCTGTGCGGTTTGTGACGCCGCGTATGACTTGGCGTATAGCGGCCAGCACATCATCGATGACCACAACGACGGTGAATTGGACGCTTGGTTCGTCCATGTCGCGGAAGGGACAGACGCCTCCTCTTTGAACGAGTTCTCGATCCTCAAAACCCAAGGCCTCTTGCTTCCCGAGACCGTCCTCATACATGGTGTCCCATTGGGGGCATCTGAGTTCGCTGACATGGCTGCCGTAGGGGCGACACTTGTCTGGTCGCCGACATCTAATCTGCTGCTCTACGGTGATACGGCGCAGGTCGAACTCGCCCGGGCTGCCGGAGTGAATATCGCGCTCGCGCCTGATTGGTCACCGTCGGGGCCGAAGAGCGTTCTACATGAGTTGAAGACCGCCGATTGGTGGAATAAGAACCAGATGAATGGAATCTTCTCCGACTACGAATTGGCGCAGATGGTGACGAGTAACGCTGCTGATGGCATGAATTGGACCAGTTACATCGGTCGGATTTGGAAGGGAGCGGCAGCGGACTTCATCGTCGTTGACAATATCGCCGCTGACCCATATCGAAACTTGATTCAAGCGGTTGACCCTGATGTGAGATTGACTGTAGTCGGTGGACTTCCAGTGTTTGGTGATGTCGACCTAATGGCCGCGATGAAAGGCGCCGACTACGAAATCATTCAAGGAAACGGCTTCCAAAAAGCAGTAGATGTCACCTTTGAAGGAGTTGAAGATGGCAGTCAGACATTCGAGTTCATCGAAGGTGAACTAACGAAAGCGATGCGATTTGACAGACAGGAAATGTTTGATGACTGGGGTGTAAACAGTTACAGTTGGACTGAGTTCAACGATTGGCTCGACCAATCATATTCAACTCTCGGGCCGATACCGCTCGACCCAGTTTTCACCTACGGAGATGACCGCTATTTCGATGTCATGAACCGGAGCGTTCCTTTGAACAGTCACGGGGCGATTAATCTCTACGATAATTACTACAATGTTTCTTTCGACCAAAATGGAAACCGCACCGAAACTTGGGTTCCTCCACCCCCTGACCCGAACTCTGCTGTAGAGCCATACGGCTGGCCTCCAACCGGCAGGGATCTCGTCGAGCCACACGATTCTGCTCCACGAACTTGGGGTAGTGCTGACACGGTCCCAATCTCGCCTTGCATCATCACCGATGATGAGCGAGTTGAATCTAATATTCCCGGCGAATTTGACCCGGGCTACCGAGATGAACCGCTCTACTGCGGAGCAGTTGTGATGAAGCGGATGGAGGCGTCAGGGTGCTGGGTCGAAGCGTTTGAGGATACCGAAGGAGCGCTTTTGGATGACTCCATGTTAGTATGGAGGGAGCCCTGTCCAGAGGGAACCACTTGGACCCAACAGCATATTGGAATGTCTGAAAAACCGACCAACACCAGTGTCGAAGTGGTTAGCAGGGCCGACCCGTCTTTTGAGCGAGGGAAGATGATTGGATTCCCCGGCCAGACCTGTGAGGCAGCGAATGTCGAGGCGCTCGAACCGCCTATTGGCGAAGGAGAGCCCTATTGGGCCGAACGGGTCAGCAACTGGGTTTGCGTCGACAGTTGGCTGTATGTCGAGGAAGGCTCATGGCCACCGGGAACCGGAATTACCGACGATGGAAATGAGCAACAGGGGGCGAGCGGAATCAATCTGTTAGACCCATCGTCACCCCTTTACTGGATTCTGATGTTTGTGTCGCTTTCCACAATTTTCGGCTCAGCCGCTGCGATTTGGGTCGTTGTTCGACGCCGTTTGCCAAATCTTGAGTGACCAATCGATTGAGGCCTTGCTTCTCGGAAACTCTGAGCCTGTGGTGGAATGCTACTCGAGTTGCCAGATGGGGCCATCGGGAGTATCCTTCACTTTGACGCCGAGCGCAGCCAATTCGTCGCGAATTGCATCGGCTGCGCCCCAATCTTTTGCCGCACGCGCCTCAGCTCTCTTTGTCAGCAGACCTTCGACCTGCTCAGAAATTTCAGCCCGCCTCGGGTCTTCCGCAGGTCCTGCCAATGCTTCTTCTCTTGAAGGCAAAAGTCCGAGAACGGTTCCGGCTAATTCCTCAAGCCATGCTACTGCATAATGACCGAACGCGGAATTGTCAGCCTCGTCGAGTTCGCTACTACCATCGCCACTTCTACCGCCCGCGCTACCGGCACCGCCACCACTTACGTTTGCGCCACCGCCACCGGTCCCATCGCCGAGCGCTCTAGTTATTTCACGGACAGCCGCACTGATTTTGGAAAGTGCCTGGCGTGTGTTGAAGTCATCATCCATCGCCTTTGCACAATCTTCGGCCAATTTCTCCATCATACCGTGCACATGCGCGAGTCCATCCCCACCGAGCTGAGGTTTGGGCATCGCCACAAGTTTGTCATCCGACTTTTCGCCCCAAGCCTGCAGCGCAGTTCGGTAGGCGACCTCAAGTTTCCTTTGGTTGCGTTCACCCTCCTCGAGGAACTGGTCAGAGAGGTCAATCGGGCTGCGGTAGTGGGCGTTCAGCAGGGCGTGTCTAATCACGAGTGCTGGGTAGATTTCTAGAGCATCTGTGATTGTCCAGAAGTTTCCTAGCGACTTGCTCATCTTTTCCCCGTCGACATTTACGAATCCGTTGTGCATCCACCAGTGAACCACCGGCTGGGCTCCAGTGCAACATTCTGACTGGAAAATCTCCGCTTCGTGGTGAGGGAATCGCAGGTCCTGTCCGCCGCCGTGAATATCGAATTGTTCTCCAAAATATTCGAGTGACATCGCGCTGCACTCGATGTGCCAACCGGGTCTTCCGACCCCCCAAGGGCTCTCCCACTGCGGCTCTCCGGGTTTTGAAATTTTCCACAGCGCGAAATCCTTGTGGTCACGCTTTCCACTTCCCGTATCCGCCACCCTTCCTCCAGCGCCGGCCTGAACCGCCTCGATATTTTGGCCGGTCAACATGCCATACTTTTCGGGTGCTGACTCGACATCGAAGTAGACTCCGTCATTACCGATGTAGGCGTTTTCCTTTTCGAGCAGGGTTTCAATCATTGAGATGATACCGGGGATAGTTCCAGTGACTCTCGGATAGTGGTCTGCACGCAGTACATTGAGGGCGTCCATTGCGCTGTAGTAATCGATGATGTTGCGCTCAGCGACCTCTTGGAATTCGATTCCTTCTTCATTCGCCTGATTGATTATTTTGTCGTCAACATCGGTGAAATTCTGAACATAGGTGACATCGTAGCCCTTCGCTTCCAACCATCGGTGGACAATATCGAATGCGACATAACATCGGGCGTGGCCGAGATGAGATGGTGAATAGGGAGTTATCCCACAGACATAGAGGCGAACTTTGCCGGGTTCGATGGTCGTAAACTCGACCTTCTCCCGTCGGCGTGTATCGTGGATTCGCAGAGTCATATAGGGTCACTATGACCAAATCGGCCTCGACGCAGGGTAAAAACCCATGTCGCAAGAGGGGGCATCATGGTGCGAACTGCGATGTCCAAGCGGGACATGAAAGGGAAGGTCATTCTCATCACCGGCGCGACCCGTGGAATCGGAAGGATGGCATCTCATGGAATCGCAACGACGGGAGCGACGATGGTTGTCGTCGGCCGTGACCAGTCCCGTGTGGACTCACTGATTTCTGAGTTGGAGGAGGTTTCCGGTCACGGCCCGATTCACGGCGAAATCTGTGACCTCTTGTCACAGGCGGATATTCGCTCATTCGCTGAGCGTTTCACCGCTTCCCACGGCCGCCTCGATGTTTTGGTCAACAATGCTGGCGCAATTTTCACCAAGAAAGTGATGACTGTGGATGGTTTTGAGCGAACTTGGGCGCTCAACCACAATGGCTACTTTCTGCTCACTTCGTTGCTCAAGGACCAACTCGTCGCCACTGAAGGCTCTCGTGTAGTGAGCACTGCCTCCGATGCTCACCGCGGCGGCAAAATCGCTTGGAACGACCTGCAATTCGAAAAGCGGATGATGAAGGGCGGCTGGTCATCTTACTGCCAATCAAAACTCGCTAACATCCTGTTCACACGCGAATTGGGCCGTCGATTAACCGACACCGACACCACCGCAAACTGCCTCCACCCCGGTTTCGTAAACACTGGATTTTCAAAAAACAATGGCTCATTCGGCCGCTTAATGATGGTCCTCACCCGCCCCTTCCAACGCAAAGACACCCGAGGTGCAGAAACGGTAGTTTGGCTCGCGGTTTCCGAGGAGGCCGAAGGGCTGAGCGGTGAGTATTGCTACAACTGCAAGCCTGCAAAACCCAACAGGAGAGGTCGTAACGATGAGGATGCGGCTCGTCTTTGGGGTCTCTCCGAGGAGATGACCGGAACGGTTGGCGTCTGGGATTGAGTGAACCCAATGAGTTGGAACAATCGATTGCCCGCCCTTTCGCTACTTCTCACATGTAGTCTGCTTCTCGCAGGCTGCCTTGAAGCGGTTGAACCACCAGCAGCTGACCCAAACGCCGACAGTGACGGCGACGGGCTTTCTGACGGCTACGAATCGGAATTCGGCCTCGACCCAGATGACTCAACAGACGCCCCAACCTGCCAAGGAAGAGTCGAGTTTTGCCTCAAAACATACGACAATTTCACATTCGCTGAAACCCACAATTCATTCGCCACCAACGCCGATGGAGTCTACTATCCAGCAAATAATCACGACACCGGACTGTCAACCCAATGGAACGGCGGCGTGCGCGCCTTCATGCTCGACACACATCACAAGTCAGCGACACAGACAGCCAAGGAGGATGTCGTCTTCTGTCACGGCGACCCGGACCAACTCATCCACCCGTGTGGATACAGCGAGGTAGATGCCTTTGCGTGGCTTGAACAATTGAGAGATTTCATGGACGGTTCACCAACTGATGTGGTGACGATTCTGCTCGAAAATTATGTGCCGATAGACCATCTTGAGTATCTCTTCAACGAAACCGGGCTTCTCAACCGGACTTGGGTTCACACACCAGGGGAAGGGTGGCCAACCTTGGGGGAGATGGTTCTCTCCAACCGAACTTTGGTGGTTTTCTGGGATGAGGGGGACGACCCTGCCTACCCGTGGCTTCATCACGCCTGGTCACACAGTTGGGACACCCCTTACGGTGAGCGAAACGAGGATGAATTCTCTTGCGAGGTAGGGCGTGGAGATGGCGAACTCCCGGTTTGGCACCTCAACAACTGGCTATCCAACGCAGCCGGATTCTCTGACCCGCAGCGGTCCGAAGATGTCAATGACAAGGAGACGCTGCTCGCTCGGGCGCTAGAGTGCTGGGAAGAGGTTGGAAAACGGCCGACATTCATCGCAGTAGATTGGTGGGACGACGGTGATGTGGTTGGCGTAACTCAAGAACTGAACTTGATGGAAAGTTGGAATTCAACGACTGCGATGTGAATTTTCCTAAGTAGTACTTTGTTTCATTTTTCGTCGCTGTTCCGGGATACCTCCCTCCGAGCAATTCCCTTCGCAACATTGACAACCGGCCCGCGGCCGGGGAAATCTATGGGAGAAGAGTTCCAGTGTTGTGGTTTCGGCATGCCGATGATTTCGAAGGGTGTAGGGTTAGTTCTCACAGTGTGGGGAATTGCTGCATATGTCATCAGTGACATGGCGAGTCTCACGGCAATGATTCCCACCTTCATGGGTGCACCAATTCTCATCATGGGCTTCGTTGCCGAGAAGATGCCAGAGAAGCGCAAGTTGGTCATGCACATCGCTGCGACTTTCGGTTTGCTCTCTTTCCTCGGAGGTCTGCGCCTCTTCACTATGTTAGGTGACGACAAGGGGCTAGCTTTCTACTCCCATCTTGTGCTCTTGGTGTTCGGTGGCTTCTACACTGTGGTCTGCGTGAAGTCATTCATTCACGCCAGAAAAACCTCGGCGTAGCCGAGGTCTTGGTTTTGGGATCGCCATCAATTCTGCAGTCACACTTTTGGTAGTACAATCTGCCCGAAGGGCACTCACAGTGAATTACTCGCTGTCAGTGACTGTTTGCTATCGCTCGCCGCGCCCGCGAGCGAGTTGTCATTCGGCGGCAGCGAGCGACGCTTGGATTTCATTATCCTTCGACTTGATTTGATCCCATAGAATCTCTGCGACATCTTTGACATCCATCTCAGAACCGACCGCCTTCAGTCCATCAGTCACCATCAAGGAACAGAATGGACAACCAACCGCGACGGTGTCGCATCCAGTCTCAGCGAGTTCCTTAGCCCGAATCTCATTGACTCGCTTGTCAGGGTCCTCTTCCATCCACATCTGTGCACCACCTGCGCCACAGCAGAATGAGTCCTTGCCTGTCCGAGCAGGCTCTGCGTCGACCCCACCGATGACCGAGCGGGGCTCTTCAGTAATGCCACCGATTCGTCCAAGGTAGCAGGGGTCGTGGAAGGTGACCTTGTTCTCACCATCGCGTTCGACGTCGGGCAGTTTCCCTTCCTTTTGGAGGAGTGAGAGAATTTCGGAGTGGTGGAAGACCTCCAACTCGTCGCCTCCGTAGTCACCATACTCCTTTCCGAGAGTGTGGAAACAGTGCGGGCAAGATGCAACAATTCGCTTCACCCCAAGTTCCTGGAAGGTCGTCATATTGGTTTCAGCCAGCATCTGGAAGAGATACTCGTTACCCATCCGCCTCGCTGAATCACCCGAACAGCCCTCTTGCATTCCGAGAATTCCGACATCCAATCCCGCCTCCTTGAGCAAAGAAATGGTCGCTCTCGCCACCTTCTGATTGCGTTCGTCGAAAGATGCCGCACAGCCGACGAAATAGATGTACTCGGCCGGCTCACCAATTTTGATATCCAAGTCTGCCGCCCAATCACCTCTCTCATGAGCACCAAATCCGTATGGGTTTGAGTTAGTCTCAAGGTTCCCAAGTGCGACATTGAATTCCTCTGGATAGTCCATCGCTTCCATCATCAGATGGCGACGCGCATCGGTCAGTTTTGGAACATGTTCGATGTATACAGGACAGGCGTCTACACACGCATGGCAAGTGGTACACGCCCAGATTGCTTCGGGGGTAAATCGCTCTATGATGCTCTCCTCTGGAGTCCCTCCTTTCAGCAGGATTGGAGCGTAATCGTTAGCGTAATCTCGCACATCGTGGATTATCTGCATCGGGTTCAACCCTTTACCCGACTCATACGCTGGGCAGACATCTTGGCAGCGAGCACAGTCGGTACAGGACCAGCCATCGATGAGTTGCCGCCAAGTCATCTGCTCGTAGTTACTGACTCCAAAGGTCTCGATGTCTAGCTCTTCAAGCGGCACCGCCTTACCATCTTCGCCCACTGCGAGCGGGCGCATCTTCGCCAACGGCTCAGTGTCATGGAAGAAGACATTCGGAAATGCCATCACCAGATGCATGTGCTTCGATAGGGGAATCAACACAAAGAAGATGCAAATCGCCAAAATATGCGCCCAATAGGCACCGATTACAGCCCCTTGCGTAACGCCTTGACTCGCCACCCACGCACCTACTGGCTCCCAAGTTTGGGAAGGCGCTTCAGCCGCCTCGACGACAAACGAGGTCGTCGTAATCGTCATGATGAGAACTAGAATAAAATTGCCTTCAAGTTGTGATTTTCCCTTCAATTTTTCAGGTGTAAAAATCACTCTGCGGGCGAGTGCCGCCACACATCCGATAAAAGCGAGAGTATACCCGAGTTCTACCATCCCATTCCACGGACCTAGGAAGATACCGGGGAGGATGTTGTCGGAGAAGAAATTGGCAGTGGCGAGGTCGAACATATCGGTGGACAGCATAAGAAAACCCCAGAACATGAAAACATGCATTACGCCGATTGCCTTGTCTTCAAGCACCCTTTTTTGGCCGAGCCAGCCTGTCAGAACCTCCTTGAATCGGATACCCCAAGAGTCGAATCTTGCGTCGGGAGCGCCGAGCATTACGAGTCTGGTAGCCTTCACTACTTGGAAGGTGAAGAAGCCGATTGAGGTGCCACCCAAAAGCAGCAGAATCATCCACCCTTCAAAGGGGCCGTAGGTGAGCAGAAGTGGGAGTTCCATGTTTGCTGCCTCTTAGCCGGATGAGCCCTGCCGTTTGCTTCGATTAGGAGAACGCCCTTCAATCAACCGCTCCCCCCCCAACCCCTATGGCCCATCGCCGTCGACGGACTGACATGGTGCGCGCATCCGCCCCGGGCAAGTGCATCCTGTTCGGTGAGCACGCTGTGGTATACGGGGAACCTGCAGTCGCTGTTGCAATCGATGCTAGGGTCGAGGTGGCTATCTCGACATGCAAAGGTGAATGGAAGGTGGATGGCAATCCGTTGATTGTTGAACGCCATCCACACATTGTATCGCTTCGAGAGGCGGTAATCGGTGCCGATTCTTCTCCTCATTCATTGATGGTTCAAAGTGATTTGTTCCCTGCTGCTGGGCTGGGCTCCTCCGCTGCACTTTCGGCAGCGACTTGCGCCAGCCTGCTCGGTTTGATTGGTGATGAGTTGGATTTGGAACGGGTCGCGACATTAGCCCATTTGGCCGAAGCAGCGGCTCAAGAGGGCAGAGCGAGTCCGGTTGACACCAGCACCGCTACCTTGGGTGGTTGTGTTCTACTCTCCAACCAAAAAGAAGAGCTCGCTGAGTGGCGCTACACTCGAACTCTCAAGACTCCTGATGGTGAATTCAGTTGGGAAATCCATTCAGTCGATTTACCCGCCGAAGCCCGAGAGGCTTGGCTTGTGGTAGGTAGTACCGGTATTCATTCTCCGACTGGGAAGATGGTTTCTGGAGTTGCTGAATTGTTGAGTCGCCAACCCGAACTTCGCGAAGTGATTTCGAAGATGGGGCTCGTCGCTCGGGCGGGTGTCACTGCACTCTCATCAGGTAATTTGGAGGAGGTCGGGCATCTGATGGATTTGGCTCACTCCCTTTTGCAAGAAATCGATGTTTCCTGTCCGGAGTTAGACCGATTGGTCGAAGTTGCCAGACCAACTTCGCTTGGCGCCAAGATGACAGGCGCTGGTGGAGGCGGATGTATGATTGCATTAACCCTGAATCCGAAGGCGACAGCAGAGGCGATTGAGATGCGAGGCGGGAGGGTCATCATCACCCCTCTTGGAGCCCCCGGAGTGAGAATCGAAGAATCACCATAAAAATTGATTTTCCAATTGGGAATTCAACCAAAAGCGTGATTTATGCCGTCCTCCCCTTTAAATAGGGCGCGTAGGTGGCGAGCCGTATGAGCAGTGATGAAGAGCGCCTAACAGTCGTGAATGTCGTAGCCTCCACCCGTGTGGCTGAAGAACTTGATCTCCCGGACATCGCAATCCAATTGAATTGCGAGTATGAACCCGAACAATTCCCTGGTGTAGTTTACCGAGTCGTCGACCCAAAGTTGGCAATTTTGATGTTCCGCTCCGGCCGTGCAGTTTGCACAGGCGGAAAGAACGAGGACAACATCAAGACCGGAATCGAGAGAATGATCGGCGACTTGCGGGCTGCTGGCATTGAAACTTGGGAACTTGACGATGTACAAATCGAAGTCCAAAACATGGTTGCAACCTACGCCCTCTACTACCCAGAAGACTACGACGGTGTCGCAAAGATGGATGACTACAACACCAAGGTGTTTGAGAATCCAGACGGAAGCATCAGAGTTCCAACCGAAGAAGAACTTGAGGACAAGGAGAACGAAGACATCCGTCCTATCAAGAAGGGTGAGGCGCTTGCTGCACTACCTCGAAAGTTGAACCTCAACAACCTAACTTTCCACCTACCTTTCGACAAGGTCGAGTACGAGCCCGAGCAATTCCCTGGTCTAATTTACCGACTGGACTTCCCGAAGGTTGTCTGCTTGATTTTCGGCAGCGGCAAGATGGTAATCACAGGTGCTCGACACAAAGACGAGATTCTTGAAGCGGTGCAAATCATTCAAGACGAACTCGCCGACCTACTCTGAGCAACCATCTGCTCAGTTTTGTTACGCCCCTTTCAACCGAGTTCGCCTGCTATTGGCCGCGAGTCATAACCTGGCCCGCGATATCCCACCCACTCGCTGAGGTGCAATTCTCAAAGATTGCTCAATTTCGGCCATTTGGTATCGACTTAGCGCAGGGTGTGTGCTGATAACAAGCCGAGGTTTCCGAGCCACATGGGCGAAGGGGCGACAGCCGAGTTTCTACCCGAAGTCGAGGTCCGTGGCCTCTCAATTTTCATGGCAGAAATTGTGAAGTGGGTCCACACTACGATTCCTATTTTCACTTTTGTCGGCTGGGCATTGCCTTGGGAGCAGTCTTGGTGGGTGATGCTGTTTCTCGTACCGACGATGAAGATTCACTGGATGACCAACGACAACATCTGCTTCCTCACAACCCTTGAGGCGAAATTGCGCGGAAATCCGGTAGCAGGTACTGAACGCCAACCGGGCCTCCTCCACAGAATCTCACTATTCCTGTTCGGCCGCCGGTCCCCTTCCGAAGAGAGGGTGGTTTTCTATGCTGAAATCGGGATGTATACCGGTTGGCTGATTTCCGCTCTCCGTCTGTTTGTTTGGGGCTGAAGGCGTGCGGCGAGTGCTCGCATCCCTCACTCGTTTTGCACACCTTGCCTCCTTCATTTTCATTGTAATTGGTTGGGCTCTGCCGTGGTGGCAAGCTTGGCTTATTCACGCTCCATTCGTTCTTCTCACTCGACTCCATTGGCGAATGAATGAGCGTCGCTGCATCTTCACCACATGGGAAGTACAACTCTTGGAAAAAGAGTTTACTTCCGACCATGAGGAAGGCTGGTTCGTTAAGGAGGTCTTTGAGAAGATTACCGGTTGGCGCCCGGAAACCAACTTCATTCGTAAGTTGATGATGGTCTGGATGTATTCTGGAATTGTCGTCAGCCTAGCCCGGTTGTGGTTACATTTCGGCTGATTTCAATCAGCCATGATGGGGATTGGTTGATGAATAGAAGCGAGTCTGCCCATTACATGGACAGACAGGGCTCAACGCGGTTTTCTCTATTCACTCCGGTCTTCGTTGTGCTCACCCTCTTGTTTAGCGGATGGTCTGGCATGGCATCGCTGGAACACGATGACATCTCCGAATTGTCACCCGAAAAGGTGTTTTGGGTTGAGGCTCGGGCCTCAGGTGGCGATGTTGATGTTCCTTCTTGGAGAGTAAATGACCGTTGGACCTACGATGGATACATGGATGTGGCAGCCTTGCTTGCCAGCAGCGGCGTATCCTCCAACATCCAAACACTCACCGGTGACCTCGACATGTGGGTCGCAGACATCTTGTTGATGACCGTCGAGAACCAGAGTACGCTGGTCTACAAGGTCCGTTCCCACGCATTGTTCGAGGCGAACAGTGTCAGCTTGGACGGCACCAGCGGAGACCTCGATGTTGACTACGACCAGACCGACTTCATTAGAGTGAGTGACCTTGCAACCGTCGAGATGACGATGGATATCGATGTCACATTCTACGCCTTCGGATTTTTCGAGGTCGATGTCGGACAGATGATCATCACCAACGAATACAGCCCTCCTCGAGAGCAGTATGACTTCCCACTCAGGGTTGGTGAAACTTGGACCAACAACTACACCAACACACTGACTTGGGCCGGGGCGTCAAACTACTTTACCATCCCCAGCGACAGCGTTAACCAGGGCTCGAGCGGCCACGCTGTGGTAGCATTTGGTGACCCAAATGTGCCCTACGGTTCTGGCTGTGCCGGCTCCTATAATGTCACATCGTACGACTCCAACGGCACTCCAGACGGGTTTCAGTGGTGGTGCCCCGCTGTCAGTAACGATGCGTGGCGCCACATCGAGATTGAGATGGGTCTGGAAATCGACTTCAAGTTGAAGAGCATCACTCCAGTACAACGCAGCACGAACATTGATGTCGACTTGGATTATCCCATATGGGTTCCCAACACCAACTTGTCAGCATGGGTCAATGTGACTGACGCTAGCGGAAACCCGCTCAACGGGCAGACCGTTCAATTCCGCTACGAGTGCATTGGTTACTCGGCCTCGTTGACCACAGCGGCAAACGGCTCGGCCCATGTCGTCTTCAACACCGGCAGCGCCCTCGACCCGTCTCCGACCACCACTGACTATGCCAGTCACGGCGTCATCGCTTGGATGAGTGGCAGTAAGAAAGTAGGAGTCGACACCATCACCTTGGATGATCAGTTGGCACTGTTGGATTACCTGCCTCGTCCTGTGGGTGTTTCCGTGGACCGGACGAGGGACGGCCACACGGTCTCACTGAATTCCGTGATTGGCTACACCGCTGTTCCTGGCGACTCATTGGAGTTCTCCGTTCCCATCCTGAACAAGGGAATTTTCGCTGGCCCTACCTCGACACTGGAGGTTACCGCACCAGACGGCACCACAAGCCGGGTGCCAGTACCGGAGTTGGCCTCGCAAGAGGAGGCTCTAGTCTCCATCACTTGGAATGTGCCACCAACTCAACCGGTAGGAGATGTTTCAATCATATTCGAAGTAGACCCCGACGGTTTGATGACTGATGATGCAAACCAGTCTAATGACATCGGCGAGTTCGAGATGTTCATCGGTCGGCTACCAGAAGCGAATTTGATTCAGCCGCCCGCAACAAGAACTCTGACGATGATTCCATTCGACGGCAGGAACAGTATCGACCCAGACGGAGGAAGCCCGCACTGCACTTTCGTGGTGGAGGTGGATGTGGCGACGAACGAGACCTTTGAGGAGTCGGATTGTCTGCTTGAGAACAGTTGGGACGACGACGGCGAATACAAGGTATGGCTGACCGTGACCGACGACGAGAACGACCAAGATTTCCAAGAAATTAGCGTGACAATCGTCAACCGCGCCCCTTGGGTGAACATCTCTTCGCCTCTACCTGCGATTCCAGTTGAGACGACAATCACTTTCGATGCATACGATTCTGGTGACTTAGACACCCGAAACACAGACGCCCCAGTTGACCTACTCTGGCAGCCTCCCACCCAAAGTGACGGGACTCCATACGATTGTGAGCAGGGTCTTGTCGGAATGGAGTGCACAATCACTCCACTCGAAGAGGGGATGTTCCGAATTCAGGCTACAGTTGAGGACGACGATTTCGCAGCGACGAACAATTGGTTCGACTTGCTGGTGACGAATATAGCGCCCAGTGATGCAGTCATCACGATGTGGCGAGGCGATGAGCAAGTGTTTGATGCGAGTGACCGCACTCCTCCGATTTGGGAGATATTCGAAGATGAGCCAATCATCCTACGAGGTGATGCTCACGACTCCCTCAACGACATGGATTCTCTCACTTGGGGTTGGCAGCCCGACCTCGATATAGATCCAAGTTGGTATCTTGAGACGGTAGGTTCAAATTCTGAAATTCAAGTCTCTTGGGAACAATCGGGAGGCCACATCATGGCGATGGAAGTCATCGATAACGATGGTCAGAGTTCAGGAATTGTCAATGGGTGGGTCGAGGTGAAAAATGTCCCACCCACCGTTGAACCGTTTTCCACTCTACTGCCGGTTGGTGAAGATAGGGTCTTGGAGCTGACCGGTGAATTTTCTGACACCTCTTCAGATTTGGACAGTTTGCAGGTCTGTTGGGATGTCGATTTCATGTTGGATGTTGACGAAAACGGCGACACCCAAGATGACTGCGATTATGTCGGTGCCAATCTCGCTCATTCTTGGTCGGTTAATGGCGAGCATATGATTCGCTTCCATGTGACTGATGACGATGGTGAAAGTGCTGATACATTCGTCAATGTCTCGGTTGTGAATCTGCGACCAAAGGCGGCGGCAGAGGCTGAGAGTTTGTCTATACAGGTTGGCGAAGAGTTGGTCATCTGGACCAACGGAACAACCGACTCGGCATCGGATATGGATAAACTTCGATTTGAGTGGGACCTCGATACTTCGACAGACTGGGATGATGACGGTGACCCTGCAAACGACATCGAGTTGGTGACAGAACTGAACCAACCATTACGCCATATTTTCTTGAGTGAAGGGACGAAGAACATCCGCCTCCGAGTATCTGATGAGTCTGCGACATCAACAGTAGACTTCGTCGTGACCGTCGAGCCCGAAGACAAGAAATTGTTCGGCTGGATTGACAAGAATACCGCCGGAGTCAGTAATTATGTGGTAATTCTTGGACTTGTCCTCGCCCTGCTCTTGGGTGTCTTGGCATTCACAACGATGAGGCGAACCGACCGACCGAGGGGTGACGATTGGTTCGCTGGAGGTGGATTGTTGAGCGAGTCGCTACCAACTTCGGCCCCTCCAACCTACGCGTTCGATGGGTCGCCACCCACCGCCGACGGTTCACCACCACTGCTTCTCCCCGATTCACAACCTGTTGCCTCTACTGAGCCAGCACCTGCTGAGGTCAGCGGAGAAGTCGGAGCCCAACCATTCTCGGGGGCCGAGCCAGTTGACGCACCTACGGGGCCACCACCACCTATTCCCGTGGAAGGATTACCGCCGGGCTGGACTCAAGAGCAGTGGGAATGGTACGGCCATGAGTGGTTGGAAGAGCAGTCTCAGACTCCGCCCGGGCTCGCTGACGGCCTCGATTTGGACCTATGAGGCCAATTCGCTCCTATGGGAGCGTTGATGAATTGTATGCATCCTGCCCATTATATGGGCAGACATTGCAGCACGACGAATCGAATTTTCTCTTCCTTACTGTTCACCTGCATTCTGCTGACTGCCACTTTGGCAGCGTTCGCGTTTGGTGAGCCCGAGGTGGCTCCATCCCGTGACTTGGAAACCAGTGAATTTGAGGGTGCCAATGCGGGCGCTCGAGTGTCCGAAGGAGATGTGGATGTGCCCGTACTTCACAAGGGGGACCGTTGGACCTACCACGGAGTCTTCGATGTTGAAGAAATGATTGCAAGCTCAGGTGTATCGACCGATGCGGAGACTTTAGTCGGCGAGTTGGATATGTGGGTTGAAGACTTGACGACATGGACCGTGGACAACCACAGTTCGATCGCATACCGAGTAAAATCAGAAGGTGAGTTCATCGGTTTGAATATCACACTGAGTGGTACACTCGGTGACATTGAGGTCATCTACGCTTCAACCGATATCATTCGTGCTGGTGACCTTGCAACTATTCGGACAGAAGTCTACATGCATGTCAAATTCTGGATTAATCCATCACAATACATTGATGTTGCAGAAATCACGGTAACAGATTCTTTCCACGAACCGGTCGAAGACTACGATTTCCCTCTGAGGGTTGGAGAAGAGTGGACTAATGACTTCTTAGATGTGAATTGGTGGCAGGGCGGTTCCAACTTTTTCACGATACCTGAAGATGACACATTGGCCTACGAAACGAGCCACCAAGTGATGAGTGTGGGTGACCCGGTTGTTGAATACGCTGGCTGTGAGAATTCCTACAATGTGACTGCATTCGATGAGAATGAGACCGTAACATCGTTCCGTTGGTGGTGTCCCGCTGCGAAGAACGACGCCTGGCGCCACTTCCAAAACGCACTGGGAATGTATGTCGATTTCTACCTAATCGATTTTGAGCCGGCGACTACGGACAAGTATTTCGAGGTCGAACTCGAATATCCAACTTGGGCACTCAACATGCCGCTTGGAGTCTGGGTGAATGTCACGGATGCCAATGGCACCCCGATAGCAGGCCAAATTTTCATTCTGAGATACGAATATGAAGATGTGTGGATAACGAAAACTACTGAGGCTAATGGTAGCGCATTCGTTTTACTGAATACCAGCGACCCACTCGATTCGACTCCATCAAACCATGACTATGCAAGCCACGGAATTGTTGCTTGGGACCCGGTTGAGGAGTATTTCGGAGTCGACACTTTGACTCTTGATGATGAGTTGGTGGTGCTAGATTATCGGCCAAGACCGGGAGGAATCTCAGTCGACCGGCAGCGAGGAAATGACTCACTCACTTTGAATCCTGTTTACGGCTTCAACGCGATTCCCGGCGATGAAATACAATTCACAATTCCTATTGAAAATAAGGGTACGACCGGCGGCCCAGCCAGTGAGTTGGAGATGGTGGAGCCGGATGGTTCGGCACAGCGAGGGGGCATAGATTCTCTACCCCCAGTTGGAGAGGATGTTCTGCAATTCACATGGACAGTTCCAGCCGAGCAACCTTCGGATTGGGTTTCATTTTCCTTTGAGGTTGACCCAGATGACTTGATGACAGGAGATGTCAATCAATCGAACGACATAGCCACTTTCGACCTCTACATCGGCCGCATCCCCTCCGCCTCCTTGGCCGCCATACCTCCTACGCCGACGCTGACGAACTTTACCATCGATGCGACGGGTAGCAGTGATGCGGATGGTGGAACCATCCACTGCACCTTTGAGGTCGAAGTGACCTACGGTGACTTCGACACATTTCAAGCGCCAGATTGTCAACTAGAGTTGAATTGGACCGATAACGGACTGTTCTTGATTGAACTGACTGTTAGCGATGAGGAAAACGATGTGGATTCGACTTCGATGACAGTGGAAATTCTAAATCGATTGCCATGGGTGAATATCGAAGCATCCGTTGACACGATTGATGCTGAGCAGTCCGTTCACTTCGACGCGTATGACAGCGATGATGATGATACACTCGACAGTTCAGCACCCATCAGTTTCCGATGGTTACCTCCGACCCGTTCTGATGGTGTAGAGTACACCTGTGATCAGGGGCCGATCACGATGGAATGCACGGTGACTCCAATGGAGGAGGGTGACTTTGTCATGCAACTGTCGGCGACCGATGATGATGACGAGGAAATCATCGCATCTTACACTGTTGATATCACTAACATCGCACCGCGAGATGTAGTCATTCGAATGGATGGTGGAACTGCAGCCAACGATGAGCCGGCACCGGCCACTTGGGAAGTGGACGAAGACCAGGAGGTGACGCTGTCTGCCGAGGCGACGGATACTCTCAACGACCAAAATTCTCTCAATTGGAATTGGCATGTTGATGCTGCTGACGACCCGACGAGAACGGATGTGACGACTGGCGGCGACTCAGAAATTGAAGTCGTTTGGACAGAGGATGGTACTCACCGAATCGAATTGGAAGTCATCGATGATAATGGAGCAAGCGCAGGTATTGCTGTTGGCTTCGTGATGGTGAACAATGTCCCCCCAACAGTCGGCCAATTCGGCCCACTACTCCCCGTTGGCGAAGACCGAATTCTTGAGATGAGAGGAACTTACTCAGACACAGAATCGGACCTCGAGAACCTAAGAGTCTGCTGGGATGTGGACTTGACAAATGATGCAGATGATGACTTGAACGAGCGAAACGACTGCGATTACATCGGAATTGACCTCGCCCATTCATGGCCTGAGGCGGGAGAATATCAGATTCGTTTCCATGCCACTGACGACGACGGTGCGGTGGCAGAGGCATTGGTCAATGTCACCGTGGTGAATTTGAGGCCGAAGGCGAAGGCGGTGGCGGAAGTGACGGCATTGAAAGTCGGCGAGGAACTGGTAATTTGGACCAATGAAACTACCGATACCGAGTCGGACATGTCGCTCCTGCGATTCGTTTGGGATGTTGACACGGCAGTCGATTCCGATGGCGATGGCGATCCAAAAAACGATGTCGACAAGATGACCAGCAGGTCAAATCCACTCAGGCACACCTACGACACCCCTGGCACCAAAACTGTCAGGCTCACGGTGAGTGACGAGGGCTACTCCTCTACTGTCGAGATTCAAATCGCAGTGCAGCCGGCAGAAAAAAGCCTAATGGGATTGCTCGGCAGCACAGCCGGAATTAGCAACCTTTTGATTGTCATTGGGTTAGTCGTCATGGCCGCAGTTATTCTTGGCGCTACCTCAGTTCTTCGGAAGGGAGATGAACAAGAGGCTTGGGTCGAAGAGGAATTCAACGAAGATGGCGCCGATGGTGGCGAGGAACTCGAGGCCATTGAGACAGAAGGTGGGTCTGATGCGGGCGATGATAGCGCCGCAGTCGAAGAGAGCGCAGGCTCAACAGACGAATCAGACGGAGAATCAGACGGCGAATCTCACAGCGAAGAGGAATAATCCGCACTGTTGGTGAACTCCGATAATTCGGCTCAGGGCTCGCTCTTTGAGCAGTAGGCTGAAGAGTGGTTGGATTGGAGAGGTTTTCCCGGAAGGTCAACCCATGTCCAACATTTACTCCTTCTTCGGACTTCCTGACCCGACCGACGAGGGCCGGTTAGATGTCGGCGAAGATGAATCGGAGGCACAGGTCGAGGCGGTCCAAGTAAGCTCAATCCAAGTTCTCGCAGAACAGAAATTCCATGACCTCGGCGAGGCGAGATGGCAGGAGTGGAATCGACGGCGAATGGCAGTGCCTCGCCGTTCAATTCGTTATGTGACTCCTGATGAGTTGCATCGAATGCCTACCTATGGAATCAGTCAGCGATTGATTAGTGGGGACATCGTAGTCATTGACCTGCGTGACCTAAAACACATGAAGTCGCAACAAGATGCCTGCCGTAGAGAGTTGGGTGGCATGGCAGAGAGGTTGGGTGCACCGGTCTTTTCCCTCGATGAAGAAGACACCCTGTTGCTCCTGCCCGGAGCGGGTTCAATCGTCGATACGACTTCACACCACCTCGGCGTTCACGAGGAATGAGGCGATACCCATACCGTTGGGACACAATCAGTTGGGTTCTACGCTGTATGACCATTCATCTGCGCTCGGCCCGGAAGTCAGTCTATGGTTGCCGAACTGTGACAGAAGTGGCCCAATCCTTGCTAAGTCCGGTGCTTCATCAGACATGCTTTCGGGGATGAGTAATCGGTCGACTGCGAGGATTGCAAGAGTTGCGACGCTCCCTTCAGGCAGTGGATGTAATTCGGCGAGATGACATTCGATGACGGCGACTGCTGCGGGATGAAATGCTGCATTATCTCCGTCAACAACGGGCTCCTCCTCAAGCAAGTCCCACTCGCTTTCTTCCGAAGGTAAGTTTCGGGCTGCGATGTCCACGATTTTTGCAGAGTCCCAGTCAGCAGGCAATACGATGAGAGAGGCGGCGCTTCCATTTCGCAAGTTGGTGAGGCTATCTCGCTCCTTTCCATTCTGGTCGACTGACAGACTGACTCCGATTAGTGGTGGGTGGTTAGCCAGAACCGAGTGGGAAGTTACCGAGCAGAGGTTGTGGACGCCTGCCGGGGAGCGGGTCGAGAGAAGGGCGACCGGCCGAGGCGCCACCAGCGCAGAAAGCCAATTTGGGTCGGGTGAGATTTCAGCGGGAGATTCTCCAACAGACTCTCTCGGCTCTGCCGATGGTGTGTCAGCGTCGAACCAAGAATCGAGTTCACCTCTATCGATTTCAGCGATTGCATAAGCGGTAAACTCACGGTAGGCGCGCCAGCGGGCGACCTCCTTTTCGTCTCCGCTTATTGACATTTTTCGCTCGATTGAAGCATCAGAGTAGGAGACACAACGGCGGAGAAAATTTCGGACAGCCGACTTGGAGTCTTCGGGAGTCATGTTCCATTCACCTCGCTCAACCTCACAGATTCCCCTCGGTTCTGTTTGCCTCATATTCGTCACGGCTCATGATGAATCGGGCTGGGATTCCGCCCCATACCTCATCTGCCGGGATGTCCTTCGTGGCCACCGCGCCTGCTGCTACTACCGCTCGCGAACCTATGGTCACGCCCGGCAAAACAGTCGCTCCGCCGCCAATGACAGCGCCGGGCCTCACTGTCACAGGTAGCCACTTGTTACGGTCTTGGCTTGGAGGGTGTCGGTCGTTGAGCAGTGTTGCGTTTGGCCCGATGAAAACATCGTTCTCGAGGATGCAGATGCTGGCCACATATGCACCACCTTGTACTCTTACACGGTCCCCCAAAACGGCCTCACTTCCAACATGGGCGAGCGCGCCAACAGAGCAGTCAGCACCTATGACTGCGTCTTTCCCGACATGGCAGGGACTCCACGCGACGGAGCCATTTCCGAGGTCGTGGCGGATACCGGCCAACTCGTTGTGGCGAGTGTCATTGGACTCGTTGTCGTTACAACTTGTCAGCCCTTCGTCGTCGGACATGCAATCACTCGATACCGAGGTCTCTCATTAGCCGTTCGACATGTCCAGTCGCTTTGACATTGTATTTCGCCCATGCGAGGTTTCCGTCTTGTGAGATTGCGAAGGTGGAGCGGAGTGAGCCTAGGAAAGTTCGCCCGTAGAGTTTCTTTTCTGCCCAAGTGCCGTAGAGTTGGTTCAGCGATTTTGCTTCGTCCACGATGAGTTCGAAGGGGAGTTCATGCTTTTCAATAAATTTCTCATGGCTCTTTGCGGAGTCTTTTGAGATGCCGATGACTCGCCAACCGGCTGACTTCACCGCTCCGAAGTTGTCGCGGAAATCGCACGCCTGAGTAGTACATCCAGGGGTGCTGTCCTTAGGGTAGAAGTAGAGGACTACGCCGCTCTCCTGCAACATTTCTGCCAATTTCACTACCGTGCCGTCGGTCAATGTCGCCTCAAATTCCGGGGCCTTGTCGCCTACGTTCAGGTGCTTTGCCATGGTTGGGTCGGGATGGCTGTCGCTCCTAACGCTGACGCTCGGCTCTCTTGCGCTTTTCACTAGCCGCGAACCCACATATTGGACATGAGTCCATGTCGTGATAGCGAGCTGGACAGTGCTCTCTGCCGAAGAAAATGATCTGCAGGTGGCGCCTCGCCCACTCATCCTTTGGGAAGAGCCGTTTCAGGTCCTTCTCGGTCTGAACGACATTCTTTCCATTTGTCAGCCCCCAACGGGTTGCGAGCCTGTGGATGTGGGTATCCACAGGGAATGCGGGAACTCCGAACGCCTGCACCATCACAACTGAAGCGGTCTTGTGGCCGACGCCTGCCAATGCTTCGAGTTCCTCGAAGGTTTGGGGGATGGCTCCGTCGTGTCTTTCGACGAGTTGTTCAGCCATCCTGTGCAAGTTCTTCGCCTTGGTCGGGGCGAGTCCAATTTCTCGGATGAGGTCTTTGATGTCGGACACTTGGAGCGAGGCCATTTCTCTTGGAGTGGAGGCGTGGTCGAAGAGGGCCGGAGTGACTTGGTTGACCTTTTTGTCAGTGGTTTGGGCCGAGAGCATCACAGCCACAAGAAAGGTGTACGGGTCTCGGTGGTCGAGTGGAATTGGCTGTTCCGCGTAGAGTTGGTCGAGTATCTCACCGATGCGGCCGACCTTCTCGGCTTTGAGCATGAAATCACTCCATCTCTACATCTGGGCTTGACTTCCAACCATACAAGCCGGCGGCGCCAATGAGTCCGCCCGGCACAATATAGCAAGGGAGCCACATCCAGGTTGCCCACTCTTGATTTGGTCCTCCCATTATCATGAATGCGAAGAGGCCGACGAGAATTGACGGCAGAAACGAAACGCCTGCAAATACGACTCCACGGGCTGCTCCCATGCTGTCCGGTCTTCGGCAGGGGTCAATGAGCGTTACCGCTGCAACTCGTCGCCTCTTGTAGGAGTTAATTTCTCAATTGAAAAATTGATTTTCCAATTCACTTCCCGAGCGGCAATTCAACAGGTCTTCTCGCCTAATCCAGCCTTTTCTCGCTATCTGAACACCGAACCAGACATCGCGCAGACCGCGGGTATCGTGAGCGTCCGGATTGATACAGATTGGAACGCCTTGGTCTCGGGCGAATCGCAGGAAGCGCCAGTCGAGGTCTAGCCGATATGGGCTGGCGTTGATTTCTACCGACTTGAGTTCACCTTCGGAATTTAGTTCACCCATTCGACGGAGCACGGCGTGTAGGTCGACGGGGAAGCCATCTCTGCCCTGTAGGATTCTCCCTGTGGGGTGACCGAGAATGGTGCAGGTCGGGTCCTCAATCGCTTTGATGAGATTCTCAGTATTTTCCAGTTCATCGCGATTCTTCCAACTTGCTAGTTGATGGACGCTGGCGACCACATGGGTCAGAGCGTTTCGAGTTTCGTCGTCGTAGTCGAGAGAACCGTCTGCGAGAATGTCGCACTCAGCCCCATGGAAGATTCGGAAATCCTTGCCGCCATCAGCCCAAGTCTCGTTCAATGCACGAATCTGTTCGCCCTGAGCGAGCATGTCCTCTGGCATCGCGCCGATTTGGTTGCCACCTATGTTCAAAATTTGAGAATGGTCGGCGATTCCCAAGAACTCCCAGTCGAGGTCCATCGCTGCGCCTGCCATCTGTTCGAGTGTCGCCACTCCGTCTGAGAGAGTTGTGTGGTTGTGAAACGCCCCCTTCAGGTCGGTCGGCTTCACCAGTTCCGGTAGCTTCCCGGTCTCGGCTGCCTCGACTTCACCCATGTCTTCGCGCAGTTCAGGTGCAACCCAATCAAGTTCCAAATGGCGGTAAATCTCCTCTTCAGTGGTCGCTTTGATGGAAAATTTGGCTGCTTCCAACCCTTTCAGTTCGCCGGCCAGTTCTTCGGGGATGAGGCCGAACTCGTTGAGTCGCAGGCCGCGGTCGATGGCTCGCTGCCTGAGCCGGATGTTGTGCTCCTTGCTTCCGGTGAAGTAGGCGAGTGTGAAGGCGAATACATGTGGTGGGACCATGCGTACTTGAGCGTCGATTGTGCCGCTCGACTCTAGGCTGGAATAGTCATCGCCTCCTATTGAGTCGAAGACTCCACTGTCCAAAGTCCCGAGTCTGATTCCCTCATCGAAAAGGCTCGCCTCAAGGATGACGCTGACCTTGCTCTCGCCCGCCCCCTTCACCTCTGCGATTCCGGGTAGCGAGAGAATGGCTGCGCTGACCGCTTCCACATCATCTGGCTCCACGGCTGCCACCACATCGATGTCACCGATTGTTTCGCGGCGGCGGCGGGCGCTACCGGCGAGTTGAGCGTGTTGAACGCCTTCAATCAGAGCGACATGCGCCTCAAACGCTTCGCCATAGAGCAATCCGACATTGAGTCGCCGGCGACCTTGGAAGCGGGCGAGAAGTTCAATTCCGTCGAGAATCTTCTGCTGGCTTTTGTCGCCGAAGCCGTCGAGTTGAGCGACCGCTCCCTCCTCACACGCAGCGCTCAATTCGGTTAGCGTATCGATGCCAAGTTCGTCGTGCATCGCCTTGATTCTCTTCGGTCCAAGACCAGGAATCCCAAGCATCTCGATGATACCGGGCGGAGTTTCATCGTATAGGTCGCCGATGTCACCCCAAGTCCCTTCGGTGAGAGCGTCACTCAGCAATCCTGCGATTCCTTTACCGATGCCTTTCACTTCTGTGAGAGTTCCTTCGCTGACCAACCCCCACAAGTCCTGCTCAAGTGAGGCGAGAGTCCTACTGGCGTTCTGGTAGGCGCGCACCCGGAATGGATTGGCCCCCTTGAGTAGAAGCAGCGTCGCAACCTCTTCCAAGACTGTCGCAACCTGCGATTTTGAGTAGTGAGGTGGCTCAGAGCGGCGGCTCTTCGGGAGAGCCCAACCCTTCACCGACGCCATATCTAAGCCACCTAACCGCCGCACTACGCCCAACCCGCTTGAACTCTCGCGCGCATCAGCATGGCTGGTTAGCCAACGGTTCACTTTCAATGATACACTTGAGGATAAGCAGTAATCAATGAAACTCACTGCGTGGCTTGAAGTGACGGGCCCAACTCGGGAAGCCATGGAGTTGCTCGGAGTTTTCGAAGTACTTTCCTCTTTGACCTGTGGCGGGGCTTTGGTCATCTGGATGAGTATCGGCTCTCTTTCAAAGACAGAATCGGCTGAAGAACGGGCTCAGAAAATCATGGTCGTTCTCTGCTTCGTGGCTGCCATTTCTCTGTTCGGTTTACACTACACCGGCGGCTCGGTTTTCGGCTCTCTTATGCTGGCGAGAGTTCTGGCTGTCGTCTGTATCGCAGTGGGCCTCAGTGCCTCGTTGAACATCAAAGGGAAAGAGGTTCAAGGGGAGTCAAATCCACACCAGTTGATGAAGGCGCGGCGGGAAAGAGAAGAGGAGTAATCAGAGGTCGACGCCCGGTCCTCGGGTATGCCCAACCTTGCCTTTCGGTCGCTTACTCTTCCCCCTCTTTTTCGGGGTGTTCCCACGCTCACTCGGGTCATCTTCGGGGCCACTTTCCCCAAGGGTTTCCGAATTTCCTCCGTCTGTGGTAGTCGACTTCTGGGATTTCTTTGACTTCTGAGTTTTTGGAGATTTTGAGGGGTCCGGTTTTCCTCGCTTAGATTTCGCACCCTTCTTTTTGGTCGATGTTGTTGCTGACTTCTTCTTCGCCTTGCCGGATTTGGTTTTTGGTTCGAGAACCTCCATCTCGGATTTACTGGATTTTGTGCGGTGCTTTGAGTCGACTTTGAAGTCGTCATCATCGCCTTCTTCGTCATCTGTCAAATCGGAGTGAGCATCTTGCCAATCTTCTCCGCCAATATCCGAATCTCCGTCAGTTTCGGTGAGTACTTTGAATTCATCCGAAGGGTTCTCTGGCATGTCGATATTTCCTACTAAAACTTCAACCATGCTATGGTCGAGCACTTTGCCTTCAGCGCCTTTGACGCCTCGCTTCGGCCCGCTATCTTTCGGGCTGGGGCCGGCTGCCATATCTTCGAGTGATACCTCACTGACGGCTTCTTCGACTTCGCTGTCCCGGTCTTCTTCGGTGGCTGCCTCCTCCTCTGCTTCCTCATGCAGTTTGCGCTTCTCAGTGAGAGATTGTTGAGTTCGGCGGCCGATTACGAATAGGCTAAACGGTATTATTACGATTACAACAATTGCCATCTGGACCGACACCTGTCGCCCGCTTTTCGCTGACATCCAACCCGCCAAGTTGGTCATCTGTCTGAGAACAGGGTCGAGACTTGGCTCGGGGTCACCTGAACTGATTGAGGGGGTGATGTCCTGTACGAGCACACCGAGTTGAATCGAGTAGATTTGGGAGGAGTCGCTGCTTTCGCTCAAAATGAGGTCGCCGCCACTGAGTCCAGCGGAGGTGGCGTCGAAAGATAGTCGAATTTCGGTTGCATCATCTGAGATTCCCCGCGCCTCAAGAATCACTTCAACAGGAGCTGATGTGATATCGATTCCCTTGCTCGCATTCCATTCGATGAACACCCGAAGCCGATTGGCGCCCTCATTCTTGATGGTGCAGGTGAAGTGGCTCGATTTGCCAGTTTCAATCGTATGGTCTGGTGGATTACAACCTACAGAAACTACCGCCCTGTGCAGATTCTCATCTTCTGGAAAGTGGTCAATCATTTCAGCGTCAAAATCACCGTTGTCGCCAAAACCGTCCCCGTCCAAGTCTGTCCATTGAGTTGCAATGTTTGGTAATGCATCTGCGCCATCCGCCACCGTCCAGTCATTATCCGGGTCAGACCAACCGTCTTCGTCACTATCTAAACAGCCGTGACGGTCTTCGGTTGATGTTCCAACAATATTCGGACAGTCATCTTGGGTTGCGCTGGCCAGTGGTGAACTTCCTGCAAGGATTGAGAACAGCATCACCGCGCAAAGAGTGAGCGTCCCAATCCGGCCTCGCATTCTGCGAGGCTATCGAGGTTTGAATATCAAGGCTCGCAGATGTTGAGCAGATGGTGAGGGTCTGCTGAATGTCTGATGAGCGCAGCCAAAATCAAGTTGATACAGGTTCAATCTTCAAATTCGATTTTGAGTTTGTCATCGATGAACGCCCGCATATATTCTGGCAATTCACCATTGAGAAACATGACATCATTTACTTCTTCGAGTTTCATCAACGAGTAGTAAATTTGCATAGCAGTCATCGGAGTAGCGCTGCATCCGGTGCAACCGCCTTCGAGTGAAATCGTGATGATTCCTCCTTCTGTCGAGACGACATTTACCACGCCGTCGTGGGCGTCAAGCACAGCCTGCACAGGCCCAACCGATGCGAGAATCTTTGCCACATCCACCTCCGCCACGCTCTTCCCTCGATAGTTCGGGGGGGTTGACCCCATTTCAACCATCGCGCATGCGAGGCCAACTTACACCCGAAGAAAGCAGTCACACCCATCGCTTAGGCTATCACGGCGGACCGCCTCTCAGCCAATATGAGCGGTCCTTTGCGGGTAGCACTTCTCGACCTGTTGGCAGAGCGGGCCGAGTTCGGGCATGGCGGCAATATGGAGATTATTGCGCCGCTGGTTGAGAAGGCCGGCAAGGTCGAAGTATTCCTTTTGACTCCACAGTTCCAGTCTCATGTTTCTGCGCAAAAGGCGCTCATCAGTTGGACTCCACTCGTTTTGTCACCTGAGGATGTTCCAACTTGGGACGACGAATTTCCGTTCGTTGCTGACCGGACCGTTTCCATTGACGGGTTAGATGTTGGTGGCTCGAACAGCGAAGGCTCGGCAAGTGAATCGGAAGACTCGGGCCCAGTGCGCCTACTCAGAGTGGCACTACCCCAATCGAATGACGGCGGCATGGAGACCTGGCTCAATCTAATGGAAATCGACGCGGTTGTCTGCACCGGAAGCCGGCGAAATGTGTCGATGTGGGAGCCTTGGATGGATGAGGCGGCGAGTTTGATGCGCGCCGCCGTCGGTTTGGGATTACCGACTCTTGGAATCTGCTTCGGCCATCAACTGCTCTGCAAGGCGCTCGGTGGAAATGTGGTTAGGGCAGATGGGCGGACAGATGGGGTCGAGGAACTCTCACTCACAGAGGAAGGGGAATCCGACCCACTCTTCACCGACCTTGAGACTCCGGTCGCTCTCTTCACTCACCAAGACCATGTTGTGGGAATTCCGGAATGTGCTGTTCTTCTAGCGAGCGTTCCTCACAACCCTGACACCGCGGTGAGAATTTCTGACGGCGAAGGAAACCAACTCCCAGCGTGGGGTGTACAATTTCATCCCGAAGCGACGAAACAGCTTATTGCAAAGTCGCTGAGTCTTGGTCATATCAGTGCTGAGGAAGCGAGCGCTTTCAAGCGAGAGCATGACGGGGCCAAAATACTCTCTAACTTCGCCGAAATTGTCGTCGTACATCAGCGAAATGCCCCGCTTTAACCACCACTGTCAAGTTTTACGAGACTTTCCCATTGGTTCCTCCTGAGCGTGGGAAGCCCCCGGGCCGCAGAACTGGACCGAGAACTAATCAGCGGTTAGACCTCGATTAGCTACGATTGGCATCGAAGGAAGGTTGTGGCAAGACATGAGCACCGCTGCTATCTACTGATACCGAAGGTGCTTCTGTCCGGATTGGCGGGTTTCGGGGCGCGGGTATGCCCCTGCATCGGGCTTGTGTGGCCCATTGTGATTGGATATCGCTTAAATGCCGACCCTAGGTCGCCGCGCCAACAGGTGATAGCATGGATGCTGAACAGATGAAGATGGTCGGGCAGGCTGCGGTAGGAATCGCACTGCTTGGACTGGTAATTGCATATGGACTCTACAAGAAAGTAGTTGGAATCAAAATTGACGACGAAAAGGTTGCTGACATCACCCAGCAGATTCAGGATGGCGCAATGGCCTTCTTGAAGGCAGAATACAGAATGTTGGCAATGTTCGTGTCGGTAGTCGCTGTCGCACTCTACTTCGGTGGAAGTCTTGGCCTCGGCTGGCAAGTCGCCGTCGCCTTCCTCTGCGGTGCGCTGTGCAGCGTTGGAGCGGGCCTCTCGGGCATGCGCTCTGCGACTGCAGCAAATGGCCGGACAGCCATGGCCGCCAAGACCGGCGGTCAGGCAGAGGCTCTCCAGACCGCCTTCAACGGCGGTGCTGTGATGGGACTCGCAGTCGGTGGTCTCGGACTACTCGGCATCTCTGCCATGTACCTCTGGCTAGGAGACGACATGGCGACAGTCAGCAACATCGCTGGCTTCGGAATGGGTGCCTCAAGCATCGCTCTGTTCGCACGCGTGGGCGGTGGAATCTACACCAAGGCAGCGGATGTCGGTGCTGACCTCGTCGGAAAGATCGAGGCAGGAATCCCCGAGGATGACCCTCGCAACCCCGGTGTCATCGCTGACAATGTCGGTGACAATGTCGGAGACGTGGCCGGCATGGGTGCTGACATCTTTGAGTCGTTTGTCGGCTCGATGATTGCCGCTATGGTAATCGCAGCGGCGTCTGACTCTCTCGGCGCTGAGTATGTGTTAATCCCAGTTCTCTTGGCACAGGTAGGATATCTTGCAAGCATCGCTGGAATCTTCTCAATGTCAATCTTCAAGCGGGGCGATGCAGCAGCAGCACTCCGAAACACGACCTTCGTGGGAGCAGGCCTGCTGATGGTGGGTGGTTACTTCGCGCTCAACCATTTCGGACTCCCACTAGACCCACTATGGGCTGTTGGTGTTGGTGCTGCAGTTGGCATCTCCATCGGATTGGCAACTGAGTACTACACTGGAATCGAGCCGATTTTTGGTATCCCAGTGAAGGCAATCCCATTCATTGGAGAGGCGAGCAAGACAGGACCGGCAACCAATGCAATCGCAGGACTTGCAGTTGGCATGCAGTCAGTTTTCATACCGATTATCCTGATGTGCGTCGGTATATTCTACGCTAACGAATTCGCAGGTCTCTACGGAATTGCTCTTGCAGCAATGGGAATGCTTGCAACAGTCGGCGTGACGATGACAGTGGATGCCTACGGGCCGGTCGCTGACAACGCTGGTGGCATCTCTGAGATGGCTGGCTTGGGTGACGATGTACGGGCTATCACCGACTCACTCGACTCCATCGGAAACACCACCGCCGCCATTGGAAAAGGCTTCGCAATTGGGTCGGCCGCACTTACTGCGCTAGCGTTGTTTGCAGCGTTTTCGGCAGCGGTGACAAGCTACGACTCTACTTTCACACTTGAGTTGACCAACCCGATGGTTGTCATCGGTCTTCTCATCGGCGGCTCGCTACCCTTTGTGGTGGCTGCCATGACGATGAAGAGCGTAGGTAATGCGGCAGGAGAAATGGTCACTGAGATTCGCCGCCAGTTCCGTGAGATTGATGGATTGTTGGAAGGCAGGGAGGGTGTCAAGCCCGACTCCGCCCGATGCATCGAGATTTCTACTCAAGCAGCCCTGCGCGAGATGGTGGCACCAGGCCTTGTCGCAGTTCTATCCCCACTCATCGTTGGCTTACTACTCGGCTTCGAGTCGCTTGGCGGCTTGCTTGCAGGTGCAACGGCAACCGGTGTCCTGATGGCGCTCTTCATGGCTAACGCCGGCGGCGCTTGGGACAACGCAAAGAAAGCGATTGAGCAAGGTCACATCGAGGGTGCAGTCAAGGGCGACGCATCGCACGACGCAGCGGTCATCGGCGACACCATCGGTGACCCGTTCAAGGACACCAGCGGACCTTCGCTGAACATCCTCATCAAACTGATGAGCATCGTCAGTCTGGTCTTGGTTCCGGTCATCGCAAACTTCGGTTAAACCGGTGATTCGACGAAGCGCAGCCCTCTTGAGAGGGCTACCTACACGGGAGATTGAGTGAGATGGTTCGGAACAGGTCGTCGGAACTGCTTGTGGAGCGTCGGTACAGGTCGTCGCCACTGCTTGTGG
>Ga0115002_10001509_pt1 | contig 32010 bp, 30 predicted proteins | sample ArcticOcean_MG_C_8_FD_89576 | JGI IMG/M metagenome (GOLD analysis project Ga0115002, IMG submission 89576) | Marine microbial communities from western Arctic Ocean - ArcticOcean_MG_CB11_86 | ecosystem: Environmental > Aquatic > Marine > Oceanic | place: Arctic Ocean: Canada Basin | collected... | reverse complement strand
ATTTTTGACCTATTTAACTCAATGGAAACGTTAGAAAATTATTTTGATGGAGCTGCATTAGCACAAAAGGTTTATAAAGGAAAAATGTCTAAAAGAGCTATTAGAAAAATGATGGATGGGACTGGATCTGAAAGTAGAGAAAGAAGGAACTACATTATTAAAGTAGTTGATGCTACAATTAGAACTGGAGAAGTTAAGCCAGGTGATAAAGCGACACTTAATCTTATGAATAAAAAAACTGAGGATTTTGTTAATTACGAGACTCAGGTATGGAAACCTATTGCTGAGAAAAACATTTTAAACGGTAGGTTAAGACAATGGATACTTCTTGAAGTAACAGATAGAGCTGATAATGCTTTTGATGGATTTACACATTTTGCATGGAACTTAATAGGTGACACAGATGTAGAATTTGAAGGTATGTCAGGTTTTAAATGGGATAAACTATGGGAAGGAATTGAGTCATCTAGAGACATGCAAGACGCTGAAGAATATACATGCGTCTTTGTTGCTAACTAATTAAATAACTTAAAAATCAATTAAAATGAAAAAAATTATATTATTACTTACATTACTATTTACATTTAACGCTTCAGCACAATATAACATCTTAAGTGCTCTTCAATTAAATGAAGGAGCAGAAGATCAATATTTAGCTCTAGAAGCTTTTATGGGACCCGTACATGATCTTGCTATAGAAAAGGGAATACAAAATTGGCAAACTGTATGGAAAGTTACATCTGAAACAGGTGAGAATGGCCCACATTATATAATAAATACTGGATTTAGTTCAAAGGAACAACTTGATGCACATGATAAAAGTTGGGCTGATGGAGATTGGCTTGCTGTAGCTATAGAGGCATATAAAGGAAAAATCTCTGCAAGAAGAGTTGAAAGAATTATGAATGATCTTGGTTCTGAAAGTAAAGAAAGAAGAAATTATCATATAAAAACAGTTGATAGGACAATTTGGGTAGGTGGTAATTTAGAACCAGGTGATACATTCTCTCTTACTCCTACTCAAGCTCAAAATGATGATTTTGAAAATTATGAGTCTTTATTTTGGAAACCTTATGTTGAAAAAGCTATAATTAATGGTAAGCACAGATTCTGGCGTTTATCAAAAGTTTATGAAAGAAATGAAAATGCATATGAAGGTATAACTCACTTCTTTTTTAATAGATTTGTTGAAGGTGGTTCTATGACAGATGGGACTCCAACTGATAGTTTTAAATTTCAAAAACTCTTAGAAGGGTTACAATCTGCAAGTAACCATGCTGACCCAATTACATTAGAATTAGTTTCAAGACATAACTAAATAAAATAAATATTATTAAAAAATAACCCACCGTTTAGGTGGGTTTTTTACTTTTGTACTATGTTTTACGAAGAAATAATTACATTTTTAACCTCTAAAGGCTTGAGTGCTCTAGTTTCAAAGGGATTAGCAGCTTTTATAATTACAGCCTCTATCTCTTTAGCAGTAATAGTAATTAACTTTATTACTAGAAAAATTATCTTATCATTCTTTAAAAGAATTGCAAAATCGACTGCTTCATCTTTTGATGATCTATTAATAAAAAACAAAGTACCAAGGTTATTATCATATACCCCTTCTTTATTTTTTCTTTTTTGGATAATACCTTCCTACTTTAATGCGATTTATCTTCTTATAGAAGCATTTACAGTTATTCTATTTATACTAACTGTAAGAGCAATTCTAAACACAGTTAAAGACTATTTTAAATCAAGTGGTTCTTTAAAACATATACCTGTTGATAGTTATATACAAGTTGTAATGATTTTTATGTGGTTTGTAGGTATAGTACTTATACTATCTATCTTAACAGGAAGAGAAGTAGGAACTTTCTTAGCTTCTATAGGTGCTCTTTCTGCTATAATCATATTAGTCTTTAGAGATACAATTTTGGGTTTTGTTTCAAGTATTCAAATTACAGTTAATGATACAGTTAGAATTGGAGACTGGATTACAATGAAAGATTCTAATGCAGATGGAAATGTAATTGAGGTAAACCTATCAACTGTTAAAGTTCAAAACTTTGATAATACAATAACTACTATACCTACATATAAATTGGTGTCTGATTCTTTTGTTAACTGGAGAGGAATGGATGAATCTGATGGAAGAAGAATAAAAAGATCCCTTCTTATTAAGCCATCATCAATAAGGTTTTTGAATAATGAAGAAATTGAATCTTTAAAGAAAATTCATTTACTATCTGATTATATTAATAAAATAGGTAAAGAGATAAATAGTTTTAATTCCTCAAATCAAATTGATAAATCTGTTTTAATAAATGGAAGAAATCTAACTAACCTTGGAATTTTCAGAGAATACGTTCAAATATATTTAAAAGAGCATCCTGATACAAATGATGATTTAACTATGATGTGTAGACAATTAGAGCCTACAGCTTATGGAATCCCTATTCAGATTTATACTTTTTCAAAGGATAAAGAATGGACAAAATATGAAAGTATTACCTCTGATATTTTTGACCATCTATTATCCTCTGTAAAGTATTTTCATTTAGACTGTTTTGAACTTAGTCAATATTCATCTAATTAATCCCACTACCTGAAAGGTGTGGTGGATTTAATTCTTTAACTTCTTTCTCTAAAGAATCAAGCTCTGATTTTAAATTTTGAATATTAACCTTTAGCTCTTCAAATAACTTTTCAGCAATTTCAAGGTTAGATGAATTTAAATCAGTAGGTCCATATGAAGTCGATAAACCTTGCATAGCAATTTGGACTCTAGTAGATAAAGTTACCTTATCCCATTCACCTATTTCAGCTTTAGCTGGATTTCCATCAATTTCTGATTCAAACTTATTGTATTTGTTTTTGAATTCAGAAATCTTATTTATGATATCCGGTGAAAAGGTACTTAATTGCAGTGAAGCTTTATCAAGAATTTGCACCTTAGTTTTCATCATTTCAAATTCATCTTGATATCTAGACATATCAATATATAAGCTTGAAACTCTTTTTCTAAATGAGTTATAATCATCATGTGAAGAACCACTTAAAGTATGTTTTCTAAGAGGCTTTACATTAAAAGCAACAGGGCCATCAAGTTTTTCAATAACTCCATTATTTTCAATATATAACTCAGCATGGTATTCTCCTGGAGTTACATAAGGACCAGAAGGGTTAAAATACCCCCATCTTGGACCTGAACTACCTGCTCTTACTGGAAAATAACTTTCATGTCTTAAATTCCATGCAATTCTTCCAGAACCATTTGATGCATTTTTCTTTACATTTCTTATATGGTTTCCTTCTGAATCTTTAATTGTTAAAATTAAACTTGGAGATTTTTCATTCATTTCATTTCTTAATGCTTCATAACCTGGGAAAGGAATGTTTTTATTTTCCGAATTAAGTTTTTTCTCAGATTGAACTCTTAATGATTTTGAAGTTTTAGGCACACTATTTAAGTGATAAGTAAAAACAGCACCATAAGTAGGATTTTTAGCAACATAAAATTGTCCTCCAGTGTTTCCAAGAGAATTTCTAGGTCTAAATAATTTTGCGTCTCTTGGTTTAAACAATTTACCTTTTGCTGACAGGTTTTCTTTATTCATATCTCTTAAAGCGCTATAATCATCTAAAACATAAAAACCTCTACCAAAAGATGCCCCAACTAGATCATTCTCTCTTTTCTGGATAACCAAGTCCCTAAATGGAATTGTTGGAGAACCTGGAAGTTTTTGCCAATTAACCCCACCATTAAGAGAAGTATATATTCCAAATTCACTAGCAACAAATAATAAATCTTTATTTATATAATCTTGAACAAGCCTCCAAATTAAAGTTCTTTCAGGTATATTTGAAGATATTGATTTCCATGTATCTCCCATATCTGTACTTTTAAAAAGATAAGGGCTAAAATCCCCTTCTTTATGATTATCAAGAGATACATATACAGTATTAGTATCAAATAAATCAGCTTTAATATCATTCACAAATGATCTCTCTGGTATTCCAAGGTTTGTTACAGGTATAGATTTCCAAGAATTTCCACCGTTACTTGTAACCTGAATGTAACCATCATCAGTTCCAGCCCAAATAATTCCTTCTTGTACAGGAGATTCTGATAGGGAAGTAATAGTGTTATATTGAGACATTGCTTTTACATCCCATGCATTATCCCAGCTTTGAGTTCTTCCCATTATAGGTAGTTCAACTCTGTTTTCATTTCTAGTTAAATCTCCAGATATTGGTGTCCAACTATCCCCTCTATTTTCTGATTCCCAAACCCTGTAGGAAGCAATGTAAATTTTTTCAGGATTGTGAGGGCTAACTAAAATTGGGGTATCCCAATTATATCTTTCATGAGGATCACCTTCCAATGCTTGAGGTTGAATAAATTTAGGCTCACCTGTTTCTAAGTCAACTCTATGAAACCTTCCCTCTTGAGTAGTTGCATAAATTATATTATTATAAACTGGATCAGTAGCAGATTGGTGTCCATCTGCAAATAAAGTTTTATACCAATCTTTATTTGTAATACCTGTACCTTCATCAGTTGCAGAGGGTCCACCAGCTGATCCATTATCTTGTGTTCCTCCAAACATATGGTAAAAAGGTTCAGCATTATTAACAGCAACCTTATAAAATTGAGTTAAAGGTAAGTTTAAAAAGTAATGCCAGTTTTGAGCTAAATCAAAGCTTTCATAAACACCTGCATCAGTACCTACCATTATATAATCTGGATCACTTCCTTTAAATGCAATAGCATGGTGATCACTATGCTTTTGCCTTCCTCCTTCAAGAGTTCTGAATGTTTTTCCACCATTTTCTGATGTAAGAATTTGAACATTCATCAAGTATAGTCTATCAAATTTATGAGGACTTGTATAAAGTTCTTGATAATAATGAGGCCCTGTTCCTCCTGAAACAGTATCAGACATTTTCTTCCATGATTCTCCCCTATCCTCAGATTTATATAAACCTCCTTTTGTTCTATCTTGTTCAATAGCAGCATATATGACATCTGGCTTTTGGGGTGAAATAGCTATTCCTATTTTACCTAGATTAGATTTTGGTATTCCATTTGTGAGTTTTCTCCATGTCTCACCTCCATCATTTGATTTATGAATACCAGATCCTGGTCCTCCTCCCATATATGCAGCAACAGTTCTATGTCTATCCCAAGTAGCAGCATAAATTAAATTAGGATCTCGAGGATCAATCATTATGTCTGTTACTCCAGTCCATTCTGAACCTCCAAGTACTTTTCTCCAATTATTACCACCATCAGAAGTTTTATATAATCCTCTTTCTCCACCTTTACTCCATAGTGGACCTTGAACAGCTACCCAAATTACATCTGAATCTGATGGGTGAACAATTATCTCAGAGATGTGCTCTGAAGATTTTAAGCCCATATTTTTCCATGTTTTTCCTGCATCACTGCTTTTATAAATCCCATCTCCATAACCCATATGTCTTCCACCAACATTTTCTCCAGTACCTATCCAAATTGTACTATTGTTAGATGGGTCTATTGCCACACATCCTATAGAATAAGATGTTTGCTTATCAAAAATTGGGTTCCAAGTATTTCCAGCATTTTCAGTTTTCCAAACCCCTCCAGAAGCTGCAGTTACATACCATGTACTTTCATCTTCAGGATGTATTGCTATATCTGAAATTCTTCCAGATAGAAAAGCAGGTCCAACATTTCTAAGTTTAAATGCATTTAATGAGACTTTTTCAGTCTTAGTCTTATTTTGTTTGTTTCTTTTCTTTTGAGCGTTACCTTGAAGTGGTAGTAAGAAAATCAAGGTTAATAATATTATATATATTTTTTTCATTCTATTAATTAATTAGTTATAATTAAATATATGAAAAATACTTGTAGTTTAAAAGATTTCTGCAATCATACAACGTGCACTTCCTCCACTATTGTTTTCAATATTTTCAAGGGGAGAATGAATTATTTGTGTGTGTTTTTGAATTATCTCTAATTGACTTCTTTTAAATGAACTATGTGCTCTAGTGCTCATAACTAGAGTGGGACCGCTTTTGCCATTTAGTTGAATACAATTTGCTCCAAATGAAGACATTTGATTAATATCAATATCTATTATTTCTAAGCCACTAGATTTAAGAGAATCGGTTACATGAAGTCTTTCTCTTTTGTCAATTATTGATTCAAGGCATATAATTGAAAATTTATTACAAATACTCAGTACTACATTTGTATGATATATAGGTTTATCTAGGTGGTATGATTTAAAAACCACTGGATTATACCCCATGTCTATACAAAACCTATTTACTAATTCTTTATTTGATCTTTGTGATAATGTGCAATATGCCAATTTATTAAGCCTGTCAAGCACAAGACTACCAGTACCTTCTAAAAACATATTGTCATTTTCAAAATTTGAATAGTCGTATTCAATAGATATATCCTTATCATCTTTACTTAAACATTCAATTGCTAATTGTGTTCTCTCTAATCTTCTATTTTGAGCAAACATAGGATATGTTATAGCCTTATTATTCTTATGGAAAGAGATCCAATTATTTGGAAATACAGCATCTGGAGTATTTATATCTCTACTATCGTTAAATACAGTTACTTTAATACCTTGTGATTGTATTTTATTATGAAGTAATTCGAATTCCTCTACTGCTTTATTTTTAATATCATTATCAGACAGATTAGAAGAACTATTTTGAAAAGTATTATCATCAATTGTTAATTCATTACTTCTAAAATTCTTTGGATAGACCATCAATATGTGTGAAGAAAAATGATTCATATTATTCTCTTAATAATGGTAAAGTTGAACATCTTAAAAGTCCGGACATCTTAGATACATTTTGATAAGAAATCTTCTCAACAAGGTAGCCAGTTTCTTCTAACCAAGTGTTGATTTTTTTAAATCTTTTATCTGAAACTATAACTTCAGGTGATATCACTAAAAGATTGGAAATCAACATATAAGACTCCTGACCGTAAGCGATGTATGTGTTTTTTTCACCAAAGTAGTTAATTAAGTAATCAACATCACTTTTATCAACAAAACAATCAGGACAAATTATAGCTTTACGTTTTCCAATAGGCTGAAAACAGCAATCTAAATGGAGAACATTTTCAAAAATATCAGTGTTTGATTTTTTAATATTTATTGATTTTATCTGCTTATTTGGTATCATTTTTTCTAAATATTTTATAGACTCCTGATTAGTTCTAGCTGTAATTAATTCTGAATAATCTTCACCAGAATAGGTGCCAATAAATAATTTCTCGTTATGAGTAACGACATCCCCACCTTCTATATGCATATACTCAGGCAATTTAACAACCCCTGCATCTAGATTGTTAATAATGTCTGATATTCCCATCAGCTCTTCCTCCCTATTTGGGACAATATTTGATTGAAAGAAAATATTTGAAATTGAAAAACCTAAATCTCTTGCAAAAATTTGATTACAATTCTGAATGCTTTTTGGCCTTAAAACATTTACGTTGTGTTTTAAAAGAATTTTATAAAATGATTCTACCTCTAACTTAACATCTTCTTCATTTGGATATGAATTATTTTTTATATGATAAAGAGATCTTGGATCATAAACATCAAAAACTTTTGGTGGATCACCAATATCTTCAGCTAAACCAAGTATAACTGATTTTAGACGTGAATATTCGTTGTCTACCTTTACCCCAATCATTTAAAGCACTTTATTTTTCTTATTTGCAAAATAAGAAATTAGAGCTAAAATTGTAATGAAAATTAAAGAATAATAAACAAAGCTTGGTGTAATAACTTTTTCTCCTGAAGCATAAGAATGAAGTCCTGATAAATAAAAGTTTACACCAAAATAGGTCATTATAATTGAACTAAATGCCAAGATGCTCATAAGATTAAATAACCATTTACCTCTAAGACTTGGAACAATTCTTAGATGCAATACAGCAGCATAAATTATAATACTTATCAAAGCCCATGTTTCTTTTGGATCCCAACCCCAATATCTTCCCCAACTTTCATTAGCCCACATTCCTCCTAAGAAATTACCAATTGTTAACATTATAAGTCCAATTGTAAGGGATAGTTCATTTACAATTGTTAATTCTTCAAGTTTCTTAGATAATTTTTTTCTATTCTTTTTATTTGACAGCATTGTTAGAAAAAGTGTAACAATTCCAAGAATCATACCTATTGTAAATGGTCCGTAACTACCTACAATAACAGCTACATGAATCATAAGCCAATAACTATCTAGAACTGGCTGAAGGTTTGCAATAGATGGATCTAACCAATTCATATGAGCTATTGACAAAATAATTGAGGAGACAAATGTCGCGGAAGCCAAAGTGAAATTTGATTTTCTTCCAAATATTATACCAAAGATTACAACTGACCAGGCAACGTATATCATAGACTCATATGCATCACTCCAAGGAGCATGACCTGAAATATACCCTCTAGATATTAAGCCTAAAGTATTTAAAAAGAACAAAATGTAGATTATATATTTTAACCCTTTTATTAATAAAGAATTCAGCTTATTGTTATAGAATATTTGAAAAATCAAGATTATTAGCAGTCCTAATCCAGATAATAGATAATAACTATAAAGTCTATTAAAAATATCAACCTTATTGTATATAATCTCTGCCTTTATTTTGTTGGAAGATGGTATAACATCTTCACCAAACCTTCTTTGGAATCCACTAATACTTTCTAAAAGCTCTTCAGGTTGAGCATAATCATTTGAGTCTTTAGAAAGTTTAAGAGTTTGAAAATAAAGAGGTAATAAATTTTTAACATATAGTGAATCAGCACCAGTAAAATTAAATTCATCTATTTCAGGGAAAGAAACCCATTTATTATTAACATCTCCAGGAACTGGAAAAATTCTCATCACCTTCCCCTCTAAGGCAGAATAAAGTAGGTTTACCCTCCTATCAACTTGAATAAAATCTTTTTCTATTTGAGTTGGAATTACTGACAAGTAAGCCTTTTCAAGATTTGATGCAAGCTTATAATTACCTAAATCATCAAAAAAAGAAACAAGCGGAGCTTTTTTAAAATCTTTTGAAACACCAATAACCCTTCTAATAGTATCTCCTTTTTGACCAGGTTTTAAATAAACTAAAGGTGCATTAAACCATAAAGATGGATTGTCCATTATAGAAAGTAGCACCTGATCTGAATTAAGCCCATTATAATTATCTGATCTACTTACTTTTCTAAGTAATTCAGAAGAAAATGTATTTGCAGGTTTCATTCTTCCCTCACTATCTTGAATAAGAATTTCTCCAAACTTTTTAGAATGCTCTTCAGAGTAGGAATCTGCCAATATTATTGAATCAATAAATTCAGTTTTATCTAAAGTGTTATCATTTTGCGCATTAATACTAAATGCAGTTATAAAAAATAAAACTGATAAAGTTTTTCTATTTAGCTGTCTTGAAAGTGATTTAAATCTTGTTTTTCCAATAAAAAATATCCCAAACATACTAAAGAAAAGAAGTAGATAACCAAAATAGGTTAGGGATGTTCCCCAAAAGTCCTTATTTACAGATAGTACTGTTCCTTTTTCATCAGGATCAAAAGAAGCCTGAAAGAATCTATACCCTTTATGAGTTAGAATATGATTCATATAAATATCATAATCAAAAGTACTCTCGCTTTCTACTGTTACCTTACTCATAAATGAGGAGTAACTGTTTTTTGTTCCAGGATATTTTTCAGCAATAAAATCATTTAGCCTAATAGAAAATGGAATTTCAACCTCATCTGATCCATAGGTTAGATAAAAATCAAGATCTCCTAGGGTAATTAATTTAGCATTATTAACAAAACCCTTTCCTCCAAGAAGGTTAATCTCTTTAGTTTCCCCCTTATATTCAACATCAACAATTAAAACATCTTGTTGAGCGCCATCACTCTCAAGTACATCAACTATATCAAAAACACCTCTAAGGGGTGGTTCAGGAAAAACAAATTGAAATCCAGGTATTTGATAAAGAGATCTTAATTCTAGAACCTGAGTTAAATTGTTTGTTAATTTACCCTGATTTTGAGTTGACATTACTGTATACTCTCCTTCAAAAGGAGAGTATATAAAATATTCACCCTTAATTGATGAAATGTTTATCGCTCCTTTAACCTGATAATTTAATGTGAAGAGTATATTATGGATGCTGGAGACTTCCCCCTCTTTAATGTAATGCTCATGTCTATTACCATCGGCTGCATCAATTAATTTTATATAAATCTCACCTTCAGGGTCTAAGACTAAACCTTCTGAAACATTTTCCCTAAAGTCTTTATACTTAATTAAGAATTTTTCTTTGTTAAAATTATCAGCTATTTGAAAATTATTATTAGTATATTCTGAGAGTAAAAGCCTTTTATTCAATGTCTTTCTTAGAGGTTCTCCTTCTTTGTCTCCATCTACTAAAACTGTTAAATATGTTTTTTCTGAAAGATAAGTGTTTGATATTGTGTTCTCCCTTATTGGCATAACTCCTTCATCACCAAAATATCTTGTTATAAATGCACCAAGAAGAATTAATATAAATGACAAGTGCATTACTAAAACCACCCTTTTTCCTTTAGCTAATAGATTATGTTTTGCTATGTTGCCTAAAAAACATACCACAAGCATAGCCATAAGCAACTCAAACCACCATGCATTATAAATCCATATCCTCGCAGCTTCTGTTGAATACCAACTTTCTAGAAATGTTCCTAAAGCCATAGCAAAAGGAAACAAAATCATAAGGATTAACATTAACCTTGTAGAAAAAAAATATTGAAAAAATTTAAACTTCATTTTTTATATAATCAGCAAAGATAATTATCAAAATTTATATTTTAGAATAAATCTAAACAATTAGATGTTAAAGTTTGATTAAATTTGCATGCTATCAATTATAACTATGATGAATAACTATAAAAAATTTCTAAAAGACATAACAACATTTATTCTAGATGTTGATGGTGTAATGACTAATGGTAAAATCATTTATACACATGATGGAAAAATAGACAGACAATTTGAGGCTAAAGATGGGTATGCCATAAAACATGCTATCTCAAAGGGATATAATTTTGTCATTATATCAGGAGGTACTCAACATAATGTGAAAAAAAGATTAAATTCACTAGGAGTAGAAGATGTTTTTCTTCACGCATTTGATAAACTTAAAATCTTTAATGATTATATAAGTAAAAATAATACCAATCCTGATAATATACTTTTTATGGGTGATGATAACCCTGATATAGAAGTTTTAAAAGTTGTAAAAATCGCTGCTTGTCCGTCAGATGCATCTGTAGATGTTAAAAAAGTTTGTAATTATATTTCAGATAAAAAAGGTGGTCAAGGATGTGTAAGAGATGTTATAGAACAAGTTATGAGGATTCATAATAAATGGATTTAATTAATAATTCAAAATATAATATTGTTTTAGGATCATCCTCTTCAAGAAGAAAGCAACTACTTGAAATGACAGGAATTAATTTTTCAATTAAAACACTCCCAGTTAAAGAAGATTTTCCTGATAAACTTATTGGAAAAGAAATTTCTGAATATCTAGTTTCAAAAAAAACTGAACCTTTTAAAAAAATAATAACAAATGAAGAGATTATTATAACTGCCGACACTTTAGTTTGGTTTAAAAATAAATGCTTTGGAAAACCAAAAAATAAAAATGAAGCTAAAGAAATGCTAAGTTTGTTTTCAGCAAATACTCACTCAGTAATAACATCTGTTGGTTTCCTTACATCCCAGAAATTTGAAATAATGACAGAGTCTACAGAAGTTTCATATAAAAATTTAAATAACAATGAAATTGACTATTATGTTGAAACAGTTAACCCTATTGACAAAGCAGGAAGTTATGGTATTCAAGATTGGATTGGCATGATTGGGGTAGAGAATATTGTTGGAAGCTATACTAGTGTGTTAGGTCTTCCTATTCCTCAGGTTATAAATAAAATTTTTTCAATAATAGAAAATAAAAGTTAAAGAAGACATTTAACTACGGGGAAAATAAATTAAGTGAAATTTTTGGAAATTATACGAAGTAATTAAATTCTATCAATTGAAGCTCCAAGTTTCTTTAGTCTTAACACTATATTCTCATAACCTCTATCAATTTGTTCAAAATTCTGAATCTCACTAGTACCATTAGCTGATAAAGCTGCGATTAGAAGAGCTATACCGGCTCTAATATCAGGAGAGGACATAATGGTAGATTTTAATTGAGATTTAAAATCAAGACCAATAGCAGATGCTCTGTGTGGATCCGACAAAATAATCTTAGCTCCCATATCAATTAATTTATCAACAAAAAACAGTCTACTCTCAAACATTTTTTGATGAACCATAATACTTCCTCTTGCCTGCGTTGCAACAACCAATATGATACTTATTAAATCTGGACTAAAACCAGGCCATGGAGCATCAGATATTGCAAGAATAGATCCATCAATATAGCTTGAAATCTCATAACCATTTTCATGTGAGGGGATAATCATATCATCACCTTCTTTTATAATTTTAATTCCAAGTTTTCTAAAAGTACTAGGTATTTGGCCTAAATTTTCCCAAGAAACATTTTTAATTTTTATTTCACTTTTAGTCATAGCAGCCAAACCAATCCAGCTTCCTATCTCTATCATATCAGGAAGGATTGTGTGATTAGCTCCATTTAATTTTTTTACACCTAAAATACTCAATAGGTTAGATCCAACACCATTAATATTTGCTCCCATCTTTATTAACAAACTACATAGCTGTTGAATATATGGCTCACATGCCGCATTATATATAGTAGTTTTACCTTCAGCAAGAACAGAAGCCATAATTAGATTTGCAGTACCTGTAACAGAAGCCTCATCTAAAAGTATATCTGCACCAATTAACCCTTGTGTTTTTACATTATATATTCTATCCTTTGAATCATAGTCTAATTTAGCGCCAAGTTTTTCAAGATTAATAAAATGAGTATCCAATCTTCTTCTTCCTATTTTATCTCCTCCTGGCCTAGGGATAGATGCCTTTTTATATCTAGTCAATAAAGGACCGACCAACATAATTGAGCCTCTTAATGATTTAGCATATAAAATAAATTCATCAGATTTTAAATAATCTAGGTTAATAGACCTAGCAGAAAATTGAAAAGAACCATTCCCTAAGCTAGAACAGCTAACTCCTAAATTTTTTAGAATCTCTATTAGGTTGTTAACATCAATAATATCTGGGACATTATTAATAGTTATTTTTTCATCTGTTAACAAAACTGCGGATAAAATCTGTAAAGCTTCATTTTTTGCCCCTTGAGGAATGACCTCTCCTTTTAATCTCTTACCACCAGTTATCCTAACACTATTCATTAATACCTTCTTTTTGGCTTTTTTCTTGAATAATTATTTGATTTATAACTATTATTTTTAGGTCTAATCTTAAGAAACTCAGCAGAATCAGTTAATGGAAGATCACTTTCCGAGACTTTAAGCTTGCCATCTGATAAATCAAGAAGATGGTCAAGAATAACTTGGTCATCAACAGCTTCCTTATTCCAGTTAAGAAAACATTTTTTCATATGATTAGCTATAGTCAATATCAATTTTTGCTTTAAATCAAAATTATCCCATTCAATTGCAAAATCAATCATTCGCTTGATATTGTTCCCATAGAATCTATACTTAGGATAATTTTGAGGATAATCTAATTTATTTGGTTTTCTCTTTTCATAAACTTCTTTTGATGGTTTATCAAAAGGACTATCAACATCCAGTTGAAAATCAGACATAATAAAGAGTTGAGCCCATAATTTATGCTTAAAATCTGGAACATCTCTAAGATGAGGGTTTAAATTACCCATAACACCAATTATAGATTTGACCATTTCATCTTTCTTTTTTTTATCTTTCAAAGCAACAGCTTGATCAATCATTTGATGAATATGTCTTCCATATTCCGGAATAATAAGTTTTTTCATTTGTGTATTATATACTAATGTGTCCATAAGATTAAGGAATTAATGCAATTTAAGAAATTTTAATGTTCTAACTATAGTGAAATAATATTATCTAAAGAACTAACTCCTTTATAAATATCTATAACTTCAGAAGGAGCATTAACAGAACTTTCAAATGAAATGCTTTTATAATTTCCTTTATCTGATGATTTAATGTTCAGATCTCCTTTATAATTAGACAATATCATCTTTAATTTATCTAGGTCCTTAGAATTGTTTTTTATAATAAATTTAAAGATATAGGAACCTGGCCAATTTTGAGATTCTCTTAATTGGATTTCAAATCTTTTATAAAAATCATTTGATTTTTGACTTATATTTGCAACTTTCTTTGGCATTAGTCAAGTTATCTATTTTTTAAATTAATAGAGCAAAGATATAAATGATTTAATGATACGTTAATGAATAAAGTTATAAATAAAAAAGTTGTTATTACTGGGGGACCAGGAACAGGAAAAACATCTGTTATTGAAGAGTTGACAAATAGAGGGTATAAATGTTTTGACGAAGGATCAAGAGACATAATACTTAATGAAAATTTAAAAGGAAAGACTTTTAAATCTGACCCATTAACGTTTAGTGATTCCTTATATGCAGTAAGAGTTAAACATTATACTGATTCGCAGAAAAAAGAATATAATAGAAAGATAGTTTTTTTTGACAGAGGTATTCATGATATTCTTGCATACCTTAGATATACTAACAAAAACAATAAGTATTGGGAGGATATAATTTTAAATTATCAATATGATACAGTTTTTGTTTTCCCGCCTTGGAAACAGATCTATATAACAGATAACGAGCGACAAGAAGACTTTAAGGAATCTAAAGAAGTAAACACTCAAATTATTAAACTTTATAAAGAGAGCAATTCAGATATTATAAAAATAGTACCTAAAATGACTATAGAAGAAAGAGTCAGTTTTATTATAAATCACCTATTTAATAATGGAGAATAATATAATATTTATGGGTACGCCAGATTTTGCAGTTAAATCTCTGGATTATTTATTAAAAAAGAATATTAATATAAATTGTGTCATTACTTCCCCTGATAAGAAGTCAGGAAGAGGACTTAAATTAAATCAATCAGAGGTTAAAAAATACTCTGAATTAAATAAAATAAAGATATTACAACCTGATAATTTATTCGATATTGATTTTATCCAAAAAATAAAAAATCTTAATCCAATACTAATTGTTGTAGTTGCTTACAAAAAATTACCAAAAATATTATATGAAATACCCAAATATGGAGCAATAAACCTGCACGCTTCATTACTGCCAGACTATAGAGGTGCAGCACCAATTAATTGGTGTTTGATGAATAATGAAAAGTTTACCGGTATTACTACAATTAGGATTAATGAACGAATTGATTGCGGTGAGATCCTTATGCAGGAAAAGATTTTAATTGATAACGATGATGATTTTGAAACATTAAAAAATAAACTAGCAATAATTGGATCAAAAATATTATATAGGACTATTGACCTAATATTTAAGAATAAAATAGAATCAAAGCAACAAATTATTTCAAAAAATGACAAAAAAGCACCAAAGTTAAACTCTGATAATACCAGGATTAATTGGAATAATTCAATAGACTCAATAATTGGAAATATTAGAGGATTAACTCCTAAACCTGGCGCTTGGACAATATTATATAATGATAATCAAAAGATAAGAATAAAAATTCTCAAGGCGAGAGCAGAAAATTATTCCGGAAATAAATCAAATAATATTTTATCTATTCGAAACAGAAAAATATTCATTTCAACACTAAAAGGTGAAATTGAATGTGAGATAATCCAATTCGAAAACAAGAAAGCAATGACAGCAAAGGATGTGCTTAATGGATTCAAATTCTCATCAAATTGCTATGTAAACTAGAAAAACAGCATATGATATCAACAAAATCGTTGAATTTATTAACAATAACGCATATTTTGAGCTTCTAAACTTGGGACTTACAATAATCCATATAAATTTGTTTAAACTTTAAAATTAAAGAGATATGAATAAATCAGAATTAATTGACGCTATGGCATCAGGTGCTGGAATATCTAAAGCTGCTGCTAAAAGCGCTCTAGAATCGATGCTAGGAGGTGTTTCTTCAACATTAAAAGGTGGTGGACGAGTTTCACTAGTTGGATTTGGATCTTGGTCTGTTTCTCACAGAGCTGCTAGAGCAGGAAGAAATCCTCAAACTGGTGCTACTATACAAATCGCTGCTAAAAACGTAGTAAAATTTAAAGCAGGTGCTGAACTATCAAGCTCAGTAAACTAAGCTTTTAAATTCATATAGCATAAAAAGCTTCCTTCGGGAGGCTTTTTTTTATATATTTATTTTATGAGGGGTAATATTCTAATAGCTTCACCCAATCTTTTATTTGACAGTTTTTTTTCTAAAACAATTATTTTATTAGTTGATAAGACTAAAGATGGGTATACTGGTTTTATACTTAATAAACCTTTGAAAATTAAAATTAAAGAAATAGAAAGTCTAGAAATATACAAAGGAGGTCCTGTTTCTAATGACAATCTTTATTTCATTTATAAAACAAAAAGTCCAATTAAAGGAAGTTTGAAAATTAGTGATAATGTCTATTGGGGTGGGAATATTGATGAAGTTTTTAAAATGATAAAAGAGAATATAATAAATACAAACAGTATTAGATTTTTTGTTGGTTATTCTGGTTGGGACCCCAATCAGCTAGAAGTTGAAATAAAAAATAAAAGTTGGATCGTAAAAAAAAATAAAGCAGAAAATATATTAACAATAAATAGTCAAAAGCACTGGAGAGATGAAATGAAAAAATTAGGCGGAGAATATCTTCTTTGGTCTGAATCACCAGATAATCCAATATTTAATTAATTATGTTGAACCTAAGACTTTTTTTAAATCTGAAATTAAACTATTCCATAACAATTTTGACTCTTCTAGTTCTTCTTCAGGGGAAAAATCTGTAACAATTAGAGAGACATCCTTTGTTATTTCATCCATTTGAATTGTAAATTCAAAATAACAATCTTCTTCATCATCTTCTCCATTCATCCACTGAAACTTAACTTTCTCGTATGGTTTTTTTGAAAGAAGTCTTGCGTCTTCCTCTGAATCTCCCCAAAAGAAAGTATATTTTTCACCTCTAGAATTTACGTCATCAGAAAACCATTCAGAAAGACCAGAAGGAGTAGAAAGATATTGAAATAGTAATTGCGGTGAAGATTGAAAATCATACTCAATTGTAAATTGTTTTTTTGGAATCATTTTTAGAATAATATAATATCCTCCAATATATTAAAAAAACTTTATCATTTAGAAGAATTGATAAATTATTAGCTATATATAGTATATTTTGTTTTATATATTTGCATATCATAGTTGGCGAGGTAGCTCAGTTGGTGAGAGCGTCGGATTCATAACCCGGAGGTCGGGAGTTCAATTCTCCCTCTCGCTACATTAAACATCAATATGAAAAGATTATTTTATTTTAGTTCTTCTTTGATCTTTATTTTAGTTTTTTCCTGTTCGAAAAATCAAATAGAAGAAGAAGAAATAGTTGTTGAACCAACTTTATTTAGCTGTGTTACTTATAATACATTATTAGACCCTTCAAATACAAAAGATGATGATTTAATGCAGTATTGGAATAAATTTGTAGCAGATGTTCTCTGTACAAAGGGGGCTCCAGATTATGGTCAACAAAACACCATTATAAATCTCTATTTTGAATACGAATCAGATGCCATGATTATTGCAGGTGTAACTCAAGACCATCTAGCATTTTCAACTTTTACCGGTTATTGCAATAGTTCTTCAGTTAATATTGGAGTTGACTGGAGAGCCTGGACTGAACGATCTTTACTTCAAAGATTATGGATTATGTATCATGAATTTGGTCATGATGTTTATAGATACGAGCATAGTCCAGATCCAGCTGATATAATGTATTATGCAAGTACTCCAGGTTTTATAAAACTAAATGATTTTATTGAAGCGAAAGATAGGCTTATAAAAAGAGATTTTCCTGGGATTTCATATATTGAATGTCCTCCTGATACAGAATGCATAATAGATTGTGGGAGCTAAACTAAGTCTTTTTCTTTTTTTTATTTTTTTTTCATGTTCAAAATCTGATTTAATAGATTTAAATCAGTTTACTGAAAAGAGGTTAGAAAGTTGTGTGAGTTATGATGACCTTTTAGATTTAAAAGCAGACAGGTATAATTTGATGGCTTATTGGGATAAATTTGTTGCAGATGCCAAATGTTCAATGACAGGTAATCCTAATTACGGTGACACAAATAGTTCAATTAATATTTTCTTTGAGTATGAATCTGAAAATCAAATAACATCTGGGGTTACTTCAGAATACTGGGGTTATGCTGAAGGTGCTTGTAATGACTCTGTTGTGAATATAGGGATTTTATGGAGTTATTGGGATAATGCAACTGTTATTGAAAAACTTGCATTAATGTACCATGAGTTTGGACATGATGTATTAAATCTTGATCATGGATCAAATCCAAATGACATAATGCATCCAATGATCTTAGGGTATAATGAGCCTACTTATAATGAATTTGTTATTGCAAAAGATAGATTTTTTGAAAAAAAATATGATAGCATTAGCTATATAAAATGTAATTAGTTCTGATAACTTTCAACCCTAGGGTTCATAATTTTAAACCACAAAGGAGGAACCATTGATAATAATATTGAAGTAGGGTAGCCATAAGGAAGTTGAGGGCTTTCATCTATACTTTCAAGAACTTGATACTTTTTTGAAGAAATAAAATGGTGATCGCTATGTCTTGTTAATTCATATAAAACAAGTCTACCCACAACATGATTTGAGTTCCATGAATGAACAGTTTTAATTCTTTCATATCTTCCATTTTCATCCTTTTTTCTTGATAAACCATAATGTTCAATATAATTTATAGTCTCAAGAAAAAGAAAAGAAATAATTGATATTACCAAAGAGTATAGAGTGACAGTTAAAGCATAATTAAAGTAGATAAAAGCAATAAATGATAATTGAAAAATAATATAAAACATCATATCATTTTTAATTGAGAAGAAGTTTTGCTTAGAAATTTTTAAAAGCTTTAATTGGAGTTTCCAAGCACTTATATATTGACCAATAACAGATGTTATCCAAAAATTATAAAGTGATTGTTTATACTTAGCTGTAGCTGGATCATTTTCTGTTCCAACATTAACATGATGTCCAAAGTTATGTTCTATATAAAAATGCATGTATTGTGATGGTATAAGTAATAATTTAGAACAAGTTCTACTGAAAAAGGATTTTCTATGCCCTAACTCATGTGCAACATTAATCCCATTAGTAGCCATCATAATTGAAGTTGAAGCAATTACACCAATAATTTCGATACTAGAAGTGCTATAGAATAACACATTCAATGATAGGAAAAAAATTAAAAATACTAGCGGAATATTTAAATATAAAAGTATATCAAAGAATATGTCCATTGACCTACTCTTCTTAACTTCATCAGACATTTCTTCATTACTTTCTTTCAATAGCATCTCTAAAACTGGAATAAAAACAAATGCATAAATAACTGTCATATATGCATATTCTCCTCCAAGAAGAATTCCTACAATTGTAACAATTGCTATTGTATAGGACATTAAATATTTTAAATCATTCATCTGATTTGATAAGATTTAAAGCAGATCCATTTTTAAACCATTCAATCTGTTGTTTATTAAATGTATGATTAAGCTTTATTATTTCTTTATTTCCATCTTTGTGAACAACTTCTAACGTAAGCTGGTCACCCTTACTAAATTTGGTTAAATCTATAAAATTAAACAAATCATCTTCTTGAATTTTATCGTAATCATTTTCATTGTCAAATGTTAGAGCCAGCATACCTTGCTTTTTTAAATTTGTTTCATGTATCCTTGCAAATGATTTTACTATTACAGCCTTTACCCCAAGATGCCTTGGTTCCATTGCCGCATGTTCTCTAGATGATCCTTCACCATAATTATGATCACCAATAACTATTGTATCAATATTATTTTTTTTATAGAATCTTTGTGTTTCAGGAACAGGTCCATACTGTCCAGTAACTAAATTTTTAACATTATTTGTTTTTATATTGAATGCATTTACTGCTCCAATCAAACAGTTATCTGATATATTATCGAGATGTCCTCTAAATCTTAACCATGGCCCAGCCATTGAAATATGATCTGTAGTACACTTACCATGGGCTTTTATTAATAGCCTAGCGTTAGATATATTCTCACCATTCCAAGGCTTAAAAGGTTCTAAAAATTGAAGTCTTTGAGAATCAGGATTAACTATTATTTCAATATTTGATCCGTCTTCAGGTGGGTCAACATAACCATTTTCTTCTACTGAAAAACCATTTTTTGGAAGCTCATCTCCATTCGGAGGAAGTAACATTATTTCTTTATTATCTTCATTAGTAATAGTATCCGTAATAGGATTGAAATCCAATCTGCCAGATAAAGTAATGGCCATTACCATTTCAGGTGAAGAGACAAATGCATGAGTATTTGGATTACCATCATTTCTTTTTGCAAAATTTCTATTAAACGAATGAACTATGGAATTCTTTTTTTCTTTATTAGCACCTTCCCTATCCCACTGACCAATGCATGGACCACACGCATTTGTAAAAATTTTAGACTCTAAATCTTCAAAAATTTTAATTATACCATCCCTTTCAGCAGTATATCTAACTTGCTCGGAACCAGGGTTTATACCTAACTTAGATTTTATTTTTAGATTATTTTTCTTAGCCTGAGAAGCTATTGAAGCTGCACGAGATAAATCCTCGTAGGATGAGTTTGTACAAGAACCTATTAACCCCCAATCAACATCCAAAGGCCAACCTTCATTTAAAGCCTTTTCTTTCATCTTAGAAACAGGAGTGGCTAGATCTGGAGTAAATGGCCCATTAAGATGTGGAGATAATTTATTTAAATCTATTTCGATAACTTGATCAAAATATTTTTCAGGATCTTCATATGCTTCAGAATCAGCAGTAAGGTGATGTTTTATATTCTCTGCAGCTTCAACAACATCACTTCTACCAGTAGATTTCAAATACCTTTTCATAGAATCATCATAACCAAAAATCGATGTAGTAGCACCAACCTCTGCACCCATATTACATATAGTCCCTTTTCCTGTACATGATAATGATTTAGCACCTTCACCAAAATATTCAATTATACATCCAGTCCCTCCTTTTACAGTTAATATACCTGCAACTTTTAATATGACATCTTTTGCTGAAGCCCAACCATTTAATTTCCCAGTTAGTTTTATTCCTATTAATTTGGGAAATTTTAATTCCCAAGGCATTCCAGCCATAACATCAACAGCATCAGCTCCACCAACACCAATAGCAACCATACCAAGCCCTCCAGCATTTACAGTATGAGAGTCGGTACCTATCATCATCCCTCCAGGAAAAGCATAATTTTCAAGAACAACTTGGTGAATTATTCCTGCTCCAGGTTTCCAAAAACCTATACCATATTTTCTTGATGTGGATTCTAAAAAATCAAATACTTCAGAACTAACTTTATTAGCTCGTTTAAGGTCTATTTTTGCTCCAGATTGCGCTAAAATTAAATGATCACAATGAACAGTTGTTGGAACTGCAACCTTTTGCTTACCGGCTTGCATAAATTGAAGTAAAGCCATTTGAGCAGTCGCATCTTGACATGTAACACGATCAGGACCAAAATCAACATAATCAGTGCCTCTTTCATATGCATTAAATATTTTATTGTTCCATAAATGAGAGTATAAAACTTTTTCAGTCAAAGTTAAAGGTTTACCTATTATCTTCTTTGCATATTCAATTCTTGAAGACATTTCAGAATAAACCCTTTTAATTAAATCTATATCAAAAGCCATAAAATAATTTTCATTACAAAAATAATATAATATTATTTAGTTTTAGAAACTATTTCCTTTATTGTTTTGTAATTAGAATCTAAGTTATATAAAGATTCAGACTTTGGAATTCCTGATAAATGAATTTCTTTAAAACCTGCATTTTTAAATTCTAAACAATTTTTTTCATCCACACCTCCTCCAGGCATAATTACAATTCTATTACTCGAGTACCTATTTAAAGAAATAAGGTTATCGATACCTTGTATAGCATTATTTTTATTACCAGAACAAAGAATTCTTGAAAATCCAATATTTATTAGCTTATCAAGAGAACTATTTTGATTATTTAAATAATCAAAAGCTCGATGAAAAGTTAATTCTAGAGGATATGTAAGTTCCTTAATATCATTGATAAAATTATCATCAATTTCTCCTTCTAAATTTATTGAACCAACTACAAATCCATTTATATCTAACTCCATAATTGATATTATATCCTTCTTCATCTTGTTGATTTCAGTTTGATTAAACATGAAGTTTCCTGATCTTGGCCTTATTAATATGTTTATTGGTATACCTGAAACCTTTAAAGATTCTTTTATGAATTCTATTGAAGGAGTTAATCCTCCAACATTATAATTTGAGCATAACTCAATTCTGTCAGCACCTGCCTTATTAGCATTTATAACTGAATTTATAGTTGTAGCACATATCTCTATAATCATGATTTATAGATAAAGTTTTTTGTTTAAGATAAATTTAATTAAATTCATTTTGGTTTATGGAAATAATTAAGAATTCCTCAAAATATGATGTAATTGTTGTTGGCTCAGGAGCAGGTGGAGGGATGGCAACAAAAATTCTATCTGATGCTGGTCTTAAAATTGCACTTGTTGAAGCAGGACCATACTTTGACCCTGCAAACCCAGATCAAATGACTCAAATGAAATGGCCCTGGGAATCTCCTAGAAGAGGCTCTGGAACTACTAGGGCATTCGGCGATTTTCATATGTCATATGGAGACTGGAAGCTTGAAGGAGAACCTTATACAATTGAAAAAGAAACTAGTTTTAGATGGTGGAGATCAAGAATGTTAGGTGGAAGAACAAATCATTGGGGTAGAATATCTTTAAGATTTGGCCCAAAAGATTTTAAAAGTAAGGATTATGATGGTTTAGGAGAAAATTGGCCCATTAGTTACGATGATATAAAACCTTATTATGATAAGCTAGATAAGCTTATTGGTGTGTTTGGAACTAAAGAAAATATTTTTAATGAACCTGATGGATTCTTTCTGCCTCCTCCCAAGCCAAGACTACATGAATTATTTTATATAAAAGGAGCAAGGAAATCCGGAGTTACTGTTATCCCATCTAGATTATCAATTCTAACGAAAAGGATCAATAACACTAGAGGAGTTTGCTTTTATTGTGGTCAATGTGATAGATCATGTTCAGCTTATGCTGATTTTTCATCTAGTTCATGTTATGTAATACCATCACTAAAGGGTGGGATGGTTGATTTATATACAAACTCTATGGTTGTTGAGGTGAAAACAGATAAAAATGGGAGAGCAACAGGTGTTTCCTATATAAATAAAGAAAATGGAAGAGAATATTCAATTAGAGGTAAAGTTGTAGTCTTAGCTGCATCCGCATGCAGCTCGGCAAGAATACTATTGAATTCTAAAAGTAAAGCTCATCCAGATGGATTAGGCAATAGTAGTAATCTTATAGGGAAATACTTACATGATTCTACTGGAACCGGAAGATCAGTTTTTATTCCAGACCTTATAAATAGAAAAACATATAATGAGGATGGTGTTGGAGGTCTGCACGTTTATTCACCTTGGTGGTTAGATAACAAGAAGCTTGACTTCCCAAGAGGCTATCATATAGAAATTGACAGAAGTTTTACAATGCCTGAATATGGGTTTGGATACAATCCTAATGAATTAAATAGATTCTTTGGACTTAAAGTTGGTGGTTATGGGGATAAACTAAGAGAGGATGTAAAAAAATATTATGGTTCAACAATTGGATTATCAGGAAGAGGTGAAGCAATCCCAAGAAAAGATAATTATTGTGAAATTGATTCTAACACAAAAGATAAATGGGGTATCCCTGTTCTTAAGTTTAGATATAAATGGTCTGATTATGAAATAAAACAAGTGAAGCATATGCATGATACATTTGAAGAATTAGCATATAATATGGGAGGAATTGCCTTAGGAAATAAACCAACTAAGGAACAGAATTATGGCATATCTGCTCCTGGTGAAATTATTCATGAAGTTGGTACTACTAGAATGGGAGATGATCCTTATAATTCAGTTGTTAATAAATATGAAAGACTTCATGATGTTGATAATGTATATGTCGTTGATGGTGGACCATTTGTTTCTCAAGCAGATAAAAACCCAACATGGACTATTATGGCATTATCATGGAGAACATCTGAATATATAATCGATCAACTTAAAAAACAAAATATATAATGGATAGAAGAGAGATTATAAAAAATATACTTTTAGGTTCAATGGGGTCTTCTGTTTTATTAGAAAGTTGTGTTTCCCCTCTTGATAATAAAGTCTTGGATAAAATATGGGAATATCAATATGGAAGAACTTCCAAAGAAAAAAAAAGAGATGATAAATTTTTAAACTCAAGATTTTTTAGTGAACCTGAATTACAAACGATAGAAAAAATTGCAAACATTATTTTACCTCCTAATGAATTGGGAGATATAAATGATGCCGGTGTAGTTGAATTATTTGAATTTATTGCAAAAGACTGGAGCACTCCTGCACACAATAATTATGGTGAAAAGGTATTAAGGAGAGGTTTAATTGTTTTTGATGAACTGTGTATTCAAAAGTTTGGGTTAAAACTTTTAGACTGTTCTGAATCTCAGGTTAAAGTACTTTTTGATGAAATTTCATATGAAGACAAATCTTTGAAAGATCAAAAAGAGAGTGTAAAACTTTTTGCTACATATAGAGGTATGATTGTTACGGGATATTTTACTTCTGAAATAGGGATTAAAGATCTAGGTTATAAAGGAAATACTCCTAATGTTTGGGATGGTGTTCCTAGTGAAGTTTTAGAACAATATATAGGAATTGTTTCCTATGATAAGGAATGGATTGATAAGTGTGTTGATCAAAGTAAAAGAGGAGATATAGCTAAGTGGGATGATGAAGGAAACCTTTTAACATAAAAAAAACCTGTATTAGAGTGAGTTTTGCGTAAACTCCTTTTAAACAGGATTAAGGCTAATCAAATGATCAAGGATCTATTCTAGATAGCTTGCTTTAACATTTAAACTCACCTTTCTTAATTATATACTCGTTGAGTTTACCAAAATATAACTAATACAGGCAGACGGTAAATTTAAGAACTTATATCTTATTATCAATTAAATTAATCATATTTATAATCTTTTCATCAATTTCTTCATCAATTTTATTATTATTACTTAGGTTCTGTTGTAGTTTAGCTACAAACTGAATACAGGTCATAGCTAAAAGGTCTTGCTTATCTCTTACTGAATAATTTTCTTCAAGTTTTTTAAAACTAGATTCAATTTTTTTTACTGCATCCCTAAAAAAAATCTCCTGAGATCTTTCAATTGTCAAAGGGTATATCCTGTCAGCAATATTTAATTTTATTTTTATATAATCACTCATGTTTTAATTTATGGTTATCTCATTAATACAATCATCTATTTCCTTAATCATATAATCAATCTTATTTTTTAAAAATTGTTTATCGTTTCCCTCTCCAACAAGAGCACTCTTCAATTTCATATTTTCTTTATCATCATTAATTTCTTTAGTCTTAACATCAAGATCAATATTTAATTGACTAAGTATATTAGTTTTTTTTAATAATCCTTTATTTTCATTCTCAAGATTATTTATCTTTTTAAAAAGTAGGTCTAATTTTAGTTTTAATTTGTCTATTTTATCTATCATTTTTTATAAATAAGTTAAATCGTTATTAATTTATAAAAATCTTGAATTAAATTTGAATTAAAGTATGATATTTTTTAAAAAATTATTTTTATCATTTTGGATATTTAGTATTCTATTTACATTAAACTCTCAAGAATATAATCTTAATTCGCCTATTGATTTACCCTTAAATCTTTCCGGGACATTCGGAGAGTTTAGAAGTTCACATTTTCATTATGGATTAGATGTTACAACAAATAAAAAACCTGGATACAATGTGTATAGTATTGATTCCGGTAGTATTGTTAGAATAAAAGTTAGCACTAGCGGATATGGGAAGGTATTATATATAAGTCACCCAAATGGGTTAACTTCTATTTATGCTCATTTAAAAGAGTTCTCTCCTAAAATCCAAGAATACATTAAAGCACAACAGTATTTAAATGAATCGTATAGTGTGCAGAAGTTTTTTAATAATGGTGAAATGAAAGTTAATAAAGGAGATTTAATTGGTTATACAGGAAATACAGGAGGAAGTAGTGGGCCTCATCTTCACTTCGAAATAAGAAACACAAAATCTCAAAACCCTATTAACCCTTTGTCTTTTAATTATAAATATGATGATTCCAATAGACCTATAATAAAAAGCTTATATGTGTTTAACGAAGATGATAGTTTCAAAAAAAACAATTCAAAAAAATATGAAATAAAAAAAATAAATGACAGCTTATATATAGCCGATAAGATTATATATAGCAATAAAATTGGTATAGGCATTGAAGTTTATGACAGGCAATCCAAGAATAATTATAATAGAAATGGGGTTTATGAAGTTAAGATGTTTTTAGATTCTATTTTGAATTTTTCTTATAAAATGGATAAAATTAATATAGATGAGTCTGTTTTTAGAAAAATATTCTATGACTACTCATTATTAAAAACAAAGAAAAAAAGAATTCAAAAGGTGTATTATCCCCCAAATTCAAAACTTAATTTCCTGAATCATAACTTAAGCACAGGAATATTCAAATCAAGTGATAAAGATGAAAAAGATGTACTTATAGAAGTTAGTGACTGGAATAATAATAAAAGCTATCTGAATTTTAAAATAGAAGGAAATACTTCAGATTTTTTAGAAAAAAGTATAGATGGAATAGAAATAGCAACAAGTCAAAAATATCTGATTAAAAAGAATAATTCAGAAATTGAATTTAAAAAGAATTCATTTTTTAATAACGTTACATTAAATATAAAATATCAAAATGACACATTAAAAATAGATGAAGATCTATACCCATTAAGAAAACTATATAATATTAAAATATTTAAACAAGTTGAAGATTCTATAATAAAAAGACAATCCTTTATTGGGTTAATAAATAATAATGGCAAGTTATCATATTTAAAGACAAGTAATAAGGATAATTTCTTCTCTGTCAATTCATCCAACTTAGGATCATTTACTTTATCTAGAGATTCCATAAACCCTGAGATAAAAGCGTTAAATTTTAGCTTAAATAAAGATATAAGTAATCAGAAGACTATTCGACTAAGAATTTATGACAAAACTTCTGGAATTAAATCTTACAATGTACTTATTAATAATAAATGGGCACTTTTTGAATATGAACCCAAAAGCAATCTAATATTTCATAAGATTGATGAAGGAATAATAGAAAATGGGGAAAATAAAATAACTATAAAAGTCATAGATGGCGTAGGAAATAAAGCAGAATTTAAGTCAAAAGTATACTGGTCTAATTAGTTGTATTTATTAATTTATTTATTGTCTCTATCAAATAATCCACTTCTTTTTTAGTATTGTAATGAGAAAAGGAAAACCTAACAGAAGGGTATTTCTTTAAATCATCAGTTTGTATTTCATTTAACACATGAGATCCACTTGAGCTTCCAGATTGACATGCACTACCTTTTGAACATGCAATTCCGTTAAGGTCAAGATGAAAATCTAACATAGACCCCTTTTCATTATCTAAAGGAAAACACACATTAAGAATTGTATAAGTACTTCTATCAAGATTCCCAGACAAACCATTAAAATGAATTTTTGGGAAAAGAGACTTAAGCTCATTAATGGTATATTCCTTAATTGAACTAATATATTTTGACTCCTCACTGATTTTATTGTATGAAATTTCAAGTGCTCTTGTCATACCGACAATATTATGAACTGATTCAGTCCCACCTCTAAGACCTCTCTCCTGTGGTCCACCACATATAAAGGGACTTAATTTTGAAGTCTTCCTTATAAATGAAAAACCTACACCTTTAGGTCCATGAAATTTATGTCCCGCTGCTGATAAAAAATCAATTTGAGTTTTTTTTAAATCAATTTTGTAATGGCCAACTGCTTGAACTGCATCAGTATGAAAAAATGAGTTATTTTTTTTACATAAATCTGACACCTTATCAACATCAAGAATATTGCCTATCTCATTATTAACATACATTAGAGAAACAAGCTTAATATCATCATCATCATTTAATAATTCTTCTAAGTGATTAAAATTAATTTCTCCTTTGTTATTAATGTCTACATAATTAACTATAACTCCCTCTTTTTTAAGTTCGTCAAGAGTATGAGTAATAGCATGATGTTCAATTTTAGAAGATATAATTCGTTCTATCCCAAGATCTTTAACTGAGCACCTTAACAAAGAGTTATCAGATTCTGTGCCTCCAGAGTTAAAAATTATCTCTCTTGCTTCACAATTAAGAATTTCAGCAATCTTTTTCCTTGAGATTTCTATATATGATTTAGCCGATCTTCCATAAGAATGAGTTGAAGAGGGGTTTCCAAAACAATCTTTAAGTATATCAGAAATCTGGTCTATAACCTCATCTCTTACTTTGGTAGTAGCGGCATTATCAAAATATATATTCATTTACTATGACTCAAACTCAACTAAAGTTGAAATAATAATATCAATACACTCATTTAACTGATCTTCTGTCATTACAAGTGGTGGTGCAAATCTAATAATATTTCCTTGAGTTGGCTTAGCAAGTAAGCCATTATCTCTAAGTTTTAAACAAATATTCCATGCAGTTTGACTATCAGGTTTATCATTTATAACTATTGCATTCAATAGACCTTTTCCTCTAACTAATTTAACAAGATTACTTGTCTCAATATATTTATTAATCTTAAATCTAAATATTTTACCAAGTTTATTAGCATTTTCAGGAAGTTTTTCTTCAATAATAATTTCTAATGATTTTTTAGCTATTGAAGCTGCAAATGGATTTCCACCATATGTACTTCCATGTTGACCAGGTTGAATAACTTCCATTATTTCTTTATCACATAAAACTGCTGAAATTGGATATGTACCTCCACTTAAAGCTTTTGCTAAAATTAAAATATCAGGTCTTACATCACCGCAAGCAAGTAATGAACCAGTTCTTCCTAGTCCAGTTTGAATCTCATCAGCAATCATTAAAATATTGTGTTTTGTACAAAGCTCTCTTACTCCTTCAATATAATTATCATCAGGAACATTAACTCCAGCTTCTCCTTGGATTGGTTCAACTAAAAATGAGACAATATTTTTCTCTTCAATTAAAATTTTCTCAAGAGCATTAAGATCATTATGAGGGATATGAATAAAACCTGGTGTATGAGGTCCAAAATAATCTTTTGAACCAGCGTCAGAAGAAAAAGAAATAACAGTTGTAGTTCTTCCATGAAAATTATTATCACAAACAATAATTTTTGCTTTATCATTATCAACTTTCTTTTTTAAATAACCCCATTTCCTTGAAATTTTAATTGAAGTTTCTACACCTTCTGCTCCAGTATTCATTGGTAATAATTGATCATAGCCAAATAGTTTAGTAGCATATTCCATATATTCTCCAAGCTTATCATTATGGAAAGCTCTAGATGTTAATGTTAAAGTCTGTACTTGATCTTTTATTAACTCTACTAATTTTGGATGACAATGTCCTTGATTTACAGCAGAATAAGAAGAAAGAAAATCAAAATATTTTTTTCCATTTACATCCCATAAGTAAACCCCCTCCCCTTTTGCTAGAACTACAGGTAAAGGATGGTAATCATGAGCACCATATTTCTTTTCTAAGTCTAAATGGTAGAGTGCTAGATCTTTTTGAATTTTTGTTATCATTTTAACTTATTTTGATTTATTATAAATATACTAATTTTGAAACATATTTATAATTACATGATCTTAAGATCTATAAAATTAACCTTACTGTTTTTTTTAATTATATCATGCGAGAAAGACGATATCTGTCTAGAAGGTTCTGCTAATACCAATAGAATTACTATTGGATTTATGAATAATGAAACTGAAAGCTTAACATCTATTTCATTGATAAATGTTAGAGGTGTTAAAAAAGATTCAATAATTCATGAAACTATAAATACAGATCAGCTTAAACTCCCTTTGAATATCTCATCTAACAAAACAGATTATATTTTAAATTATAATGATATAATTGATACATTATCAATTAACTATAGAACTATTCATGAGTATTTAAACAGAGGATGTGGTTTTATCTCAAACTTTATCCTTGACAGTAGTACAGAAAATATAAATAATAACCATGGTTGGATTAAAGAAATATCAATTGTAAAAGATTCAATTTTTAATGAAGAAAAAACAAATTTATATATTCATTTTTAGTCTTTTTACAACAACTAATATTGTTGGACAAGAGATTATTAATAAAGACAATGACAGTGTTGCAACTAAGACAAAACTTTTAAATGTAGATAAGTTAGACATTGGTTTAGATTTATATAAACCAATTTATTCTAATTTAAATAATGATAATTTAAGTTATGAAATAGTAGCAAGTTTAAGAATCTTTGAAGATTTTTCTATAGCTTCAGAGATTGGCTCATTAGATAGATATGTAGAAGATGAAAATGTAAATTTTACATCTACTGGAGAATACATGAAATTTGGATTTGATTATAATTTATTTAATAATTGGACTGGAATGGATAATTCAATTTACCTAGGAATGAGATTTGCAACATCCTTATTTAATAATAAAATTGATAGTTATACTCTTAGAAATCCAGATTCATACTGGTCAAATAATGTTTCAGCTAATTATGAAACAATTAATCATTCTAATCAAAGTGCAAATTGGATTGAACTTCTTGTTGGAATTAAAGTTGAAACAATAAATAATATTTACTTAGGAATTAGTCTTAGATTAAATCGACTACTTAACAATACCACTCCTGATAATTTTAATAATCTTTATATACCTGGTTTCAATAAAGTGACTGATGATAATTCTTGGGGAAGTGGTTTTAATTATACTCTAACATACTCACTACCTTTGAATTTTAATAAAAAAGCCTCTAAAAAATAGAGGCTTTTTTTATAAGAAAAAGGCGGCGACATACTCTCCCACAATAAGTAGTACCATCTGCGCTGATAGGCTTAACTTCTCTGTTCGATATGGTAAGAGGTGATCCCTATCGCTATAACCACCTTAAATTTGTATATAAGTCATAACATAAATGAAAATATCTGAGTCAACACAATATAAGAAAGTTTGTTACAATAAGCTTACGGGTAATTAGTATCACTCGGCTATGGCATCACTGCCTTTACACCTGTGACCTATCAACGTTGTAGTCTTCAACGACCCTTAAAAGAAATCTCATCTTGAAGTTGGTTTCGCACTTAGATGCTTTCAGTGCTTATCCATTCCCGACGTAGCTACCCGGCAATGCTCCTGGCGGAACAACCGGTACACTAGAGGTCAGTCCATCTCGGTCCTCTCGTACTAAAGATAGATCTTCTCAAATTTCTAACGCCCACCACAGATAGAGACCGAACTGTCTCACGACGTTCTGAACCCAGCTCGCGTGCCACTTTAATGGGCGAACAGCCCAACCCTTGGAACCTTCTCCAGCTCCAGGATGTGACGAGCCGACATCGAGGTGCCAAACCCCCCCGTCGATTTGAGCTCTTGGGGGAGATCAGCCTGTTATCCCCGGCGTACCTTTTATCCTTTGAGCGATGGCCCTTCCATGCGGAACCACCGGATCACTATGCTCTTGTTTCCAACCT
>Ga0115002_10001508_pt1 | contig 32017 bp, 29 predicted proteins | sample ArcticOcean_MG_C_8_FD_89576 | JGI IMG/M metagenome (GOLD analysis project Ga0115002, IMG submission 89576) | Marine microbial communities from western Arctic Ocean - ArcticOcean_MG_CB11_86 | ecosystem: Environmental > Aquatic > Marine > Oceanic | place: Arctic Ocean: Canada Basin | collected... | reverse complement strand
GGTTTTTTCCTGATAAGGCGCTAACGGCTACGGAATTGCTGGTCATCTTGTGCATGGGTTGGATCGTGGGCACTGTGCCCGCGATCGGCTGGACGGGGTATTGGATAGGAATCATGACCGCCCCTGCCTATTATGCGACCCCTGAAAACGGGTGGAATGAGGCCTTTGTTGGTGATCTGCCCGGCTGGCTGTTTCCCCCGGCGGAAGCGGTGCCTTGGTTATATATGGGCTTGCCTGCCGATGAACTTGTACCCTGGAGCGCCTGGCTGTCGCCTTTGATCTGGTGGCTGAGCGTGGCCGGGGTTATGATCTGGATGGGTATGTGTATGACGGTCATTTTCCGCAAACAATGGATTGACCATGAAAAACTGTCTTTTCCGCTGGTAACCTTACCACAAGCGCTGGTGGAAGGGTTCAACATGCCCGGTCGGTCGGTTCCGGCATTATTCAAAAATTGGTGGTTCTGGGTTGGTTTCGCCATTCCGGGCCTGATTGCCCTCTGGAATATCACCGCTTATTTTAACGAAGGGATGGAACGCATCTGGCTTTTCGGCCCCTATGGGATGAAAGCCTTTACCTTCGCCAATTTTTTTCCGCCGTATGGGTTCCGTGTCCTGCCTTCTCTCATTGCGTTCACTTACTTTTGTAGTATGGATATCCTGTTGAGTTTCTGGCTGTTTGGTTTACTGGCGACCTTGAAGATAGGTTTTATGAATATTTTTGGCTTTTCCGTTGGGTTGCAGGGCCAGCAGGCCGCCTCTTCGGCGATCATCAATCTGGAAAGCCACGGTGCCCTGATCGCCCTGGCTATCTGGTCCCTCTGGATTGCCCGGCCGCACCTCCGTGATGTATGGCGACGCGCTTTTTCCCGCGACCGGACGGAAGATCCGTCTGATGGCCTGTGCTCCTATCGTACGGCGGTTCTCGGCGCGATCGGTGGCTTCGCCTATCTGGTCGCCTGGCTCACAGCCTCCGGTCAGGGGCTGCTGTTTGCGATATGTACATCCCTCCTGATGTCCGCAGCCTACTTCGCCGTAACCAAATTTCTGGCCGCCAGCGGTTTTGCCTATCTGTTTCCACCTGACGTCGGGGGCAGCGAACTGGTGAAGACGGCGTTCGGTACAGTGAATATGACCAACGAACAACTGATCGGGCTCAAACTGCATAACAGCGGCGCCTTTGTTGGCGGTAGCCGTCTGCTGGCTATCCCGATGATGCCGCATTTTGTCAAGATGATGGTCGGTATTCCGGAAAAGAAATGGATGTTCCCCTCGCTCTGGATCGCTTTTGCTATGGGCGTCGGCGCTTCCTTCGCGTATGCGCTGAACCTGTTCTATACCGTCGGCGGTGATAACCTGGGCACCTACACGCTTGTGACGGGTAATACCAATGTATTTTATACGCTGTACGCCGATGTCAATCCGGCAAATCGGTCGCAACCGGATATACAGAAGATGCTGATTTGGCTGTTCGGTATGGGCGAAGTATTCATCCTGGCGCTGTTAAGAGCGCGGGTGCCCTGGTGGCCGCTGCATCCGGTGGGCCTGGCGTTTCAGAATACGCAGGGCGTTCGTGTATATCAGTTCAGTGCGTTCCTTGCCTGGCTGATCAAATTACTGGTCCTGCGTCTCGGAGGTATTACCCTGTATCATAAAACAAAACCGTTCTTCCTGGGGCTGCTTATCGGCTATACCGCCGGCATCGGTATTTCGGCTGTCGTTGACGCCATGTGGTTTCCCGGCGACGGGCACTGGGTGCATGGATGGTGAGGGATACTATTTGTTGATTTGTTGATTTGTTGTCTTTTCAATCAACAAATCAACAAATCAACAAGTCAACAAATTTAACGGACAGGAGCATGATCATGTTTTCCAGACCGGATTGTTCAGATGATGTCCGCATCACCCGCATCACCTATGTGGAGGTAACGGGCCAGAGTCCTAAAATGATTGGTAAGAATGCGGTGAAAGATGACCACGGGACTACGAACCGAGAGCGATTGGTGCGGGTGTTTACCAATAGTGGTCACGAAGGCTTTGGGGTGACCCGGGCCACAGCAGCAGAAGTTGAGCAGGAATGCACTAAGGCCCTGGTTGCCAATCCAGTATCACTGATTGATCTACAGCAGGGCATTACGCTTCGGGGCATCGAGCATGCCCTCTGGGACCTGATTGGAAAAGTCGCTGAGAAGCCTGTGTATGCGCTTTTAGGGGCAAGCTGTCGTGAGACCATTGATGCGTATGACGGCGGATTGTATTTCTGCGATTTGGTCTATCCAGAACTTGGCCTAGCACGGGTCGAACAGGAAGCGGCGGAAAGTGTCGCACAGGGGCACATGGCCATCAAAATGAAAATCGGCCGGGGCCATAAGTGGATGCCGCCGGAAGAAGGCTTTCAACGGGATGTGGAGGCCATAAAAATTGTACGACAGACCATAGGCCCCGATATCCGGCTTATGGTCGATGGCAATAATGGTTTTGATGAAGCAGGTGCAGAACGCCTCCTGGAGGTGGTCGCCGATCAGGACATCTACTGGGCGGAGGAGATGTTTCCCGAGACCATCGAAGACTATACGAAATTTCGTGCCTTTCTGAAGCGTCATGGCCTGAAAACCCTGATCGCCGATGGCGAAACCCTCGCAGAGCCCTCCCCGCTCTATCCTTTCATAGAGCAACACCTGATCGACGTCGTACAGCTCGATACCACCCAGATCGGCCTTAGCGCCTGGTGGCGTCTGGCCGCGTTTTCTCAGACCCATAATTGCCTGTGTGCCCCCCATACCTGGGGCTCCCGTTTCGCCGTCTATGCCACCGCCCATCTCGGCAAGGTCATCCCAAGTTTCCTCTACGACGAGGTGCCAGCCTACGATCCCGATGCTTACCGTCCAACGGGTTTCACTTTTAAAGACGGCACCTATACCCTCTCCGATATGCCCGGCTGGGGGCTGGAACTCGATGAGCAGGTGTATCAGTCGAAATATGCCCCGGTAGAGCGGCAATGGCAGGCGGTTTAACCTTTGAGGCGAAGGCGGCGGTGCGGAGAGTAAAATAATATCTTGCCTTCCACCCATTCACTATTAAACTTATCCATATAACTTAGCTTACGATAGACATTCATCCACGTCCTCCCTTCAGGGGGGCCGAAGGCGTTACCTTCGAGGGGGCCCCATGATCGTTATGGCAACAACCAACGGCGATGTCGGTATCCGGCAGGCGACAGCGGCGCTTAAAGCAGGTCAGAGCGCGGTCGATGCGGTAGAAATCGGCATTCGTGAAGTAGAGATAAACCGGAAGGACCGCAGCGTTGGGCTCCATGGGTATCCCAATATCCTCGGGGTAGCGGAACTGGATGCGCTCATCATGGACGGGACCACGCGTAACGTCGGTGCGGTCGGTGCGGTAAAAGGATATGACCACCCGATATCAATCGCCCGGTGCGTGATGGAAAAATTGATCCACGTCTTTCTCGTTGCCGAGGGCGCGGAGCGGTTTGCAGGAGAAATGGGTTTCGAAAAGAGCACCCTGAAAACGCCCGAAATGCGGGAGATATATGAAAAACATGTGCGGGAAACATTAGGCGTCGAAGATCCGGAGACACTGCAAACCACGAATGAACTGTGGAAAATGAGTCATCTCGCAGTCGATCCGCAGAAAGCCGGGGGGACCACCAATTTTATCGCCCAGGATGGTAACGGCCATATCTGCGTCGGCGTCAGCACCAGCGGATGGGGTTGGAAATATCCGGGGCGCCTCGGCGATTCCCCGGTCATCAGTGCCGGCGGATATGCCGATACCCGCTATGGCGCGGCGGCCTGCACCGGAACGGGTGAATTGTGTATCCGGGACGGCACGGCCCGCAATGTGGTGACTTATATGAAAATGGGAATGTCACTCGAAGAGGCTACCGCCGAAGGCCTGCGCGACATGAATGATCTGACGGCCCAGCGTATCGGTGGCGTAAATATCATATCCATGGACCGCCATGGTGCACCTTTCTCTGGTAACACCGGTGACGGGGGCAGCCATATCTTTATGACGCCTGATATGGATGATCCTGATAAGGTAAGCACCATCGGTATTCCGTACGAAAGCGCGTAAGGCTACCGATCATTTAGAGTTGAGAGGAAGGCCTTATGGTGACAGGAAGCCCTATACGGACGTCAATGTTTCCGGCAACGGATTAAAGTACTCGGTTCTTGCACCGCCGAGATAATTATAAAGCCTGGACGCTTTACCAACCCGTGCACCGGTGTAGGCTTTCGCTTTAAATTCGTTCAGGTAATGGGCATTGAGGTAATGGCCAGACCGATTCAGTTCATAGATCTCCCCGTAATATTCATGCCCAAAGGCTTGCATTTTACGTTTTTGCAGGATACCAAGGTTGGCGACTAAATCACCTTTGTTGGCATAATGCTCAACATAAGGGACGAGCCGATTATGTTTGCGGCTTAAATCCTCATCAGCATCCATCTCATCCGCTGCGCAGCCGAAGGTGTAAATTTCCAGCTTGGCCAGGCGATCATCGCCCTTATACTCATCCAGTAAGTTTTTGATGACATTAGAGGTAATAATTGTCCCCTGGGAATGGGAAATCAGGACTACCTTTTCGTAGTCATCAAAGCTCAAAGCGGCCTTGATTCTGTTTAACAGGTACTCGCTGGGCTCTGACGCCATATTAAAGGTCCTGCCCAGCAGGCACTCCACAACATCTACCAGCACGCCATCGGTGGGATTATACACCAGTTCGAACGGGCGTTTAAATAGATCTTACAAGTAGGCCCCGTTCAATTTCAACATCGGGATATTGGTCGTAATGCCATTGACGAAAAACCAGGCTTCGTTGGCATAGGCCTCAACCCTGTCTTGAACAACAGAGCTTGCTTTTTCCCGCATGGAAAACACCCGCTGGACGACCATGCCAGACAGAGTCTGGGCACCCGTATCAAACTGCTCAAATAAACTAATTGCAGGATAAGGGCCACGCCGCCATGAGGAAAAATCTCCTAAGATGGATTGCAGCGACCCTGCCACGCCGAATTCACCAATCACGTTGCCCATGGTGGCTAAATCTTTGGTCACATCTTCAAACATAAATGATACTCCTTCACCTGCTGGACTTGGTCCTCTATTATCTTTCGTTTAAAGAGGCTTTCATACCTAAGTCATGCAACCGCAGATCGTGTAAAACGGCGGATGCCCGCTTCTGTAACTCTGGTTCCCTGCTGAGGGGGTTGTGTTTTATTCAGCGACTGTTTTCTCTATTCAAATCTATATCTTACTGCCAAAAAATCAACCGGTCATTTTTTATTTACAAAGAGATTAGCATAGGGCCGCTTTTCGTGAAAACGACCGGCGCCCTTGTGGCCGGCATTGAAGAAGTGCGTTCGTTTCGCGGACGAGTGCTAAAGGCATGGACCGTGTATCTTCTATTGACAAAAAAGAGGAATAGCTTTTACGACCCCTGCCTTCGAGTTGTTTAAAGTACACCGGTACAGAATTTACCCTTAGGAGACCTTGTGGAAAACGGCCAGGTATCTATCAGACGTATTCTTTTCGTGATCAGTATCATGCTGCTATCGGCTGTCCCACAGGCCGTCTTTGCTCAGAGCCCCGCCGCTGAAAAGCATACAGTAAAGGCTGACGGCCATCCGCTTGCGGTCTGGTCCAAGGTGCCTGACCAGCCGAACCGGGTGGTGATTCTGCTCCATGGCCGAACATCGAGTACGCTACCTGATTTTGATCTTCAGGTGCCTGGGGAAGCGTTGTCTCGTATGGATGCCCTCTATGAACGTGGGGACGCGGTCTACGGGCTTGATCTACGTGGGTACGGCGGTACGCCGCGCGATGAGCGATGTGGCGATCGTCCTGCAGTGGTTGATTGATCGGCATCCGAGTGGGAGCAAACCTATTATTTTCGGGTGGTCTTACGGCTGCGTGTCCCCTCAAATGGCGGTCCAAAATCATCCTGACCTGGTGTCCGGTCTCATCTTCTTCGGTTATCCCGGTACACCGAACGGGTCCTGGTGGGTTTATGAGGATCCCGCGACACCGCCCGCTATGAAGAACCCGGCGTAAGCAGCGGCGAGTGATTCCATCATCCCCGGCTTCATTAGCCAGCAGGCGATCGATGCCTAGGTAAAGGCGGCCCTTGACGCCGATCCAGTTCGTGTGGATTGGTGGATGCTCCACGGGTTTAATGGCCCCCACCCTCCTCATACAGGGCGAGTACGACCCTGTTATCGAGCGATATGCCCACAAGGATCTATTCACCGGCTGGGCACGTCGCATCGGCAGTGGGTCGTTATACCCGGCGGCGATCATGCCGCTTTTATGGAAACACCAATACCGCTGTTCCTGAATGCCCTGTTCTGTTTCATAGACGGGCTGCATGCCATGGACGGGCAAATAGAAAAGTAAAGCCTGCCGCCCACTTTCCCATGTTCGAACTTTCCCACTTTCTGCCCTTATCCATGGCTCGCCGCTTCACCCACGAGCATCCAGAGCGCTGTCGTCTGCACGACGCCAGAAGGCGGTATAATCAAAATATCGTAGCCGGGCAGGTCGATACAGGCATCCCCGTATTTCCAGCCGCAGTCAATCAGAATTTCCTGGGCACGATGGATAAAATATCGGCGTTCACATCCCCCTTGCAGCCAGACCGACTTCATCTCCGCCGCGCGCGTGGCAGCAACAAACGGTTCGGGAAGGGTGTAGTAGCCCATATACGCGAAGGTATCTCCGGGTTGAAAGGCGGCTATCGCCTCCTCAATATCCATCTCGTTCAGATTCAGGGAAAACAGGCCGGGATCGCCCGGCATACCATTTTGGGCCGCGAAGTTATGGGCATTGCCCGACACCCAGACTCGATGATCTGATGTGAGGCTTTCGGCCATCAGCACGCCGCCCTGAAAGAAACGAGGATATTGTGTGCTCAGTCCCGTAAAACAATGGGTCATTTCCGCCAGGAACTCGTTGGCCAACTTGCCGGGGGCCACGGGTGGGGCGATGAGGTCGTCATGGAACATCACATCCTGATACGCCCCGTTTCGGGCACCGCCGCCGGGCACGGCACCGGATTGATACATGGTCAGGGTTTGCCCAAGCCGTGTGCAGGCCGCGACGAGTTCACAGGTGAATAGCCAGAGGGCCGATATGTTCGCCACACCTGCGGTCGGACATACCGGTGCGTCACGACCCGCGACTTCAATTACCGGATTTGTTCCACGCGGCATACCGTTGTCGATGAGGATATCTACCGCCTCACTGGCCAGTGATTGGGCAGCCCCGAAGACGATCACGAGCGCGCCGAGTGCCCGATATCCCTTAAGTGTCTGCGCCTGGCCCTCAGGGTCATGCCCCAACGTGCCCGCAAGGACCACATCTTTCCCGGTAACCGGGGAGGACGCATCAGGCTGAATATGTTTCATCTGCCGTATGCCGCCTGCGCGGCCACACGCTTCAGAGACGAATCCCCCTTCGTCAGCAACCGCATAGATCTGTCCCCCCGCTGTTAAGCGACTGGCTACCTGCTCTGCGGCTGCTGTTATCGTCTCCATTTTACTTGTTTTCAGGTCGTCCAGCATGTGTTCAATAGCGCGAAGATATAGGGCGGCAGGTCGGTTAACCTGATGTGAGGAATCCATGGAATCTCCTTTAAAAGGACGTTTTTTGAGATACATTGACTGGTATAAAAGGTTGCGAATTAGACAGGGTGCACTATATTTCAGCATATATCATCAGGTGCAATAAAACAAGAAATATACAGGACGTTCAACCGCCCTTCCTCATTGGATGACCACAAACCATAAAGGCAGGACCTGATATGTCAATACCTCGCCTCCTTTTCAACGCCCATGGCCGTCTCGGCATCATTAACATCGACGGCAGTGATGAACGATACCTCACCTTTGATGTCAAGAACCAGGTCAGTTGGGGCTGGGGGCCTTTGTTTGCGGATGGTCGCCGGGTTATCCTGACCAGCTACGAAGAGGGTAAAGCCTGGGAAGGGCAGGTGCAGACCCACCTGTGGATCTACGATCTGGAAGAAGATCGCCTGATCGAGGAGATCGCTACTAAGAACAAGCCCGCTCCGTTTATGGGGTGCAGCAATCTCCTGCCGGGCGAAACGCGTATCATCACCAATCCTATCATCGAAGGTAAGCAACGGATCTGGATAATGAATCTGGATGGGTCTGATCCGCAGAAAGTGACGGGGGATGAAGAAGGGTTCAACTATGGCGTTCAGGTCAGTCCAGAAGGCCGGCGTCTGGCATTTCATACAACGGGGCTGCCGGGTCGGGCCAGCTACAGCATATTCGTCACGGATCTGGACGGCAGCCATCGGCTTGACATCGCCTCTCATCCGGACCATCTGTATTTTGGTCCCATGTGGTCGCCGGATGGCATGTGGTTGATCTATCAGGATTGTACCTATAAAACGGATCCGGGGCATGATTGGTCCGATCTATGCCTGAGCAAGGCAGACGGCTCCGACCATCGGGTGATCACAGAGGGTCAACGACACTGGTTCGGTACGTCGTACGGTAGCCCGGTGACCCGTGGCAGCGGATCGAATATGGCTACGTGGTCGCCGGATGGGCGCACCGTCACCTGCACCCGGTCGGAACCAGGTTCCCGCACCGCTTGGCCGTATCAGCCACAACGACCGGATACCGACCATTTCAACCGTGATTATTATCCAGAAGAGGCCGAAGGTGGCACGGCCATTTGCCTGTTGAACCCGTTTACGGGAGAGACCATAGATCTTATCCCATACGAATCCCCCATCTGGAATTTCCGTGCGGTCTGGTCGCCGGATAGAGCTCGGATGGCTTTCTGCCGAGCAGCAGTAGGTGAACCGAGCAGTTTGTGGGTGGTTAACGCCGATGGGAGCGGTGGACGCCTATTGACGAACGGGTATCAGAATAAAGGCGCCGATCATCCGGTATGGATCACAGGTGAGCAGTTGTAAATCAAACATCATCATTGGAAAATATCCCTATGCTTCACGTTGAAAAATCATACGCCTATATTATCGATCCGAAGCCCTCTCCTCCGCAGGCGCTGGTATTTACCTGTGAAGCGTTTTAGGGACTCCCTGTCCCTAATGGCACGGTTGAGCCGAACGAAACACCGGCGCAGGCTGTCGTGCGGGAAATTCAGGAAGAAGCTGGTTCGCTGGACCTGCAGATGATCAAGAAGGTGGGCACCGCCATATGGACAAGCCCGGTGGTCCTGAAATGGATGGGCCGATAGAACGACAGAGGCATTATTTTTATCTGGTTCATTTGATGGCCCCTGCACCTGACACCTGGCATCATGTCCTGACCAACCCGGGGTTCGAAAAGGGATTGTGTTTTTCTTGTGCCTGGGTGCCGGTGGAGCGAAGGCTATCCATCCGATACAATTTCGGCTGCGAAGGTGGTTTGGATAAATATGTGTGATTTGTTGAAAATTGCGTGATAATCTCTGTCCAACTTTGTACCTGCGTATCTTTTATTCGACATCATAAGTACACGACAGAAATTTAATTTGTCACCCCGAGCGTAGCCGAGGGATCTATTTCCAGTCGACTCATAGTAGATCCCTCGGCTGCGGTCCGGATGACAGGTCCAGGGTTCTTCGGTTTTTGTACTATAATTCGACATATTATTTGCATTTATCAGGAACTTCCCGATTGCAGATCGGCACGTGATCCGTATATATGATATATAGAAGAAGCGTCACTTAGGACCATATCAGAACGCTAACTATGCGTATGTCATTTCATTTTAGTATAATAATAATTTTGTTCTTAGCTCTGACGACGGGATGTAACGACGGATACAGCTGGGCGACTGGCAAAGGGACTACCGTCAGCCATATTCCGCCGGATGACTTTAACAGATTTGCCTCGTCTATCGTCGATATGCCGCAACAGGGCCAGGACGAGATAGAGGAACTGATCACAGCCAATACTGGTGGCGTCGTCCGTTTTCGCAAAACCGGGGTTGTGCAAACCTTACAGTATGAGGTGCATGTCCCCCCTAATGCGTTATCTCAGGATGGACGCATCGGTATCGGGTTGAAGGATACCTACGGTCAAGGCTTTGCGCTGGATATTACTTCAAGTGCGACCTTTACGATCGATCCCCATCTTCATTGTACGTATATATTGGACATAAGTCTGGCTGAGGTCCTTGGATATGACCTGAATCCCTTGCTGGAGCATCTCGGTGAACCCCGGCGTGTAAGCGACGCCATGCCCTGGCCCCGGGACGTGCAGATTCTTCATGATACCCCCCTTTCTTCCACACCGATTAATCAGCCTGCGCTGGACAAACTGGGCTTGTATCACTACGATACGCGTTACGATCGCTGGGAATCTAAAAAACCTTATGTAGAGGTCAATCTGATTCGTACGGTACAAAACCGCCGTTATCTCTATATCTACGCCTATACGCGGATGAGTGAATTTTCGTTGTATGCGCTGGGTGGCGCCCCGATGCTTATCAGGAAGGATGCGGACAAGGCTTCGATGCCGACACGACTGGTCCGTGATCTACCCGGATCCGATTCCACAGAATACCAGGCCACGTTTATCCCACAAAATGATTCGTTGCAATGATGTAAAGAATCAGCGTATCAAAACCATTTCGTTGTTATAGGGTTTCTCTGGAATCGCTTGTATTGTTGTAAGAAACCTGATGTAGCTTGTATTCCTTCGAGATACTCAATTACGATAACCGTTTCTCAGATTCTCAGATTCTCAGATTCGACTACCCTACCTGTACTTCAATACCCACCGGACAATGATCGGAACCCATCACATCAGTGGCGATCCAGGCATTTGACAGGTCCGATAGCAGATCCTCGGTTACATAGAAATAGTCGATACGCCAGCCAACATTCCTGTCGCGGGCTCTGGTAATGACATCCCACCAGGAGTAATAGTCGGGGTCCTGGTTGAAATGGCGGAAGGTATCCACATATCCCTTTTTTATGATTTTGTCTATCCAGGCGCGTTCGACGGGCAGGAAGCCTGAGATCTTTTCATTCGGCTTGGGGCGGGCCAGATCGATCCCTTTATGCGCCGTATTGACATCACCACAGACGATCACCCGCTTACCCTCTTTACGTAAGGCTTCCCAGCAGTCGAGAATCGCTTCGTAGAAATCCATTTTATACTGAAGCCGTTCTTTGTTCTTCTTGCCGTTCGGGAAGTAGACGTTAAACAGAGTAAAGTAAGGATATTCCAGAACGAGGGTGCGGCCTTCCGAGTCGAACCGGTCCTCCCCGAACCCCTTCTGCACACTGATGGGCTCATGCCGGGCATAGACCGCCACGCCGCTATAGCCTTTTTTCTCCGCCTCCGCCCAGTAGCTTGTGTATCCCTGTAGATCTGTAATCTCTGGCCCCAGCTGAACCTCATGGGCCTTGGTCTCCTGGATACAGAGCACGTCCGGCGCTTCTTTGGCTACCCACGCCCCAAACCCTTTTTTCGATACCGCTCTAATGCCGTTTACATTCCAACTCAACAATTTCCATGCAGCCATGCAGGCGCCTCCTTTGACGCTTTGGGAAAATAAAATGTGGAAGAAAAAGAAGCTGAACCACAGGGACTACGGGGATCACAGTGTTTTAAGAGGGTTTTAATATTTATCTCCGTGTGTTCCGTGTGTGCTCTGTTTTCGGTTTAAGCTAATGGTCTTTCTAATATATTCATCTGATCGAAAATGTCATGTCTTCATGGAGATAAACGATTCATATTATTGGCTGGATACCGGAAAATAGGTTGTCATTTTTTCATATGGTGTATAAGTTCAATACTACACGTGAGTTAATTCTCTTCCCCCTGCCACCCGCCCTCGTATGACGCCGTCCGTCCTGCGAGCCGCCATAGGGAATCGAACGTGGCTGATGCAGAAACCCTGTACGAAAAGTACTTCCTCGAATATGCCTCCTACGTTATCAAAAATCGGGCGATACCTGAAATTGATGACGGCCTGAAACCTGTCCAGCGCCGCATTCTGCATACCCTCTTCGAGCTGGACGATGGCAAATACCACAAGGTCGCCAACATCGTAGGACAGACGATGCGGTTTCATCCCCATGGAGAGCAGTCTATTTTCGGCGCGTTGGTAACGCTGGCGAATAAAGACCTGTTTATCGACAAACAGGGCAACTTTGGCTCTATCCTGACCGGTGATCGGGCGTCCGCTGCGCGCTATATTGAATGTCGGCTTACCCCGCTAGCTAGAGAAATTCTCCTTAGCCCGGCCATTACGAATTACGTGGCATCATACGACGGGCGTAACCAGGAACCCGTCGCCTTTCCGGCCAAGATACCGGTCGTACTGGTGCTGGGTGCTGAAGGCATCGCCGTGGGGATGTCTACCCGCATTCTGCCACACAATCCCATCGAAGTGATACAGGCCCAAATCGCTTGCCTTAAAGGAGAAGGGTTTCAACTATTTCCCGATTTCCCGACCGGCGGGCTGGTTGACCTGAGTGCATACGATGATGGTCATGGCAAAGTGCTGACCCGTGCCAGGCTGGAAGCCAGAGATCCGAGTGCCATTATCGTCCGTGAGCTGCCTTTTGGCACAACGACGGATAGTCTGATCGCCTCGATTGAGGATGCCATACGGAAGAAAAAGATTAAAATTTCGAAGATAGATGATTACACAGCCGACGAGGTGGAAATAGAGATTAAGACAAGTCGTCAGGCCGAAGCTGAAGATATTATAAAAGGATTATACGCCTTTACCGCCTGTGAATCGGCTATGGACACCAGCCTCCTTATCATAAAAGACGGCCACCCATGCCGGGTTACGGTCACGGATCTTATCCATCACAGCGCGAAACAATTACAGGACATTCTTCGTGCCGAACTTGATCTTGAAGCGCAAGCCTTACGCATCCGGCTGAGGGCCAAACAATTGGAGCAGATTTTTATCGAAAGTCGGGTATATAAGGACATAGAAGAGATTACGGAGATCGATCTGGTGTATGAGGCGGTTCGGCGGGGTGTGAAGGATGCGGCGATCTCACCGGTTATTGAGAACCTGGACGCAGAATTGCGGGCGTTAAGCCAGAGTTCGGCGGATGTCCTCTCTGCGGTCCGCAGTCTGATAACGACCATCCACCGGAGTTTGACCTATGCTGAGTACGGCCCCAGCAGGGATATGGTCGCCAGAAACCTGGATACCATCCGTACCGCTTCACCCCAGGAGCAACGAACCATCAGGGCCTTATTGAATGCCGTAAAACGGGATCTGAGCCAGGAGCAACTGGTGGTCGGAGAAGATCATGCCATGGAGCCGGAGGATCTGACGACGGAGGATATCGATCGGTTGCTTAACACCCCGATCTATCGTATCTCCCGATATGACATCGACCAGGCCAGAACGGAGATGACCGACATAAAAGACCGCCTTCAGACGGTTCGCCATCACTTACATCACTTGACTTCTTACGCCATAGATTTCCTGGAACGGCTCGTTGCGGACTATCGGCAAGACTATCCACGCCGTACCGAGGTGACGTCCTTCACACCCATGGATGTGCGGGAGGCCGCCGCCCGTGATCTGATCCTCAGGTATGATACGGAAACCGGTTATATGGGATACGCGATCAAGCGTGGTGAACCGCTTTTCAATATTTCCCTATACGACCGGGTGGTGATCGTCCGTGCGGGAGGCATTGTCGGGGTCCATAATGTGCTCGATAAGCTGTATGTGGATCTGGACATCCTGTACTGCAAGATGGAAAATCCCGACCAGGTGTTCACCGTGATCTATCGTGACGCCGAAGACTGTCCCTGCATCAAACGTTTTCGGCTGGACCGCTGCCAGGTGAATCAGTTGTACGAACTGGTGCCTGCCGATTGTACCTTGCTTGAATTCATCTGGGAGGCTGATCCGACCATTGTCCTTGGATATCAAACGGAGGCCGACGACGGATTACAGGAAGAAACAATAGGTGCCGAGGACTATGAGGTGAAAAGCCACCGCGGGAGAGGCGAGCGTATGCTGGAGGCGGTGGTAGAACAGATTGATGTGCTGGTGGATGTAGCAGAGGAGATCGAGACATGAGGCATCAGTTTACAGGGGGATGCGTATGCCGTGTCTCATACGTTTGCTCCATGTGCTTCAAACAGATCCGCCATTTCCGTGAACCCTTTGTTCAAGGCAATAGCCAGTGGTGTAACACCCGGCAAATCGTCCTGAAGGTTGGGCCTTGCGCCTCTTCTGAGAAGCAGTTCAACAAATGGCCTGTTGTTACTGCGTACACCGAAGCCCAACGGGGTCAAGCCCAGAACGTCGTCCCGTTCGTCCAGATTCGCACCATGGTCGATCATCGCGTCAGCGATCTCCAGGTACCGGTCATAGTCTGAACCCCGCCCCAAACGATGCAAATGGCCCTGAGGATCAGCACCGCGTTCCAGGAGAAGCCGGGCTACAGCCACTTTATCGCCTTCTTCCGGGTAGATCGTATTCACACTTCGAGAGGACCAGCTGAGCATTTTTTGATACTCGGATGGGTCCAGCAGGTCCAGCCCGTGTATAAGCAAATCTGCGCGACCCTTAGCCGCCAGCGTCGGAAAATAGCGCCAATGCCTGGCCACCTCCGGATCATTGGCCAGGTAGTCTTTCATAATGATATGTTCATCCTCACCGCGTAATTGCGCCACGTGCAGACGTTGATCCAGTTCTAATTCTGCACCGTACCCGGTCAGCAATTCAATCATCTCCAGATCATCATTCCACGCGGCACAATCTATAGGACGCCCGGAAGCAGGGAGCCCTTCATCCGGCGTCGAACCGCGCTCCAGAAGAAGCCGGGCGATGCCAGGATGACCCTGTCGTGCGGCTTTCCAGAGCGGCTCACCAACGGTTTTCCCCAACCCGCCTTCAACGTATGCCCAGCCAGTACGGTAGTATTTGGTCTCATCTACATCCACCCCATGATCAAGCAGCAGGCGTACGATCTCCAAGTGGCCCTTACCAGCGGCTGTAGAAAGGGTCGTAAATATGGGTTTTGTATCAAGGGTTTCTAACGGGTTAGCACAGGTCACGCCGTGGTCCATGAAAACCCGAACAGTTTCCACATGCCCGTTCTGAGCCGCCCGTGTTATGGCATGGAAGCCATTGCTGTCGGCCCAGTTGGCGAGGGCAGGCGTTTTGTCCAAGACTGTTTTGACGCGAGTGGTGTCCCCACAGGAAGCGGCTACGCCTAACTCGTATTCTGCGCCTTTGCCGATGAGTAGACCGGTCATGAGATCGTTGCCGATTTCCATGGCCAGATGGATAGGGCGGGCACCACGCGTATTGGCCGCATCGACGTATGCACCGTGGTCGAGCAGTGGTTGAACCATACCCACACGCTGATGCCGGACGACCTCATGGAGCGGGGTGGTGCCGTCTGCCTCCGCACAACGGGCACTGGCCGGATCGACTTTCAGAAGGCCTATGAACTGATCAAAACGATCTTCTTCGATCAAATCGAAAATGGCAGACCGGACTTCGCAGTACGAAAAAGCTGCCTTCAGATGCGCCTGGATCATTTCCACAATCTCGTTGTATCCCCGTTCCCGGGCCAGTTCCAGAGCAGAAGTGGTCGCCCGGTCTGGATAGAATCCAACAGCTGGGTCAGCTCCGGCATCAAGCAGCAATCGCACAATCGTGGTGTGGCCGTGGATGGCGGCATGGTGAATGGGACGCCGCTCATTGATATCTTCTGTAGCCAGATCCGGCTGCTGTTTAATGATGTATGCTACCCGCCCGGTATCACCTGCTAAAATCGCATTGACCATACCGATTTTATTGACAAAGGACTCATCGCGAGACGGGGCCTTTTCATGCAATGTATCTTCTACCATATCCAGTATCCTTTCCTTGAGCTTCTTCCGGGCAGATCTCAATCGGGCTTTAACCGTCGTTACCGGCACATTGAGGTAATCAGCGACCTCTTTCTGAGAGAAGTCACCAATGTAATACAGGGTGGTGGCCGTCTGTTCCTGTTGCGGCAAGGTATTCAATACGCGTTCTATCAGGCATTACGGTCGCGGGTATCAAGCCGGTCTTCTGGAGAATCGGTACCGGGTATACTTTCAATCAGTTCATCCAGTGAGACCGTCGGTACCTTAGAGCGGCGGGTCACCCGGTCGCAGTGTTTAAAGACGATCTGACGGAACCAATCCGGGAACGCAGCGGGATTATCCAACTTGTCCAGATCCCTGTACGTCTGAAAAAACGCTTCCTGTGCAATATCCTCCGCAACATGAAAGTCACCCACTTGCGCATGGGCATACCCGACGGCCATATCCTGAAACTGTCTGACCAGCGATTCAAAAGCTCCCAAACTGCCGTCCTGGGCCTGCTTTACGATTTCTGATAGATCTGGCATAGGTCCTCTGAAGGGTAAAAAATTCGATTATTTGAGACCTCTCATCTATACAGCCCCGCTTTTTTTCCCGGTGCTGCCTTAAAAGGTTGATATAAATTGAAAAAAGATGCAAGTTTTTTGTTATGAAACCATACAAAGCCGTATTATTTGATCTGGATGGCACGTTGTTGGATACGATTGATGATCTCGCGGACGCCATGAACAGCGTATTGACCGATATGAACCTGCCGACCTATCCCGTTGCTGAATACAATTTTCTGGTCGGCGACGGCATTCGTGTGCTGGCCGAACGGGTGTTGCCCGCGGCCCGGCAGGATGAGGAGACGATCGCCCGATGTGTGGACGGGATGCGGGCGGCTTACGAGCGGCGCTGGGCGAATAAGTCAAAGCCATATGATGGTGTCCCCGCGTTGCTGGATGCCCTGACGGAACGGGGGCTCACCCTCGTCGTTTTGTCTAATAAACCGGATGATTTCACGAAGAAGGTTGTAGCCAGGTTATTATCGGGCTGGCATTTTGAGGAAGTAGTTGGCGCCCGACCGGAGGTGCCGATCAAACCGGATCCGGCTGGGGCGATTGAAATCACACAGATATTGGATATACCGCCCGATCAATTTCTGTATCTGGGCGATACTAATACCGATATGAAAACCGCCGTGGCCGCCGGTATGTACCCCGTTGGCGCCCTCTGGGGTTTCCGCCCCGCCGAAGAATTGACCGCCGCCGGCGCCAGGACACTGATCAAACACCCGATGGAACTAGAACAAATAGTGAATGGTGATTGGTGATTGAAAAGCTAAATGTAATTCTAACTCACCCTCCACCAATCACCAATAGGAGCCTCTCATGCCCTCTCCCTGGGAACAAATCGAAGAAGGCCTGTATCGATTTTCGGATGGCTGTACCGTCTATGCCATACAGGGCCCGGACGGAACGGTTCTAATTAACGCGGGCACCGGACGGGCCGCAGACCACCTGGACGAAGTCGCCCGAGGCAAGCCGGTCACCGTACTGCTGACCCATCACTTCCGTGATCATACGGACGGAGCGGTTCGTTTGCATGCGGAGGGGGCCACGATTATTGGACCCTACTGGGATCAGGAATACCTCATCGATCCAGAGCAGCATTTCCGGGAACGACAGCAGTGGAACTCGTACGACAACCGCTGGGATCGTTTTTCTCCGATACGTCCTATGCCCATTACCGACTGGATGATGGACTACGAGACCCGGAATATTGCGGGGTTATCCTGGGAGGTGGTCCCTACGCCGGGAATGACCACCGGGGCTAGTAGCTACATCGTGACGCTGGAAGGTCGGCGCATCGGTTTTGTCGGTGAGGTCATCTGTGGTACAGGAAAAACCACCCGGCTGGCCCCGCTGCAATATAATTATAATGATTTCACCGGCGCATGGAATCTGTACCATTCGGCCCACCGGCTTCTTGAGGCGAACACGGATAGGCTGTTGCCCAGTGCCGGTGATCCGGTCGAGGAACCGGCGTCAGCTATCGAGACCTTCAAAACGAACCTTCGGAGGCTCAGTGAAATCCAGCAGGGCGTCGATGCGTCGATGACAGACCCGGATGAAGATGATATCGAAGAGGTGCTGCCCCATCTGTTTCGATCAAAATACGCGGTGGCGGAGACCCATTTCATCATTAGTGAATCCGGCAAAGCCTTGTCCATCGATTTTGGCTACAACTTTAAAACTTATTATCCACCCGGCAAGTCGCATATCTCAAATCGGCGGCCTCTGCTGCACGGCATCAGCGGGTTAAAAAAACGATTCGGAATCGACCATATCGATACCACGCTCGTCTCTCATTTTCATGATGACCACGTTAACGGCATCCCGATGCTGCAGCGTCTGTACAATACGAAAGTCTGGGCCGGCGAGCAGTTCAGCCGCCTCCTTGAAGAGCCTATGCGTTACGACCGGCCCTGCATGTGGCATGAACCGATCCCGGTCGCAACCCATATACCCAACGGTAAGACGGTCTACTGGGAGAACATCCCGATTACGCTACATCCCATGTCGGGTCATACCCGGTTTGCCACGATGATATGTATGGAGGTGGACGGAACCAGGGTCGCCCACACCGGTGATCAGATCTTTTTCAGTGCCGACGATGGCATGGGTTTCAAATCTGGGGCCCAACTCTTTACCAACCATGTCTACAAGAATGGCCTGGATCTGGGCTGTTACAAACAAACGCTGGAAGACCTCAAAGACTTTCAGCCGGAGCTCGTATTGACGGGCCATACGAAGCCCTATCGGACTTCGCCCGATTGGTATGAAGCGATTGAACGGGGCGCCCATGCCTTTGATGAGGTACATCAATCCTTGATGTTGCTCGAAGACGATGGCGTCCATTTCGGTATGGAATCGCAAGGCGGCAAGCTCGCCCCCTATCGGGCCCACGAAACGACCGGCGGTCCGATTGAGTTTGAAAGCTGGATCCTTAATCCGTACCCCACCGAACAGATGGCCCGTATCCGGCTCGTAGGCCCCGCCGGCTGGCAAAGCGAAACCGTCACGGTGAGCCTGGGGCCCCGTGAACAGAAAGCCATCCGTACCGTTCTGGTCCCGCCACCCGGTACCCAGTGTCGCCGGCAACCGATCAGCCTGGACTTGACCGTTGGGGATCGCCCATTCGGCCAGGTTGCCGAGGCCCTGGTCACGGTGGGTTATCCGAAATGGTAGGGTTGCAGGGCATGAGGAAATTGAGTATGTCACGGACAATTGTTCTACACCAGGTCTTAATTCGCTACGGTTATATTTTCATTCTCTCTTTCGTAGCGTTCCTGGCGTATATAGAATCCATTCATATCGGTTTTATTGCGGATGATTTTACCTTTCTTAAACATGGGTTTGGTATTGATTCCGTCGATGAGTTCCTCCGTGTCCAGTTTGAGCATGGCCGATTAATTCCGGTGCATATTCTGTATTTCACCTTTGCCACCTATTTCTTCGATATGAATCCGGTTTATTATCACCTGGTCAATATCGTTGTTCATTTTTGTTGCGGCCTGTTGGGCTACCATATTGTGTTACGGCTTACCAACAGATGGAGTGTTTCACTGATCAGTGCTATTCTGTTTGTTGCCTTTTACAAAAGCAGCAGCCAAGTGGTATGGATAATCAACATGCATGGTCTGACGGTATCCTTTTGGTACCTTGCAACCACTTTATTATTTATGTATTGGTTGGATTCAGATAGACGACGATTTTATTATTTAGCCCTGTTGACTTTCGGACTGGCCCTGATTACAAAAGAAGAAGCGATTACCCTATTGCCGACTCTGATCGCCATCCAACTAATCAGAAAAACATCTGCGACGCCCATCCTGCGGAACATAAAGCCGGTCCTTTTTACCTTCAGCCCTTTCCTACTATTTCTCGTAGGTTACCTTCTGACTCATTCCTGGCTGTCTACCGAAAGCAATCAGAGCCATGTAGGCCTTTCTGTTCTGATGAGCGACCTGAGTCAGATGGCTACCTTTCTTAACAACATAGTGCAAAATTTCAAATGGTTTGTCACGTTACTGTTTTTACCTGAATTCATGTATGGTCATCCAGATCACCATGCCTTAATAAAATATGGACTCATCGGCATAAAAATCATACTGATTCCGGGGTTAGGCTTATTACTCTGGCTGAAGGGGGACCGGGCGATACGTTTTTTTCTTGTCTTTATCTGTTTTAGCATGAGCCTATATTTAATGTTTACTGTGGCTCCGCGGTATGTATACCTGCCCTCCTTCGGCACGTCCGGCTTGATGGCTTATCTCTTAATCCTTGGTTTGGAAAAAATGCCCGTTTTGTGGCACCGGTTTCGTGCGCCTATATTCGGTTTGATCTTGTCTTTCTACCTGGTCGTCAATATTCAGGAAACTTCCCAGGTCATTCAACGATGGCAATATTCCAGTAATATTATCATAGACTTCCGGTCTCAATTGCGTGCATTAAAACCCAATATGCCATCACATAGCCGCTTAGGTTTTATAAACGTCCCTGAATCGGGTAAGCCCTATGTATACGCTTTACACACAGGGCTTGACGCAGCTGTAGAATTCGAATATCAGGACCCTACTTTGAATAGTTTTCGTGTCGATAACGGTTCCTCGAGAGCACGAGAAAAGGCAGATTACATATTTAATTACCGTGATGGCGTCCTAAGCCTGGTGGAACCATGATTCAGGTCCATACCACCTTTTCAAATCGGGAGATGCATACAGAACTCCGTGGGCCCGTGTGGCGAACAGTTACTCGTTTAGGTGTTGGTCCGAATCGAAATTCATGGCTTATGAGTGCGCCGTAGAACGGCAGCACTAATATCCTCTTGCATATTCTATAGGGGATCAGGTATGTTTTATGACAACAGGCCGCGTATATCGAAATTTAAAACAACACACAAAGCCCAAAGCTGTTTCATTGTTTTGGCATGATTGTGTCACCTGCCGCGTCACCCCATCGCTCCGTCGTTTAACTAAGGAGAACAGTATGCTATCCCAGGAACAGATCGCATTTTATCAGGAACACGGGTATACCAGCGTCCCGGATGTCCTTTCGGCACAGGAGACGGCCGAGTTGCAGCGGGTAACGGATGAGCTCGTGGAGAAGTCCCGCGCCATCACAGAGCATACCGACCTCTATGATCTGGAGCCCGGACACTCGCCGGATGATCCCAAAGTACGTCGTCTGAAGGGCCCCATTGATCATCATGACGTCTATGATAATACCATCCGGCATGAGAGGATTGTTGAAATTGTATCCCAGCTTATCGGCCCTGCGTTTCGTACCAATGGCAATAAGCTTAATATGAAATCGGCCGCCTTCGGCAGCCCGGTGGAATGGCATCAGGACTGGGCCTTCTATCCGCATACCAACGATGATTTGCTGGCCGTCGGGGTGTGCATTGACGATATGACCGAGGCCAACGGGGCATTGCTGGTCATCCCGGGATCGCACAAAGGCCCGACCTACGATCATCATCAGGGTGGCCGGTTTTGCGGGGCCGTGACGGACTCGACCTTTACACCGGAGAATGGCGTCGCGGTCGAAGTGCCTGCCGGCGGTATCTCGATCCATCATGTCCGTGCCTTACACGGTTCTGCGCCCAATACATCGGGTGCCCCACGCCGGCTGATGCTGTTCCAGTACTGCGCTGCCGATGCCTGGCCACTGTCCGGCGCAGGCGATTGGGATACATTTAACAACAACCTGATTTGTGGTACGCCGACCAACATCCCGCGTCTGACCGATGTTCCCGTCCGCATGCCCCTGCCAGGTGCCCTGCACGGCGGATCAATCTACGAAAATCAGTCCGTCCTTGAAAACAAAATCCTGGCCCGAAAGGCCGGATAACGCCCCCTGCAGCGGCGAATAAATATTCGCCGCTGCAATATTATCAAACAAAAACAAATTGCCCACACCCACCACCATCTACCTGATCCGCCACGCCGAAAGCCAGCCGGATGCATCGATCCCAGAATCAGAGTGGTCATTGCACGCCATAGATCCTTCGTTCGGATTTGAAAAAAGGACGGCTATGTGCAACCCGGACGTGTTTAAAATCGTATATAAGGATAGGGTGGCTTATTGGGATACCGCGTTCAGTTTTTAAAAACATAGGACCGGCAAATGGCTAAGGCAAAAGAAGCGGAAGAACCCCTGAAAGATACAGACCTGACGCATCCGATCGTGTTTTTCGACGGGGTATGCGGCCTGTGTAATCGGTTGGTCGATTTTCTTCTGCGGACCGATAAAAAGGATAGTTTCCGCTTCGCACCGCTTCAGGGTGAGACGGCACAGCGTATGCTGCCGGCGTTGACCGAAGATGCCGAGACCTGGTCGGCCCTGTATCTCGATGAACGTGGTCTTCACGATCAGTCTGATGTGACCATACAGGTCTGTCGTCGCCTCGGCGGGGTCTGGGGTCTGGTCGGCCTGCTGCGTATGATCCCCAAATCTCTCCGCAATGTAGGCTATCGGTATATCGCCCGTAACCGCTATGGTTGGTTCGGCAAGCACGATACCTGCCGATTGCCCGATCCGGAAGAGCAGGCGCGTTTTTTGCCGTAGCTCGATCCATCGCCTCAAAGCAAATGGGCAGATAAATATAATGACCTTTTATAAGGTATGATTTTTCTATCTCTACCACGCTTTATTCTCAATTCTCAATTAATCAACCTATGTCCTCAGATCATCATCCCTATATTACGCACCATACCGTCAATGCGCTGCCGAGTAAACCGGCAGACGTGCACAGTGCGTATGGAACAGATCCGAATCAATTCGGTGAATTACGCTTGCCGGTCGGGTCGGGACCGCATCCCGTGGCGGTGGTTATTCATGGCGGGTGTTGGCTGTCGACGTATGCCGATTTACGTAATTCGGATGCCATGGCGGATGCGTTGCGGGCGGAGGGGATCGCAACGTGGAATATCGAGTATCGGTGTGTAGATCAATTCGGCGGTGGGTGGCCGGGGACGTTTCTGGACGCCGGGATGGCGACAGATCATCTTCGTCAACTTGCCGAAGCCCATGCGTTGGACCTGAGTCGGGTACTCACCATAGGCCACTCAGCGGGCGGACACCTGGCGTTATGGGTTGCTTCAAGAAGGACCCTGGACGCGGACGGCCCACTCTGGACGCCTGATCCTTTGTCCTTGCTCGGCACTATCGTTCTGGGCGGGCCCGGTGACCTGAAACGCTTCACCGCCAATGCCGATATTGAATGTCAACAGGGGATCGTATCCCGTCTTCTGGGCGGATTGCCCGATGAAGTGCCGGACCGCTATCACCAGGGTTCGCCAGTCGAACGCCTGCCGCTCGGCATTCGGCAGGTATTCATTAGCAGCGAATACGACTGGGTGGTCTTCCCGGCGTTAGGTGAAGAATATACGGCCAAAGCCCGGGCCGTAGGGGATGAGGCAGAGCATATCATCGTAAAAAACGCCGGCCATCATGAACTGATGGCACCCGGTTCGGTCACCTGGCCGACGATACGTGAAGCGGTGAGGGAGATGTTAAAGTAAGGCAGGAAAGGCATATAAGAGGCAGGCTGTTTTTCTGAATCAAGAACCCAATATTCATCCTTTATTATTGATATCCCCCATAACCTTTTTCAACGCCTCAAGAAACGTATCATTCTCATCTTTCGTTCCAATCGTCACCCGCATCGCCTGTTCCAGCATGGGATACCGGCTCACGTCACGGATGAGCACGCCCTCTTCGATCAATCTCTGAAACACGTCTTTTACAGAGTGTACTGTTTCAAACAGGATGAAATTGGCATAAGAAGGATAGGGCTGGATGCCCGAGATCGCCGCCAGCTGATCGAATATTCGCTGGCGTTCTGAACAGATGAACGCGCTACGTTCATCGATGAGCGTCTGTTCTTTTACGATCCGTTTTGCTGCAATGAGGGATATAAGATTGACATTGTAGGGCAGCTTGACTTTCTCAATCTCCTGCACAAGATCAGGATGAGCGATAAGGTAACCGAGACGAAGGCCCGCTGCCCCCAACGCTTTGGAGAAGGTACGGGTAATGATCACATTGGGCAGGCGTTCAAGCAGGTCAATACTGCTGACACCAGAGAACTCGAAATATGCTTCATCCACAACCACCAGGCCGTCGGCCGTCGTGGCAATGTGTTCTACCTCTTCTGGCGTGATCCTAGAACCGGTGGGATTGTTCGGGGAGCACAGGATAACCATCTTAGTCCCCGGCGTCGCCGCCTCTTCGGCTAACCGATCCACATCAAACGTCAGATCATCTTTCAACAGCACCTGATGTAATTCGCCATCCATGACCGTGTTCATGAGTGCATACACGGTAAACGTCGGTACGGAGAGGACAACCCGATCCCCCTGGCCAATGGCAGCCAGAAATGTGGCCTGGATTAATTCATTCGATCCGTTGCCTATCAGAATATGATCCGGCCCTACCCCATGCCGCTCTCCCAACTGTGTCTTAACCTCTGTCGGCACAAAATCCGGGTATCGGCCCCAGTTACGCCCCCTCGCTTCATCCAGAATCGCCCGTTTTATCTCATCCGGCACATCAAATGGACATTCATTTTGATTGAGCTTTACTGGACAGTCGGGCTGAACGAGCGTGTAACCATGCGTGGCCTGGATGGCAGGCTTGATTGATTTTTGAATGATGATTTTTGAATGATGATTGTTTTTCACTCAGGTGCCTTATGGTTGAGAAAATATGCGCGGTTTTATGGTTTACATTCATAACTCAATAATAACTAATGGATCACCTTGTTCAACGGATATTCTACCAATCCCTGCGCGCCTGCGCGTTTCAATGCGGGGATTATTTCCCGTACGGTGGACTCTTCAATCATGACTTCAATGGCGACCCAATCGCTATCCGCAAGCGGGGAGATAGTCGGGTTTTTTAGGGAGGGGAGCAGAGCGACCACGGTGTCCAGATGGTCTCGCTGAATGTTCATTTTAAGGCCAACCATGCCTTCTGCCAAGATAGCACCCTGAAGGAGCATGGCCATGTTCTCTATCTTACGTCGTTTCCACGGATCTTCCCAACTGGTTTTGTTGGCGATCAGTTTGTTGCTTGAATACATGATGGTATCGAGGATACGCAATTTATTCGCCCGAAGTGAACCACCGGTTTCCGTTCCGTCTACAATAGCGTCCACCAGATCCGGGGCTTTGGCCTCGGTGGCCCCCCATGAGAACTCCACCTGGGCGTTGACGCCGTGTTTTTTCAGATAGGATTCGGTCATGTTGACGACCTCGGAGGCAATCCGTTTGCCCTCCAGATCCTGGATGGTCTTAATGTCCGAATTTTCCGGGACGGCGACCACCCAGCGAAAGGGCTGTCTGGTCTGTTTGGCGTAAACCAGATCTACCACTTCTACGACATCGGCCTTGGTCTCCACAATCCAGTCTTTTCCGGTCAGACCGGCATCGAACACGCCGTCCTCTACGTACCGGGCAATCTCCTGAGCGCGAATCAGCATGGCTTCTAATTCCTCATCATCTATCCATGGCAGATACGATCGACTGCTGATGGAACAATGATACCCGGCCTTCCTCATCAGTTCCATGGTGGAATCCTGAAGACTGCCTTTGGGAAGTGCCAGTTTGAGTTTCATTTCAGATGACTCCTTTAAAAAATCTCACGATATGCTCAGGGCGTGCCATGAGCCTCCATCCACTTAAAAAGACGCCGAAAAATAAGAAAAACTATTGAATATGTCCATTGAAAAGAACCTTTCTTCTCTAGATATCTTACAGAAAATTCATCCCTGAAATATATTTTCAAAACACGTTCCAAAAGCGCTTGACAACAGTGGGGGGTTCTGTTAGCGTGTACACAAGTAGTTGCACGATATGTATAGTCATTTTGGCGCGGATTGACATCATCTATTTCAAGGTTTGTCCGCATCGCGTGCATCCGCTTTTATGGAATGCACCAGCCGACCGCTGGTATAACGGTCCGTGGATAGAAAGGAGCCTTTCGTGAAGATTACATTCACCGATCTTAATGATATGATTCGGGAACTGAAAGAGAAGGGCGTTCAGGAAATACGTGTCAATGAAGTTATTCGTGATGTTCAGGCAATGATTCCGGATGAATATCCCTTACCGATTAAGACCTTTTCGGTGTATGTAACCGCCAGCGTCAATGGAGAATGGGAAGAAGATCTGGTGGCCGAATATGCTGAACATGTGGGCTGCATTGATGAATTGGCGGATGATGACTTCCTCGAGAATCTGCATTTACGCACACGTACTAAAGTAGATATAACACGAGAACTACTGGCAGGTGAATTTCTGATGGTCGGTTCAGGGCGGTTTGAAGAATAAAATGGAGAGACACGGCGCACCGTGTCTGTACTCTCAAGTTCCAGGTTTCAAGTTTGGCGTTTTCAGGGATTAGGTTTCAGGCTCTATTTTTCTTGAAACTTGCACCGCCTAGCGCTCGATGTCCACCCACAGGGTGCCATCAAACTTGAATCTGGAATTTTTTTCGTAAGGGGGATATTAGTGAGTGACGATACCGTTGGTTTCGGGGTTATAGGACTTGGCATGGGCGCAGGGCGCGCCAAGATGGTCACGCAAACAGCGGGTGCCCGTCTGGTCGGCGTTGCGGATCTGGACGAAGCGCGGGGTCATAAGGCATCTGAAGAGCACGGGGTTGATTGGTATAATGACTATCGGCATCTTCTAGACCGGGATGATCTGGATGTCATTATGGTGATGACGCCAAGCGGTACCCATGGTGATTTTACGATAGAAGCAGCGAAGGCCGGCAAACATGTGATCTCTACCAAGCCCATCGATGTTTCTCTGGAACGGGCGGATGATATGATTGTAGCTTGCAGGGACGCCGGTGTTGTTCTGGCTGTTGATTTCGAAGCCCGGTATATGAAGGACAATGTGCGCGTTAAACAGGCGATTGACGAGGGGCGACTCGGGAAAATGGTGTTGGGGGAAGCCCGGTTGAAATGGTATCGAGGGGATGAATACTACGAAGGCTGGCACGGAACCTGGAAGTATGACGGCGGCGGTTCGCTGATTAATCAGTCGATTCATCAAATTGATATGCTGGTCTGGCTCATGGGGACGCCCAAGACCGTCTTCGGTCAGATGGGCGTATTCACGCACGATATCGAAACCGAAGATCTCGGCATGGCCATGATCACTTTTGAAAATGGTACGGTCGGTACTATTTTAGGTACCACGACCTGCCCAACCAGCCTTCCGGCTTATGTGGAGGTCCACGGGGATAAAGGGTTGGTGATCACCGGTGGCAACAAGGTCCAGACCTGGCATATTCCGGACGAGTCCATCGACGATCCCTTCGACTATGATGGCCCCAACAATGTCATAGAGGATATGGTGCAGATTGTCCGTCATGGCGGCACGCCGCGTATTACAGGTGAAGAAGCCAAAAAATCACTGTCGCTGATCCTGGCCGTCTATGAAGCAGCCCGAACCGAACGAAAGGTCACACTGGGCTGATGCGATGCGGTAGATCGGTAACATGTGACGGATGCCGAGTCCCTTGACAACCCCACCATGCATCCATATTATGGCATGCATATAACATGTGTATATAATTTATACTTTTAGCTCGCTTGCAGTAGATCTCGCAGATGGTGGCTCCGCAATTTGCTGTGGGGGTTCTTCATTCCGAACCCCTTCTCTCAACGGGTAGGGAAACAAAACTAATTTCGCATCACCTCTCCCCCTTCCCTCCCAGGAAGGGGCCTGGGGATAGGACAAAAGGAAAAAGCTACATGGCTGGCGCATTTGACATATTGAAAGAACGGGGCTTTGTTTCACAGGTTACAGATGAAGAGGCCGTACGCCGCGCGTTTGAAACGGAAACGGTCACCTGCTATATCGGCTTCGACCCAACGGCGCGTAGTCTGCATGTAGGTAATCTGGTACCAATCATGATGCTGGCCAATATAGAGCGATGTGGACACAAGCCGATTGCGCTGGTAGGCGGTGGTACGGCTATGATTGCTGATCCGACGGGCAAGGATGAAATGCGGCCCATGCTCACGACCGAAACGATCGACGATAATATCGCATGGGTTAAAAGACAGTTGGGCCATTATCTGGATTTTGAGAGCGGTAAGACGCTCATGGTCAACAATGCAGAATGGCTGAGACAACTTAACTATATCGATTTTCTCAGGGAGATAGGCACACATTTTAGTGTCAACCGAATGCTCACGGCGGAAGCATACAAGATGCGGATGGAAACAGGACTGACCTTTCAGGAGTTTAACTATCAGATTCTTCAGTCATACGATTTCCTGATGCTCTTCCGTAACTATGGTTGTTCCATGCAGTTGGGTGGGGACGATCAATGGGGTAATATTCTCGCCGGGGTTGATCTCATCCGACGTAAGGATCGTGCATCGGCGGAGGCGATCACCTCACCGCTGCTGACTACGTCCGATGGAAAGAAAATGGGCAAAACAGCTGGCGGGGCCATCTGGCTCAGTGCGGACATGTTATCGCCTTATGATTATTATCAGTTCTGGGTCAATACAGATGACCGGGATGTCGGCCGTTTCCTCGCGCTCTTCACCTTCCTGCCAATGGAAGAAATTCACACTCTGGCCTCGCTTGAAGGGGCCGATATTCGTCAAGCGAAATCCATCCTGGCCTATGAAGCGACAAAGATAACCCATGGTGAGGAAGAAGCAAAAAGCGCGGTGCAAGCCGCGCAAAGCGCATTCGCCGGTGGATCAAATGGGTCGGACAATCTGCCGACAACCGAAATAGATCCGGCGCGCCTGGAAGCAGGCATTAATGTGATGGATCTGTTCGTTGAGACCAATTTGAGTCAGACAAAAAGCGAGGTCCGGCGATTGATTCAGCAGGGCGGCGCGTCGGTCAACGGTGAGCGAGTACCGGATATCGATCTGACCATTAACGCGGATCATCTTGATAATGGTGCTATCCTGCTAAGAGCCGGCAAAAAACGCTACCACAGGGTGGTCCTTGCGTAGGTTTTATGCTGCGAAACAACGAAGCTACGAAGTACAAAATGACCTCGTCTACGCTGCCGCGGATTTAAAAATGGCTTATGGATTAGCTATTTAAGGAGCCGCGTATGTTCATGAACTTGAATCCCGGTATGATCGCCATTCGGGCCGCTCTGTCCGAAGCACGGGATCTTTGGCATGGGTATACCTCCCACGGTACGACGGAAACCTTGCAGACTTTGAGACATGAACATATCGTTACCGTGCATGTCAACGATGCGCCGACTGGTATTCCGGTTGATGAACAAATGGATCATACCCGGTGTTTGCCGGGAGAAACGGGTGTACTCGACATAACAGCTTTTTTGAAGACCTTGCATGAGCTCAAGTATGATGGGCCCGTTACAGCCGAACCATTCAGCAAGCGGGTTAATGAGATGCCTTTGGAAGACGCAATTGCCGCGACGGCAAAGGCTATGCATACGGCCTGGAAAGCAGCAGGGCTGTCATGAGACATCACATCTCCCGCTAACACATCGTCTATGCGCTGGACAAAGCGCACGTGCCAGTTATTAATATCGTATCTGGCGATGAGGTTGTTCTCGAAACCTACGATGCTCGAACAGGCACGATACAGGCGGATACGGACCTGCTGGATCATCCTCATCCGGATGGAGCCAATCCTGTCACGGGTCCGATATATGTAAAAGACGCCTTGCCGGGGGACAGTCTGGCTGTAGAAATATTGGATACCCAACTTGCCAGCCAGGGTTTTCTCGCCGTAAAGGAGGGCGTCGGTTTGCTGGCTCACCGTGCGAAGCAGTATGCCACAAAGATGATCCCTATCGTCGATGGCCTTGCGCAATTTACCTGCCAGGTCCATTTTCCTGTTAGGCCGATGGTCGGAACAATCGGTACGGCCCCCGCCGGTGATGGGGTGGCGACCGCATATCCTGGCCCGCATGGCGGTAATATGGATAACAATGAGGTAAAAGTCGGTGCGACCGTCTATGTCCCCGTGATGATTCCCGGGGCTTTACTCGCTGTCGGTGATGTGCATGCCGCTATGGGGGATGGAGAAGTATCGATGGTTGGTTTTGAGATATGGGCTACGGTTTCGATCCGTGTTCATGTCCACAAGCGGGTCCCTCTCTCACTGCCCTGGATTAAAACGAAAGAGGCCCGTTGGGTAACGACTGGCGATGATCTTGATCCTGCCATCGCCATGCAAATGGCCTGTGATGAAATGGTTGACAAGGTGATGCAACAACTGAACCTCTCTTTTGAAGAAGCGTATATGCTGGTGACCGCACGGGGTGACCTGGGTATCTGTCAGGCCTGCCAGTCCGGGCTGTTCCCCGTGACCACACGCATGGTTTTTGATCCAAATGGGTTAACTTGATCGATACCGCTCTAAAAACAGGGCGTGCCCCTATGGAAATGATGACCAAAGTAATCCTGTTCGCAGTCGTCTTTATCATAGATGTTATTGGCTGTTTTATCGCAGTTCCCGTCCCGACCCAGACGGCAAGTAGGATAAGATTAAAATCGTTGTTATTCCGATTGCCAAGTCGATCATTATAGTTGGCGTTATTCTGTTTGCGGTGGTGTAATCCTGTTGGTGTCATGTCTTGTATCACGGATCTGCTGGCCTTAAAATACGAAAGATGTAAATGCCTCCTCCTCGCGTTTCCGTGCACGGCGGCCACAGTGGACAATTTTGTGGCCATGCGAAAAATACGCTCGAAGAGATTGTAAAAGCCTACATAGCCCAGGGATACCGCTGGGTTGGTCTTACAGAGCATATGCCGCCTGACCGGATTGAACATGGTTACCCGGAAGAAGCAGACGCGGGTTTAAGTGCGAAGGACCAATACGCCCGTTTTACCGAATATATCACAACCGCCCGCCATCTGCAGAAGAAATATGCTTCGCAGATCACCCTCTATGTCGGTTTTGAAACCGAAGCGTTTGAAGGTTATCAACCCTGGTTACAGCACCTGATGGATACCTTGAAACCCGACTATATCGTCGGCTCTCTACATCATGTGCAAGATCTTCTAATCGATTCTACCCCAGGGGCTTATCGAAAAGCGGCTGAGACCTTCGGCGGCGTAGATGCCTTGTATGCCGCTTATTTTGACAGGCAATACGAATTAATTACCACCTTCTCTCCCGCTGTAGTCGGTCATTTTGACTTGATCCGAATTTTTGATCCGGACTACCGCGAACGACTCGTCAAACCGGATATCTGGCAACGTATTCAGCGAAATTTGGAAGCCATCAAAGAGCGGAAGTTAATTATGGATTTTAATCTGCGTGCTTTGATGAAGGGCCATTCCGAGCCCTATGTTTCCCGGCCGATACTCGAAGCAGCTTATAAAATGGGCATTGCGGTCGTGCCGGGAGATGATTCGCACGGCGTAAAAAATATAGGCCAGTTTTGGGATGAGGCCCTGCATATTCTAACCGATGTCGGGTATGATCTAACGTGGACATCACCCGTTTAATGCACTCTATTTAGAAAAGGAAATCAACAGATGAAAGTGTTAGTGACCGGCGGTGCCGGGTTTATTGGATCCTTCATTGTCGATGCATTGGTTCAAAAAGGTCATGAGGTCACAATTTTCGATAATTTAGATCCACAGATTCATCCTGATGGCCAACGACCTGATTATTTGAACGCGGCCGCTCGTTTTGTACATGGTGATGTGCGTGATTACGAGGCGTTCCACCAGGTTATTGGGGATGCGGAGGTGATTTTCCATGAAGCCGCTGCCGTCGGTGTTGGTCAATCACAGTATGAAATTAAAAAGTATGTGGATGTCAACGTCGGCGGTACAGCGAATCTACTTGATATCCTGGTCAACCATAAACATCAAGTTCGAAAAATCATGGTGGCTGCCTCTATGAGCAGCTATGGGGAAGGTCTTTATCAATGCGATGAGCATGGTCCCATACGCCCCGAGCTTCGTACTGAAGAACAGATGCGCGCCAGAGATTGGGAGCAGCATTGTCCTTTATGCCATGCCTTAGTGCAACCCGTTCCGACACCGGAGTCGGCAATACTATATTCCAATTCAATCTATGCACAGACCAAAAAAGATCAGGAAGAGATGGTACTTAATATCGG
>Ga0115002_10001507_pt1 | contig 32017 bp, 27 predicted proteins | sample ArcticOcean_MG_C_8_FD_89576 | JGI IMG/M metagenome (GOLD analysis project Ga0115002, IMG submission 89576) | Marine microbial communities from western Arctic Ocean - ArcticOcean_MG_CB11_86 | ecosystem: Environmental > Aquatic > Marine > Oceanic | place: Arctic Ocean: Canada Basin | collected... | reverse complement strand
ATTCCGGCCTCGGCGCATGGCACCAATCCCGCCAGTGCGGCAATGGCCGGCATGCGCGTCGTCGTCGTGGCGACGGCGCCAAACGGCAACGTCGATGTGGCGGATCTTCGGGCGAAGGCGGCGGAGCATCACGATCGCCTTGCGTGTCTCATGGTGACGTATCCATCCACGCACGGCGTGTTCGAGGACGAGATTCGCATCATTTGTGATGTCGTTCACGAACATGGCGGGCAGGTGTACATGGACGGCGCCAACATGAATGCGCAGGTGGGCCTGACGAGCCCCGCCTCGATCGGCGCCGATGTCTGCCACCTGAACCTGCACAAGACGTTTTCGATTCCCCATGGTGGCGGCGGACCCGGGATGGGTCCGATCGGCGTTGCCGCGCATCTCGCGCCCTATCTGCCTGGACATTCGCTGGTGGAGACCGGCGGTGCGCAGGCGATACACGCTATATCAGCCGCACCCTGGGGGAGCGCCAGCATCCTGCTAATCTCCTACGGCTATATCCGGATGCTCGGAGCCGAAGGCGCCACCAACGCCACGCGGTACGCCATTCTCAACGCCAACTACATAAAGGCGCGGCTTGAGGCGCACTATCCCGTCCTGTATACACGCGTCAACGGACGCGTCGCGCACGAACTGATCTTCGACCTCCGCCAGTTCAAGGCCGGCGGTGTCGAAGAGATGGATGTTGCCAAGCGGCTGATGGATTACGGGTTTCATGCGCCGACCGTCTCGTTTCCGGTGGCCGGCACCTTGATGGTGGAGCCCACCGAGAGCGAGGACAAGGCCGAACTCGATCGGTTCTGCGATGCCATGATTCAGATTCGCGCAGAAATTGACGAGGTCGTCGCCGGAGGTGTGGACCGGAGCGACAACGTGCTCAAGAACTCGCCGCACACGGCGGAAGCCGTGTCAGCAACGGAGTGGAGCCATCCGTACACGCGGGAGCAAGCGGCGTTCCCGCTTCCCTTTGTCAGGACCAACAAGTTCTGGCCCTCCGTCGGTCGCATCGACAACCCCTACGGTGACCGCAATCTGTTTTGTTCGTGCCCGCCCGTCGACAGTCTCACGTGACCTACACGGGCGGCTGATCTGCGTGCGCGTGTCGCCGAAGTCCAGCCAGCAGCGCGTGTGTGACCGGCCCTGGACGACCGTTGCCGATCGCCCGGTCGTCCACAGTGACAATCGGCACGGCTTCGCGCGTGGTGCTGGTGAGGAAGGCCTCATCGGCTGAGAACAGGTCGTCGTCGCGCAACACCACCTCGCGCACATCCACACCGATCTCCCTGCCAATGTCAAAGATAAACTCGCGGGTGATGCCGGGGAGCAGCCCAGACGTCAGCGGGGGAGTCAGCGCGGCGCCGTCCTTGACAACAAACACGTTGGCCGTGCTGCATTCGCTCACGTCTCCGCGGTAGTTCCTCATGATCCCTTCGAACGCCCCACGCCGGATGGCCTGCTGAGCGGCGAGGGCACTGTTCATCAGGTTGTTGCTCTTGATCATCGGGTTCACGGTGTCTGGGTGGTTTCGGACGACATCGACGATGACGACACCGACGCCCTGCTCGTAGACGTCAGGAGCGAGGTCGATCTGCGGCTTCACGATGATGATGACTGTCGGGACTGGCGTCGCGGTGAGATCGTAGCTAAGGTCCCCGACGCCACGGGTCACCAGGACACGGATGTGGGCCTCGCCCCCCTCGGGGTCAGCAGCTCCCATCGTGTCCTGGATCTGCGATGCCATGTCGGCGTCGGAGAACGGGAGCGCGAGATCGATCATGCGCGCCGAGTTACGGAGTCGCCGCATGTGCCGTTGATAGAGAAACGGACGGCCACGGTAGGTGCGGAGTGTCTCGTAGATACCCTCGCCATAGAGCAGGCCGTGATCGAAGACGGAAACTACGGCATCACGGTCGCTGGTGATGCGGCCATTGACGTTCACGGTCGCTGACATAATGGTTAGTGGTCGGTTGCGGATTCCTGGTGCGGTTGCGTGGAGTGTACTACAGCAGATAGGCTGAACCGTCGGATGATGAATGCGCATTCTTAACGCCGCGCAGATGCGCGAAGCCGATCGGTGCACCATTGACGATGTGGGCATTTCGTCGCTCGTGCTGATGGAGAACGCCGGGCGACAGGTCGTGGCCGCGATCGAGGCCGCCTATGAATCTCAGTTGGACGAGCGCATCGGGATTCTGTGTGGCAAAGGTAACAACGGTGGTGATGGCTTCGTCGTCGCGCGCACGTTGATTCAGCGCGGCGTGGACGCGACGGTATTTGTGATCGGCACCGTCGCTGACGTACGCGGCGATGCTCGGACCAATCTCGACATCCTCGGCCGCCTTGGCGTTCCGGTGGTGGAGGTCGCCGATGAGCAGACCTGGGAGCTGCATTTTTCAGAAATCTCGCAGTGTAGCTTGTTGGTGGACGCCATGTTCGGTACTGGCCTCACCTCGGCGCTGGCGGGCATGATGGAAACGGTCGCCGCTGACATCAACGCGGCGGACATTCCCGTTGTGTCGATCGATCTGCCAAGTGGAATGTCGGCGGACACGCCGCATCTGGTTGGCGATTGCATTGAGGCATCGATGACCGTCACGCTGGCGGCGCCAAAACTGCCGCTCGTATTACTACCGGGTGAGCCGTATGCCGGAGATGTCGTGGTCGCCGACATCGGCATCCCCCCGGATGTGTTGGAGGGGCTCGATGGACCGCGCATCGATCTCCTCACGCCTGAGCACGTTGGCGGACTGATCGAACCACGCGCGGCAGAGTCGCATAAGGGTGACTTCGGGCGCGTCACGATCGTGGCGGGATCGAGGGGCAAGTCCGGCGCGGCCCATTTGGCGGCAGTGGGCGCGCTGCGTTCAGGTGCAGGGCTGGTCACGGTGGCGACGCCCGCGGCATGCCAGGCAATCCTCGCGTCGATGACGCCAGAGGTCATGACCGAAGCGTTGGCCGAGTCCAGCGACGGTACCGTTGTGGACGCGGCCCTTGAGACGGTGCTTGCGTTGCAGCACGATGTGATTGCCTGCGGGCCCGGACTGGGTCGTGGTCCGGCAGTCGCGGAGTTTGTACGCGGGCTTCTTGACCGGGCCGCGGTCCCTCTCATCCTCGATGCCGATGCACTCACGGTGCTCGCCGACGACCCAGCGGCCCTGGAGGGCCGCGACGAACGCGTCGTGATCATCACACCCCACCCAGGTGAGATGGCTCGCCTGATTGGGGTGTCAGTCGACGACGTCCTGGCCAATCGTCTACAGGTGGCTGCTGACTTCGCCGCCACCAGACGCGTGTACGTAGTGCTCAAGGGGCACCGCACAATCATTGCGACACCCGAGGGGCGCGTGTTCATCAACCCAACGGGCAACGCCGGAATGGCCACCGGCGGCACCGGCGACGTGCTGACAGGCATGATTGCCGCGTGGCTCGCTCAGTTGCTCGACGCCGAGGCGGCGTGTCAGCTGGCGGTCTTCCTGCACGGAGCGGCTGGTGATCTGGCTGAGCACCGCCAGGGTGCGGCTGCGATGATCGCGACAGATGTGGTGATGTGTCTGGCGCTCGCGCTCAAGGAGTTGGCTGGCGGTGAGAAGGATGAATCCTAAGATTCGTCAGACCTGTTCCGAGGACGAGACTCAGACGGTGGCTCGCGATCTGGCGGCCCGGCTCGGGCCAGGGGACGTCGTACGGCTGTCAGGCGATCTTGGTGCCGGCAAGACGGCGTTCGTGCGAGGGTTGGCCGTCGGGTTGGGTATCGACCCTGATGTGGTGAGCAGCCCCACGTTCACGCTGGTCCACGAGTATCGCGGTGGTCGGCTGGACCTGTACCACGTCGATCTCTATCGCTTGGAGTCTGCCACGACCGAGGACCTCGGACTGGAGGAGCAGCGTGTGGCAGATGCCGTATTGGCGATCGAGTGGCCGGACCGTCTGACGCACGCGATGCCGGGAGCGATCCACGTCGAGATAGAACTTACGGGTGACACGACACGACGGATTACCGTCGTGCCCTGAGTCGTACTCGGTGTCCTACTCCATGCGATAGTTCGGAGCTTCCTTCGTGATGGTGACGTCATGCACGTGGCTTTCGCGCGCGCCCGCCGCCGTGATGCGAATGAGCTTGGCCTTACTCTGTAGGTCAGGAATTGTTGCGCTTCCGCAGTAGCCCATCCCGGCTCGCAGTCCACCCACGAGCTGATGAATCATGGCCGCGACGCTGCCCTTGTGCGCGACGCGCCCTTCGATGCCTTCCGGGACAAGCTTCTCGGCAGCGCGCCCTCCCTCAAGGTCAAATTCGTCCTGGAAGTACCGTTCACGGCTGCCGCGGCGCATCGCACCTATGGATCCCATGCCGCGGTATTCCTTGTAGCTCCGGCCCTGGAACAAAATGAGCTCACCGGGGCTTTCGTCCGTCCCGGCAAAAAGATTGCCGATCATCGTGCAGTTGGCGCCGACGGCCAGCGCCTTCGTGATATCGCCAGAGTAGCGGATACCGCCGTCGGCGATGATCGGAATGTTGCGTGTCGCCGCCATTCGCGCGCACTCCATGATGGAACTGACCATCGGTACGCCGATGCCGGCGACCACCCGGGTCGTGCAGATGGAGCCCGCCCCAATCCCGACCTTCACTGCGTCGACGCCAGCGTCGATCAGGGCAGCGGTCGCCTCGGGTGTGGCGACGTTGCCAGCCACCAGGTCCGTGTCTGGAAATTCCCGCCGCATTCGCGCCACCATGTCGATTACACCCTGTGAGTGGCCGTGGGCCGTGTCGATGACAAGCACATCCACGCTGGCATTGGCCAGCGCCGTCGCCCGTTCGAGTCCATCCTTGGAGACGCCGATCGCCGCGCCGCACCGCAATCGGCCGAAGGCGTCCTTGCACGCATTCGGGTATTTGATCTGCTTCTGGATGTCCTTGACAGTGATGAGACCCTTCAGGCGATAGTCCCGGTCGACTACGAGCAGCTTTTCAACTTTGTGCCGATGCAGGATCTCCCGCGACTCGTCGAGCGTCGTTCCGACGGGCACCGTAAAGAGCGGTGTCTTCGTCATCAGGTCGTCGATAGGCCGGTCTACGTTGGTTTCGAACCGCAGATCCCGGTTGGTCAGAATACCGACGAGGCGACCTTCGCGGCTGCCGTCTTCGGTGATCGGTACACCCGAAATGCGATAGGTCTTCATCAGCTCGAGCGCTTCGTAGATCCGATTTGTTGGGCAGAGCGTGATCGGGTTTACGATCATCCCACTCTCGGACCGCTTCACCTTGTCCACTTCAGCCGCCTGCTCTTCGATGGACAGGTTCTTGTGAATGACGCCAAGGCCGCCCTGCTGTGCCATCGCCACCGCCAACCCCGATTCCGTGACCGTGTCCATGGCCGCGCTGAGGAAGGGCACGTGTAACCGAATGTTACGGGTCAACCACGTTGAGACGTCGACCTGGGTTGGCAGCACGGTCGAATGCTGCGGCACGAGCAGAACGTCATCGAAGGTCAGGGCGGTCTCGATGCTTGCGGCGGGGGTGCGTGTCAGATCGTCCGTTTTCAGATTCAATGTCACGCCCCTACTGTTGTGATCCGTGGCACTTCTTGTACTTCTTTCCGCTGCCACACGGGCACGGGTCGTTGCGTCCGACCTTCGGCTCATCCCGTCGCACCGTCTTCACGATATCGTCGCCTCCCGTGCGAACTGGTCTCCGACCGCCGCCGGCCGGAAGGGCTTGGGGCGCGTCGCCAGCCGCGCCGGCAGCCGCCCCTGAGGTCCGCCCGGCCCCGGCGAACGCGGGGACCGCCTCCGCTGAGGGATTGTTCAGCGTCAGGGGCGTCGCGCGCCGGGCCGTCGGACGCGCTTCCTGTTCGTTTGCGACCGGACGCAGCCAGAAGAGATAACGCACGATCTCCTCTTCGATGCGCACCTTCATGTCCTGGAAGAGAGCGAAGCTCTCCTTTTTGTACTCCACGAGCGGATCCCGTTGACCATACCCGCGAAGGCCGATGCCTTCCTTGAGATGGTCAAGGGAGTAGAGATGGTCCTTCCACTGCGTGTCGACGATCTGCAACATGATGTCGCGCTCGACGCGTCGGAGCAGATCGACGCCGACGGCCTCTTCCTTCGCCTCGTAGGTGCCCTTCACCTTTGCCCAAACGGTGTCGACGATCGCGTCAGTGTCGAGCGCATTGAGGTCCAGCGCATCGAGCTCGTCCGCCTCAATACCGAACACGCGAGCGATCTCGAGCGCGAGGGCGGGCAGATCCCAGTCCTCAAGATCCATTTCCTGGCCGGCATGCCGCTCGACCTGCGCCTCCAGAATGTCCTCGGCCAGCGCCAGCACGTACTGACGTGTGTCAAGCAACTCGTCCCGGGTGAGATGGATCTTGCCCTCAAGGATCTCGCGGCGCAACGTGTAGGCACTCTCACGCTGCTTGTTCATCACATCGTCGTACTCAAGCAGATGCTTGCGAACTGAGAAATTCTGCGCCTCAACCTGTGTCTGCGCCCGCAAGATGGCCTTGGTCACCATGCCGTGCTCGATCGGGACGCCCTCTTCCATCCCGAGGCGTTCCATGAGACCAGAGATCCGGTCGGAGCCGAATATCCGCATCAAGTCGTCTTCAAGCGACAGATAGAAGCGTGAGGAGCCAGGGTCGCCCTGGCGGCCAGCTCGGCCGCGAAGCTGATTGTCGATCCGGCGTGCCTCGTGCCTCTCGGTGCCGAGAATGTGCAGGCCGCCGAGGTTGACGACCGCCTCGTGTTCCGCCGCTGTTTCCTGTTTGAAGTGGCCGTCGATTCGTTCCCACTCCTGGCGAGGCACGCGGTAGAAGGCATCGATGTGAAAGAAGTAGACGAACTCCTCATCATCAACAAACTTCTCGTCGCCCTTGGCCAACCGCTCAGCCAGTTCCTCACCAATAGCCTGCTGGCGCGCCATGTGCTCTGCGTTCCCGCCCAGCAGAATGTCTGTGCCCCGACCGGCCATGTTCGTGGCGATCGTCACCTTACCCTGGCGCCCGGCCTGCGCGACAATCTCGGCTTCCTGCGCGTGATACTTGGCGTTGAGCACGACGTGTTTGATGCCGCGCTTGTGGAGTAACCCAGACAGACGTTCTGACTTCTCGATCGACACGGTGCCCACCAGGCTTGGTCGCCCTGTGGCCTGTTTCTCCAGAATGTCGTTGACAATCGCCTCATATTTCTCGCGTTCGCTGCGATAGATGAGGTCGGGCTCCTCGAGCCGGGTCAGCGGACGGTTGGTCGGAATGACCATGACCTCGAGCTTGTAGATCTTATTGAACTCGGCCGCTTCGGTTTCTGCGGTGCCTGTCATCCCGCACAGCGTCTTGTACTTGCGGAAGTAGTTCTGGAAGGTGATCGTGGCCAGCGTCTGATTCTCGCGCTCGATCTTGACCTTCTCTTTCGCCTCGACGGCCTGATGCAGGCCGTCGCTCCAGCGTCGACCGGGCATCAGCCGCCCCGTGAACTCGTCGACGATCAGGACGGCGCCCTCCTTGATCATGTAGTCGACATCGAGCCGGAACAGGGCGTGCGCTCGCAGCGCCTGGTTGATGTGGTGAAGCGTCGGCATGTTCACGGGGTCATACAACCCGCTGGAGTCGGGCACGAGACGGTGGCTCAGCATCTGCTCGGACTTGGCCATTCCGGTTTCCGTGAGCGTCACCGTCTTAGCTTTTTCGTCGACGAGGTAGTCGCCGGTGGTTTCAAGCTCCTCACGATCCTCGGCCTTGACGTTGCCCTGCGTCACCGCGCCCTTCTTCAGCTTCGGGATAATCCGGTCAACCTCGTAATAGAGATCGGTCGACTGCTCCGCGGGGCCCGAAATAATGAGCGGTGTTCGAGCCTCGTCGACCAGAATGCTGTCCACCTCGTCGACAATCGCGAAGTGATGCGGACGCTGCACCATCGACGTGATCTCGAACTTCATGTTGTCGCGGAGGTAGTCGAAGCCGAATTCGTTGTTTGTACCGTAGGTGATGTCCGAGCCGTAGGCGACCTGCCGCTGGGCATCGGTCAATTCGTGCTGGATCACGCCGACCGTCATGCCGAGGAAGCGGTACACGCGCCCCATCCACTCCGAGTCGCGGCGCGCCAGATAGTCGTTGACGGTGATCACGTGCACGCCTTTGCCTGAGAGTGCATTGAGATAGGCGGGCAGCGTCGCGACAAGCGTCTTGCCCTCGCCGGTCTTCATTTCGGCGATCTGCCCGCTGTGCAGCACGATCCCACCGATGAGCTGCACATCGAAGTGCCGCATCTTGAGCACGCGGAGACCGGCTTCGCGCACGACCGCAAAGGCTTCGACCAGCAGATCGTCGACCGAGCTTCCCTGTTCGAGACGAGCGCGAAACTCCTCGGTCTTCCCGCGAAGCTGCTCGTCAGAGAGTGCTTGGATCTGCGGTTCGAGCGCGCTGATCTCCGCGACGCGCGGAGATAGGCGCTTCAGATCACGCTGGTTCTGCGTGCCGATGACCTTGGCGAGGAGTTGACCGATCATGAGTGGTGACAGGGACGCTCACGTAACGTGGATTTCATGAGAGCGAAGCTCCCGAGCAACCCAGGTCCACGTGAACTCCGCGTGAGGCGACCCGGGCGATGGGTATCCACCGATTGTAGCCGTGGGGCCACTGATCGGCAAGGAAACCACACGATATGCGGGACTTACCGGGTGAGCGGTTTCTGCGTGAGGAGCGTGAGCGGATTGATCAGGCGACCGTTGGCGACCACTTCGTAGTGGACGTGATAGCCCGTCGCCCGTCCGGTGGCACCGACCTGTGCGATGATGTCCCCCCGGTTGACCTTGACGCCCGGCGCGACGAGATACTTGAGCAGGTGCCCATACCGTGTTTCGAGGCCAAACCCGTGGTCAATCACGATCAGGTTTCCGTAGTCGCCTCGCCGACCGACGTGTGTGACGGTTCCCGCGGCGGTGGCGTACACCGCGTCCCCACGCTCGCTCGCAATGTCGAGGCCAGAGTGGTATTCGGCGCCGCCGGTGATCGGATCTTTCCGCATCCCCATGGTCGACGAGAGCCAGCCGATGGACGGCCACATGGACGGCGTCGCGTCGGCCAGGGCGTTTCGCTGCTCGACCGCGTGCGAGACCAGGGTGAGTCGGCTGTTCAAGCCCTCAAGCAACACGCGCAACAGGCCAAACGTGTCGTCCGGCGAGGCGAGTGCGGAGAGTGTGCGGGCGTAGGTCGGGTCGGGCTGAGAGCCTCGTGAGCTCGTCGATCTCATGGATGGCGTCGCACCACCCATGGCACTCGCCTTCACGATCGCCGGCAGACGGTCCATGGCGCGCGCGAGGTTCGGGTCCAGGTCCGAGCGGTCGCCCAGGTCGGCGATCGTCAGTTGCAGTTCTCCGATCTGGCTCGCCAGCGCGTCGGTAGCCTGCCGATAATTCTCGTTCTCGAGTTCAAGGGTTTGCTGGCTCGCTCGCAGATCCGCGCCGTTGCTATGTGTCTTCCACGCCGCGCCCATGCCAATGAGGATAGGCGTCGCCAGCATCACACAGATCGCGATCGCGAGCGGACGTGCCGGCACCGTCGCCCGGTGCACGCTACCAGTGTTGCGATTGGCCACAAGAATCGTGTAGCGCCCTGAAGGTTTCATCGTTCGCAAGCCTGTAAAGATGTTGCCGCCGCTTAAGATTCGCGCGACGAATGCATGAGACTACCACAGCGGTTGTGCCCTTCCAAGCGCAAAGCCTGGAAAGCGATCAACTCACGAAAGTCGTATCTGACCGCGATGCAATTCAGACGCTGCGTCCTGCACTTCAACGGTGACGCCGACCTCGTATGTCCCACCCTGCCGGCGCGCCATGTACGCCAAGAGCGTCGTCAGAAACAGAAGCACGCCGGCCATCTCCATACCTTCCTCCACGACCGTGGTCAGGTTATAGGTCATCGTGTCGGCGTCCATCGGCGCTCAGATAATCTCCACTCCGACGGCGCCACCTACGTAGATACAGCCGGCGAGGAAGAAGGCGTTCCGTGTCGCTGACGGGAGGCTCCACATAAACGAGAAAAACATCAGGCCCACCAGAAGCGCGAGGATTCCCCCTGGGATCGCCCATGTCGCATCGGTCACCGTGTTGAACGATTCGTGCAGCCCGGCGATTTCGTCGATGGAGAGCACGATGAATCCAAGCGCGAGGGCCTTCCAGTGGATCCACCAGCGCTCCGATGCGCGGTGCTTGGCGTCCGCGGTAATCCAGATCCAAAACGACGTGACTGCCAGGAGGAATCCAGAGAACCACGATGGAAGGTTGTTCTCCTCATCGACATCGAACAGTTGACGCCAGGGGATCCATTCCAGTTCCTCGACCTGGTAGTGATAGACCGTGATCACCGAGTGCACCAGCAGCAGCGCGAACGCGGTGAGGGCGAGTCCGGTCACGAGCCGCTCGGAGTCGGTGACGATTCGATAGTCGGTGGCTGTCGAGGGGGGCGCCGTGTGAGTCCCGTCCATACCGTCCTCCTACCCTCGTTCTCGCGTCGCGTTCGTATGTCGTCGCCGTTGAGGCAGCGTCGCGTGCGCCGTACCGCCCCATGAGTACTACCGCGACTCAGCAACTACATCGAATGCGTGTGATATTTGCTCCAGCATCCACCAGCAACGTGCCTCGGCGACCGCGATCGGTCATCGTGGCAAGGGGCGTCTAGGACCGCGATGCTTCCGCTACACTAGCGCAGGGTTCGGAATGCCCAGTCTGGGGTTCGCCGTATGAATACTGTGCCGGCAGTTCGGCTCCCGCGGCGATGGTGCGGCCCGTTCACCGCCGTCGCAGCCTGCGTCATCGTCGCTCTTGCCTCGCCCGTGTCTCGGATCGCGGCAGCCCAAATTCCGGCCGGCATTGATGTGGCGCTCGTCGCGCGCGCGATACAGCCAGGCGAAGTGATCCGGGTGGACGTGACGTGCTCCTGTGGAAGGGTCGCTCCACGAGCCTCGGCGTTGGACCGCGACATCCCACTGGCACTGTCCCCGGATGGCACACGGTGGCAAGGGTTGATCGGCATTGATCTCGACGTGGCTCCGGGGGAGTACTCCCTCGTGGTGTCGGCTTCGCATCTCAGTCCCCCTCCGGCGCGCTCGATGTTGCTACGCGTCGAGCCGAAACAGTTTCGCACGCGGACGCTCACTGTTGCCCCGGAGTACGTCGATCCACCGGCCCCCGTCGTCGACCGTATTATCCGGGAAGCAGCGCAGCTCAACGGCATCTACAAGACCAACACGCCCAGGGTTTGGAACAGACCTTTCGTGCTGCCGCTGACGACGCAGCCTTCAGCGAACTTCGGCTCGCGTAGCGTGTTCAACGGCCAGTCGAGAAGTCCACATGCCGGAATCGACTTTGGCAGCCCAACCGGCACTATCGTGACTGCGCCCGCATTTGGGAAAGTGGTGGTTGCCGAGAATCTGTACTTCACCGGTAACACCGTCGTGCTCGACCACGGCTCCGGTCTGTATTCGATCTTCGCGCACTTTTCGGCGCTCGCCGTTGAGGAGGGGGAAGTCGTCGATGTCGGCGCGACGCTTGGCCGCGTGGGCGCGACTGGGCGCGTCACCGGCCCTCACCTGCATTGGAGCGTTCGCTTGAACGGCGCACGCGTCGATCCGATGTCGCTCGTCGAGGCGACGGAGGAGCCGTAGTCACGGGACAGGAGACGTGGCACCTCCTCTGCAAACCGGCTCCGCTCGGATAACGCACGGATGCGAAGGGCACGTCTTTCCTCGCGTGGCGGCTAAGACGCGCTACGCGCCTGGCGCCTGACCACGGTTTGCGCCGGAGGTTCCACGTCTCATGTCTCGTGGTGACTGCCAGGCCCCGTCCGCGCCCACCCGCGGCGAGGTTCTGAAACCGCCGCTAGCAGAGCAGTCCCCCGCCTGGATGTAGGTAACGTCGGCAAGTGTCGATCGTGAACCGAAAAAGCAAGGGCCGGGCGCCTCGCGGCGACCCGGCCCTTTTCGTAACTACTACGGCCTAGGCGAGGCTACCGCCCCCTGCCGTTGCCTCGACCATTGCCGCCGGCATTATTGCCTCCTCCGTTACCGCCGGCGTTGCCGCCGCCGTTACCTCCGCCGTTTCCAGGGTTTATCACTTCGACCCCGAAGTCTGCGGTGGCATCGGCGCTGTCGTCGCTGCCATCGCTCGCCGTGACGGTCCAGCGGTCGCCGCCGGTTGCCGGACGCAATGAACTCCCGGCGGAATCATGTGACACTAACGTGATGCCATCCTCTCTTTCGGAGCGTCAGTGAAGAACGTCATCGCGACGGTGCTGCTTTCGCTGCTTGTTACCGGTTCTGCGCTCGCCGGGCAGAATGACCAGGAGATCGGCATGGTGGTCCAGAACCCGCTCGACGAGATTCGTGACGCGCTTTCCTCAACGCTTGAGGAGTCCGGCGTGCCCTTCAGCGAGGCGCAAGTGCAAGCCATTGCCCTGGTGATGGACGTACAGCGTCGCGCGTCAGAGGAACTTTTCGGCCAGGTCCTGGATTTTAGCGGCGGCCCTCCGCAGGGCGCCCAACTCGATCAGGCGCTCGCCGGCATCGCCTGGATGAGCGAGGCGTTCCTGTCGAATCTCGACGACGTCCTGACGCCAGAGCAGGGCGAGGCGTGGATGCGCGCGCGCGTCGCCGGCACCGTGCCGGAGAACGCGCGTTTGCACGAAGAGGGTGAGGGCGACGAGTCCGGCCGAGGTGGCGGCGGCAGCAGCGAGCAGATCGCGCAGATTCGCATCAACAACAATCCGTACACGACTGAAACACTGGGTGCTGTCGGTGGCCGCCGTCGCGGTGGCGGCGGCGACGGTCGAGATGGTGGCGGCAGGAACGAGGTCATCACGCGCGGGGGCGTGGGCGACTTTCATGGCAACGTGAACTTCACGTACCAGAACCACCACCTGAACCAACAGAACGCGTTCGCCGACAACAAGCCCCCCTACACGCGCCGAAACATCGATGCGGGTTTCAACGGCCCGCTGGTTGCGAATCGGCTGACGGTCGGCTTCTCGGTGAACCGGAATGAGGAAGACACGGTCAACACTGTGTCGGCGATCACGCCCGATGGCGCAGTTTCGGTCGGCGTCACGCAGCCGAATCTAACGCGCCGGTTCAGCGGCAACGGTCAACTCCAGGTGTCTGACCGGCAGGCGGTGCACTTTACAGCGAATTACAACGGCAATCGCCGCAACAAGCAGGAGGTTGGCGAAATCACGCTCGAGGAGAGGGGGCGAGACGGCGAGTTCAACTTTCTCACGTCCAACGTGCGCAGCCTGACCCAGTTGTCGGACAGGACGGTGCTCGATATCACGGTCGGCTACAACCGCAATACCTTTCGGAACCAGAGGAACACGCAGGGCGTGGCGGTGAACGTCAAGGATGCGTTCGAAGGGGGCGGTGCCGGCCAGCAGAACGAGACAGTGGGTCGGACGGTCAGCCTGAAGAGCATCCTGATCCGTTCAGGCGACCGTCTCACGTTCAAAACCGGCTTCGATTTCAGTCGCCTTTCCGACCGCTCGCTCACCGAGGATGACTTCAACGGCACGTTCGAGTTCGCTAGTCTGGAAGACTTTGTCGCCGGCACACCGACGAAGTACACCGTGAACACCGGCGAACCGCTGCTGAACATGACGCAGATCGAAGCTGCCGCCTTCGTGCAGAACGATTTCCGCGTATCCAACCGGCTGATGTTGATGTTCGGTGTGCGCTACCAGGCGCAGAGCAATCTGGACGACTGGAATGATTTCGATCCGCGTCTCGGGTACGCATTTGCTGTCAGTGACTCGACCGTTCTGCGAGGGGGCGTCGGTCTGTTCCACAACCGGCTCTCGTCCAACACCGTCAAGCAACTCTTGCGTCTCGATGGCGCGCGGCAGCAGGAAATTGTCGTGAGGAATCCGTTCTACCCGAATCCGTTTGTGTCCGGTGTCACCGGACTGATTCCACCATCGTCGATCCGCGTGCGCGCGCCCGATCTGGGGTCGAGGGTGATCGTTCGCTCGCAGGTGTCACTGCAGCAGACGCTGCCAGGCAACGCGCGCGCCACCGTGTCGTACGATTTCGAGCGCAGCACCAGCGAGCACCGGAGCGTCAATCTCAATGCCCCTCGGCCTGGTGAGATCGAGCGCCCGGACCCGACGCAGGGCAATATTCTGGAGCTTCGGTCAACGGGCAGAGGCACCAAGCACGAACTGGGCGTCAACCTGCAGCAGCGCTTGCGAACCTTTACGCTGTCTGGGGATTACCGCTTCACGAACGAGATGGACGATTCGGATGGGCCGTTCAGCCTGCCGTCCAATAACTACGATCTTGCGGCCGATTGGAGCAGGGGTGACGACCGGGTACATGACTTCAGGGGGAGCGTGAACGCGGAGGTCCCGCTAGGGATATTCCTGACTTTCGGTGTGCGGGCACGAAGTGGGGAGCCCTACACAATCACCACCGGCCGGGACGACAATGGCGACACCGAAACCAGCGACCGGGCGCCTGGAGTGCCCCGCAACAGCGGGACGACCCCGAGATTCCTGAGCACCGACCTCAACCTGTCAAAGGTGTTCTTCCTGCGACGCAGCGCCAACGCCTCCCGCGCAGGCGGTGCCGGCACGCAGGTGAACGTGTTCGCCAACATCACCAACGTGTTCAACCGTACAAACATCGATAGAGTCAGCAGCACGCTGACCTCGTCGCGCTTCGGTCAGCCGATCCGTGCAGACGACCCGCGGGAAATCGAAGTCGGCCTGCGCTTCCAGTTCTAGCGCTCGTTTCCGGGACGGCGTCATCAAGGCCGACTGGGGCTTGCGCCGCTAGTGGTCTGATTGCGAATCGGCTTGTGCACCGAGGGTGGTGAGGCGCCCGGCCGGCCAGGCGCGACGAAGGAGCATGCTGGGCGCATGTGACCGAAAAGCAACGCCGCCGGACGGACGCCTCGCCGGCCGAATGCCGAGTTGATTCGCAATCAGACCACTAGGTCACCAATCGATATTGCAGGGCCTCGGCGACGTGCTCTTCCTGCACGTCCGCAGATCCCGCCAGGTCCGCGATGGTACGAGCGACCTTGCGTACGCGATCGTAGCCCCGCGCGCTGAGTCCGAGCCGCTCGATCGCCGTGCGAAGCAGACGACGCGCAGGTGCATCCAGCGCGCAGAATGTCGAGACAGCGTCACCACGCAGGTCGGCGTTGGTGCGCACCTGTCGATCCTGATAGCGAGCGCTGAGCGGATCTGGCCGCGCATACGCGTGCTCTGACGCGTGCTGACGATTCGCCCGGCTGCGTGTCCATGATCGCCTGCACGGGCACGGCGGGCACGTCAACGATCAGATCGATGCGGTCGCGGAGCGGCCCTGACAGACGTCCCCGGTACCTCGCGATCTGGTCTGGAGTACAGCGGCAGGCGCGACGCTCGTCGCCGAGGAATCCACAGGGACACGGGTTCATCGCAGCGACAAGAACGAAGCGTGCCGGGAAGACAACCGTGCGCGCTGCGCGCGCAATCGTGACGCAGCCGTCTTCCAGCGGCTGTCGCAGGAGCGCGAACTGGCGGAGCGCATCGAGAAGAGCATCAAGGAGCTACGCGTCGGCGGCGACATTGAGGAAGATCGACAACTGGCCTAGACTGGCCAAAGCAGTCAGTACGTCGCGATCGTCGCCTGGTCGGTCCAGATGGTCAGGCGCTGTCCCACCAGGATCGTATTGCTCTGCAGGTCGTTCCAGCGCTTGAGCGATGCGACCGTCGTCCGATATAGCCTGGCAAGCGAAAACAGCGTGTCGCCTCGTTTGACGCGGTGCACGATCGACGTCGGCGGTTCGACGGCGGCGTCCGTCACGTTGGCTGCCAGCCCAGCGTCTATTCCTGCGTCCTTATCGGCAACGACGTCCGTTTGGGCGTCAACCGCGGTCTCAACTTCGGTGACGGGCGATGGTTGGGGCGTGGCGGGTTCGAGTGCAGGGAGCGTGCTGTCTTGTCTTACAAGCTGTAGCGTCGGCGCGCGGGGAATGATCAGCCGTTGTCCAACCTGCACACGTGCGCGGGTCGACAGGTAGTTCGCTTCCGCCAGATCTGTCCGCGTCACCTTCAGTTTCCTGGCAATCGCTACCATGGTCTCGCCCTTCTCGACGGTGTGCCAGTCGAGCGGCGCCAGGTCGCCCGGACTCGCCTGAGTCAAATTCGCGCGGATAATGTCACCCGTCCCTGACGGGACTTTGAGCGGATGTTCCGTGGCTCGGATGGGTGTCAGCCACCGGCGTAGCTCGGGATTCAAGTCCTGAATCGCCCTGACCGATGAGCCGATCCATGTTGCGATCCACCGGAGGTCGACGGCAGCCGGTAGTGTCACGATCTCGAATCGCGACACATCGGTCGGCTCTACGTTGAGCCCGTGCTTCGCCGGATCCCTGGCCACGACCATCGCCGCCATGACTAGCGGCACGTAGTTCCGTGTTTCGCGCGGGAGATACATAGTGGAGGCGGTGAGTGACCAATAGTCCGAGCGGCCGGACCGATTCAGCGCGCGCCGCACCCGACCCTGTCCCGCGTTATAGGCAGCAAGCGCGAGCGCCCAATCTCCCTGAAACATCCTGTGCAGCGACTTGAGATACTTGGCTGCAGCTCTGGTGGACTTTTCGGCCTCGATGCGCTCGTCGATGTACCAGTCGTGCGTCAAGCCGTTGTCTAGCCCGGTCCCCGACATAAACTGCCAAATCCCCATGGCTTGGGCACCGGAGAGCGCCATCGGTTTGAAGGCGCTCTCGACGAGCGGAATATAGGCGAGATCGAGCGGCAGTCCCTCGGCCCGGAGGATATTCCGGATCATCGGTAGGTACTGCATGCCGCGGCCGAGGCCCTCTTCAAGGAAAGCCTTCCGTTTGCTGGTAAAGAGTGCCACGAACTCCTTGACCTGGGAATTCATCGGGATATCGATATCGGGCGAGCTCGGCCAGAGATCCGCGACGGTCAGCCGTGTCGGGGTGGGCACCGAAGCCTGCCCTACCGACGGATCGCCCCCGGTAGCCGACGTCTTGTCGCCCTGACCAGCAGGGTTACCGGTTGCCGGCTGCTGAGCCTGCCCGGCAAGCTGATCGGGAGTGGCCGATTCTGGAGCGGGATCAGAAGGAGACGGTTCGGTAGCGGTCGACGCGATAGCGCCGGGGAAACGGGGCTTACCCCGTCCTGAGCATCCAGCGGCAAAGAGCGCCACTGCGCAGATGACCCCCACAGATTGGAGTCGGATCCGACCGATCATCGGGCGTAAGTCTAGCAGTCGCCAAATGATCTGTCAACAGTAAGTCCAGTGGACTCAACAGTTATGGGAGATCCGCGAGCTTAGGGCGACCAGGAGGCCTGTACGAAGATCTTCTCGGCCTCACCCAGCTCCCGTGCGGACGGGGTGAGGATGGTCTTTTCTCCTACTACCAGCTTGTGTCCGGATCGCATCGCCGTTCTGACGTCCTCCTCGCAGACGAAGTCGGCTACAGGGGCCTCCGGCGCTACGACCGTCTCAGCGGCGTGGGTTGGGAGATCCCGGGCGTGAGCCGTCGAGCCTTCGGCGAACCCCCGCGAGGCCAGGAACTGGTCGATACGTGCGGCCAGGGCTTCGACCGGGATGCCGTCGTGAACCGACTGTGGATCTGGCCTCGACTGCGTCACATTGGCGGTCGAGGCCCTGGGGCTGGCCATCGTGGCCGGGCGGATTTCGTAGGCCAGGCGCTTGATATTCAGCAGATGGCGGGGCGAAATATTGTCGGACGTGATGTTGCCGCCCCATCCGCCGCACCCCAGCGTCAACGCCGGGTCCAGACCGGTGGTGAGGCCGATCGAGCCGTGGGTCGTCGGGGTATTCACGCAGATCCGGAACGCCGGCTTTTTCAGACCAAACTGCAGGATAACGTCGTCTGATTGGGAGTGAATCGACATCGTGTGTCCCATGCCGCCATAGCGAAGGACCTGGATGCAGCGCTCGCAACCCTCGAGCCAGTCCTTGACCACGTACCAGGACAGGACCGGCGCCAGCTTTTCGATCGAGAGGGGATAGTCGCGGCCGACCCCTTTCAGGGGCGCAATGAGCACACAGGTGCCGGGTGGGACCGACAGCCCTGCCTTCTCGGCGATATCGAGAGCCGATTTTCCCACTAGCGCAGGGTTCGGTAGGCGCTGCGGGGTGACCAGAATTTCGGCGAGGCTGTCCGTCTCGGCTGCATTCAGAAAATATGCCCCGCGTGCCTCGCACTCCCCGCGCAGCGCCTCGGACACTGACTCGTCCACGATCACTGAATTCGGGGACGAACAGAGCACGCCGTTATCGAACGTCTTGCCGACCATAATGTCGCCGGCGGCCTTCGGGATGTCAGCCGTGCGCTCTACGTAACACGGGGCGTTGCCTGGGCCAACGCCGTAGGCCGGCTTGCCGGCGCTGTAGGCGGCGCGCACCAGGCCCATTCCTCCTGTGGCCAAAATGACTGAGACGTCGCGGTGTTTCATCAGGGCCTGGGTGCCGTCCAGCGTGATTGTTTTCATCCAGCCGATGCTGCCGGATGGCGCGCCAGCAGCCGCAGCGGCATGCGCCAGGATTTCGACCGTTCGTGTAATGCAGCGCACGGCTGACGGATGAGGGCTGATGACAACGGCACATCGTGCTTTGAGTGCGATCAGCACGTTATAGATCGCCGTCGAGGTCGGGTTCGTCGACGGCACGACGGCGGCAACCACCCCGAAGGGTTCGGCGATCTCGACGATCTTTCTGTCTTCAATACGATTCACGACTCCCACGGTTTTGAGAGGGAGGATGAACTCGTACACGCGGCGGGATGCGAAGAGATTCTTCTGAATCTTGTCGGCGACGACGCCGTACCCTGTTTCTTCGACGGCTAAACGGGCCAGCGTCTCGGCGTGGGGCGTGACCGCCTCAGACATGGCTGTCACGATGGCGTCGATCTGAACCTGGGACAGTTCGGCGAGTTGTGTTTGGGCCTGACGGGCGCTACTGGCAAGCACCCCAGCCTCAGACACCGACTGTTGGTCCTTGTCGGCCTGTAGCCCGGCGTCTTCGACCGGCATGGCTAGGGTTTGGGAAGGATTCGTTCGACTTCTGCGTGGGGCCGAGGAATCACATGGACCGACACCAGTTCGCCTACCCGTCGCGCGGCGGCGGCACCGGCGTCAGTTGCCGCCTTGACGGCACCGACGTCACCTCGCACCAGTACGGTGACGTAACCAGCGCCGATATATTCCTTGCCCACGAGCACGACATTCGCGCCTTTGACCATCGCGTCCGCCGCGTCGATGGACCCAATGAGCCCTTTGGTCTCCACCATGCCGAGCGCATCTGCTGCCATTGTTATCAGGGACGAACCGCCTGATTCGTTACCGGAACTCTAACACGGATCGCGGAGTATCATGCTGGACCGATGGGTCGAATTCATGCGTGTGTGGGCCTCCTGCTCGCCGTCGTTGGTCTGGGAGTCGCGTGCTCGGGCCCCGACGACGGCGCGGCGCTGGTTGCCACGCCGTCGCTGGTGATGCGCGACGCTGCGGCGGTCGGTAGCCCGGTCGAGATGATCTACCGCTTCGAGGTTGCAACCGACGTGCCGCCGATTGGCAACGACTACCGTGTCTTCGTGCACTTCCTGGACGCGGATGGCGGGTTGATGTGGACCGACGACCACGAACCGGCCACGCCTACCAGCCACTGGACGCCGGGTCTAGCGGTCGAATACACGCGGACGCACTTTATCCCGAGGTTCCCGTACGTGGGAGAAACCCGGGTCGAGATCGGGCTGTACTCCGCGGCTACTGGCGAGCGGTTACCGCTGGCGGGAGATACGCTCGGTTTGCGGTCCTATCAGGTTGCGACGTTTGACCTGCGGCTCCAGAGCGAGAACAGCCTCGTGGTGTTTGGGGAGGGCTGGCACGCTGCCGAGAGCGAGGGCTCCTTAGGGGGACTGGAGTGGCAGTGGTCGATGCGGGAGGCGACGCTGTCTTTTTCCAACCCAGGCCGTGACGTGCAGTTTCACTTGCAGCTGGATCAGCCCGCGGCGGTTTTTACGGAGCCCCAGCAGGTGCGGGTGTCGCTGGGCGCCGAGGTCATCGATGAATTTGCGCTGCTGTCCGGGCCAATCGAGCTTCGGCGCATGACCATTCCTGCCAGCTCGCTTGGAGCCGAGCAGGCGGTCGACCTGACCATCTCCGTCGACCGGACTTTTGTGCCAGCTTCAGCCCCGGCCCTCAGTAGCGACGACTCCCGTGAACTCGGGGTCCGGGTCTTCCGGGCGTTCGTCCAGCCTTCCTAGCGGCCCATGGCGAGAGTCCGGCGCCGCACCTAACGCGAATTTCACGGCCAGGCACTTCTGAAATCCGCACTAGACGAGCTTTGTCGGTCCGCCGACGCGGACCGACAAAGCAGCACTGGCCTCGTCGGGTCGCTCCGCGACCCGACCGTCGCGGACTGGGCGCGCCGACCGGGAGTGTCGCCTGTATTTGACGAGGGAGCACCGCACGTCGCCAGGATGCGTCGCCCGTCGGATCCAGGCGACACTCCCGTCAGGCTGGCAGGCGTCCGCGCGCCTTTTTATATCTACCCCCGGCCGCTGGGGGCTTCCGGAGGTCTAACCGATAGGTAGGGATACGGTTATGCCACACTGGTTCGATGGAATTTCGCTGTAGGCTCGGCACTCCGGGAGGAGAGATCGTTGAGGGCGTGTACGTCGCCGACAGCGAATCGAGTCTGAGACACGATCTGGAGGAGAAGGGACTGTTCGTCCTGTCGCTTCAGTCCCGGAGCAGATTCTCGTTGCTGGCACTGAGCAACCGTCGACGGCGGGTGACGAGGCAGGAGTTTCTGGTGTTCAACCAGGAATTGGCCACACTGCTGAAGGCCGGAATGCCCCTCGTCCAGTCGCTCGACATCCTCCGCGAGCGCGTCTCGAATCCGGCGTTCAAGGTGGTGCTCGACGGGGTGTATGAAAAGGTGAAGGCCGGCACCTCCTTGTCCGAGGCGTTCGGCGCGCACGCAGACATTTTCCCCGCGGTGTATTCCGCGTCTCTCACGGCCGGTGAACGCAGCGGGAACCTGGATGCCGTGATCCGGCGGTACGTCGCCTACGAAAAGTTGATTGGCGCTGTCAGGAGCCGGACGATTTCAGCGCTGATTTACCCAGCCATCCTTGTGACCATGATGGTCGGTCTTATCGGCATCATCGTTCTGCGGGTCGTGCCGGCCTTTTCCGGCTTCTACGCCTCCTTCGATCGTGAGCTCCCGCTGTCGACCCGGATGATCGTCGGCCTGTCCGACACGCTCCTGGCCAACTTCTGGCCTCTGGTGATGACTGGTCTCGCGATTGTTGTGGCCGCTGCGGCGTGGATTCGGCATCCCGGGCAGCGCGCGCGCCTCGATCACATCCTCCTCACGCTTCCGTGGGCCGGGGCGACGGTCCGAAAGTTCGCGACGTCGCAGCTCGCACGCACGGTCGCCACGTTGCTCGGTGGCGGCATCGCGCTAGTCAATGCCCTCGAGATTGCCGGCTCGGCGATGACCAACCGTCATCTGGCCGTCGAGATCCAGGGGGTGACCCGTCGTGTACAAGAGGGAGAAAGCTTTGCGTCGGCGCTTCGAGCACGGGCGGTGTTTACCGATGTGGCGATCAAGATGGTGGAAGTGGGCGAGTCAACAGGCGCTCTGCAAGAAATGTTAAACAGCCTGGCTGACTTTTACGACGAGGAAATCGAGACTGAGGTCGCGCGCTTCATCACACTGATTGAGCCGCTGATCCTCGTGGTGATGGGCGTGGTGATCGCCGCCGTGGTGCTGGCCTTGTACATGCCACTGTTTGAGCTCAGCTCGGTGATCAGCGGCTAGATCAGCACACACGGCGCCATGGCAGGGCGATGCCCTTGCCACAGACGCGATAATTGAACAGGAGTGCAGGGGCGGGTGTTGAAAACCCGCCGGGACAGCATGGCAACAGTCGAACCGACCCAACCGATTGCTCAGGCTCCGGAGGACTATTCTGCCGAGGTGGCCCGCGCCCGCGCGCTGGCGGAGCGCTATCGCCAGGAATACGTCGATATGGATAACTTCCGGATCGACCAGGAGCTGTTTCTGGCCATTCCGGCGGACTTGATGCTGCGATACGGCTTCGTGCCATGCCGCCGCGACGGTCAGTCCCTCGTGATTGTCGTGTCAGACCCGACGGACCTGCCGATGATCGACGAGTTGAGCGTGGTGTTGGGGACGCCGGTCAAGGTCACGGTCGGTGCGCCATCAGCGATCCAGTCGATCCTGAAGAAGAGCGAGAGCTCGCAGCGGGTCCTGGAGGATGCGACCGAAGGCTTTGAACTGCAGGTCCTGAAGGACGACGAAGGTGGCGAGGAAGATCTAACGGTGGCACGGCTGACAAGCGACATCAGCCCGATCATTCGCCTGGTTGATTCAACCATCTACACCGGGATCCAACGACGGGCCAGCGACATTCATATCGAGACCGGCGACGACGCGGTACATGTGAAATACAGAATCGACGGAGTGCTGCAGGCAGCGATGCGTCCGATCGCCAAGCATTTCCACAGCGCGATTATCTCGCGCATAAAGGTGATGGCGGAACTCGACATTGCCGAGAAGCGTGTGCCGCAGGATGGTCGGTTCAAGGTTCGGATGCCAGGCAAAACGATCGACTTCAGAGTGTCCGTCATGCCGAGCGCGCATGGCGAGGACGTCGTCATCCGCATCCTGGACAAGGAGTCGATCAGCGAGCAGTTTACCGAACTGAAACTCGACATCCTCGGACTCGCAGAGGATGAGCTCACGCGCTTCAGAAAGTACATCCGCGAACCGTACGGCATGGTACTGGTCACCGGACCAACTGGGTCGGGAAAGACCACAACGCTGTACGCCGCGCTGTCCGAGATCCGCTCAGTCGAGGACAAGATCATCACAATCGAAGATCCCGTTGAGTATCAATTGCGCGGCATCACCCAGATCCCCATCAACGAGAAGAAGGGCCTCACCTTCGCTCGCGGGCTTCGATCCATCCTGCGCCATGATCCTGACAAGATCATGGTCGGTGAGATCCGCGACTCCGAGACGGCGCAGATAGCGATCCAGTCTGCGTTGACCGGTCACCTTGTGTTCACCACTGTTCACGCGAATAACGTGGTCGACGTACTTGGCCGCTTTTTGAATATGGGCGTTGAGCCGTATCAGTTTGTCTCCGCGCTCAATTGCGTGATGGCGCAGCGACTCGTCCGGCTTATCTGCTCCGAGTGCAAGCGTCCCGTGAGCGTTGACCGGGCACTGCTCGAAGAATCTGTCCTCGATCCCGCGCTTGCCGAAACGCATCAGTTCTTCGAAGGCGCGGGGTGCCTGGAGTGCGGCGGCACGGGCTTCAAGGGACGCACGGCGATCTGCGAACTGCTCGACCTCTCAGATCGCATTCGTGAGATGATCCTCGAGCGACGACCGAACTCTGAAATCAAGAGGGCGGCACGCGAAGAAGGCATGCGCTTCCTCCGTGAGTCGGCCGTCGAGGCGGTGCTACGCGGTCGCACGACCTTGCGGGAGATCAACAAGGTGACCTTCGTCGAATGAATCTGCTTGCCTCATGGCTGGCGAGCCCGCCGCCTGACGCGGCCGTCGAGATCGCGCCGACGCACGTGTCGGCGGCGACCGTGGATTCACGCGGGTCAACCGGTGCGGGCGTAACCGTGCGATCGTACGCAGTCGAGCCCCTGCCGTCAGGCGCGGTCACCGCCTCGCTCGGATCCCACAACATCGCTGACCGGTCGGCCGTCACGGCAGCCGTGCGCGCGGTGCTGGAGCGGTTGGAGACCCGTACAACCCGCGTGGCGCTTGTCATTCCGGATCTGGCCGCAAAGGTGTCGCTCATCCGCTTCGATGATGTGCCCGCACGTCGTGGCGATCTTGATCAGCTCGTCCGCTGGCAGGTGCGTAAGTCGGCCCCGTTTCCCATCGACGACGCGTGCGTGACCTATAGTCCTGGCGCTCGCGGTGTCGACGGTGGAGCGGACTTTGTTGTGGCGCTGGCTCGTCGTGAGATCGTGGAGCAGTACGAAGGTGTGTGCGAGGACGCGGGCACCTACGCCGGGCTTGTCGATCTGAGCACCTTCTCGCTGCTCAACTTGGTGCTCGCGTCGCCTGGTGGATCGGCGTCAGACTGCCTGGCTGTCCACATGCGCCCCGAATACACCTCGATTGCGATCGTGCGTGGCGGCGACGTGGTGTTCTTTCGAAATCGCTCTGAAGGTGGTGATGAGACGCTGGCGGACCTCGTGCACCAGACAGCGATGTACTACCAAGATCGATTGTCCGGCGAAGGATTTTCGCGCGTGTTGCTTGGCGGCAGCGGGCGGGAACCCGGAGAGGTGGGCGTCGCGCGGCAAAATCTTCAGGAACGCCTCGGCGTGTCGGTCGAGCCGATCGATTCGTCCACCGTCGAGGGAGCCTCAGCCCGTGCCGGCGTCTCTGCCGCGGCGGCGGATATTCTTGCGCCGCTGGCGGGAATGCTGCTGCGCACCCAGCGGGAAATGGTTGGCGCCTGATGCTACGCACGAACCTGTCGACTCGACCTTTTTACAACGTGCGGGCGGTACAGATGGCACTCGGCGCGGCCGGGGTCGTCTTGTTGGGTGCGGTGCTCTACAACGCCGCTCGATTGGTCGATCTCGGCATGAGTCAGGAGTCGCTCGGAGCCAGAGCGGAGGAGGCCGAAGGCGAAGCGACGCGGTTGCGGATTGAAGCGCAACGGATGGTGGCGCAGATCAATACACAGGATCTTGAGGTCGTTGCCGGTGCGGCGCGCGAAGCGAACGCGATTATCGACCAGCGGGGGTTCTCCTGGACGGCGCTGTTCGAACGTTTCGAAGCCACGCTGCCAGCCGACGTGCGGATCACGGCCATACAGCCTCGACTTGAAAGCACGGGCGAATTTGTCGTGGCGATCGGCATTCAGGCTCGACGTGCCGAAGACCTGGACATCTTCGTCGAAGCGCTCGAGACAGACGCTGGATTTCATAACGCGCTCGCGATCCAGACGCAGACAGATATCGACGGGATGATCGAGGCGATTGTTGAGGGTGTGTACTCGCCGCCGCTCGACGACAATGGGGCGACGTCACTGGAACCCCTGGCCGCGGACCCGCAGGGGGAGGGGGCATGATCGATTCAACCCACGGTATCCCGCTCCTGCGCCGCGCCGCGGCGGAACACCGACGGGTATTGCTGGTGCTGGGGTTGGTCTGCGTCGCCAATGTGCTGGTGTACGCGCTGCTGGTCTATCCGTTGTCGCAACAGGTTGCCAACGTCGAGCAGCGCGATCAGGATGCCGAGCTGGCGCTCACGGAAGCCCGGTTGGAGCACGCGCGTGCCGAGGGCACGCTGACCGGCAAGGCCAGGGCGTCGACAGAGTTGGCAACCTTCTACAGCGATGTGCTGCCGCGCGATTTGGCAGGGGCGCGGCGGCTGACGTTTCTTCGCCTGGCGCAGTTGGCCCGAGACACCAACCTGCAGTACGAGCGTGCGTCCTACGAGCCTGACACCGAGGACGGAAGCACGCTGACGCGGCTTCAGATTCAGATGGTCCTTCTGGGCGCGTACGCTGACATGCGCGACTTTATGTACCGCCTTGAGACCGCGCCGGAATTTGTCGTCATCGACAACGTCCAACTGGACGAAGACAGCACAGGTGACGGTTCCCTCGTGGTGACGCTGGATTTGTCCACATACTACACAGGCGAGGCACCGTGACCGTGCCTTCCGCGCGCACGCTGGGCATGGCTGGTGTTGGCGTCGTTCTGCTTGCTGCGCTGATGATGATGCTCAACGACGAGGCGGGGGGCACGGGGGCGGGCACTGGGCTCCTGAGCGCGATTCTGTTTGACGCGGTTGGAGGCGGGCCCGCGAATATGACTATCACTGGTACGGGCAGCGGTCCTGGTGGCGCACCGGTGGCGCTGATCTTCGGGGCGACGCCAGGGGTGACGGTCCGGTGACGAGGTCGGCGGTTCTCGCTGGGCAGCGTGGCTATACGTTCATCGAGTTGCTGATCGTGACGACGATTCTGCTGGTTCTGGCCTCCGCGGTGATGCCACTGGCACAGGTCGCCTCGCAGCGGCAGCGAGAGTCGGAGCTTCGGCGGACGCTTCGCGAGATGCGCACCGCGATCGACGCCTTCAAGAACGCCGTCGATCTTGGACTGATTCCCACGACGGAGCTTGAGCCGGGCAACGAAGGATATCCTCCGACCCTTGAGATACTTGTCGAGGGCATCAGTGCCGCTGGCGATGCGTCCGGACGCCAGCTTCGTTTTTTACGGCGGATTCCGATCGATCCAACAACAGGCAGCTCAGACTGGGGACTTCGCTCGTACCAGGATTCGCCGACCTCCACGACGTGGGGGAGGGAAAACGTGTATGACGTCTACACGAGGAGCAGCGGCACCGCCCTCGACGGAACCACCTACACGGAGTGGTGATAATGGCGCGCCGAACACACCAGGGCTTCACGCTCATCGAACTCATGATTGTGATGGCGCTGATCGTCGTGCTCGCGGGGATCAGTCTGGCCACTCATACCAACGGTCAGACGCGGGCGCGCGAAGCCGTACTCAAGGAAAACTTGTTTCGCATGCGGGACTCGATCGATCAGTACTCCGCCGACAAGGGAGCGTACCCGGCGACCCTGGGCGATCTGGTCACCGGCGCGTACGTGCGCGCGATCCCTGTTGACCCGTTCACAAGCTCAACGGACACCTGGCAAACGACGATGTCGGACATGAACGCAGCAGACCCATCGGCTCAGCCAGGTATCTTTGATGTCAAGAGTGGCAGCGATCGCGTCGCGCTCGATGGCAGCCAGTACTCGGAGTGGTAGCTCATATGTGGGAGCAACACGGCTACGGTGATCTTCACGATTACGAAGGCGACGGGTAGCAGTACGCTCCGCACGGCAACCCTCGACTTTGGTGACGGGAACTCTCAGAGCCTGGGTAATTTGGCGGGTGGCACCGCCACGGTGACCCGCACCTACAGCGGGCCGTCCTCTGCGGGGACACAATCGTACACAGCGACGCTGCAGGTCACCGACATTAACAGCGAATCGGCTTCGGTCTCAACGACGGTTATCGTGACGCGCCCGGAATTGACGCCGATCAATGTGGCCCTCGCGGCCGGCACCCCTCCAGCGGCGACCGCATCGGGACAGTTGTGGACGTTTACTGCCACGGTAACCGGTGGCGGCGAAGGCGGAACGGGCGACGCTACCGTCGAGTCCTGCCTGTGGGCATTCGGCGATACCACCACCGCGACGACGTCTGGCAACGTCACGTCTCACGTGTACGCGACTGGGATTGCCGAAACGCAGCGCACCGTCACAGTGACCATCACGACGCAGGATGGTCGGACGGCGACCGCTCAGACTGAGATACTGGTGGGCAAGTTCCCGTAAGACGGTGTCGATGCGCTTCTGCAACGAACGTGGCTACGCGATGGCGGCGCTGCTCGTCGGGATGAGCGTGATGGGGATCATGCTCAGCATGGCGCTGCCTGTCTGGCGCACGGCGGCCACGCGCGAGCGCGAGGCTGAGCTGGTGTTTCGCGGCGAGCAATACGCGCAGGCGATCGAACTGTATTCGCGTCGCAACGGCGGTTTTCCTCCCAATCTTGATGTGCTGGAGGAAGGGCGTTACATTCGGAAGTTGTACAAAGACCCGATGACACCGGACGGCGAGTTTCAGCCGGTGTACTTCGGCCAGCCGCTGCCAGGGCAGATCGCTGATCCGCCAGAGACTGGTCGTGGCGGCGGTCGCGGCGGGACGCTAGCGCCTCCCTCGCCGATTGGGGCCGGGCAGGCCGGCGGTCTGGGAGGTGCGGGTCCCATCATCGGCGTGGTCAGCATGAGTACGGCCGAGTCGTTGCGGCTGTACAACGGGCGAGGGCGCTACAGCGAGTGGGCCTTTGTTGCCATTGCGGCCACCACGCAGGCGGGCGCCCCGGGAGGCGCTCAGACTCCAGGCCCGGTCCCCGGTGGCGCAGGCGTCGGGCCAGGTGTACCAGGTCGTCGCGGTGGCGGGGCCAGACAAGGTATGCCGCCTGGCGGCGGCCGACCGGGGCTTCCTGGTCGCGGCCAGGGTCCCAACGGAGGCGGCGGGCGCGGCGGGTTTCCGTTTCCTGGTCGTTAGGGCTCCGGTCTACATACGGTTGTCAGCTTTGGCATCGAGGCGCCCGCCCTGCTAGGCGCGAAGAGCGCGCACGCCGGGCGCATCTTGGCGACGAGCAACGCGGCCCGGCCGGGGCCCCCGCCGCGCGGACTGTGCGCGGTGGGGGTGGGGGCGGGATGCATCGGTGGTCACAGTGCAACTTTATTTAGACCCGAGGCCTTAGCCTCGATGGCGAAGGGCGGCGTCTCGCTGCGATGCCTAGAGCGTTTTCCATTCGGCTGTAGCGTGCAGGATTCAGCCTGCGCGCCACGGTGTTGTGAAAAGCGCTTTAGGAGCCCGCGAGCGCGTCCATCACGGCATCGTGCACGGCGGGTCTTACATGTCTGATGGCGTTGTTCGCGCGCGTCGGATGAACACGATTCGTCAGCAACACCACGTAGACACCCCGTTCAGGGTCGACCCATAGCGACGTGCCGGTGAAGCCGGTGTGGCCGAACGCCCGCTGTGACATGCGGCTGCCGCACGAGGACGTGGGCAACATGGTGTCCCAGCCAAGCGCTCGCGAACTGCCAGGTACGTCGGAGCTTCGCGAGACGAACGTTGCCGCCGTTGCGCGGCCAAACGCGCCGACGCGGCCATCGAGCACCTGCAACACGTGGCGCGCGTACTCGCCACAGGCCGCGGCCGTGCCGAAGAGTCCTGCATGCCCGGCGGCTCCTTGCAGGGCGGCCGCGTTCTCATCGTGAACCTCACCAACAAGCAGCCGACCGCGCCACGCGTCAAACTCGGTGGGCGCCGTTCGCGGCATCCACTTCGTCGGGGGGGTGAACTGCAAATCCTCTATGCCGCCCATCTGGGACCGCATCGCGTTGACGCGTGCAGGTAGGCCGGCGTCCCCTTCAAGGATGAATCCCAGCAGCATGAAACCGAGGTCGCTGTAAATCGACGTCGAGCGTGGCGTGTAATCGAGAGGTACGTGGCAGATGGCCGCCGTGAATCGGTCTCGGAGCTGACCAGGGGACAGCGGTTCGTTTCCGGTTGTGCCCACTGGTCGGAACAGGCCGGTCGAGGAAGACGACATCGATTCGTAGTCTCGGTACAGGGGTGCGTAGGCCGCGAGGCCGCTGCAGTGCCCAAGCAGATCGCGCAGGGTGACCTGCGCCCGGCCCGCGCCCTGCCACGCGGGGATGTGTGCGCCAACGAGGTCGTCGAGACTGATCACGCCCCGTTCCACCTGTTGCATCGCAAGTGTCGTCGTCGCGAGAACTTTCGTCAGCGACGCCAGGTCGAAGATCGTGTCGGGAAGGGTAGCGGTCGCGTGAGCCTCTGAGTGCAGCCGCCCGAACGCCTGCCGCCACAGAGGTCTTGTTGCATCGCCAACTTCGATGACCGCAGCGGGCAGATGGTGCTGCGCGACCGCTCGCATGAGGATCGATGCCGCTGCGTCGAATCCGCCGAACGGCATGCCCTGAACGTGCGACACCAGCTAAGGGGTTACGCCTACGTCCGAGGCGTCGCAGCTTCGGCGGCGCCCTGGAGCATTCCTCGCAGTCGCGGCTCGATATCCTCGCCAATGGCCTCCCGCATCGCACCGTGCGCCTTGCGCAGGCGAGACAGTGCCTTCGAATAGGGCAAGCCGGTTTTCTGCATCACGATGGCCGCTTTCACGTTCCAGTGGGCCCGCTTGAGAAATCTGTCGGCCTCGTCGTAATCGAGTCCGGTCACAATGTTTACGATTCGGCGGGCGCGATCCTTCAGCTTCTCGGATCCGGTCTTCACGTCGACCATCAGATTGCCGTAGGTCTTGCCAATTCGAACCATCGCCCCCGTCGTCAGCATGTTCAGGACGAGCTTCGTGGCTGTTCCAGCCTTGAGTCGCGTCGAGCCTGCAATGACTTCGGCACCGACACCCGGCGCGATTGTCAGATCAACGGACATCTGGAGGTCGGATTTGGGATCACAGGTGACGAAGATGCTTCGCGCGCCCGACTTGCGGCTCCTCGTGAGCGCGCCGCGCACAAACGGGGTCATGCCGCTGGCAGAGACGCCGACGACGATGTCCTTCTTGCCTGGGCGGAGCCGGGTCATGGCCCTGGCGCCCTCCTCATGGTTGTCTTCCACTCCCTCTGTGGCCGCAAAGGTGGCCTGATGGCCGCCGGCCATAATGCCCTGGACGAGTGATGGATCAGTGCTAAACGTGGGCGGCATCTCGGTGGACTCAAGAATGCCCAGCCGTCCGCTCGTACCAGCCCCGACAAACAAGATGCGACCGCCCTTGCGAAGCGCGGTGGCGACCATCTCCACGCCGACGGCGATGCGGTCGCGCTCGCGTTGAACCGCCGCGAGCATCTTGCGGTCTTCGCTGACCATGAGTTCCACGATCTCTGATGGGGAGAGCTTATCGATCCCGAGACTGGCCGGATTGATCGCCTCGGTCGGGAGTGACTGCCACTTGGAACGCATTCACGTACAATTCTACCGATTCCTGGAAGGACGAGAATGGCTGCAACCCGCGCATCTCCTGTCGAGGCCTACCTGACACATCTCATGGTGGAGCGGAGGCTGGCCGCCAACTCAGTCGATGGCTACAGAAGGGACCTTGTTCTGCTGGCGGCGTTTGCAGCGGCTCGAGGCCGGGCGATCGATCTGCTCGATCGCACGGATCTTGAGGGCTTCGTGCGCGATCTGATGTCCGAAGGTCGTTCGCCGCGGTCGGTGACGCGCGCCATCGCCTGCTATCGGAGCTTTTTTCGATTTCTTGTCGTCGACGGTCGGGCCGACACGAGCCCGGCAGCCGAACTGCGACCACCTCGTGCCTGGAAAACCTTGCCCCGGTACCTGGGTGTCGACGATGTGGACCGGCTGCTGGCACAGCCCGACGTGACAACACCATCAGGGCTTCGGGATCGCGCGCTTATCGAGTTGCTGTACGCGACCGGGATGCGTGTTTCAGAATTGACGGGTCTGCGGCCGGCCGATGTGAACCTTGAAGCTTCGTATTTGACCTGCACCGGGAAGGGAGACAAACAACGAATCGTGCCGATCGGCGATGAGGCGGTGCTGTGGGTCGGCCGGTATCTGAGGGACGCTCGTGCCGCGCTGCTGGGCAAACGCACCAGCACGAGAATATTCGTGAGCGCCCGTGGCGGCGGTCAGGGCCTGACTCGTATTGGCTTCTGGAAGATTCTTCGAGGATACGCGCGTCAGGCCGGTATGAGCGCAACCGTCAGTCCTCATATGCTGCGCCATTCATTTGCCACGCACCTGCTCGAGCGGGGTGCCGATCTGCGGGCCATCCAGATGATGCTTGGCCACGCCGATCTGTCGACGACACAGATCTACACGCACGTGCTTGAGCATCGCATGCGCACGGTCTACGATCAGTTTCATCCGCGCGCCTGATGGCGGTCTCGTTCAGGGAGGCGTCGCGATACCGGATTGTCCTGTCCTGTTTGCCACCCCGGCAGGCGGAACGTCTTGGCAGTGCCTCGCGCGCCGGCCATGAGGGAGCACGTTGTTGACGCGCGTAATGATCCTCGCCCTCCTTACCGGCGTCGCGGGCGTCTGGTACGCGCTGTTGCCGCCCCGTGTTCCTGAGCCATTCAGTGGACCGGAACTGCGTGCGCCACACGTGCGCGGGGCGATCCATGTGCATAGTCGGCGGTCGGACGGTACGGGAGACGTGGCGACGATCGCCGCCGCCGCCGCGCGGGCCGGCCTCGATTTCGTGATTCTGACAGACCATGGTGACGCCACACGCGAGCCCGATCTGCCCCAGTACATTGAAGGCGTCCTCTGCATTGACGCGATTGAACTGAGCACAGACGGGGGACACGTCGT
>Ga0115002_10001502_pt1 | contig 32087 bp, 7 predicted proteins | sample ArcticOcean_MG_C_8_FD_89576 | JGI IMG/M metagenome (GOLD analysis project Ga0115002, IMG submission 89576) | Marine microbial communities from western Arctic Ocean - ArcticOcean_MG_CB11_86 | ecosystem: Environmental > Aquatic > Marine > Oceanic | place: Arctic Ocean: Canada Basin | collected... | reverse complement strand
CGACTTCCCATTGTTGTATCACTTCTGCTTGACGTGATGCCATCCGGCCCCGGCCCGCTAAAAAATCTCCGGGCGGGACGTAATAGTACTGGGGGCGGCAATGGGGGTTCTCCCGGCGGGGTCTTGAGCAGTGGCGGTGGCGAGTGGTTATGATTGAGGCTTCGCCATTCTCTTAGGATCACCAGGTGCTGCCATGAAACGACTGCTTGTTTGCCTGCTGCTGGTCGGTGTTGTTGGGTGTGGTACGAAGAACGACTCTGCCGAAAATCCAGTCAAAGACCTGACAATAGAGGGTCTTGCCGGAACTTATGAGAGGGTCGATTCGGATGGCATGCGATTCATACTGGTCATCGACGATTCCGGAACATTCAAAGATTCTTTTGAATTGTTCGGTTCCGTTACCGAGCAAGCGAGCGGCAAGTGCAAGGTATTAGACAAGGAAGTTCATTTTCACTACCAAACCCCGGCTGATCTTGCTGAGGTAGTCCATATCTTCAAAGTGCTGAGCGATGGCAGCCTGTCGCAAATTGCAGGGCTCTTAGATGAAGAACGACATGAACTTTCCAAGGAACAACAAGATGAGATTCTTGACTGGATGAAGAAATCCTAGTCGTGGTGGAAAGGATTACTCTGATAGCGGCGGTGGCCACGTGACGCTGCCCCCACCATCCCCATCACGGCCGTCTTCACGCTCTCGGGTAGCTCGGCCCAGGACTCCAGCAGGACCCTCAGCCGCTCGTCATCGCCAAATAGTGCGTTGTATTGCGCGTTGCCCTGTTTCAAAAGAGGTGTTTTCTGCGGGAAAGACGCCTCAGGTTCGAATCCCGTGTCGCCCACTCCCCTCCCCTGCAGGCTCTCGCACTCGGCTGCATGGACCGGCACAAGTGGGGTTTTCTCATCCGCAGGGGAAGTGCCTTGCGAGTCGGTGCGAGTCTCACTTCGCGGCCCCTCCCGGGGTTCTTTTTTCGCTGGAGGGGTTAAGCAGTGCGTGGTGGGCTGGATTTGTGAATGATGGTCGTCAGGGTAGCAGGTTTGGATGACAGAGGAAGATCTCGTCATCCAGTAGTTCTGCCAGGATTCCTTGATGAAATTCGTGATCGCTCGGTGCCGGAGTGAAGCGGTCCGCCCGGTGGAGTTTGACTTTGTCGTCCATGGAAGAACGCTGGATATGGCAGGCCCTCGTGGCCAGTTGCTGACGAACCTCATGGCGTGAGGTCCCTGCCGGTGATATCCGAGCGACTGGTCTGCTCGGCCGTGATTCCGAATGCAGCAGCTGCTGTGGCGGGAAAGCCTGGGGGGCGCGGAAATCGAACCCTGGTTCCCCTTCACCTTCCCCGTCGGTCACACTGTTGAGGTAATTGATGACGAGCAGTGCATCCATTGGTGAAACAACGCTGTCATTACTGACATCCAGGGCCTGGTCAGAGAGGTAGCCAAGCCCGCCGAAGGTTACGGCCGACTCGACGGTCAGCATCTGGTTAAGGATTGTGATCACCTGCAGGGCATCGATGGGCGAGATGGTCCCGTCATTGTTGACGTCGTTGGGCTGCACCGCGTTGTGACGGCTCCGGTACGTACTCCATCTGACAGTTTCCCTGGAGACCATCAGGCTTCCTGTTTTGACGTCAAACGGTAGCTCCTGGCCTGTCGTGAGTGTGCGATCTTCACTCATGTCCACTGCCAGCGTGTCCGCGACCCGCTGGTGGCTGGCCTGGTAGCCCGATTTAAGTGCAGTCAGGTTTTGAAGTTTTGGGCGATCGTCACTGACCGTCCGTACCTGGTGTGGATCGTCGCTGGCGTCCGGTGAAAGGACATTCGTACCACTGCCGCCATAGAGGACGTCTACACCTTCCGCACCGGTGAGCTGATCATCCATGTACTGGCCAAACAGGATGTCATTTCCTTCACCACCATCGAGTAGATCTGCCTCGGTAGCGATCAACAGGTATCGATCCTGGTGTTCAAAAGTTCCCCGATGCATGAACCGGGTTTCCAGTTTGGGGTCGCGGTTGCTGGAAAGATTGTCTGAAATCTCCGCCAGTGTGATGGCCTGGCCATCACTCGCTACGGTATCTGTATAGAGCGAAATGCTGTCACCAATGATGAAATCCGCGCCGCTATCGCCATGCAGGATGTCCTTGCCCATCTCGGCCAAAGTGAGTTGCTGTCCTTCACTGCGATGCCCATAGTAGGGGTGCAGGTAGGTTGCCTCCAGTTCCCTGTAGTGATCTACCGCATGACGCCCATATTCCATGTACTCGATGATATCCTTGTTCAACTCCTCGATCGCCGTCCGCAGTTGGAACTCGAGATCTGAATCGTCGCTCATGCAGGCGAGTTGCTCCTCCACGGTGGCCGCCTGGAGTGCACAATTGGCCGCCGGTGAGTTCTCAGGGTGAGTTTCCTGGTGGGCATCAAGCAGGGCAGCAACAGTTTCATGATTTATTATTGGGGTCGCATAAATGCTGAAGTCACCGACGATGACATCGTCACCTGTATCCCCGGAGATCTCGTCGTTACCGGTGGTGAGAGGATAATCATGATCCCAGGCAACCTGTTGCAGTAGGGAATCGCTGACTTCTGACAGGGACGCTGGGTGATCCATGTTGACGTGCTGAATGAACTGGCTGTCGAGTGTGGACCGGTAGTTGGCAAACAGTTCGAGACGACTTGCGACATTAAAAGTTGCGTTGTTAGCGGCATTGGCGAATTGGCCCTGCCCAACAGTCGGTAGGATCAGGAAAGCGTCGTCACCGATAATCACATCATCTCCGGCATCGCCATCAAGCTGGTCCAGCCCAAACTCGATTTGGAAGTAGTTGGGAGAAGTCCTGTCTGCCCCTTCTTCCGCAACGGCGGCCATGGCTCTCAGGGTGTCGGTATGAGCGTGGAAGACGATCGATTCCAGGTCGCTGAAAGCGGTCCGCAGGCCATCCAGGTAGTCCAGCATGTGGAAAACATTCCGGTTGGCCAGGCTGGCTTGGCTGGGGAGACCCATGCGGATGTCAGTAAGCGTGGTGGCGACATCTCCAACAAGAATGTCGTTGCCACCGGCAGGGCTTTCCTGGTGGCTTACCAGGCCTTCAGCATTCACACTCAAGGAACCATCGCCATAGACATGGTCATTTGCAAAGGAGAGCAGTTGTGGATCGTCCACGGTGCCACCGTTCTCGCTGCTCTGCTGGTAATCGAGTCCCAGGCGTCCAAGGCTATGTTGTAACCGCTGGATTGCCAGGTCGATGTCCTTGGCGAGCAGATCGACAGCAGGGATGCCGGACAGGGCGGATGTGTGGAGCGAGGCAGCGTCAGCAAAGACCCAGTCGTCACCGTCACCACCGGTCAGGTGATCGTTGCCGTCGAGGACGTCGAGATGACCTACAACGCGAGGGATGATAGCGGCCAGTGGGGTGATCGCCATCACAGAACCGCCCACCTGGATGCGACGCAGGATGCCGTCTCCCAGGTGGCTGATCAATTCGCTGACCTCGTGCTGGGAAATGGTGCTGAGGTGAAAGCGGTTGGGAAAGGCACTATTGTAATTTAGTGCTTCGGGTGAGATGACCATCGGAATATTAACGAACGTCCCCCCGTCAGGGATTTCCAGGCCAGTGGCTGCGTCTCCATACAGGCGAATTCCACTGACAATGGTTGGGGTCTGCGTGGTAAACCCGGAAGCGAAACGGGCATTGTCTCCAAGCACCAGGTCATCACCCAGTGCACCGTCGAGGACATCGTCCCCTCGCTGACCGACAAGAACGTCGTCACCGCTGCCGCCAAATACCTGGTCGTCATTCGGTTCGAAGGTATCCACAAGGACGGCAAACGTCTCAAACGTTGTGCCGGCATCACTGGCCCGGGTCGATAGCTGTTCCTGGGCCGTGTATGCATTGGCAAGCAGGATCAAGTCACTGCTGACAAGGTGTTCTGCCAATTCCGTCTCCTCGCTTACATCCGCGAGCCGGGAGAGAGGGATGATTTGTGTAATGCTGCCATAATCCTGCAGGATCACGTCGCGGTGCCAGCTTCCATTGGCATTGCGACGGGGCGTTTGGGGATCCACGTAATCTCGCAGGATGCCTCCACCGTCGCCCAAAGCGGTGTCGTTCCCTGCCCCCGCGTGGATTATGTCGTTGCCAAGTTCGCCCAGCAATTCATCATCACCGTTGTCCCCGTGAATCGTGTCCTCGCCACGCTGGCCATGCACGATGTCATCGCCGCCACCGGCATGAATGGTGTCGTTTCCGGTAACGGTATCAATGTCGTCGTATCGAGTGATGGTACGGATGACGTCGATGAATGGCGCGGGGTATTCTGTCCATGTGTCAGGAGAGCTGAGGCTGGTCAGTTCTCGTTCAATCACCCCGTTGTCACCCAGGATCACATCGGCATCCCCACTGGCAATATCCCCCGCCGTATCACCATGAATAAGATCGTTGTCATCGTGGCCGGTAAGGACATTGTGCCCCCCGGTGATGTCATCCTCGTCCAGCCCTCCGTGCAACGTGTCCTGCCCCTGTTGTCCCATCAGGAAGTCATCACCCGCATCACCAAAAATCGTGTCATTCCCGGCACCCTGCTGGTCATCAATGAAAATCGAGGTCACCGGCTGGTTGCGGGGTCGCGTGTCGGCAAACAGGCCATGGTCACCCAGCAGGATGTCATGGTCGGCGCCCCCGTGGATCTCGTCCCCGCCCGTACCCCCGAAAATGATGTCGTGGCCTGCACCGCCGTGGATCTCGTCGGCCGCACCAATCGTGGGGTGAATCACACGCACCTCACTTGGGATACCCGCCGTTTGTGTGGTAAAGCTGGTGTCGAGGTGACTGGTCAGATTGATACTTCCATTATCGCCGAGGACATGGTCATCGTCATCGCCCGCGAGGAGAATGTCACTATCCGCGCCCCCAATGATCACGTCGTTGCCCGCGAACGTGCTAATCGTATCGACGCCACCAAGATCGGTTGCCGACAGGGCCGCACCACCCACCGTGAGATCACTGGTTGCCGTGTCCACGAGACTCGAGACGGCATCGCCGTCATACAAGACATAGCCATGGTCGCCAAATACAAGGTCGTTACCCGCGTCGGTACCGGCATTCAGGGTGTCGTTGTCACCCCCTCCAAGGATCACGTCGTTATCGTTGCCACCAAAGATCTGGTCGGGGCTACTGCATTCCGGGGAGGTCGTCAGCACAGAGAACGGCTGGGAATCGCTGGCCGAGGTAACAAAGGTTATCTCGCCATTGTCACCCAGGAGGATGTCGTTGCCGCCATTGCTGCCGAGGGTGGCGGTGCTGGTTCGATCGATGTTGACAGTGTCTATTCCCATACCAGCCACAATTACGTCATCTGAATCAGCGAGCTGGAACGTGTCGTCACCGGCAATGCAGACATCGGTACTGGTAATCTGGGTCAGGAATCCAGCAGCATTAAAGGTCATGATGCCGTTATCACCGAGGCCGAAGATTTGTGGTTCTGTCAGGCCGGCCGCGGGGATTCCCTGGATCGTGTCCCCGAGAAAACCGCCAATCACATAATTGACCCCTCCCTGGACCGTGATTAAATCTGCCCCGCCAATCGTTGGATCGATTGATCGCACGGTTTGATCGCCGGTTGTTGGCAGATTAACTTCTCCAGCATCACCGATCACACGATTGATGCCTCCACCAACCGTGATCATGTCATCGGCAGCACCACCGATAACGGTGTTATTGTTTGTGGTGACGGTGATTGTGTCGCTATCTCCGATGCCCGGGGCAAGAGTCGTTGCCCGTTGCAGCACGTTGTCGAGGAAGATCGCTTCTCCACTGTCACCAAGCACCACGGCGCGGTCATCCGCCGCCTGGGCTGCGATGATGTCGATCGTGTCCTGGTCGGCCCCGGCGATGACCAGGTTGGCTCCTCCTGCAATCGTCACCGTGTCGCGGCCGCCAATCGAGGTGTTCTGGCTGGTTGCAGAAACAAGCAGGGAGTCGATGTACTCCAGCCGGCCTTCATCGGCCAGCACGTGGTTGGTGCCGTTGCCGATCTGGATAATGTCGCCGGCTGCCCCACCAATGACGCTACTGGTTCCATCTGCAAGCGTGATGGTGTCGGCGGCACCCTGGCCTGATTTCTCGGTGATGGCGGTGACCGCGTGACTTGTTGTGGCGGTCAGGCTGCCATCACCGTCGCCAGCGGAAAGGTAACTGTAGCCGTCATCGCCGAAGATGATATTGGTACTGTTTTCACCACTCGTGATCACGTCGGCGCCGTTACTGCCAAAGACGATATTAGTGCCGCTGCCAGCCTCGATCGTATCTGTCGAATCGGTACCGGGGTCACTCCAGAGGAAGGAGAAGTGTTCCTGGGACGGGTAGTGCAGGCCATCGGTTTGACTTTCCGGGACGGTGGAAATCCGGTAGGTGCTGGTTTCATCCAGGTCCACGTTGAAAGCCGGGCTGACGGTCAGGGAGATAGCTGTGTTGTCGATGATCAGGCGAGGCAACTCGAGGAAGCCGGTGCCATCGTTGATGTCGACATAGAGGCCCGTCAGGCCGGGGGCATTGCCGGCCGGGACGGGGAAGGACGCGTCGGTGTCAGTCAGGACCGTCCGGTTCGGGTTCAGGGTCACGGTATCGCCCAGGATCGGTTCCGGGTAATCTCCCAGTCGCGTCACGACCTCGCGTGGGTCACCGATCGCACTCTTGAGGTAGTCGATCCGGCCCTTGTCACCAAAGATGTGGTCATCACCACTGCCCGAGATGACCTCGTCACTGCCTTCGCCCGCGATGATCACGACCCCGAGACTGGAATTCGCCGCCAGGACGGTGTCGTTTCCACCCTGCGTGTTGACGGCAAATGCCCCGTCTGCCGGGCGGCTCAGGATGTAGCTGGTCAGCGAGCTCAAGTCATCCTCCGGGAAGGTAGCCTCGAGTTGCAGGGTGCTGCCACTGTTGCCGATCACGCGGCGCGTGATGCGAACGCCGTCCCCCTCGGCAGTGAGGAGGAAGCCTTCGAGGCTACCGTCGGTAAAGCTTTCCGCGATGATGGCCTGGGCGCGGTACTCGTTGTCTGGCGAGGGGATGGGGAACGAGAGGATCGTGCCGGTGGCGTGGCTCTCGATCGCATCCTTCTGCAGGGTGATGGTGACCGTGTCGCCTGGTTCGATGAGTGGATGGTTTCGGTCAACAAGGTCGTTCCCGGTTTTGAGGATTGTCCAGGTCTTGTAGTTGGGGTCCGTCTCGCGAGTGTGGGTGCCACGTACCTCGAAAGTGTTGTTGCCGGTGCCGAGCTGGATGTCCACAACTTCAAGGTCGTGATACGTGATGCCGCCGCTTTGCATCTGGTCTCCGATGCGGACGTCCGGTCCCATGTTCAGGCCGTACAGGCGGGTGGAGGTAAGGATGCCGGTGCTGTCGGCCGGGCTGTCTGTGTCATGAATGAACATCACGTCGACCTGGACGGCCTCGTCGACGAACAGGGTGGGACTTTCCGGTGAAATGGTGAATCCGTCGATATCATCCAGGGTCTGGCCCTCGTTGAGGCGGAAAGACTGCCCCAGGCGGAGTCTGGATGCCGCCTGGACAGTTCCTCGTGCCGTGCCACCTGCGACGTATGCCTGGTTACCTGATCCGTCAACGCCCAGCAGGGTGACCTGCAAGGGGGCCGCCTCGACGGATTGTGCCTGGTAGAAGTCCCCGTTCAGTTCCGTCATTCCCTGGATGCCGTCGATGAAGATCTGTGTGTTTTGGTCGGTGGGGAATGCATGCGGGCTGGAGAATGTCACCTGCACCGGGTTGTCCTGGCTGATGGCGGTGATTTCCAGGGTGCTGAAATCTCCCGAAAGTACGGGGAGTTCATAGTCAAGTTCCAGGCGAGTGGGATCCCCGGGGATTTCCGTCACGGTGTAGTGCTGAGAATTGATCCCCGGGATCCCGCTTGTTCCGCTCAGGTAGATAACCATGCCGGTGGTGTAGTCATGTGCCTGGTTGAAGGAGAGCGTGACCGTTTCCGTGATCTCGATGCCGCTCAAAGCCATCGGGGGGGCAGCGCCCGAGACGGTCCCTGTACCACCATCCGAATAGGGGGTAAAGAGAGTTCCATCGACATCCAGCAATGTCAGCTGCCTTGGCTCTGACGGCACAGGCCGGGCAAGATAGGATCGGTCGTTCAGTTCACTCATCCCATCGACAGCCGTGATCACGACACGCGTATCGCTGGTCAGTTCATGATCTGTGGAGACTGTGATCACAACCGGATTCGTGTTTGTGGCAGCCAGGATGTCGTAATCGGTGCTGGTTTCCGCGGGATCTGTCATGCTCAAAATCTGACCGACCTGGGAAACGAGTGGATCGTCTTCCTCGCCCGAACGAACCGATGTGACTTCAACAGATTGTTCGACCAGGTTCGTTGCACTGAGAAACCTGTCGTAGGCGGGCTGGGTCTGTATGGCACGGTAAAGGTCTTCCACCAGGACCGTGACTTCGCTGGTGGTTCCGTCGTCAGTCACTTCCAGGACCGAGCCAACAGAGGGCTTCACGTTCGTCTCCTCGGTAAGCAGCAGCGGGCCGAGCACGTCAAGCGAGCTTCTCCCCACCCCACCCTCGATGGAAACCGGTCCCACGATCCCACTGAGGGTATGGGGATGTGGTGCAAATTCCTTGGTGTCTCCTCCATCCACAACGGCGTCATCAATGGCGACGACCTGAATCTGTACCGGGGTGTCCCAGTCGTCGGGACCAAAACGGACAACAATCTCGTCCCCCGCGGGAGTAATTCGTGCGTCACTACCGGTGAGAGTCAGCTGGTTCGACTTGTAGACGATTCCACCGGTGCGGGTCGTCTTGGTAATCGTCGGAACCAGGGTGATCTCGGCGTACGCTTCCTGCCCGCTGGCTCCCGGGGAGAGGATCGGTGGCGCCGTCAGGACAACCTCGTAAAAATCACCGGCGTCAAAGACATTGCTGGCGGGTTCCGCGGCAAGGAATTCGAGCTGGAATGTGAGCGATGTGGGCCCATAATTGTTGACCGCGAAACTTGGCTGAATGTGGAAGATGAGATGACCGTTTTCAGCATCCTTGGCTTCGACAATCTGCTCCAGCGGTATCAGGATTGTCTCCTGGGCCGAGATCCGCGTGTATGAGTGGGGAGGGATGGGGACAAACGTGGAAAACAGGTCAGTTGTTTGGGCCGGGCTTGTGCCCTGGATCGTGGTGGCCAGGTATTCTACATCCAGGTCAAGGTCGGCAATCGCCGATACGGTCAACGTGGCATCCCCAATCGGCATGATTTCACCAAGGTCGAAATCAAATACGATTGTGTTGCCCTCGTAGACGTGACCGGAGTCATACCGGGACTGTGCAAAGTAGTGTTGACTGATGAGATCGGTGTACTCGACGACATCGGTGGATCCGCCACCTTCTCGCACGATCACGCCGGGTGAATCATCGTCCGCGAGCCGAGCGACGACGCTTTCGATGTCCGCGCTGTCATAACCGGGTCGTATGTGCAAGTAATCGACATCGATCAAACCACCCAGGGACTGCGGTTCCCCGTCTTCCAGGAAAGAGACCTTGTTCCCCTCGACGTCGTAGTCCACGCCAGGTCTGAGCCGGATCCCGTTGTGCCAGACCGCGACGTTGCCACCAGTCAGCCCGGAGACAGCCAGTGGCAAAGACCCGGAGGTCAGGCTCGAGGTCAGGTCGAGGCCCGTGAGGATGATTCGCTCGTTTTCATTTGACGTTCGTGCACGAGCGGTAACCCCGAGGTTGGCGGTGGAGTTCAGTGCAGTAACAATCCTCGCGGCAACCTCGGTTTGCGTTGTCGTGCCATCGAAGGCGATGGCAATCGTCTCCGGTTGCGTGTTTCCATCGTTGTCGAATTCATAGACAGTCTCGCTGCCCGTATTGTCGTGGATGGAGAATGTCGTGCCGTCGACGAGTGGGTTGTCGCTGCTCGTGGTGAGTACAAAGCCCTGGCTGTCGAAGGGAGATTGGCTCAGGCCAACAATGAAAACCGGTTCACTGGAAGGGATGTTGAATTCATCAAAGGGATTTATGTCGCTTCCTGCCGGCTGCAGCTGATCCTTGCTGGCGCCACTGGCATCCTCGAGGATGGTCATGTCGATTCGGCGGACATGGAAGCCCTCTCGCGTTTGATCATTGTCAGGCGTGACATGCACATCCTGGAACTGGTCCCAGTTGGCTGGGGTGAATGTGAGGGTGTTGACCGCCTGGCCGGTCGCCGGGTCGGTCAGTGCGGTACTGTCGCTACGTGAAAGCTGGAGCTGGGGCTCCCCGGGAATCGGGCTCACTCCCTGGTTAATATCGAACTCGATGTTGGTGGTTACGGCCGGTTCTTTTGAGAGCCGTACGCGAAGGACGTCGTGCTCGCCCAGTTGGTCCCCGTCTGATCCCTCGATCACGCTTGTGACAGTATCGAAATCTGTGATCACCTGGTCAGCCGGGTCGGCGAGTGGAAGATAGCTCTTTGTCTCATCCACGATCAGCCCGGGTACATCATTGTCATGGATCTTGACTTCAAGGCTGGGGATGGTGAGTCCATCATATTGCTGGATCCGGTAAACGCTCTCGCCTGCTCTCGGGTCGGTGGTCCAGGGACTATTGAGCACGAGGGTGGAAAAGGCGGTGTGGCTGGCAGTTCCGCCACTGGTGTAAGGAGTCAATGCCGTGCCATCCACATCGGCCAGCAGGACCCGGGTCGGTTCCTGGGGAATGGTGGTGACGCGATAGCTGTTCCCGTTTAACTGTTCCGTCCCGAGAACACTGTCAACCTGGATGCGGTCGTTATTGCGGAGGTGATGTTCGGCTGCAAAAGTGAGCGTGACGGGTCCCGTGCTGACGTCGACAATGTTGTGGGTGGTGACAGTGGAAGAAATCCGGTGATCCAGAACCAGTCGTTCTTGCCCGGCGCCGGGACCGCCCGCGATTTTCAGTGTGGCACCTCGTAAAGCGCTGCTTCCGTCGGCCTGCCGCGGGAAGCTGGCCGTGGAGTCGGTAAACGTACTGCGTGGATCGGGCGAGGTGGTAAAGCTTGCATCGTCCGGGAGACCGCCCGGTTGTTCGTTGAAGCTGGACATCGTACCGGTGAAGGCATCATCAATTCGTACCAGGTAGGTGGAGAGTGGGATCGGCACCCGCAGTTGCATCGTCAGGGTGCCGTGATTGCGGAGGTAATCATCCACGTAATCTAAACCGTAGCGTCGCCCTCCTGTTGTTGGAGTCACATGGACGGTCAGGTAATAGCTGGTGACGTTGTCGGGTGGGATGGCATTGGGGTCCGGGGCGATCGGTTGAATTGCACTGCGGAAGGTGTCAGTAGAGATCCCCAGGGTTGCCGAACGGCGGAAGGACCCGCGGTCATCAAACAGCCTCTCCGTGGTTACGCCGATAGAGAAATCAAGGTATTCCCCACTATTGTCAATGTCCGCTTCGGCATTGATGACGAGCTGGGCGTCGAAATCAATTTCATTTCCCGATACCGGAAAATCGAAGGACAGCGTATTGCCGGTATACACATGGTTCTGCGTCAGGCTGGTTCCCGTGTAGGTGATCGGTTCAGGAGGTTCGCGTGCACTCCAGGGCCGATCGATGGTCAACTGCAACCGGTCCGTTGTGCCGGCCGGGACAGTCACGGAGGTGATCAGGCGACTTTGCCCGACCCCGCTGCCGCTGACGATCTGGATGTTGCGACCAAGAGTCTCCTGCGGGTCGATGTCCTGCGGCCGCGGGATCGTCATGTGGTTTGTGGAGATGCGGGCATTAAGGACATCAATCGCATTGACCAGTTGATCGGTGTCTGCAAGCTCCAGTTCTGTGTCGTTGATGACCTGGCCAATCTGATAGAAACCGTCGTTGCGTCCTGAATCAGCAATTTCGATAAATCCACCTGCCAGGAAACCGTCGTCACTCCAGCTGCCAATGTTTCGTTCGATCCTGTCAGGTCCGTCCGGGACCTCATCAAAGGTAAGGTCGACGAGAATGTTGATCGCCACATTGGCCACTTCTGTTGCGTCGGTAATCACGGCATCCGTGGAGAGTGTCAGGGTGCTCGCCGTCACCGCCTGCAACTGGTAGGTGCCATTGTGATTGTCGCTGTTAGAGATGTCGATCCAGCTGTCGTCGATGAAACCGTCTTCAATCCAGCTGCCTCCTGGATCCTCTCGCGTGATGCTTGGGGCTGCCCCGTCATTGTCGTCAAAGTCGAGGCTGGAATAACTGATGGCGTCTTGCTGGGTCAGGCCACCCACTTCGATTGGATTGCCGTCAAAGCTTACCGTGCCGGCCTGGATGACGTGATTGATCATGCCGGAGCGAGGCCCCTCGTAGGCGTCATCGTCCATGTCAAAGGCAATGTTGCTGGCCCCCGACCCATCACCAAGTTCGGGACGGGTGAAGATGGCCGAATTATCTTCCAGGATGTGCGCGTCGGCGGCGATCTGGACTGTTTGTGGGATATACCAGTTCAGGGGGGTGAATCTCAGTGTCAGGCCCGTACCGTTTGCCGTCACCGCTGCTTCGGGCGCAGTGCTTGAAAGACGGAATGCCTGGGCTCTTTTCTCCCGATCAACCGGGGCGGGTACAGGAGCCAGGGCCTGGACAAAGACGTCGGTCATCGGTGGACGGGTCAGGAAAACCGTGTAAGAGTCCCCCTCGCTTTGACCCTCGGTGATGATGCTCGAACCGATCGTTTCGCGCAGGACAATCGCCGGTTCATCATTGTCGGCAACATTAGCGGAGAGTCCAAAGATGCTCTGTCCGTCGAACAGGGAATCCGTGCTCTCAATACTATGGGTGACAATTCCGCTGTGTCCGAGCAAGTCGTTGCTGACAACCGGTGGGGTATCCCCGGACATGTTAAACGTGTCCTCTCCCAGTCCACCAAAGATCTCCGTGAGAAACGTCTCCTTGGTACTCTGGACAAAGAACCGGTCATTCCCCTCGGCACCGTCAATGCGCAGTATCTCAATATTGACAAAGTTGATCGTCAGGCCGGCTCCGAACACCCCGTTTTCGGTGATCACGAAGTCGTCTCCAAATTCCGTCCCCACCACGACCAGCGTGTCCGTGCCGTCACCGCCGTTGATGTTCACGGGGGCGTTAATGGCATACTGTACGAGATCGGCACCGGCCCCGCCGGTGACATCGGTGCGTTCTCGCTGGGGTTCCTGGGACCCGACCAGTGCAAACGCGCGGACCTCGAAGATGTCATCTCCCTGGTCTCCATTCAGCGTCAGTACGGCGCGGTTGTGATAGACGACGAAATTGTCTTCGCCCAAGCCGCCGTTGATGGTCATCGGGGAACTGATCCCGTTGGAGAGATAACCTCGCGTGGTCTGGATGGTTGCGAACTGGTCCTGGAAAGCAATCCGGGCGTTCACCTCGGTTCGGGCCGTACGGAAAAGTTGTCCAACCTGGAATCGGTCGTCACCCGTTTCGCCGTTCAGGGTGACTTCCGAGGCGGTGTCGTCCGAGGCAAAGTAATCATCTCCAGCCCCCCCGTTAACGACAATTCTTTCCACACCGCGGTAGTCGATCCGCTCGATATCTCCCACTCCTGTTTTCAGGACCTGGGGATCACCGGTGACCGTTGTCTTGGTTACCTTCACGAGGGCGACAAAGGCGATAGAGCCATCCGAGTTGGTTCGCAGCAGGAATTCATCGGCAAATATTGTTCCGCTGGTGTAGAAGAGGTCAATGCCACTCAGGCCGCCAGTGTCATTGACCGTTACCAGCGATGGATTGCTTCCCCCCTGGAAGGTGATTCGGTAGGTGTCATTTCCATCATTGCCATCAAGGTAATCATCTCCCTTGGTCGCGAAAATGGCATCATCCCCGGGGCCAGCCATGATCTGGTCTGAACCGATGCCACCATCGAGCACATCGATGCCGCCGTTTCCGAACAGCTTGTCCGCTTCTCCCTGCCCGAGCAGCGTGTCGTTACCATCATCGGCACGATCGGTGGGACTTGCTTCCTGGCGGCCGCCTGGCACAGTGATCATCGTGCCACTGTCACCGAACAGGAAGTCGGCTCCGGCACCTCCCTGGAGTTCATCGTTTCCAGGGCCGCCCTGCATGATATCGGAACCATCCCCACCCAGTAGAAGGTCGTCTCCCAGGCCGCCATCGAGCAGGTCGGCCACGCCGCCGGCAGGTGCCGAGGCACGGAAGATCGAGTAATTCGTAGTGGTCCAGCTCGCATTCGTGCTGGAGGCTTCCAGCGTCAGCTCTGTTTCACTGGGGACTGTCAGGATTCGTGAGAACTCTTGTGTCACGCGATTGCGAACGAAGTCGCCGGTCCGAACCCCGTTTGTCTGGAAGCTGGCTGCGGAATCGGTGAGTACCGTAGCCGAGCCTCCCGTGGAGGTGTTCTTGGCCACGATTTCGGTCAGCATTCCCTTGTCGCCAAACAGGATATCCGAATCGCCATTCCCCTGGATGTCGTCAGGGCCGCTGTTACCGATCACGGTGTCACGACCATCGCCGCCGTACAGGATGTCAGGTCCTGCGGTGCCGATCAGGATGTCATTGCCGGCGCCACCAAACAGCGTGTCACCGGCAGAGGCTTCCAGGGCGGACTCGGTTTGCTTGGCACCGTCCAATTCCAGCGGCAGCAGGTTCGCGACCAGTTGAAAAGCGGTGTCTGGTTCAAGACGACTGGGGACGCCTGCAATTGGATAAGCGATCTCCTCGTCGAAAAGGAGATCGGCGCCGCCTCCGATCAGGAGGTCATTTCCGTCGTTGCCATAGAGAATATCTTTTTCGCCACCGCCGAAGAGGATGTCATCGCCATCTCCCCCGTGGAGTATGTCGCCATCGTCGCTGTTCTTGCGGATGCCGGCAGCGAGGGAATATCTCGCCAGCTCACCATTGTCACCAAAAATGAGATCCGGCCCGGCAAGCGAGTAGATGCTATCCTTGCCGGGACCTCCGAAAATCAGGTCGGCACCTCCCGTTCCATAAATCGTGTCGTCCCCTTCCTGGCCCCTGAAAATGTTAAACACGTTGGTGATCCCCAGCGTGTTCGCGCCGGCACCCAGTACGACGTCATCCCCCACACCAAGATCAATCACGAGCTGGATTCCGGGGGCATTGAAATTACTAAGATCGAAACGGTCATCCCCCAGTCCGCCATCGATCAAGATTCGATGGTTGGAAGAAACGGTGTAATCCCGGACGAACGTAGTTGCATCCGATCCCAGTGCATTATCGAGTGCCCGGAAGCTGACTGTCGCCACGCCGTTTGACGAGGTCGCTCTAATTTCAATGTTTTCCGCCACATCGGTGGCAATTCCCAGAAGCCGCTGCTCGGCAAACTTCCCTGTATGGACCAGCAGGTCCCCGTCATCCAGTTCGGTGGCGAAGATGGGAGGTCGGAAGAAGTCGATCGAGTAATCGAGCAGCGTCACTGGGCCGTAGATGGGGAACTCGAAGGAGGCGGTAAAGAAAAGGAAGTGTATGTTCAAGTAGGCATCCAGCAACGCATAGACTTCTCCGCGGACGTCAAAAATGGCGAGGGGTGCGAGGGCGGCGCCTGCCCCTGGAGCATAGGTCTGGTTGGTAAAGTTACCGATCAGCTCGCTGACTCGTACCTTGCCATCCCGGTTGGGGTCGAACAGGTCAAACTCGATCCTGAAACCGAGCGAGGCACGAACTCCGGCACTGGCAATCCCCAGGTTGAGCTCGGCTGCAGCAGTCAGCGCGGCATTGAAAACCAACTCGGGATCGTCGACACCGTTGGCCTGCGGGCTGTCATCAATATAGAACCCGTCGAGCAGGTAGACGGGATTCCTCGCTCCGGTATCGACGAAACGCTGGATGCCGGAGGTGTCGTAACCGACCGCCGAATCAAATGTAACGCTGGCATTCAGTCCAACCGATACTCCCAGCGGGCCGTAGATGGGGAAAAAACGGGAAAAGTTGAATTCCAGCGTGAGCGGCTTGATATCGTACTGCACGAGCGTGGCAGTTTTTCCCTGCAGGAGACCAAAGATCTGGGAGGGATCCGTCAGGAAGGGGAAACTGAAGGTGCCGTGCTGCTTGAGCAGGGAGGACATGGTCCTCTTGGCCTTGTTGTTCTTGGTTGCTTGTTCTGTGCCGCTGCTGTCATCCGATTGGCTGTCCAGCTCATTTTCTACGCTGCTGGTTGTTGGCGTGGGCGTGTCGAGATCTTCGGGATTTGTATCCGGGTTCGCCAGTGCGGCTGGAGTTGCCGGATTGCTTCCCGATTCTGCGTCGTAGTAAACGAAATCACCAATCGGAATCAGCAGGCTGGCTCCGGCGGAATCCGCGATATCATTGATGAGTGTCACAACCTCGGCAATCTGGCGAATCAGGCGGGTGTCGACCTTCCCATAGGTATCTGCGAGGTCCAGCCAGGTGAAATCCATGAATTGACCGATAATCGGTACCGGTGAGGTGACAAAGTCCACGATCGGCTGCAGAGGCTTGGTGAACTTGGAGACTTCGTCCACGACGGGACCCATCACGTTGGTAAGAAAGTCCCCGACATCCAGCTGAATGTTGTAGATGCCTACTTTCTTCAGGCCGTCGGCGATCGCGTTCGAGATGGGATCCCCGGAATACTTTGCGAGAAAGGGGTTGCTCTCGCTCCCGTCAATTGTCCGCAGGCTGATAAAGGTGCTGTGGCGGCCCAGTTCGCTGAGAGAAACCTCGTCCTCGCTGGCGACTGAACCTTCCGACGTTTCACGCTCTCCAAGTTCCCAGAGCAGTTCCAAGCGACCGAGGATGGAGGGGAAACCGCTTGCGGCGCTTCCGACCAGTTCCTGGTTAATCCCCAGTTCCAGGTCGAGTGTTGTTTCTGCGGTTGCCGCAAGTGCAGGAATAAAACCCATCTGGCCGATTTCGGAGAAAGTCAGTTTTGAGGCATCCTCCAGATCGACGGCGCCTTGTTCAAAAATATCGACCACGAAGGTTGCAGCCAGTTGCGTCGGGAGGGTTGTTCCTTCACCATCCACGCTGTTCGTGGCGTTCAATTCGAGAAAGGCGAGCCGTCCGGTTGCTTCCAGTGAATCGGTGCTGACACTCACATCGAAAACAAGTTCCGGCAACTGCTCCTCCGCTGACCTGTCCTCTTCCCCGATGCGAAGGTAAAAACCATCCGCAAAGCTGAGCCCGAACACCAGGTGGAACTGCCAGCGGATGTCGACGTCAATATCCCCTTCCGTCTCCAGCCCGATGCCGGGAATCCCCAGGTCGAAGTTGATCCCGAAGGATTCATCTACAAGATTCCCCTCCAGCGTCATGTCCCATTCGATAAAGACGTCATTCATGTTCACGTCCGGCGAATCGTCACTGGGAGTCAGGTAGTGTTCCAGCGTCTCCGCTTCCAGTTCGATCGCTTCCGAGATGCTGCCCTCAAGAAGTCCGGCTCCCTCCGGCCCCAGCAGGTCGTAGAGCAGCAGTGAAACCACGTTCTTTTCCGGGGAGGCAAAGTCGATCGCCAGATTCTGGGCTGTTTCAACACCCTCACGAAGCGGCCCGATCAGGTCCTCGCGGAAATCCGAGATAAAAGAGGCGCCCTTGGAAAGCTGGCCACCGACCAGGGGAATCGTCGTGTTGCCGATGTCCCCTTCCAGGACGTCCTGGACTCCTTCCAGGATCAAGTCCACGCCATCGATGGCCAGGAAGATCTGGTTAAAAATATCCAGCCGGCTGAAATCAAAGCCAGAGACGTATTCCACGACCTGGCTGACATCGATCACGATCTTGTTGTTTTCCAGCAGGTCGTCTGCCTGGGTTTTGACAGCCAGTGCACTGGTACCCGTCAGGGCCGCGAGATCTCCACTGGGCGTGAACGTTCCGTCGTCATCGGAGCCACCGATGACGATATTCCCGATGTAATTGGTGTCTGTCGGGAAAAAGACCGGCAGCGTTCCGGAAATGCTCCCACCAAGACTCACCTCGGTGGTGGAGGTGTCCTCTGTGTTCAGGGCGGTTAGCAGCGAGGCGAATGTGGCTGCATCGGCCGGCACACTGGCTGGCAGATTGGAGTCATTGAAGACTGTTTCAGCAAATCCGACTCTCCCGGTGGCCGCAATGCGGATTTCCGATGAGTGCTGGTCATTACTGGCAATCGCCAGGGCAAGTGGCCCGAGGCCGGCCCGGAATGCCAGGTCCTCGCCGGCAACCTCGACCTTGGCCTCCAGGCCGGTCGTATCATAGATGTAGAGTGGGAGGCTCACGCTGTCATCGCTCACATCTCTCAGGTCGATTCCCAGCGAGAGGGTCATCAGCATGGCTCCCTGGGCGACCAGGTTGGCCGAGCCGGTTATTTCCAGGATGCTCTCCTCCTCATCCCCATCCCCAAGAAGGGCAGAGAAAACGCCACTGCCGAATTCGATGTCCGGTATCCGGATGTCGAGTTCCTTGCTGATCGTGGCACCCAGGGTGAAATCGATTTTCAGCACGCCCTCACTGTAAGTCAGGTCGACAACGTCATTCCCCGCCAGCTGGGCCAGTCCCCCCGAGTCATATTCCACCGATGCCGACATGTCTTCCGTGTTGAGGAGGGTCACCTGTGTCGGCTGCCCGTTCACGGTTTCGACCGTGAAGGTCTTTCCGTTGAGCAGCGAGTTGCTCTCGTCATCCAGGAGTCCGTCGACACCATCGATCGAGAGCTGCATCCCGCTGAGCAGCTCATGGTCCTGGTCAAACGTCACAACAAACGGTCCCGTGGCCGGTGCGGTGACCGCTTCGATGACCTTGGGCGGCCGGGGGTTTTCCTGCCCCAGGAACGTGTAGACATCGTTCAGGTCGGTGAGGTTGATTCCGATCGCCTCGTTAATCTTGTCCTCGAGGGTTTGCAGGGTGCCACTCGGGTTCTTCTCGACTTCCTCGACAGCAGTATTAAATCGTTCCACGTAACCAAGCAGGTCATTCAGGCTGACGTCGACCAGGGGAAGGTCACTGTCCAGGAAGGTAAAGGACTCGAATTCGCCAAGAAAATCAGAGAGCTGTCTCAGGCCGCCCAGAATCTGGGAGAAGCTGATCTCACTGAAGTTCGGTAACTGCAGGCCGGTGAGACCTGATGTGTCGAACGTGACCGCGGGTCTGAGGGCCACGTCTCGGATGTTTTCCAGTTCTTCCTGCGTGGGAAGAGTGAAATCGTTACCAGCTTCATCCGTGGAGGAGACGCTGACGGTGGTGATGTCGTTATTGTGGCTGACGGTACTGATCCGGACGTTCACAGGAGCATTGTCCGTGGTGTCACGGAACTGGAGTTGCAGTGTCTCGGGGTTGCCTGTTGGTCCGCTGGCCGTGAGTAAGTTGGTGAACCTGTTGCCTGGGTCATCAAGCGTGAAAGTTGTGGCAGAGATGTGCTGGTAGTTGGCCTGGAGAAAACGGGTCTCGATGAAGGGATCGCCGATCGTGACCACGTTGAAGTTTGCACTCGGCGGTGTGGCGCCGAGCAGCTCACCGGCCATGCTGGTAAAGTCCGTGGAGCCGGCACGCAGTTGCAGCTCCAGATCAAAACCACCGTAGTTGGGGAGTGATCCCGCACCCTCCGGCAGGGCGGGAGGGGCGGGTGTGAGCAGCGGTGGTGCGAGCAGGCCCTCCGCACCCACGAGCTGGCTTCCCGGGTCGTCGCTGCTGAGGATGTCACTTATCGAAGCGAATGTGAGCTGATCGTTGTTGATTTCAGCGTGGTTGAGGTTCAGGCCAAGTTCCAGTTCCAGGCCGGTTGCAGCCTGGCCGGTGAGCTGGGCGCCCACGAAACCAAAGTCGGCGCTCAGGTTTACCCCTGTTTGCAGGGTGGCCTGGCCGGAATTCGTGCCCTCCGGTGGCAGGGTTCCCGGGTTCGCCAGGATCAATCCAGTAATCCTCTCTTCTGCATCTTGCTTGACGCCCGTGATTTCGTAGGCCGCGGAGGAAAAGCCATTGACGTTGGAAAAACTGAGAGAGAGACCAACCACCTGCTCGGTGAAAATCTGGTCTGCGGTGATGTAAATTTCACCGTTATTGGACTGGTGGACCGTGATACCGGTGATCAGGCGACCGGCGCTGACATCCGCCGTGGCATGCAGTATCCGGTCGAGTGTCCTTGAGGAGGATGCGGGATCGTAACCGGTGATAAACAGACGATCCGCGATGGTTGTTCCCTGGATGGCAGCTCCCTCGAATTTGCCGTCCGGGATGTCGTCTTTATCAATTGGGTTCTTGTCAAAACCGATCAGTCCGAGCTGGACCCCCGCGAGGGAACCGTTGACCGCATCGATGCGGAACGTGCCCGTGCTGGTCGACTTGTTCTGGAAGACACCCAGTCCGCTTTCAGGGGTCAGGTATTCCACCACGGCGCCATTCTGGTCTAGTACGGACTCCACGGCACGACCACGGATAGTGATCGTGTTGGAGTCGAGCCGCTCGGCAATCTCGTAAAGACCGGGTCGGAAACCAGTCGCCTCCTCCAGGAGAAGGTGGAGCTGGGGTGTGCCAAGACTCGCGTTCAGGTCATCCGACGTGATACCACCGAAAAGGCTGTCGGTGGCCACGATCGTGGTGAGGCCGTCGGAAAAATCGGTCGCGTGAAGGTTGGCCGCGGTCGTCCACCCCCCCTCGCTCGTCAGGTCCAGCAGCAGCAGTCCCCGGGCGGCCTCGTCTGCAGGAGTGTCAGCTTGATCAGTGAGATAGGTGACATAAAGGTCGCCAGGCACCCGGGGGGGCCCTGGAGCAGTTCCCCCCGTTCCTTCGACCAGCTGATCGATGACATCGCCGATGTTGTTGGCGTCGTCAAGCGTGATGTAATGGACCTCTTGACCGGAGAGCGTGATCTTGAGATCGGACCTGAGATCAAGGCCGGTAACGGAATCAGGCAGAGTGCCCGTGATTCCCAGGTCCGCCGCCGAGCCTGCGCCCGTTACGGCAAAGGTCGACGTCGAGGGTGCCTCCAGGGTGAAAAGGAGCTTACCCGTCGTGGAACTGACAACCATCTCGAATCCCAGAGAGACTGTTCCCCCGTCCCCATAGGCACTTAATCCCGTGCCATCCAGGGAGTTGCCATCCAGTTCCCCCAGGGTAAGCGTCGTACCGTTAATGGCCGTGATCCGGAAGATTCTGCCGTTCTCGTCTGTGTCGTTCAGTTCCTCCATTCCCGTCACGTTCGCGATCTTGACCGGCATCCCGACCTGGAACTCGCTTAGCTCCGCGAGCGTGACTTCAACCGGGTTCGCCTGCGTTATCCCGGTGATCGGGCGGCGGTAATTCTCGAACTCGGCATCAATCGCCAGCTGAACGTCGGCACTGAGATCCAGCACATTCCGGTTTCCGGACGTCCCTGTCTGTGGATTGGGGACCGTGCTGGTCTGCGCGACGATGACATCAATCGGGAAAAGTTGTGAGTCGAGCGAGAGTTCGAGTGTGAACTCCTGGTCACTTCCCAGCTGCCCCACTTTTTTGGGAAATGGTCCGCCTTCGACAAGCTGCGAGATCCCGTTATCCCCAAGGAATGATGCCCCGCTGGCCTGCAGTCCCAGTTCGCGGAAAGCGGCGTTGCCGCTCTCGGTAGTGACCGTGAAAGGGTGCTGGCTGGAGAGCTGGAGTATGTCGTCCAGCTCGATTGCCTCGACGACCTGCGGATTCAACGCGTTCGCTAATGCATTGTTCAGCTGCCCGAGAAGGTCTGACACCTCGGTGTTTGATTCTGTTGCAATCGCTTCCAGCGTGACAGCAACGGCGGGGCTGTTACCGATCGCGATCTGGAAGGCAACATCATTTTCAAGCTGGCCAAAAATCGTTCGCGGGGTCTCCTGGGCCGTGACTGCCGGGCTCTGTTTGACGGTGACCTCGAGGTCCTCAAGGGTTGTCTGGTCGGTGAGCTCGTTTCCAGTGATCTCCCCAAGGTCATAGCCCAGTGCCAGGTCGATACCACCGCTTGCCGTGATAACAAGGCGTGTCTCGCTTGTGATCTCACCCAGCGGCGAAAGGTCAATTTCGAAGTCGGCTGGCAATTCGATTGCCGGGACAGCCAGTTCTCCGGTGGAGATATTCAGCAGCAGCTTGTTGTCTGCGAAGGTCACGTCATCAACGATGCTGAAAGAGCCGGCTTCGTTGGCAAAGATCTGTGCCAGCCGTTCGGCAAGTTGCTGCAGGGAAGTAAAGGTCGGGGTTCCACTTGCATCGACGAGCTTGGGCGTGTCATCCCCCAGGCCCGTGTTGTTACCAGCGTCGTCCTCCGTGACAGTAAATGTCACGTTGTCCTCAAGACCTTCCACGCTCAGGGTGACGGAAAAGTCGGCTGTCACTTCGCCATCCACCGCGGAAATGTCCGCGATGGCCGCCCTACCGTCATTGCCAACAACGCTCTCCCAGTTCCCTGAAGCGAGAGTAGCGGGAAGGGGGGCTTCTATACTGAAATCCCCTATTGCTGAATCAATTGCAAACAGCGTAAACGTCTCCCCATTGCCCACGGCCCGCAGGGAATCCGCCAGGTCGGCACGTGCCAGGGCGTTGTTGATATCGGTTACCAGCCGGTCGGTACTGTCCTTGGTCTGGTCCGCTCCCGTACTAAACAGCAGCGATTCTGAAAGGATGCCTGCCAGGTCCAGGACTTTATCCAGGCCACCTTTTACGAAGGGGATGCTGATCGAGGAGAGCGTTTCTCCCTTGCGAATCTCGTCCAGCCAGCTGGCAATGTTCCCGATCGAGCTGACGATATCGGCGGGAGTCAGGTTGGTAAAACCGGAGAAAAGGTCGTTGAAATTTGTATTGACCACGACCGAGGGGCTCAGCGGGTTGCCACTGACCTGGATCGAGCCCGTTCCGGCGACAATCTCCGTGTCCGGGTTTGCCGGGTCCAGAGGATTGGCCGCGCTCGCCACGACCGTGAACTGGAAATCGAGTTCCGGGTCGGCGGTCCCTGTCGAGTCGGTCAGGGAGACATTGGCTGGATTGAAAACGGGTCCCCCGCTACTGCCAAGCCCACTGGTATCGAGCAGGATGCCGACGTCCAGTGTGGTGTGATCGATGCTGGCGTCAGCGCGAAGAAAACCAATCGTCAAGCCAATACTATCACCCGGAACTGCCGCCAATTCGAGCCCGGCCAGCAGGCTGGAGAGGCTGGCCGATATTCCAGTGCCGCTCAGTGGGGTGGCCACGACAAACTCGGCGTTCAGGCTGGAAGTTGTATCCAGCTTGGAAGCCGAGTCGAAGGTAAGCCCGAGCCCGGCAGCTTCGACCCCAAAATCGAGTGCCAGGTTACTTGTCCGGGTCACGGAGGTGGAAAAGGGGAACTCGATTTGCGGAGGAGTTGTGGTCAGGTTGATGAGTGGCGCATCGAGCTGGAGCGTAATCGTGGCCTCTCCGAGTCCGCGAGGGATCGTGCTGGCATTGGAGAGACTCAGTGGTGTCCCGGGGAACTTGAGCAGGGTCTGGGCCGATCCTGTACCGGAGACCTGGAAGTCATTCACCTGGCCATCCTCCAGGACAAACGCCAGTCGCTCGAGGGACCCCCGGGAGACAGCATTGACTTTCCCCTGGGTCAGCGGCAGTGCCTGGAGGCCGGCGTTGAGAGCGGCGACCAGGTCGTCTGTATCGTAAGTGCCGCTGGACAGGCCACTGATCACGCTCAGGTCGGAGTCGCCATCTCCGTTAAAATCTGCAGCTTCGACCGGTGTAAGGTTTGAAGCATCGCCGTTGACGATCACCCTGGCCACTTCATCGTCGAGGAAAAACAGGAAATTGTAGTCGGCGTCATTCGCGTTTGAACCGGCCGGAAGGGAGATCGGTGCCAGTAATGCCGCTCCCAGGTGATCCAGTGCCAGGGGACTGTTCGGTGAGGTCGGGAAATGTCCTTCAACGGTATCGACAATGTTCTTGGAGGTGATTGTCGCGGAGGCCGTGGCGAGGTAGTCGTCAATCGTGAATCGCAGTTCATCGAAAAGTTCCCGGACGCCGATGGCGTCGGCGACGGACGTTCCCACCCCGGAGATAGGCAGGGCGGCGTTACCGGATTCTTCCAGGTCAGTGGCAAAGTTGACGAGAGAATCAAGCCCGCCGGAGAGCGTTGTCGCGATGGGCTCGGAATTGATTCCCAGTAATGTGATATTCATGTTCACGATACTGGGGAAGCTATCGAAATCAGTCTCCTGGATAGTGAGGGTGTTGCTGTCCTGGGATATTTCAAAAGGACTGGTTGCTTCAACGGTGAGGTTGTTTGTACCCAGGGCCTGGAAATCCAGGGTGTTACTTGGCTGGGAGGTGGTGTCGGTCAGGGTGACGTCATCGCCCCAATCGGATCCCGGATAGAAAACATCTGCTCCAGGGCCACCCCTGATGGTGACGGGGGTGGCGGAAAGAGATGTGAAGTTTACCGTGTCTCCACCGCTGCCGAGCTGGACGACGAGTTGATTGCCGGCCGAGGGGGAGGTCAGGGTGGTGGGGTCGAACTGGGGGCTCACTGTCTGGTCGGTGAGAACGATGCTTCCGGTGGAACCATCCAGGAGAATGTCGGTTGATGCGGGAGGGATGACGTAGAGGGGGCTGTTGGCATTGCCGGTGTTGGGGAGTACAGCAAGCGTCGAGGGGAACTCCCCTTCTCCCTGGATCAAGGGTTTTGTTTCCAGCTCGCCGTAAGCGTATTCCAGGGTCCAGTCGCCCCCGGCCAGGATGTGGCCGCTGGCATTGGTTGAGGCGGTGACATCGGCAGAGGTAGAAGTGGCAATGTCTGCAAGGAGTGCCTTCCCCTTGGGGCTGCCGGCGAGATGACAGCCATAAACCAGGATGTCGGCTCCTGGGGCCAGTGCGCGGCCCCAGGCGGCAAGGTCAGGCTGGTAGGTGTTGTGGAGGTTGTCGGCAGTGAGCTGGCTATTGCCGAGGGAAAGGGAACCGGGGCTGGCATGGCTGAAGAGGTGAATGGCGGACAGCTGGGAATAATGCGAAAGGTGTTCTGTGATCTGCGTGACGCCGTCACGTGTCGTGTTGACCCAGACAACATCCAGGGGAGTCGTGGCTCTGAAGGATTGGAGCAAAGCTTCCGGCTGGGCAATCCCTCGATCGATGATCACCAGTTCCCGGCCGCCGAAATGCATCGGGACACTCGGAACGGCGGAATTCGTGCCTGTCTGCTGAGGAGGGCCCCGCGCGAAAGGCGCTTCGCGGCGATAGTGGCCGACCGTGGGGGAAAGATCATCTCCGGTGATAGGGTCGCTGGCGGTGTCGCCGGCCGGCGGAGTGGTTGCCTGGCAGTGGGGATTGACGTTGTTTTCGGTGCTCTCCTCGCGGAATTCAATGGAATGGCCAGGCTCGGCCCCCAGTTCGTGGAAGTAGGCATCACTGTCTTGCGGTGTAATCGATCCCTGCAGTTGTTGGATGTCCACCGCATCGTGCGTTTGGGTGACGACAGGAGCGTCTTGTCGCACTTCGGCACCGATGTCGGAGAAAGCTGGCGGGCATGGCCCGGCAACTGCCAGAAGTATTCTCGGCTCCAGGGATTCCACCGTCAGGCGGGAGCGAAAATAGCCGTTCCTCTCAAGAGGGAAGGCTCGGCGGGCAAGCCGGCGTCGATACGATCGCTGACGCATTTTCACGGCGTGCCAATTCCAAGAGGTGTGCACGTCAACCCAAAAGGTAGCCATGCACGTGAGGAAATATCAACTCGGCCGGCACATAAAGCCTTGAAACCAAACGGAATACAGCCGCCGAAAACTTAGCCTAGCAGGCAGGGAATCTTTTGCAATCAGGTCTGGTTTAGAATTGAAAATCCCCGTTCTGACTGCACTTAGGCACTAAAAGGGTCAGCGGTTCTTATCGGGATTTTCTTGAGGAACGATCCTGCAGGTTGGAAAGGTGCGGCCAGAATAGAGAGTGGCTTGTCTGGCGTCTGCGGTTCGTAACTGGAAATAACCTTGTGGAGATCGGGCCGGAGCGACAACCCGTAATCGGACTGGTTGATTGGCTGGAGTGACGAGCGCCGCACCGGCCCCTGTCAGCAGCCTGTTGACGGTGTTGACAACATGACGGTTGTTTTTCAGCGAACCGAAATCGGTTCCAGACATCTCCTGCAGGATTCCTGACAGTCGGAGGAGAGTTTTTTCCGTAAAAGTCCTGGTATATAAGTTTTCCAGCCTGGATGCTGGGTTTCTCGAAGTGGGCTGTCTTTCACGTAGGATTTGTGCAGAACCGAGATCCGCAAAAACCTCATCGACAAGGGTAGGCCTCGTTTCCATTCACTTTCCAATTGATCTCATATTCCCGCTCTTACCAGCTGTTACCTACTAGGTATACAGGATCCTCTGCCGTTGGAAAAGAAGGCGAGGCTGGCTTTGAGAAGATCAATAGTTGAAGGTTGTGCTCAGAAAGAAGCCATCCATCATCACGTCATGATTGGTCTTCGAAAAGACAGCTTCATGAGTGTCATCGAGAAAGACCGTGCGGTCCGAGAGGTTAAACCAGGCGCTGAATTCATAGCCGAGACGAATTTCCACCGCCTCACTATCCCAGCCGATTCCGAGGGCTGCGCTGAAGGCGGGAAGGGCCTGTTCGTAAGAGTCGTTGATGCTGACCAGGATGTCTGCTGCCCCCGACGTGGCGTTGAGATCGGTTTCTTCGAGGAAAACATTGTAGTCCCCGTACATTAACGATCCTTCAGCGTTGCCAAATACATGAAAACCATTGGGGAGAGACCAGATTCCCTCGCCACCCATTCGCAGTCCGAACATCGAAATGTCGACGCTGTTATCGACTTCGCCGGCGTTAAAATCGCGCCCGTCGTAATCAATACTGAACAACTGGTCGTTTTCCGCCCAGCGAATGCCACCAAAGAGGTCAAAAATGGCCCGTTCTCCAGCAACCAGGGAGTGACGCAGTTCCACGTCGAAGATGTTCATGGAAAAGTTGGCCTGCGCCGAAGCAGTCAGGGCCTCTTCGTTAAACTTGGGATGGCTGCGGGTGGCGAAAATATAGGATTGGCCAGGGGGAGCTGCTACCGATGCCGTCGACTCAGCCGTGTAATGACTGAAACTGAAGAGGATCTGCCATTCGTCTTGCATTGCATATGCGACGGATGAACGGAATCCTGAAGACTGTCCAAATTCGACTTCATGGAGTGTGCCGGAGCCGAGGGCCAGGGCCGTCTGGTCTGTGACAATGCCGAAATCCAGGTCGCGGCGGCGAATTTGCCAGTTCAGGTAGTCGACGCTGAAAGTTAGTCTTTTCTGTTTTTCCTTGAGATCCCACTTTTTGTTTTTCAGTGTGTCGTCATCGTTGAAAGTAGCGATGGTGGAAGCAGCGACGGTGGAAGTTAGCTGCGCATAGTCCACCGGGATCACCTGGGACGGGTCGATCAATGGCAAACGTTGCATTTTATCCGGCGAGCGGTGTGGCGTTATGGCGAGAGGAAGGTCATTTCCCCGGGGCGTCGAAATCGCTGTCAGGGGAGTGGCATGATCATCTTGGGCGAGGATGGGAAATGTTATTAACCCAATTACCATAGATAAAAACATCGGTTTCATCGTGGCTGGCCCCTTCTTGGAACGCGGAGAGCGAGGGGACCCTCCTGGCCCCTGCATTTCTCTTTGTGTCGACAAGCAGGTGGTACCGGCTAATCCTGTTTGTCGGATAACAACAGGTAGGACGAAAATGGCACGTGAAAGAATCGGCTTGTACGGATTACACCGATTTTTCCTAAAAACGGTGTTTTCGTACTCTGGTTGTCAGTGATCCGGTGAAGTCCGCACAGGCGTCCTTCACGCTCTCGGGGAGCTCGGCCCAGGCCTCCAGCAGGAGCCTCAGCCGCTCGTCATCGCCAAATAGTGCGCCTGATTCTGAACCACCCTGTTTCAAAAGTGGCGTTTTCTGCAGGGAAGAGGGCACAGGTTTGAATCCCGTGTCGCCCACTCCCCTCCCCTGCAGGCTCTCGCACTCGGCTGCATGGACCGGGGCTGACACATCCCCTCCACCCTGTGAATGTGCTGCCCCCGTTGGCGGGCGGCTAAAATCGAGCGAGTTGCCATTCACTTGGGATCACCATGTGCCCGAAACAACAAGTTGCCGTCGGGGTGGTGGATCAGTTTTTCGACGGATCCTTGGCCTGCGAGCGATAGACCGGTTTCAGCCCTCGCTTCCATGTCTTGCCCTCGAGGTCATGGCCAAGGGACTTGAAGTGGGAGAAAAGCGTGCGCTGTAACTGATCGGCCCTGTCCGGGTGCGCATCGGCCAGGTTCATCATCTCCCCGGGGTCGTCTTGCAGGTGATAGAGTTCCCGGCTCTTTTCTTCCAGTGTGTAGATCAATTTCCAGCCGTCGGGAGTGATGATCGAGCGTTTGAAGGTGTAGTCCCGATAATCGGTCTCGGAGAAGACATTTCTTCGCGCTGGTTCTCCTGCCATCGTCGCTGCCAGGCTTGTGCCGCGAAGCTGTTTTTGTGCTTGTGCCGGGACCTTCAGATTGAGCACATCGAGGATGGTAGGCATCACGTCAATGCTGCTAATCCTGTCCGTGATCACCGTGCCGCTGGTTTGCCCCGGCAGCTTGATCACCAGTGGGACATGGATCAGCTCGTTATAGAGCGTGAAGCCATGGTCGAAGCGGCGATGCTCGTAGAACTCTGTGCCATGGTCCGACGTCAGTAGGAACAGGGTCTTCTCGGTCAGGCCGAGCCTGTCCAGGGCGGCGAGGAACTCTCCGAACTGCTTGTCCATGCGCTGGATCTTCTCGTCGTAGACAGCACGCCAGAAACGCACATCCTCGTCCCGCAGCGTGAGCTTTCCTTTTTCAAGGCCTTCCTCACGGAGAATTTCCTGTTCCAACTCGGTCCCGGTGTATTTCCGGTCATAATCCGGGTCAACAAAACGGTAGTCGTAACCGGTATCCGGCGTCCGTTGCCCGTGGACGTCATAGCCGTGCAGGAAGAGGAAGAATTTCTTCTCCTTGTTTGCCTGCAGCCATCGTATGGCCCGCGGAATACTCTCTTCGATACTGCCGAATTTACCTCGCGGATAATAGTAGAAATCAAAACCCTGCTCGTAGCCAAACCCGCCGCTCACCCCGGCATTTCCCGTGAAGCCACCGGTCCTGTAGCCGTTGTGCTTCATGATATCGGCCAGCGTGATTAATTTCGGCGACAGCTCCTTGAGGTTGGCGAGTTTCTTTTCCTGGTCGTTGTAGACCGCGTACTTGTTGGTCATGCGATGCTGCGAGGGATAAACACCAGTGAACCAGGTCATCGAGGCCGGGACTGTCCAGGAAGCCACCGAGATCGCGTTGCGGAAGGTGAATCCCTGCCTGGCAACCTCGTCCAGGAACGGTGTCACCTTGCGCGGGTATCCATAGCACCCGACATGGGCCGCTTGCAGCGCATCAAAACTGACCAGGACGACGTTACAGTCCTGGTACTTGATCGCCCCATCATGGGCGGCTTGCGCAGCGGGTGGCTCCTCGCCTGGGACGTTACCGCTTCCCAGGCAGATCCAGAGCATGCCGGCCAGGATGGTCGAACAAGTATGAGCCTCTTGCATCCGTCGGTTTCCCCCGGGGTGGCCTTGTCTGGTGGGCGTGGTCAGGGTGTCCTGGCAACGCGAAAGCCGGCAAAGTACTTGCACTGGTCAGCCGTAAGGTAGAAACGACTGGCGGATCGACACCCCGATTCGTTCAGCAGCCAGGACCCGCCACGGACCATGCGATGACGGCCATGGTCCGGGCCCTGTGGGTCCTGCCTGGGCGACTGTGCGTAGTAGTCCTCTTCGTACCAGTCCCAGCACCACTCGGCGACATTCCCATGCATGTCGTGCAGGCCCCATGTATTTGGCTTGTAACTGCCAGTTTTTGCGGTTCGCTTCAGGGAATTGTTGATCGACGAACCGTACACGACAATGGTCCGGGACTGGAGATTTGCCTTGCGGTTGTCGGCCTTGACGCCGAAGTGGAATCGATGGCGGCTTGAAGCACGGCAGGCGTATTCCCATTCGGCTTCTGTAGGTAGGCGATACCCGTTTCCCCCGTCGACGACGACGGTTGCATGCGTGATTGATTTACCATCGTGCTCGATGTCCGTCATCCTGTAGTAAGGACGGTAGCCGTCCCTTGCACTCAGGCGATTGCAAAACGAGATGGAATCAAACCAGCTGACCTGTTCGACGGGGAAGTCGCTGGTATCGAGTCGCCGCACCTTTTCCTTGCCGTGGCTCTTTCGCGTGAAATGGCTGGGGGCGAATTCCATCACTTCTTCAAACTGGCCTTGTGTCACTTCGTAGGTTCCCAGCAGGAAGGTGTGGCTGATCTGAACGTCGTGCAGAATCTCCTCAGCCTTGCGGCCTGCCTCGTCCAGGGGGGATCCCATCTGGAAATCGCCGGCTTCAATAATCACCGTCTTCAGGCCCGTGGACTGGCTCTGGCTGCAGGCCAGCATGATTCTTCGAATCAGATGCCTGGCCCGAAACTGCAATTCCCGGTTCGTGTTGTCAGCAGCGACCTGGCGAATGGCTGGCAAGGCGCGTTCACCGAAATGTACCAACTGCTTTGCCGCCGCCTGGCGTACGAGGAAATGGCTGTCCCCAAGTCTCCTGGCCAGGGAGTCGATATGCTGCAGATCCTCATCCCCAGCAGGTTCGACAGGCAAGGCCGGCAGCCCGCTACCCAGCACAAGGGCCAGCAGGATCGTGAAACGGATTGGAAAACGCATGAAATAAAGCATATCGAAAGATACCGAGAGGAACCATCTCCAGTACGGCCGTCTTCACGCTCCCGGGTAGCTCGGCCCACGCCTTCAGCAGGAGCCTCAGCCGCTCGTCATCGCCAAATAGTGCGCCTGATTCTGCACCGCCCTGTTTCAAAAATGGCGTTTTCTGCAGGGAAGAGGTCACAGGTTTGAGCCCCCTATCCTCCACTTGGGAATTAAGCAGGACCCCGCATGATGTCGCACTTGCCGGCACGTGTGGGGTTTTTTCATTGGCAGCTGCGAATTGGAAAGGGTGCCTGGCAGATATCGTCCTAAGGTAGGAATGATTTGGATTCAAACGGGACGTTCAGTGCTGTTTTTAAAGGTTTTTCCCGCTCCGACCGATAACTAAGCATTGTTAGTCTGTTACGGTTGCAGGGATTGTCGGGACGTACGCTCAAGGTGGATATTTATGGTCGGGTTTACCGTATCATCCGACTCCCGGCAGGCAATCGGACTGGCGGTTGAGCATGGCAGCAGGTTCAGGTTCATTTGTCTGGTACTGGTCGTCAGTTGCCTTTTCACGCTCCCCATTCATGGTCAACAACCCGTCGACAGGGAAATCGTGTCGACACGTGAATCAGAAAGTCTGCGATCCACAGAAGAGCCAAGTGATGATTGGTGCTCACTGGCGGTTAAGGATTCGCAGCGTAAGGATTTCTTCACGCGATGGCAAGAAATGGCAGCGCTCTACTCCAATTCTGAGGATCCGTTCATTCAGGAACTTAAATTCATTGGACGATTTCATTACCAATATGGGTTGGTTGATGGCTCGGTCGGCGGGGAGGACGTGAACTACGAAACGGATGAAATGCGTCGATTTCGTACAGGGCTAAGCACGAAATTCCTCAAAAACTGGGATCTGTACGCCGAGGCCGAAATTTCTGACGATCAACGCCCCCGAGGTGAGGATCTGGATATTCGTTTTCAACACATGTGGCAATTTAAGCTGCACCTAGATGTGAAAAAAGCTTTTGATCTGGATAGTGTTGACGGCTTCAAGCTCGGTATTGGGTCACGTGAGATCAACATGTCTTACGAATGGGTTACGTCATCTAAAAGAATCAAAACCGTCGAGCGTTCTGCCATCGCCAACAAGATATGGGCATACAATTCGGAGTTTGCCAATCCAACCGGTATTTGGTTCACTACCGAACGCGAGGCTGTAGCGTGGACACTTGGAGTGTTTAGCACAACACAGAACGACTGGGTTGCCCCATTCAACGATGGAGAGCTCTACTACAGCAACGTTCATTGGGAACTGCAAAGCGGCCCGGATAACGAAGAGACGGACCTTCGATGGACCATGTTTATTCAAGATGTCAGCGAGGGGGACGAGGTTCTTGCTGGTGGCCTCGACTGCGCGACCGCGGTTTCAATTCAACGTAAACGTGGTCCTTGGGAATTTCACCTTGAGGG